>Ga0207045_1208_pt1 | contig 11592 bp, 11 predicted proteins | sample Alteio_BWMinCont_69_FD_153299 | JGI IMG/M metagenome (GOLD analysis project Ga0207045, IMG submission 153299) | Enriched cells from forest soil in Barre Woods Harvard Forest LTER site, Petersham, Massachusetts, United States -... | ecosystem: Environmental > Terrestrial > Soil > Temperate forest >... | reverse complement strand
AGAGCTACTTAATCGCCTAATCCCTTTAATTTTTGATCTTTCACCGAAAGGCATTATCGAAATGCTCGACCTGCGTCGCCCAATTTACAAACAGACAGCTTTTGGAGGGCATTTTGGACGACAGGAACCGGATTTCACCTGGGAAAGAACCGATCGCACCACCCTCCTCCTTGAAGCCATTAAACAAGATTCCTTTACATGTTGCAAATCATGTCATTAAACCTAAATTCCCCTTTGAATTCTGGCGATGCGGCTTTCGATCGGACTAAAAATCGGATGATCTCCCATCTTTCTAAACTGCTTAAGCGTACTCAAAAGCAGGTTATCAAGCGTGAAGAAACCCTTTTGGACTGCCAACAATGGGCAAACGTGCATCACAGAGCCCTTTTATTACAATCCAATCTATACCGCATTAAAAAGGGAATGGCAGAGGTCACTGTGCCCGACTGGGAACAGGATGGCCTGGAATGCACCCTTACTTTAGACCCTCTCACTGAGCCAAAGGATCAAATTGCTGCGTTATTCCACCGGGCTAAAAAACTGCGCTTAGGCATTCCCTATTCCGAAAAGCAACTACAATCCATTGTGGTAGCCTTAACAGCACAGCAAAAACTCATTTCCGATTTGCATGAAATCAATACCAATGAAGCTCTGGACGCTTTTCTTCTTACCCACTCCATCGTCATCCCTCAAAAACATCAAAAAATTGTCAAAAAAACAGAACCTCCCAAGCCCTATCGCACATACACATCTGAATCGGGACTAACGATCTGGGTTGGAAAAACTGCCAAACAAAATGATATGCTCACCTTCCATCATGCCAATGGTTCTGATTGGTGGCTGCATGCCCATAATTACCCAGGCTCACATGTTGTTGTCCACTGTTTGAAAAAAGAGGAAAAACCCGATCAGGAAACGCTGCGCGATGCAGCAGAGCTGGCTTTGCGCTTCAGCAAAGCCAAAGACACACACGACGAAGGTGAGGTCACTGTATCTCAGGTAAAATTTCTACACCGTATCAAAGGCTTCCCGGGCAAAGTGCAAGTGTCAAAGCATAGTGTGATGCATATACGCCTCGAACCCGCCCGTTGGAACCGCCTACGAGGGGCTTTATAGTAACGAAAGTTGCTAGTCTTCTTCTTTGAAACGATATCCCACGCCGCGAACTGTTTCAATCCAATGAAAATTAGGACCTAATTTTTTTCTTAAGGATGCGATATGCACGTCGATGTTGCGATCAACCACAAAAACATCACTATTTTGAATATCATCGAGCAGCTGATTGCGCGTTAGTACTTTGCCACGACTAGTCAATAAGCGGCGCAAGATGCCGAACTCGGAAAGAGTGAGAGTAATAAGCTTATCATTTTTAATGACATGATAGCGGTCGACTTCCAGGGTAAAAGGGCCGAACTGGATAATTTTAGGCACTTTTTCAGGTTCTTTACCTCGGCGCAATACTGCACGCACTCTTGAGAAGAGCACCTTTGAGGAAAACGGCTTGCTAACATAATCATCAGCACCCAGTTCAAGTCCGAGCACAACATCCAACTCTTCAGACTTAGCCGACAACATAATCACCGGAGTATTTTTTAACTCGGGATCGGTTTTTATTTTTCGGCAAACATCTAATCCGCTCATGCCTGGCAGCATGATATCGAGAATAACCAGATCGGGCCTCTCGCGCTCGACTGCGTGCAAACCATTCAAACCATCTATTTCTACAATCATTCGATATCCAGCAATTTCAGCCTGCAGCTTTATCAAAGCCGCAATATCCTCTTCATCTTCGATGAGCAAGAGCTTGGTTTTCTGCATAATTATCCTTCCTTAACATAGGTCGCTTGAAAATATTTTATTTACACATTTTTCCAATTTCAGCGCAAGTAGGTTTTATCTTTATTTTTAATGATGAAAGGTTTAACATTTGTTTTTGTATAATTTGCATTTCAGGTTTTTACATGTTTCCAGTTATTTTACTGTATGCACTATTTGCCAGCGTTTTCACAATTGCTAAAACAGGACTCGATTACGCTCAGCCTCTCTTTTTAGTCGGTTCACGCATGCTAATGGCTGGAATCATCATGCTCACTTATCAATTCTTCTGCAACCGCAAAGAATTCACGTTTAACAAAGCACATTTCTGGCGTGTGTTCCGCCTGGCTTTATTTAATATTTATTTAACGAATGTTTTTGAATTTTGGGGACTCAAGTATCTAACGTCCTTCAAAACATGTTTTATTTACAGCCTTTCCCCTTTTGTTTCCGCCATTCTTTCCTACTTTATGTTTGCCGATAAAATGTCTTTTAAAAAGGTAATGGGTCTTGTCATCGGCTTTATTGGCTTCCTGCCAATCCTGATGTATGGCTCATCGTCGGCTGAAGAACAAACCGGACGATTCTTTTTTCTTTCGTGGGCTGAAATTGCCGTGATATTTGCCGCTATTTCAAGCGTATACGGTTGGATCCTTCTCAAGCAACTCGTCCAGGAAAACGGCTATTCCCCTTTCATGGCCAACGGCCTAAGCATGGTCATTGGGGGCACAATGGCTTTAACCCACTCGCTCTTTGTTGAGACTTGGGCCCCCCTTCCGATCACTCAGGTATTTCCCTTCCTTGAATGCGCCCTCCTATTAATATTAGTTTCGAATTTAATCTGTTACAACCTCTATGGATATTTGTTAAAACATTATTCTGCTACATTTATCTCTTTTGCCGGATTTACTACCCCATTTTTTACAGCCCTTTTCGGCTGGTTTTTCCTCGGCGAAGTTGTCACTTGGCCCTTCTACGTTTCGGCAACCATTGTTCTTACTGGACTCTACACATTCTATCAGGAAGAACTGAGACAAGAAGTCTTTCAACCTGCTGGAGCGAATAATTTGAAGATTAGACCTGTTGAAATAACCCAATAAAAGTGGCTGGATAATAATGGCAACTTCTCCCATCGAGCAAACGGCATTTTGGAAAGAGGATAAATCTCATTATCAAGAACAGCTTAACAAGGTCTTCGATCCCATTTTTATGCAATTCGATCGACTGATGCAGAAGCATGCCGCTTTCAATATGTTTTTCGTATCTTTATGTGCCGTTGAAACTCTTCTACTCCTGATGTTCTTCACGTTTCTTGCTCAATCCCTAATGCTTGCCTTAATGCTGGCAGTATTTTTTTTCTCATGCTTTGCCTTTTTCACGCTGCGTTTATACTTTCAAACCAAAAAGCCCGAACAACTAAAAGAAATTAAAGAACGCTACATAGTTGCCTGCAAAGGGCTAATTAATTATCAGGAGTCTTCTCCCGAACATCACGTTGCTTTAGCAAGTGCTTGTTGCAAGCTGGCCAATCGACTGCATGGACGCGAGTACACTTATTATTCTGCTCCTGCCTGGCTATCTGCTATAGCCCCAGCTATGGAAAAATTTAGTTGCTGGTGTCATTGGCAAGACCTGCATCTCATGAAAGAACTACTATTGGAAGCTTCTGTCAATGAACATCTTAAGCTAATCAAATGCCAACCGATCAACCTCGAAGCCCACGCAGCCCTTGCCAACGCTTATGTCATGCTCTCAGGTTTATATATCGATCCAAGAAAATTGGAACGTTATGATGAGGAACGCTGGATTCCGTCTGAAAAATACAATGAGGCTTGTGAAAAAAAATTCAGAGCCACAGCCGAATGCGCTATCGAAGAATTTAAAATTTTGAATGAATATGCTCCAGATGATCCATGGGTACATAGCCAACTAGCCTATAGTTACCACGATCTCCAAATGCCCTTAGAAGAAATCAAAGAATATGAGACAATCTATAAAATCGACCCGAATGACAAAGACAACTTGTATAAATTGGGAATTCTTTATTTCCAGCAAGGACTCAATGCCAAAGGGCTGCGGGTCTATGAAGAATTAAAGAAATCCCAATATCAAAAAATTGATAGCCTAATCAAACATTATGGCAGTTCGTTCCGTTAGTGATTGAAGGATTTTTTAATGGAGAGTTCTTCAATGAAAAGTGGTGATCCGGTATCTTTGGAGAATCTTCTAACATCAAAAAATTGACATTTGCTGTATCCACAACATTATCCAAATTTTTAATTATGCCATTATCCACAGTTACGGGCTTTAACTTATTCGTCATTTCCAACAATGAAGGCTTGTTAGGGGGTCATTTAAACTTTAGCATATAATCCAATACAGCAGTTCTCATTTTATTATCAGCTGATTTAGTGGTATTAGAGAATGACTTTCCTGCTTTATCTTCCAAAAATTTTACAACCATTTGTTTCGAGCTATCAGTATAAGTATACATCGAAATAGCATTGGGAGGATTATACGATATTGTATCCATCCTAAAATAAGGACTGGTTTCGAGATACGAACTATCAGCCAGATTGTGCAATTCTACAATTTCACCAGTCTGAAGTTTATTAACTTGTAGCTCTTCTTCGCTTGATATCAATTCTACAATTTCATAAGTCTGAGTTTTATTACCTTGTAGCTCTTCCTCGCTTGGTATCTCTTGCTGCAGATACTCTTCTTTATCTCTTAAATCCTTATCCTGTAGCTCCTCATTTATAAGTCTATTATCCTTAGGGTAATAAACAATATTTTCAGAGAATTTTTTTTCATTCTGTTCATTCTTTATGAGGGGGCTGAATATATTTACATAAATTTCTTCGAGCTTTGGAAGACGAGTGTTTTGAATAACATCAAAAAATTTAACAGCTTTTGAATAATCAAAGAAATCCAAATCAATGGTTCCATCATCCTGTAGTTCGTCACTCTTAGGGAAATAAGCGGCACTTTCGTATGGCTTTTCTTTATTCTGTTCGGTCTGTTTGAGAATATCATTAAAAAATTTATCAGCTTGTTTATAATCAAACTGAGGCTCGGGCTTAGGTTGAACTGAAGTCATTGCAATAGGAACTAGAATAGCTAAGGCCACAACCGTTGCAATAGCAATTACACTTCTTCGCCCAAAGTTTTTTGTTAAATTGGTTACAATTCCAGGTATTTTTTTTGTCGCTTGTATTTGCTCAATTTCTCTGACTTTTAACACGTCAGACACCTGAGCGACTGGATTCTTGTTCTTTTTATTATTTAATGCATTCGGCTTCAATGCAGCCGGATTTAATTGTTGGGATCTGTCTGATATGCGTACCATATATAACTCCTATAGTTAAAATATTAATTAGTGATTATACAACAAAACAAAATTTAATGCAATAAAATAATTAAAAAACAGATTTATTCATTACTAATCAAAAGTTTTAATTATTTACGAATTGAAGTTCGGAGTCGCAAGGCATTCGGTTATCCTTCCCCCTGCCGGGAGAGGGAATCAATTTGCTTAACTGAATGCCATTGCAATGTGCTATGCGCGGAATTGCTGGAAAGAAATAAAAAAGTTTGACTTTTTTAAATTTTAGACATATTTTGCAAGCATATTAAACTATAGGGATGGGGTAGTTCGATGTATTGCAAACATTGTGGTAAAGATACTGAAGAACCTGTTACATCCACTGACCTACCAGTAGAAACAAAAAAGACGATGCCTCTCTGGTTTAAGTCTCTCCTTGGTTTGGTTGCTCTAACCATCAGCGCCCTCTTGCTTAATACCTTTTTAGCCGAAGATTTGACGGACACTGTAAAAAGCCAGCTGAAAGCTATAAGGCAAGGGGATGTTGCAGAAGCTTATTACGCATTCTCTGCCAGAAAATTCCAGGAAGCCACCTCTCTGGAAGCTTTTAATGAATTTATAAAAAAACACCCCGCCTTCTCAGAAAATAAATCAATTCAATTTAAAGAGCGGAATGTCAATAACGATGTAGGCACATTAGAATCCGTCATGATTACAAATCATGACAAAAAAATGCTGGTGGAATACAAGCTGATTAAAGAGTCGGATAAATGGAAAATTCTAAGTATACGACTGGAAGATACAGGCAAGTCTTCTGTGATTGAAGGTGACAATACTCATAAGCAAGTCGCCAAACTCGATCAATCAGGCCAAATCAACTCTCTCAAATTCAGCCAATTTGTTCTTGGCAACTCCCTCTCTCCTTTGGGTTTGGTTAAAATACCTACACATAGATTTAAAGCAGACTCAGGCGACATCTATTTAAATTTATATGTCACGGATGCCGTTGCCGGGTCCCCAATCCAAGTATTTTTTGAACATCTTGACTCACATTCTGCTTTAAAACCTGTAACCACGCGGACTGCTAGCGACGGAGAAGCAATTCTTTCCTTTGTTTTTTCCCCTCCCAAAGGCAGTTGGCCCAACGGCAACTATCGCATCAAAGCCTCATCTACAAATGAGGTTAAAGAATCCGTCGAATTTAAAGTTGATTAAGCAAAATGAGTTTTTTCAGCCGGCAGAGGCAATTGCAAAAGCATGGCTAGCACCGAAGGTGCGTATAAATGTAGCGCAGGTTGAAGCCTGCGCTACATTTATACGCACCTTCGGTGCTAATACCATTGCGATAAAGCTGGATATAAACCGTTACCTTTCTTACTTACGCTTGTTCTTTAATTTCTGCCATAGACGAAATCCTGAGATTCCCATATCAATGGCATTTTGTAGATTGTGGATTGCATTGCCTTTTGAGCGGTCGAAACGGGGAGAGTCTTCATCTTCAGACCTCTCTTCATGCATTCTTTCTGAGAACGTCTCTATCAATTCATTTGCAATGCTGCCCCAATCCGTGGATTTCACATTTTCCTTTGCCGTTGTGGCAGCACCCTTTAATGAATCTATAGCATCCATGGCTCGACTCAAGAAATTGCGATCTGTTTTTTTATTTTTATTTAATAAAAAAACTAATGAAGCGCCTAGAATTGTTCCACCAACTGCACCTGCCAATAGCAATGGGCCTGAGTAAGGTTGCTCGACCACATCGTGGGCTGTGTCTCTAATATTGTCGGCATAATCCGATGCTGTCTCATAAACCCTTTTACCTCTTTCATAGGCATTATGAGCAAATTCCTTGGCATCGTCCCTAATATCATTATAAGTGCTAAACAGCCTTTTATTGAGAGTTCTGTTTTTACTTTTCTTATTTAGAATTAAAAACGTGGTTGCTCCTGCCAACCCCATGGCAAAAATACCTAAGGCGATGTTAGCATTAACATTATTTAATAATTTTTTTTGCAAATATCGTCCTGTAGCGATACCCTTAGGAAAAGCTCCATTTTGATGAGCATTATGGGAAGAACTTCTCTTATGCGACGACTTGCTTGATGGTTTTTTTTCAATTGATATGTTTTTAGACATAAACTATTTCCTTTTTTTAATTTGTTGATATAATTTAATCCCTATTTTTGCTAAATCAATAATATCTAAAACATTTTCCGACATATCTGCTTTTTCTTCCTCTTCCTCTGCACGCCTTATAGGATCTTTCCTAAATGCATGGATCCGTGAATTCAATGCATTGCCGGCATGGTGTACAGTTAGAAAAAGAGGGTCTAAATCACATAGCTTGTTATTCACATTCTGTACCAAATCGGTTGAAGAACTGAGCATTTTATTTACGTCCACTCGAAGAATTGCCAATTCCAGCTCTAAACCGGAAAGGGTCTTATCCACATTTTTTAACGATTTTTGTACCTCTCTTAGTGTTTGGACAATATAAATCGTTAAAATAATTAAAAGTATTGTGACGACAATGGCGCAAATTTCAAAAATCATTTTTCACCTCAAGTGTATTTCTTACTATCGCGGCTCTGCCTATTAAGGTTTGTTATACCTAAGTATCTTGCTAAGCAGAATGTTTTGAGACAGACAATTTATTGCCTGTTGTGGATCGTCCCAGGAAAAGGAAAATTTGTATTGTGTTACCAAACCTTATCCTATGAAAAATAAGATTTATTGTAAATAATATTTTAAAACAATTAAGTGGCAGGCGAATCAGCTGCTGCAAAAAGAACAAGGACATAAACGACAAAAACGACAAAAACGACTAAAAGGACTTAAAGGACAAAAAGGACTTAAAGGACAAAAAGGACTTAAAGGACAAAAAGGACTTAAAGGACAAAAAGGACTTTAACGACAGAAACACAAAAGTCTTTATGTATTTTTTCGTCCTTTTCGTCCTTTAAGTCCTTTTCGTCCTTTAAGTCCTTTTCGTCCTTTAAGTCCTTTTCGTCCTTTTCGTCCTTTTCGTCCTTTTCGTCCTTTAAGTCCTTTTAGTGCTAGAAGCGTGAAAGTATTTTGGCTACTAAAAATTGCCCTTTTAGGTTATTATTTTCCCAATAAACCAACAAAGATTCATTTATCTATGCATATTTTTTCTGGCATTCACAAAAATAGAACTTTGCAATCACCAAAGGGCAGCCTCACTCGCCCAACATCAGGCCGGCTGCGTGAAACGCTTTTTAATATTTGCCAACATTATGTAGCAGATTGCCGCTTTTTAGATCTCTTTGCAGGGTCAGGCGCAATGGGATTAGAAGCACTTAGCCGCGGGGCCAAACAAGCAACATTTATCGATAACAGCAAAGAGAGCATCCGCTGCATCCAGGAAAATGCTCGGACTATCAAAGAAGAAAGTCATACTAAAATAATTTATGGTGATGTCTTTGATCAATTAAAGAAATTTGCTAAAGAAGGGTGCCAATACGACATTATTTATGCCGATCCACCTTATGAAAATTTGAATCAAACTTCTGAAGGCTCACTTTTTTACAGTGAAAGTCTTTTAAAATTTATTGATGAACAACTGGGAAGTCAAGTTCCATTATTAGCTCCGGGGGGAGTGCTTTTCTTAGAGGAAGCTGCCAACGTCACCTTGGAAAATATCACACTCTCACATCTTAAGCTAAAAAATACCCGTCGCACCGGACGGGCTGCCCTACACTATTATACTTGGTAAAGATGATGGATCGGAACAGGAGGAAGCTCAGAGAAAAAACTCTCTATAAATTCTTTCTTCCGTATCCTTTCTAAATGTACATCCCCACCAGGCATTTCCTTTATTTTATCTGTTTTTCTTACTGTATCTTGCTTTATAACATATTCTTGAACTGCCACACCACACATTATTCCGACTGCCGTGGAAAAAATATATCCAAAGTTAACGAGCGCATCACGTGTATTCCAAGAAATCAGTCCGGGGGAATTGTGAGTAGACGTGGGATCATAACCATAATAAAGTAATTGGTGGGCAGTGGCACCAATTATTGTTTGGCTAGCAACGGAACCGACTAATGCAGCAACAAAAAATATGTTCTTTATAAAAGAGGCAGAAGGATTAAGGTACAGCTGTCTATAAATACTGACTGCTAATTCCTGATTGGAAACTTCTCCATGTGTTATTTGATTATGGGCGAAGTGTCGCAACAGAGCGAGTCTTTCAGGAAATTGAGTCTTAAGTTGTCTTAATACCTCATGAACTTCTTTTTCTGAATTTGGCAGGAAGTCAAGAAGAGGGTACATAAACCTACTTGTTTGAGACAATTCCTGAGCAGATTTAGCATGTCCCAGCAATTTTTCTGGTATAATGATCGTCAAGGAATGACTATCGTTTAATGCAGTTAACCTGTCATTACTTGTGCTAACACAATGAACGGACTTTCCGTTGCTCATATCAAGAAGATCTTTTTTCAGAATTGACTCAATTTTTTTAAGATGTTCTGATATTTCAGAAGGTGAGGCTTGTTCAGGGCAAACAATTTTTTGCGTAAATACGTCTTGATAGGTTTTTAAAAAATCATTAATTATTCCCATATTAAGATTAGTGTTTTGCATTTTTTACTCCTTTAAATATTATATAAAAGACATAATTTCAATTTATTGTTTTTATTATAACGAATAAATTTAAAGACATTATAAAGATTGCGTAAATTTTATATAAAATAAGTGGATAGAAATACATTCTCCTCCCGCAGCAATTCCTGCTAATTCAACACAAAGGCACAAAGACGCGAAGAGTACGTAGTGGTATTGAAGAAGCGATCCAGCCATTAGGAATAATGCATTATAATCTTTTATGTGACTTTGTCTGAATTCCAGCAAAGACATAAAGAGGTATTTTTGATTTAAACCAAAAACATCTCTTTGTGTCTTTGCGCCTTCGTGTCTTTGTGTTGAATTATTAACTATTTTTTTAGCGGGAATTACTGTTTAACCATTAATACACCTCTGTGCTTCCTCTGTGTACTCTGTGGCTCTGTGGCTCTGTGGCTCTGTGGCTCTGTGGTAAGCCTCCGACTTTCACAGTCCCCAACTCTTTTCTTTTTTTCCCCACTCCCTTTGCCCCCTCTCCCTTCTTTCCCTCTACCTCTATACTCTATCCTCTATACCTTTTTTATCTCTAACTCTAACTTAACTCTAAAACAAGGAATCAAATCGTTTCTTAGGATCTTTTTTCTTCTCATCATCACCTTTTCCACCTTCCTCTCCCTCGTCCCTGAAAAGGCGTCGGGCAGCTTCACCCGGATCTCCGGTTTTAACAGGCCCTGTACCTTTAAGCTTAAAGTCTTCACAAAAATTGGCTGCACCTCTATCGACAATGCGGGGTGTGCCGGGGATAGCGCATTCATTGGGCGCCCCCAGTTTGTGATTCACGCAGTTGTTACAGCAATGCAGCGAGGCAAAGCATACATCGCACATGGCTCTAAAGGACAATTTCCCCCAAGAGGGATCAGGCAATTCCGTACCACAGCTCCAACACTTCATAAAACAAACCTTTCTCGTTTAGCTTTCCTGCTGTTTGTCCAACTTTTTCTTTTCAACTAGTTTATCTTCTACATATGTTTGTAAGAGGATCGGCTGCCCACTTTGATTATATCTATTAAATTTGCCATGCCGCTTGCCTTGCTGATATTCACCTTCAAAAATTAATATGCCCTGATCATTCCATTCATAGCAAACACCGTCCAACTGCCCATTTGTATAATTTGATGAAGCGATCATTTGACCTTTTTTATTAAAAGATTTTTCTTGCCCATCTTTAACATCTTCGACAAAACGAACCTGTTTTTTTGTTGCTCCATTATGGTAATATTCGTAAGCCATTCCATTCTGATTGTCATGATGAAATTCTGCTACGATGTTAATGCGTCCTTCATTAGTATACACTGTAGCAAGTCCTTCCTTTTTCCCCTTCTCATAAAAAGTACTGATCACTTTTGTGCCGGTTTGATTGTACTCAGCGACCTCTCCTTGTAAAGCTCCATCAACGTAGTTGCCCTCCAAGGCTTTAACTCTTCCAAAAAGGTCATGAATCGGAAAATAAATCTGATGCACTCCATTGAGAATATTATTCCGGTAATGATAGATAATTTCCCTGCCATCATTCTTTCGCAAATAATAGCGACCAGCGAGGTTTCCTTCGAAATAGTCGGCTTCTTCCAATAATATGTGTTCCCGATTCCACAAAGAACGACGCCCATGCAATAGACCATTATTGTAATTCATGACTGCCTTGATGGCACCATCGGCATAAAAGCTCTTTTGTTCCCCGTGCAACTTTCCAGCCTGATAATTGATCTCATGAGATGTTTGCTGAGGGAGGTCTTCCATAACCGGATAATAGATCATATGTGCACCCACAGATAGACCGCGGCTGTAACAGCGCACTTCCTGCG
>Ga0207045_1206_pt1 | contig 11693 bp, 10 predicted proteins | sample Alteio_BWMinCont_69_FD_153299 | JGI IMG/M metagenome (GOLD analysis project Ga0207045, IMG submission 153299) | Enriched cells from forest soil in Barre Woods Harvard Forest LTER site, Petersham, Massachusetts, United States -... | ecosystem: Environmental > Terrestrial > Soil > Temperate forest >... | reverse complement strand
AAAACAGACCACCACGCCCCAGAGGAAGGCGCAAATAAATAGTGGCCAGTCCTGGCGGGATTGCCGTTTATTTCTAGAAATTTGCTGGTATTTGGGGCGTCAAGGAAAACAAATCCTTCAGGAACCGAGATCGTCGCTTTGTCACCGATGCTTGCTTGAATTGGCCCTTTCTGCCAAGCAAGTTTTGGAAGCTCCGCTTTTTTGTCGGCATTTCCCTGTGCCGCAATTAAACCGGACCAAAGGTAGGCAAGAAAGATCAGGATTCGCATAATTCCCCCCTAGAGAATTTCAGCTATCTTAGCTGGCGAAACGAAAAAAAAGCAGCTTTAGCACACACGCTTCCTACAAGCACCGTGCAGTCTTGGATGAAATACTGGCCCAGACGCCTTGTCGCACGCGGAATGACCGAAGAGATGTTATCGCGACTGTTCAGTGATCCGTAGGGACGTAGTACGAGTTCTGGATCGTGCCCGCTACTCCCTCAACCCCTTGAGTCCTGTGCACACCCGCTCGGATTTCGCGGGCTCGATCGTACCGTCGGGCAGAACGGCGACGTCGTTGCGCCCCGTCGCGATCAAGATGGCCCTGTCCTCTGCTATCGCCCACGCCACCGGCGAGCCGGGCAGCTTGGCCAACTCGCGCGCCACGGGCGCCGCGCCCGACACGTCGATCCGCCACACCACGCCGTGGTCCAACCCCAGGTGTGAGAGACCCGTCAGCGCGTAGAGTGAGCCGCCAAGATCGATCAGCGCATGCGTGTTGTCTCCGATCACTTGCGCGGCCTTACCGACGGGCGTCACAAACACCAGCCCACCGCCCCATTCCCCGGCATTGGTCGCCACTAGCACACCGCCGCTCACGGCCCGCATATCGGTCATCGCGCCGACGCCGAGATTGACCTTCAGATCCGCGCCCAGCGCCGCTACGTATGCGTCGAACACCGTACGGCTGTGCTCGCGCGAGTCGTTCATCCAGACCGTTCGGTCGAACGCGAAGCTCTCGCCTCGCCACGTGATTGAAATCGGCTTGGCCGGATAGGCGATCGTGAACTTGCCGCCCAGCGCTGGCTCCGAGCACGAAGCCCCGCTCAGGGGCGCGCTCGTGCTGAGCCCACCCGAGATCTGGGCGCTAGCCCCCGCCGCCATTGTGAGCGCCACCCATACGCCAGCCAACATCCGAAGCATGCTCACCTCCGTGCGCCGGTCAAGCCGCGACTGTAGTCGATGCAAATTCCATTCGGTGAAGGAGTAGCCAGTCGTACACTACCGATTCCCTTTCATTGTGGACAGATCTTGTTGAATGGCGAGATGAAAAAAATGTCCGGACGGCATCTGACTTAGGGGTCGTCCGCTTCGACTACGCGCCCGTCGCGCGACTTTGCAGGGCGATCTATGACCGCGCGGAGCAAAGTCGAACTGCAATTTCAAGCTAAACGGGCGGGTGCTCCAGCTGCGTGTACCGCTCCTGCTTGATCTCCCTGGACCGCAGCGATAAGCCATTTGAGCTTGAGCTTTTCGCCGATCGCGTGGCCGTGGGACTGCATCCCTCTCAGCACAGTCTCAAGCTCCGCCGCGGTAGGCTTCAGTGGTCGCAGCGAGGCAACCAGCGGTGGGAAGATCTTTTCTCGAAAGAACCGGCCGTTTATCTGATAGAGCGCCACGCCGACGCCGGCAAGACCGACAATCGACGCCACACCGAACACTACCCAAGAAGACGCTGGAAAATGCCCCGCTATTTTCGCTGCGATTCCCAGCAGGACAAACAAGCCTAGCACCGCAAGCATCGTGCGGCCGTCGAAGTGCGACGCGCGAAATCGCTCCTCTACCCTCGGTGCAAGCAACTCGAACGGCTCTTTGATCAGCACTTGGCGAACCGCCGGGTCAAGCTTGCCAAATGCGCTGCGAATCTCCCGCTCCACTGCAAGCCGGGCTGCGTACGCTTGCGCCCAGTTCGGGAACGTAAGCGGCGCCAGTTGCTGCGGATCGAGCCTTTCCTTGTGCAGTTCTTTGTAGTTTTCGGGCTTCGCGTTCAGGTCGATGTTGCACAACGCACAAGTGCGAATGTGCCCAGCAAGCTGCCCCTCGCCAAAAGAAATGTAATAGACGTGGCCCGCAAGACCGATCCGCTTGACTTTAAAGGTCCGTAGGTCCCGGCAGATCGGACAGAAATCGGCGACGTAGCCGAGTCGGCGGCGGACTACTTTCTTTCCCCAGATGATAAAGAAGGCACGCCCCCTTTTCTAAACCGCGGTCGAGGTCTTCGTTACATGGCCACGGATTCCCTAAGGCTTAGTATTTCATATATTCCTTATGACTTCCAGGAATGCTACATGCGCAAGTCTGACGATGGATAGAGGCAAAGGACAGGCATGAAGCCGATCATTTGCTGGGATTACGACGAAACCCTGGGTTATTTCCGACCCCTGGAGTTCCGATTTCTCGGCTCACCTGTTCCGCCGGGCATGCCGGAACCTCGTCTAAAACCCGGGATACGCGAGTTGTTGGAATCGCTCTCTGAATTCACGCACGTCCTTACCACGGCCGCCATCGGCGAGTACGCACGAGAGGTGCTTTGTGAATATCAACTGCTGGATTTCTTCTCGTACGTATTCGGCCGAGAGGACGGCATCTTTTCCGGCGAAGGAAAAGACTACAAGGTGGTTGGCGATCGATTCGGAATCAACGAAGAGGATTTGCAGCGCCGGCTCGTTATTATCGGCAACGACTCCAAGCGTGATCCTGACATTCGCTTCCGCCAGATTGTGATGATCTACGACGATCGGATGGCGGATCAGCCCTCCGAACCGGTCGGCGTCGTGTTGCGCCGGTTGTTAGTCGAGGGCGAGGCCGAGGTAAAGCGTGGCTTTGATCGTCTACTGGAGCGGGCTAGGCAGGACAACCAGCTCGATCCCTCGCTACTCCTAGAAGATGGACTGAAAATTGGCATCGACTACTGGGGAAGCTTTGCCGAGAACAAGCTCCACCCGATGATCATAATGCACCGCCCCGCATTGAGACGACCCACCGCCGGCACGTGAGAAGCAGGCTCTAAGGGATAGTCGTGCGCTTTACTAGAACGAATCGTGACAGTATGGAGTTATTGCGGAGCACAGGCATTGCAGCGCTTCCACCTCAATTCAGCAGCTAGCGCCGGAGCAGTGTCGCTAGCTCTTTGCGTGGTTGCGTACCAGACCCCGATACCATGAACTTATACGTGAACTCGGTAGCGCATTTCTCGCAAATGTACTCGCGCGCAAATTCGGAGCGAGCGGTGGATGTGTACTTTCGGCCGGTCGGAATAATGGTGAACACGTCGGCGCCTCCTTCATTCCCTTGTAGTACTCTCGCCTTTATCTCCTTGCGGATTGTTTATAAGCGTCGCTATCCGGACTAAAGAATGCGGATCGAAGTTCGACCCCTAACTGATCAAACGCTCTTTCCGCCATGACTACGTAAACCTGTTCGTCCGGCGCCACGCCCTTGAGTGCGCCCCGCGGAACCTTTGTGGTCACGGTGAACCGGACAGGCGGCAGCACGTCAAATTTGATGTGCCGGTCGCTGGATGAGTCGGGCAACGACATGCGGACATCAAAATTGACGATGACGCCCACAAACAGACGCTTGCTCTCCTCGTTCACATAGGTTGTGCCCGAGGGCGCGATCTTGTAGGCAATGTTGATCACCGGTAGGCGAGAATTCGCCACGTTTGGCGCTGCCAGGCTCAGGATGTCGCTCGGAAAGATTACCTTGAACCCTCTCGCCATCTCGGTGACGATGCGCGCCTCCCGCGGAGCCGCGCTGTCGCTGCCGAAATGGCGTGCCGCTGGCGCCATCTCACGGCCCCCATTCTTCGCAAGTTGCGCAAGGCGCGCGTCTGCCTGAACCAGAGAATCCGTATCGGGGCGTGTGAAGCGTATTTGCAAGTCAGGCGTGCCCGCGTCGCGAAGGCTAGACAGCAGCCGCTCCATGAATGGAACCAAAGTCGGATCTGAAGTCGCCGCTTGCTCGCGAAACCGCGCAAGAGCGGCCGCATAGACCGCTTGAATTTCTTGCTTGACGTCGCCTTCCAACCCAGCGTCTTTGTACCGTACCAGGACGCCCTTCAGCGCGGTGACGGTTCCGGCGCGTTTCGCCTCATTGAACGCGATACGCGGCAGCGCGGCGTGGACCTCGGCTACGTGCGACCAGCCACCCGCAAGATAGTCTACATAGGCGCGTTCAGTGCCCATGCTGAGCGCTTGCTTGTACTGCGCGGCATCGCTCAGCAGATTTCGGCCTATCCACAGCGGCACCGCGATGATTACGCCCCCTACCACCGCAATGGCCGCGCGCCAACGAAAGAAGGCTGGCAGGTGCCTCGCCTTCGAGGGACCGGATTCCTCGGCGACCTCGTTGATCTTCCAATCGGCGACCCGCAGCTTGAAAAAGGGATCCAACCGCGCGAGAGCAACGGCGTCGGAACCTTGGCTTGCCAGGCGTACCTCCGCCTGCCTCGCCTGGAACTGACCAAACGCCTGCTCCGCGGCTTTTTGCCCCTTGACGGTTATAGTGACTGACTGCTCTGCAAGACTCTCCGAGGAAGAGAAGGTGAATGTCGTGTGCTCATAGTTCCCCTTGTCGTGCTGGTGCACGGCTGCGAGATTCTTGTACATCGCCAGCGGGTAGATCTTTAGTACGCGAGTTTGAGCATCGACCAGATCCAATGGAAACAGATATCGGCCGGGCGGAAACGGCAGCACTGTTCGCAGTCGGACTTGACGCCACAACGCGAGTACCGCGTAGAGCACGAAAGCCGTGAGCAAACAGTACACGATCGCAAAGCCAGGATACTGCCATGCGTCGGATTCGCCGAGTTGACCGAAATGCAACGAAAGAAGCAGCCAAATCACGCAAATTCCAAGGAGAATGAGGGAGCCCAACTTAAGGATAGGCTTCGTCAACCCCTGCACTTCCCGTATTATCGGCCCATCGCTCGACTCCAGGGACTTCAGAACGGTTACGAGCCGCTGGCGAACTTCCAGCGGCAATGCATTGAAATCGATCTCTCTCAATGCGCCGTCGAAAGGCTCGGCAGCTGGAACCGTCGGCTCTTGCTGAGGCTTTGTTGCTGCGCTCCCGGATACACCGGTACTCAATCTTTGGAGACTACTCTTCGCGCCTTCATTACCCTGCGCAGCGGCCTTCGCGTACTGTCTCTTTGCTTCCTCGAGATCCTTTGTCAGGCCGGCGCCCAAAAGGATCCCCTTCACGTGCGCTGCACTCACTCCGAGGCTCTGGGCGATCAGGCTGATCAAAGAAATCTCCGCCGGACCGCAATTGGTTAGCCGCTGCAGTACCTTCAACGTCGAAACCAAGAACAGCTCCTTGCCGCTGGTTGACAAGTCCGACGGCAGACTGCCGAGCCTACCAACGATTGTCGCGTCGGGCACAGGGCTCGAGAGACCGGCGGCAGCTTCGTAGACTGCGGCGGGCGGCATCTTTTGGACTCCCGCAGCCTCAAGTTCGGCCACGATAAGTTGGGCCAGTTCTTGAGTCGGGCCGCCTCGCGATACCGCGACCGCTGCCATGACCGAAATCCAGTCGCCCGCGATACGGTTGAGTTGGGCAGCCTTTATCTTTTGAGGGTCGTTGGCGAGCACGGTCATATTCCACGACTTCGCGCAAGTAGAGCAGGTTATTTGCTCCCCTACCGAACCAAGTGGAATGACAGGGATGAAATACAACGTGAACCAGCGGCCAAACTTCTCGTGCTTGTAGGGCTGCTGGGAAGAGCAGTGCGGGCAGTGAAACTGACCTGCGTCGGGTGTGCGTTTAATCGTCCGCGATCCCCAAATAATCACTTTGAGCCTCCCCCTGAAAACCCCGAACGAAGTCCACCATTTGGTGCATCTAACGCGACCTTAGCCTCCAAGAGCTCTTCAACAGCTACTGCGCTGGTACTCAGCCTGCGCGCCAACAGCGAGATCAACGCAAAAAGATCCCTTAGGCGCGGACATAGCAGCCTCGGAACCGCTGCGCGGAAGTCAGCATGGCGAAGCTTATGGTGCGTTCGTAGCCACCGTTCTTCCCGCGCGATGCGGAGCGCGACAAACGGCACGATCAACAGTGCGAACGCACATATCACGTCGGCAACCGGCACGATTACGACGAGCCCTGCACAGAACAGTAGTAGGCCCAGTTCGGAAGGATGACGTACGACGGCGTATACGTTGTCTTCCGCAAGGTGAGGAGCAGTTCCTCGCAGCGGCGGAAGTGCAAAACCGGATCCCAATCGCGCAATGGCAAGGCAACGAATGCGCACGCCCGTAAGGCAGGCAACCAACCCAATCGCGACCTCTGCCCCCCACGCGAAGAACCCCTCGCTTATGAACGCGTAACCCACCGCGACCACTTCGAATGCAAGAAACGCGAAGCAGCTTGCGAGCCAAAGCATGTCGAACTCTTCGGGCCCCTTGCACGAAGCCGCGTTCGCGAACGCGCGTGACTCGCCGATTGCGTGCACGAAGGCGACGGTGCAAACGGTCAGTCCTAACAACGTGCCGACCATATAATCTCTTCCAGCGAGGCTCCTGCGATATTTCCGCTTCGAAGGCTGATCCCCCAGTGCATCATGGCGCTCGTGTTAGCCGAGGAGCCTATACTTGCTTGTTCGCTCCCGCGGCCGTTGTTCAAGTCGTGAAAGTCCAGTGCTGTAGATGCCGAGATTTGCCCATAGGCTAAGTGTGCGCTGCACCATCCCCAAATCAGTGCGCACGCTTAAAATCATACTGCCTGACGCAATTCAAGAGAAGAGAACCTCGCAACAGCGCATAGACAACCCCTGCCGTTAGCATCAGCCCACCGGGCAGTCGGTCTAGCGCAAGCCGCCAAATCACCCACGTCAACGCGATCAACGGGATGGAGACCTTGAACAAGGTATTAATCACGTCGGTACTGCTGCCCAAGTAGGACGCAATGCCGATAATGGCTGCGAATAGAAGCGCCAGTCCCGCGAGTTCTCTTTGCCGGGTTCCCTTCGTGCGATCGATCGGCGCATCCTTCGCGAGCCGCTCGCGTCTCGTACGCAACACCTTGCCAACCCCGGCCAATCCCCCCAGGAAGACGAGCGGCCCAAGGGCCACGGCCGAGGGTTGTGCTCCAACTTTCGCGCTTGCCACGCTCGCTGACGATCGCGCCCACGATCCACAGCGCCCAGGCGGCGATTGCGAGAAGCGGTTTCCAGGAGAGCTTCATCATGTTTCCCCTTCGAGTTCACGCACATTCATCACTTGCTCGGTTCTTCTGCTTCTTTGCGCCCCTTGCCGAGGATGCCCTCGAGCAAAAGAGTTAAAGATTCGAGAGGTGATTAGTTTGTCCTGGCGACGCGCAAGCCGACGCTGAGGCTCCGGTAGGAAGTGTTGTCGCCGTAGCGGAAGGCGGAACGCAGATACCGAGGACCATCGGACCGCGAGCCGCCACGCAGGACGCGCCGCGCGCAGTTGCCCGAAGTCCACGCGCTCCCGTCCGTCGGGGCTCCGGCGTAACCGTCGTTCCAGCAGTCCTCCACCCATTCCCAGACGTTGCCGTGCACATCGTACAGGTCAAACGCGTTCGGCGTATATCTCCCAACCTCCACCGTCTTTCCCTCGCTCGTGCCCGTAGGACTACCGGCGTACGAGACCGAGGCATCGTAGTTCGCCTGCTGCGGGGTGATGCTATTGCCCGAGGAGAACGCGCTCGTCGTGCCCGCGCGCGCCACATACTCCCACTCCGCTTCCGTGAGCAATCGATAGTTCTTCCCAGTTTTGCGTGAAAGCCACGCCACGTACTGCTTCGCATCGTCCCAGGACACAGTGATCACCGGGCGCCTGCCGCGGCCCCAGCCACGAATGTCAGGCATCTGCTTACAGCCGCCCTCGCGCACGCACGCGTCCCATTCATCGAACGTGACCTCGTACTTCCCCGCCGCGAAAGGGTAACTTCGGGAGCTCGCGCTGTTTAATCTTGCGATCGACAGCAACCTGTGGGGGTATGAATGTTGCCCCACAAACGCGGCGCGCTGTTGTAGTTCCTGGCTATTGCATTCGGCGGATGGAATCTATACACGAAAGGCAAACGCGACAGACTCGCGGCACTGCTTGCAGAACTTGATGCGGCAACCAAGGCCTCACAGGACCTAGACCAGGCAAGACGACGGCAAGAGGAATTGTTGAAGGAGGCCGATTTGGCTAGAGCGGCAGAAGATGCGGCACGGAAATCTGGTGACCGGGCGAAGTTGAGAGAGCTGCAGGAAGCGACGAAGAAGGCAGAGGCCGCAGCGCAAAAGCAGAATGATCTTGTCAAGCAGCGGGAGATTGAGTCTCAGCGTGCCGAGAAAGCTGCAAAGGACGCGGAAGCAAAAAGGCTAGCTGACGCGAAAACAGCGGAGACGACCGCTCAGGAGAGAGCCGCGCAGGAAAAGGCTGCCCAAATGAGGCTGGCGGAACAGGCCGTTGCAGAGAAAGCAGCCGAAGAGAAAAAAGTGGCGGCAGAAAAGGCGAAGGCCGAAAGAATTGCGAAAGAGTCTGCTATCGCGGCAAAAGCGATTCAAGCTCGAAAAGAGGTTCAGGGATCCGATGGCTTATGGAAGGGAAGCTATGCTTGCAGGGGGTTCACTGTCCCAACCTTCTTTGCACAAAAGGCATACAACGTCTCGACCGTTTTATTTGCCGGGTTTGTTTGGGATATTGAAGTTTTGATTGAAAACAACACCGCAATACTTCATTTTGCCAACGATAAGGCGACAGACGATTGGAAAGGCACAATCGCTGGCAAAGACCTCTCAGCAACTGGTGTCGGGCGGGACAAGAAGGATCCTACCGCTTCATGGGTTACTACCGCGTCGGGAACTTTTGATGGAAATAGTTTCAGCGGTCGTAGTGAGATATGGACGCCAGACCAAGCGTATAGGCTGTCTAGCTGCACGCTCAAGCTGGCGAGACAGTGATCGTGTTTAACTAGCTCCGCAGGCGCCGCAGCAAAGCTTCCTCGCTGACCCCCAATGTGGCTGCCATTTTCAAGCATGCGGCGATATCGAGCTGTCGCTCGCCGTAGTGGGGCCCTGAAACCGGGCCTGGATGAGGACGTTGACGAGCTGGCGGAGGAGAACGAGGCCACACGTAGGGGTGCGTAGGGCAGGATGTTCTTCATGTGACCTCTAACCGCGACTCAGCGAAATCTCATACGAACAGTTTACTCCGTGGTCTCGGCCAACCAAACGTCCGCTTTGCAATCGAACGTCAAAAAAACTTGATCTGCCCTGACTGACCTTCGTTGAAAGGACGATACTTGCCATATCGTCATCCACAACGTAACCCGTAACCGCGCTTGTCGCTGTAAACGGGCGTGTCCGCCAACCTACCTCACCGCGAACTGTTCCCTTATCAATGGTAATCACGTATGCGCCATTGACACACTGAGAGCCCTGACTTACCACCGCAGTACCCGTCCATCTTCCGTCCAACTTGGTTGGCGTTGCCACCCAATCAGTGCCCGGCTTTTCCGCGGACTGCTGTTCGGCCGCTGCTTTATCGGCTGCCGCCTTCTTCTGCGCAGCTTGCTCCTGCGCAATCTTTTCCTGCGCCAGCTTCTCTTGCGCTGCCTTCTCCGCGGCCACCTTGGCTAAATCCAACTGCTTCTTCGCTTCTGCGATTCGGGCCGCCTCGTCCGCTTTCTTCGCTTCGGCCTCCCGCTGCTTGACCAGTTCGTTTTGCTTCTGTGCCTCCGTCTCAGCTTTCTTTGTCGCTTCCTGCATTTCCTTCAGCTTGGCCATGTCGCCCGATTTCCGCGCTGCCTCCTCCGCTGCCTTGGCCAAATCCGCGACCCTCAACAATTCCTCTTCACGTCGCCGTGCCTGATCCAGGTCCTCTGAAGCCTTGGCTTCGGCTTCCAGCGCCGCAGTCAGTTCGGCCACCCGCGCATTTTTGCTGGCCGTATACCAGGACCAGATGCCGGTTGCGACCGCCGCGGTCACAATCATCGAAATGACAACCGGCACCACCGGCGCTTTCACCTTGGGCGCCTCGGCGAGCTTCTTCTTCAGTTCGGCTTCGCGCCTGGCCGCTTCGGCATCCTTCTTCGCCCGCTCCTCGGCTTCCTTCTTGGCCCGCGCCTCGGCCTCAACCCGCGCCTTGGCCTCGGCCTCGCGCCGCGCCTTGTCCTCGGCTTCGCGCCTGGCCCGCGCCTCGGCTTCGGCCTTGGCGCGCAGTTCCGCATCCTTCTTCGCCTTTTCTTCCAGCTCGCGCCGCGCCTTCGCCTCGGCTTCGGCCTTGGCGCGGGCATCGGCTTCGCGCTTCTGGTACTCGGCTTCGCGCTTCGCCAGCTCGGCCTGGGCTTCCTTCTTCGCCTTCTCGATCGCCTCGAGCCGCGCCTTCTCTTCGATCGCCGCTCTCGCCTTGGCCTCGGCCTCCCGCTTGGCATCCGCTTCGGCGCGCGCCTTGGCCTCCGCGGCCTGCCGGGCGGCGGCCTCTTCCTCGCGCTTCTTGTATTCGGCTTCCTTCTGCGCTAATTCCGCTTCCAGACGTGCCGTCTCCGCGGCAAGTTCTGCTGCCTGCGTGGCATCCATTGGGGACGGTGGCAAAGGCGCAGCCGCTCCGTTGATTGCGCCGGGTGCGAAGCGCGGCAGCTTCGCGATCTTGATGCGCGCCAGGTCTGCGTAGACCCCGGTCGGGAATTCCTTGAGATAGACCTCAAACTCTGCCGGGTCATTGCTCCCCTGGATAGAACGCCAGAACTCGATCTCAGCGTCGCTCCCTCGTTGCGTAGCGCCGCCAACAAGCGCGCCTTGCAGCGCTGCCGAGAACTCCTTTGCACTGGCAAAGCGCTGGTCGGGCTGCTTGGCGAGGGCGCGATTGACGATCTGGTCGAACGCCGGGGAAACGGTGACCGCAACGGTCGAAGGGCGCGGTGGCTCGTCCTGCATGATGTGCTTTGCCACGGTCCAAGCGCCTTCGCCCTTGAACGGCTGTTCGCCAGTGAGCAATTCGTACAGGATGATGCCTGCCGAGAAAAGGTCCGTGCGCCGATCGACCTTCTTCCCGGAGATTTGCTCAGGGGACATGAAGGCGGGCGTGCCGACCATCGTCCCGCCCTTGGAGCGGTCGGTCCCGTCTTGGATGCGCGCTACGCCGAAATCTGCGAGTTTTACGTGACGCTGCGTATCCAGCATCACGTTGGCCGGCTTTACGTCCCTGTGAATCACGCCAGCCTCGTGGGCGAATTCGAGCGCACTCAGCAGTTCCCCCATGATGCGTACCGCTTCTGCCGCATCGAAGTGTTCGCGAACCTCGAAGAAACTGCGCAGCTCCCGACCCTGGATGAACTCCATCACCAGGTAGGCGACTTCGTTCTCCTCCCCGAAATCGTAAACCTGGACGATGTTGGGATGGCTGAGTCGCGCCACCGCTTTGGCTTCGCGAGCGAACCGAGCGGAGTATGCGACCGAGCTTTCCTCGTCGGTCACGACGCTCTTGAGGATGGTCTTGACCGCGACCAGGCGGTTCAGGCTCGGGTCAAAGCCCTCATAGACCACGCCCATCGCGCCCTTACCGAGGACACGACGGAGCTGGTAGCGGCCGAGCTTGGTGATTTCTGCCATAGCCACCTTTCCCCGCGGCTGGCATCGGTGGCTGAATTATAGGGTGGTCGTCGGATAGGTCGGCGAATGACCGCTATCGG
>Ga0207045_1205_pt1 | contig 11724 bp, 8 predicted proteins | sample Alteio_BWMinCont_69_FD_153299 | JGI IMG/M metagenome (GOLD analysis project Ga0207045, IMG submission 153299) | Enriched cells from forest soil in Barre Woods Harvard Forest LTER site, Petersham, Massachusetts, United States -... | ecosystem: Environmental > Terrestrial > Soil > Temperate forest >... | reverse complement strand
GGGACTCTACTTTGACCCGACAACTATTCCATAAACAATGACGGGCCCGGGCTACTCAAAGCCCGATGGAAGAGACAGGAGTCGACATGCAAGCTGCACAGAAAAATGTACCCGCTATAAGTGTGCTCGTTCCGCCGCCGCCCGAAGAGCACACGAGATTACCACATACTGTCGTGAAGGGGATTATCGGCCCATTGTGCGGCCTTTGTGATCTCGCGCTGCTCACGACGGTGCTGATTTCTTTGGCGCTCTCCGCCAATGGTGTACATCGCGGAGACAAATTGATTGACCTATTGGCGATCAGGCTTTCCGTTGAACACTTCGTTGTTCTTGTGATGTGTTGGACGATCTGGCGAGCAACGCTTTGCTCCTGCGGGCTGTATACCTGGAAGACCGCGCGGTCACTTGAAGGGACCGCAGGCAGATTGATGCTCGCGACCAGTCTCTGCACTGTTATCGCAGGGGCCGTAAATGCAGCCGTATGGCATCACGGCCATTTCTGGCGCGGCACACTGGTATTTTGGCTGCTCAGCAGCAGCGGCGCGTTCTTCTTACGGGCGCTGATCGGGGTTTTTCAACTAAAAATACGCCCGCATTTTCGCGAGATCAGGAACGTCGTCATAGTCGGCGGTGGGTCGCGCGCCCTGCGCATGTACGAAGAACTAGCCTCGCACCCTGATTGCAAATACAAGCTGCTGGGATTTGTTGATCCTCGCCCACTCAGCACTCCAGAGATTGCCGATCGCCTGCTTGGGCGGGTCGAGGACCTCGAAGAAATTCTGATGAAGCGAGTGGTGGATGATTCAATTGGTTGGATGCGAGCTTAATGATCTGGTCACGTGCTTCGTCGAGTGTAAGGCCGGCGATCTTCACATCGCCGACGACATTCAACGTCACATACCCGTCGGGTTGAACAGTTACCGTCTGGTTAAACTCCGGTGTGTAGCGGTAATCGAGCGTGATTACATCACTGGAATGCAATACATAGCGTTGCCTTTGATGCAGATGCTCGTCGGCATGGGAGATACGGGGACTAAAACAAATTGCCAATAGAAGGGTCGCAAATGCCGTTTTCATTTTTAGACTCCTGATGTAGACACTTAATCGAAGATGCTATAGCCTTCGATAAATCCATCCGGGGATAAGGTAGGTGCGCTTGTTCAGCACATGGCCAAGTACCTTTCCTGCTGCTGTCTCGATCGTTTGTTCTGCGTGGCGTATTTCTTCGCGTCGAGTCCGATTCGCTTCCACAACAAGGATTACTCCGTCAACAAACGGGGCTATGCTTAGCAAGTCACCTGAGTTTTTCAGGCAAGGGCAGTCGATAAGCGAATAGTCAAATCCATTGCGCAGAAGATCGATGCAATCACGCCTGTATTGCCAGCTGCCATTCCACCGGCCAGCTCCCTCCGGAAGCAACAGCGACGTATCCATAAGCCCGAGTTCGCTTATGTTGCTGCTAGATCGTTTAAGAGAGCGGTGAAGCACCTCAACTGTCGGTTCATACAGCTTGCTTAGAAAAAGAGCGTTGATTCGTGCAACCGAATTGATTTCACATCTTGCGAGTTCATGAGACAGGGTTCTTGTGACATGCGTGACGCCTTCGCCCGGATTGGCAGACGTTAGAGCAATGACTGTTCCTGCATTATGATTTTCGCGTGGCTTCTGGAACACCGTGTAAATCAATGTGTGATACACCGAGGGCCGTTCGATGTTTGGGGCGCGCTCTTCCAGCACTTCAGTTTTGGAGTTCCTCATGACGCCTGCGTCTCCTTCTGCAAGTTGTCGAACGCTTTAGTTCTTCGCTTCGTATCTCCGGGATGATCGGGGGGCAAAGTAATCGATAGGCTCCCCGATTTCGACCGTTCCAAGGCCTTGCTATCCAGTCGTTGTTCAAATGGAAGGGTAGCGAGTACGGGATATGCGGATAGTCTGTCCAATTCACGAGGAGTTGCGATTGTGGCTCGTCCGGTCTCAGCGAAGAAGACAATAAAGCTGGCCAGAAGCATTGCTGTAAAGCAGCCGAGTACCAGATCGACTACGGGTTTCGGGCGGGAAGGAGTAATGGAAAATGTAGGTGCCTGTGCTACTGCTACGTTGAGCAGCTTGTCAGCATCCATTGCATCAGCCATTTGCGCTTCGTCGCGCTTCTGCGCATAAAGCTGATAGTTGTTTTCAAGCTCAGCCACTTTCTGGCGAAGGGTCGTGTACGCAACCGTTGAGCCTTCCACATGTGACAAATTACCCTGCAATTGCTTGATCTGTTCAGCCAGTGCATTCCGCCGTGCCTTGAGCGCCTGACGCTCTGCCTGGTTCTGCACGATGGAATTTGTTACCTGCTCCCATACAGGATTTACATCGGTCGAGCGCTCTTGCGAGTTCATCTGCTGTGCGTTTTTAAGCGCGGATTTCGTATTGGCTATCTGTTCATCAACTTCCTGTACCAGACGGTCCTGGGGCGTGAACTTCGTCAGCAGCGACGTGCGTTTGTTTTGCAGTTCCGCGATCAAGGTATTCAGCCGCTCCACTGAATAGTCGTTTGGGATCGTTCGTTCCTGAGTGTTCTGTCTCGGTGGAACGGATTTCAATTGATATGTTTGCGTGGCAAGTCGGTCAGACACTTCGCTGATTTGAGCGTCTGTGCTTCGCAGCTCATTCTGTACATCTGTAACCTGGCGATCCATTGTCTGTTCTGTGTCTGGCAAAGACACAATCTGTTGCTGTTGCTGGTAGCTCGCCAACTGTTGTTGCGCATCGTCTAGTTGGCGCTTATAGCGCGCGGCTTCTTGGACAAAAAACTGGGAGGTTCCAGCGGGGTGCCCGATCTCCTTGTGCTTTGCTAGAAAAGCATTGAGCAGACGATTTAGCATCACTTTCGCTGTGGTCGGGTCGTTCGCTGTATAAGTCACATGAATGACATTTGATTTACGGACCAAGTCGATCCCGAGATGTTTAGTGAAGTTCTCCACAACTTTGTCATGTGCTTTCAGCTGTTCAGGCGTGAAGGTGGAGATGGACTGGTCATTCCATTGCGGATCGACAACAACGCTGGCGAGGCTGCGGCTGCGGAGTAGCTCAATTTCTGAATTAATCTGTTCTTCAGTAACTGCATTCACCATCATGGTGCCTGTGGTGCGCTCAGGCGTTATCTGATAGTTTCCCCGTGCGTTCTGCACAAGGATGTTCATTTCGGACTGGTATTGCTTGGGGGTGAGAAAAGTGAAAGCAAGCGTCATGGCAATAACACTCACAACAACCATCAGCCAAAGGCGTCGGTGACGAAATGCAGATTCAACGAGCGGGCGTATGGAACTGATTTCTTGCCCGGAAACTCTAGGAAGGCTTTGCATAGGCGATGGCTCTCTCCCTCTGGGTTGAGGTCTTGCTAGGCCAGATGAGCGCGAGCTGATGTTGCTATTTCGATCGCGCTCACTCATCGAGAGGTGCGCAGTTGACCAAAGCGCTCCTTCACTATGAATAACCCGTTACACGTTGGTCTGACATCGGAGGTCTTTGCTTATTTGCACGTAACAGTTTGCTCTCTTTTATGGCATGTTCTTGCTATGGCGGGCGGCGACGGAACAGCTGAGGATTGCTATGGATGATGGAATCGTTGAACTTACCCGCTTCCATCCGGCGCTCTTTGCACCTTTAGGCGTTGTCCGGTAGGCGTTGTCCGGCACACTTGGATAGAAGACTCGGTTCGGGCTGTGAACAATTTCTGGAGCCGCTCGCCCGTTCATACACATGGCTTGCCAGTGGGGTGCGAGGGATTCGGTTCAACCGGGAGCAGGTGCTTCGTTGAGTGCCCATGCGATGCCAACGGCGAAGCGCAAGAAGCACGTTATCTCCAGCGGCTCGGGAGAATTCGATCGAAGAATCTCGCGCTCGGGTGTTTCGGGCATGAGCGCGTCCACAGACGGTTTCCTTGGTTTTGAAGACAGCCGTAACCTGCGCAATACAGTGCGCGCCGTACTCTTTGGAGGCGATTCTAGATTGCCATCACGACTGGATCGGCAACTGAGGATCGGACCGCTCCCGCAATTGCTTGCGGTGAGCGCGCTTCATGGCGCGTTGTCGAACCCCCACCGTGCTCACCTGGCCGATCAGCTCGGCTCGTATTCCGGTTTGTTTTCAACGATTCGATGCCGACTCTATCTGGGTGGAGTTTCTGCAGCCCATAGCCAGTTCCATGCGATCGCAGGGCACCGAAGATAGCTAGTTATGATACTCGCCGGAGTAACTCTCCATAAATAAAGCCGAGAATGACCGAAGTTACGCACGCTGCGACGCTGCGCACTCTCTCTGATTGACAGCATGGTCGGGAGCAACGATGATAGCGGTGGGATTGTAAGTGCTTCTATCATTAAATTAGCCAGACTTTCCCGACTTGAGGTATTGAAGATTTTCTGCGGAGGCTCTCGATGCGTCTTTCACTCTCCCCTGCCTGTGCCGGCATTCTATTGCTGATCTCCGGTTGTGCTGCTCATCGTGTAAGCGTGGCTTCAGCGGCGCTTCCCGCCCCGGTAGTCGTCACCGACACCGTGCGCGAAGCTCTCCCCAACGACTATCTGCGCGTCAGCTTTCTACCGGCTGGTGTCACGGCTACAACCCTTTCCCGTCCTGGAGCGCTGCGCGCCTTCGCGACCGCCACGCCGCTCTACTCGCCTCCGCTCGAACTCCAGGATCTTCCCTACTATTCGGGGCTCGTGAACGACGACAAAAATGTGCTGGTGGCGATGCGCTGCCAGCCGCCGAATCCAGCGACAGTCGACGCCGTGCTCGCTACCTGGCCCAATGTTTTCCTGGCCATCCAGCGCGATGTTCCACTGGATGCTGGCGCATGCGGTACAGAGACGGCAAACCCGGCCACGCAGACAGCATGCTTTGCCAGGGCTTTCAGCGATCCTCCGGAGACGGCCGTCCCTACGTCGCTGGCACATACGTTCAGCTATGCGGGAGCGCTCTACACCCCCGACCACGCAGCGCTCGCCAAATGGCTGCAGGATAACTATGGAATCTATCCCGCCTTCGCTGGAACCGGTTACTCGGTCAAGGATTCTTATTCGCTCAGCACCCAGCCCATGACTTCACAGCAGATCCTGGTGAAGTCGGTGTCTTCGGAATACATACTCAAGAACGTATCGCTCTCCGAAGCGGGTTGCCGCTGCATCTCGGTTGCACCCTATCCTGGCCGGTCGAGCGACCGTCTCGATCCCGACTTCATCACGCGCGCGGGAGGCGATGGCGCTTGCACGTCAGTCCAGCGGCTGGAAGATCATTCGCAATGAGCCGGAAGCTTGGCAGTGAAGTGACTTCAGTGTTGACGTCCTTGCTCACGATTGAGTTCTAACTGACGTGTAAAAGTATCGGCTCTCTGCTGCACTCATCGCCCTGGCTTCTCCCATCCTTAAGTTGGCGATGTCCTTGCGACACATCGCTATCGGAAGTTATTGCTGCACGGTAAGTGTGCATGCAGATCGGCTGGCGGGAAAACGCACATGCAGAACGCCGTTCCCGTTTTCGAAGGAAATCACATCAGCGGAGACGGGCTTGCCGTTCAGCAGGATTTCAGAAGGTTTTTTGTCAAGACCGAGAACTGCGACGTCCAGTTCCTTCCACCACGGCGTGTAGTGTCCTTCAGCCGCGGAAATGGATACCGTGAACTGCTGAGTAGTTCGAGTGCAGATCACGGAGGCACGGTAGAAATCGCCGTGCTGGAAGTTTAAACTTTCGCCGTCGTCTGTATAGAGTGAGCCTTCGCAGCGGTCATCAGTGTTGGTGTGCGGCAACTCGTATCTGGTGTCCGGCTCTGGCAGATAGACGCGCAGTTCGAGCGGGCCGCTGGGGACTTCGTCCGTGCTTTGCGTCAATGGCTGGCGGGCAAGAACGGATCCTGCTCTTACATAGACCGGCAGATCGTCCAGTGCTGGATGTTGATGGTGCAGAAGCGGCGGCGAAGATGGGTCGTCGGGGCTGCGCTGTAGGGTCACTCGGTACCCGGTCCAGTAATCGAACCAGGAGGTGTTCTCAGGGAAGAAAATGTCGTAGCCGTCCTGGACTTCCGGGAATGGCGGCGGTGCAATCATGAGAGCTGGCCCGAACATGTACTGATTGTCTACAGTCGCATCCATAGGGGCACCGTCTCGCCGGCCGAGTGGGAACTCGAGAAAGAGTGGCCGCATTAAGGGAATGCCTTCGCGGTTTGCCTGCTCGGCCAGGGTGTAGATATAGGGGATGAGTCGATAGCGTTCTTCGATGTAATGGCGGCGGATCGCTTCGTGCTCAGGGCCACCCACCCAGGGCTCCTTATCGAGTGAGCCTCTTTCTGCATGGTCGCGGTCGATAGGGGCGAAGGCTCCGATCTCAAACCAGCGCGTAAGCAAATCCATTGAAGGGCTGCCGGCGTATCCTCCTATGTCATTGCCAGCGAATGCAAAGCCGCTGAGCCCGAGATTGATGAGCTGGTGGGTGCCGATACGCAGGTGGTTCCAGGTTGCCGAGTTGTCGCCCGTCCAGGTAGCGGCGTAGCGCTGTCCACCGGCATAGCTCGCACGCGTGAGTACAAATGGTCGCTGATTGGGCTGCAGCTTCAACAGACCTTCGTAAGTGCCGCGAGAGTTGAGCATGCCCATAACGTTGTGGATTTCGGCGTGGGTTGCCGTGCGCTTCGGCCAGCCCGGTTCGTCAATGCGATGAAGCACCGTAAGCGGCATCGTCTTTGTGGCCACGTTGAAAACCGAGGGCTCGTTCATGTCGTTCCAGAAGCCCCCGATTTTGTCTCTCACGTAAAAGTCGGCGTACTGACTGCCCCACCAAGCGCGTGATGAAGCCTGAGTGAACTCCGGAAAGGAGGATGGGCCAGGCCAGACGGAGCCAACATAGACTGAGCCATCAGGATTGTGTATGAAGTGGTCCCCGGCAAGGCCTGAATCGAAGGTAGAGTATTCACCCTTAGGTGCGTTGGCAATGTGTAAGTCGGTGATCGCGACGGTGTGGAAATGTTGGGCGCGCAGGTCGGTGATCATCTGTTCGAAATTTGGATAGTGAGTACGGTCAACGGTGAAGGGCCGATCGCGATCTTGGTAATCTATGTCGAGATAGATCACATCGGCGGGAATTTTCTTCCGGCGTAACGTATCGGCAACTTCACGCACACGCGATTCCGGATAGTAGCTCCAACGTGACTGTTGATAGCCGAGTGCCCAGCGCGGCGGCATCGCTGGTCTTCCTGTAAGTTCCGTAAAGCGACGTACGATGTCTTTCGGTTGATTGCCAGTAATGATGTAGTAATCCAGCTGGCCGCCCTCAGCGCCAAAGGAGTAGTAATTTCTCGCTTCCTTGCCGAAATCGAAACTGCTGCGCCAGGTGTCATCGAGGAAAATACCGTAGCTAATGCCATCGTGCATTGCCAGAAAAAAGGGAATTGACTTGTAGAGCGGGTCTGTTGCTTCTTGCCAGTGGTAGGCGTCGGTATTCCACAGCGTGAAGGCTTCGTCGCGATGATCGGTAGGTCCCGCCTTGTCGCCAAGTGCGAAGAAGTGCTCGCTTTGCGGCATCGACTTGAAAACCCGAAACGCGGCGCCATGGAACTCGGGCAAGCGCGAGGGCTCGTCCTGGGTGATTACCCGCCCCGCCGGATCGAGTACAGTGATGGCCAGAGTCGGAAGATCTACCTTGATGGAACTCCCACCAGATACGAAGCTCAACGCGTTGCCATTGTTCTGAATCGTCACCTGAATCTTTGCCGGTGGCTCGGCAACGACGGCCCAGGAAGGATTGGGAGCTATAGTTGGCGAGGGCGCCATCTGAATACGAAAAACTCCTTCCAGCGTTGCGGTGACCCGCACAGAGCGGTCGTTTTGATCGACCTCAAAACCGTTCGGGAGGCTTTTTATTCTGGCGGTTGCGTCGGAGAGGCTCGGCTTCGCCGGTGGCAAAGCTTTTCTTGCTCCGATTGCCAGTACCGCGGATGGCCCCACCAGCCAGCAGGCGCCGGCAATCCAATAAGCCAGATATCTTTGCCATTTGTATGTCCTTGCATTCATCGTCATCGTGTCCTGTACCGTTATGAAGCCGTAACAGTTCTCACCGCGTTCTTGTCAGAGAAGTCTCTGTTGCTGTTCGTCGGTTTTAGGGGGACGACTGCGTGCAGGTAAGCGGCGTATCAAATCATGAGGTGTCGATTGATAGCGACGCAACGATAAGAAGAAGCTTTATCGCGAAAGCGGCAAGAGATCGTTGGGAATACGCCGCCTACTCCGCGTACCTTTTGATTTGGGCTTTTACCTGGATCTTCTTGACGAAGAGCCAGGAAAACCGCACGGATGAGCGGAGATTTTTGAATAGAATGGTTACCAACTGTAAGCCGCGTCGATGTGCGGCGGCCCGGGATGCCCGTTGACTACCATCACTTCCAAGACGACTTCCAGGTTCGAATTGTTGACCATGCGAGGAAATGACTTATCGAGTTCGCTCAGAGACTGAGCTGAAACTAGAAACGAGCCGGCGGCCGACGTGCCATTATGTCCAAGACCGGCGACCACGACCATTATCTGATTGGTGTTGGGGTCTACAAAACGGGCTACAAGTGCATAGTCCTTGCGGGGAATGTCTGATCTGGGAGCATCGTCAATCAACAGCCAATCCCTCTTTGAAGGATTTTGACGATCTTCGATCCACAGTTGCTTTGTTCCGGGGTCGTTTTCGAAGTGAAATCGGAGCGGCCTTGTGACAAACAGCGTCCACTTGTTGTCAAATGCCCCTATCAGGATATTGGGGCCGTGGGCCAGGTCACTGAACGTGGTCTTTTCCTGTGTCTGCATATGGAATGTGCTTTCCCTGCGTCGCATAACACTAACGAAATCGACGAGCGGTATCGTGTCTTCCATAGTCACCAGCGTCGGCAGGCGGCTTAGTTTGGTGAGCGACGCCGGTTCGACATCTCCCTGAGTCGTACCCGTTCCATATACCGATTGATCTGCGATGCAAAATAGAACCGGTCTCTGGGAATTCGTAACCGGGGCCCAGAAAGATTCAACCGTTGGGCGTTGTTGCCTCGCGTGATACAGATGAGTAGCACCAAGAACTAGAGCAACGAGTGCAGCAAAACCCAACGCTCCCCAAAGACCCCGCGAATGCGACGTCGAGGCAACTAACGGCGCTGCGCTTTGTATGAGGTTTTCAACAATAGGCGATTCGCCCGCAGGCGTAACGGTCGCTGGAGCATCCACGGTGGCAGCAAGCGCCAAAGACTCGGGGAGCGACGTTTCATTGATGATGTTTTCAGGCGGTAGAAGTTCGAACCGGGGTACGTAGCTGCCAGAGGGGAGAAATAAGCGAAGCTCCTTTTCATGGCTGGGGTCTTCGTAGTACCTCACCAGGCGCTTGCGAATCTCCGCAGCCGTTACGCGAACGATGGGATCTTGTGTCGAGTCGTAGTCTGGAGACCGGCCAAACACCTCAATTCCCAGAATGCGTTCTTTCAGCGACCCGGAGTTGCCCTCCAACGCGCGGCTGACGACGAAGCGAAGGAAGCTGGGGTACCTTTTGCTATTTTTGAACGAGGGATCCAGCAACAATCGATCCAGCTGTCGAAGTACTGCAACCTTTTCGGCTTCGCTCAGTGTATCCAACTGCGATTCAATTCGTTCGGGCTGCATCGTAGCGTAGTTCCCACCGATAAGAAGACAGCTTACCGGAACACCAACAGCATTGTCACCACTCAGCGTCGCACAGCACCGCAGTTGTCGAAAGCCTCACCCATGCATCGCCGAACCCCGCTGCTCGCCGCTCTAAGCGGTCAGGACAGCGATCGTTCTGCCAGAGAATCACTCGAAGTACGTCTGCCTTTCGTTCTTAACGTCTCCCGGTTATCGCGAAAACCATTGTATTGATGGCTTTCCCGCCGTTATAAAACACTTCGTTTCTGACCTGAATGTTCTCGGAGAACTTGCTGCTCACGGGAAGATCCAAGAGCGTTTGATAACCAGCGAGAGCGGTAACGAACGGAATGGAAGCCTAGGCGCATTCATCCGTAACTTACGTTACCGGTGGCGCAACTAATAAGCAAACTGGGCCATCGTTGTGGCCAGAATGGAAGCCAGATGAGAGCGACGACAATCTGCCCTCGGATCAGACCCTTCGCGAGTTTCTACATAGCAGTCGTCTTTGCGCTCATAATGCTGAGCCCAACAAGTTCGCGCGCTCAGGTGGACACTGGAAGTCTCACGGGAACGGTGACCGATACCGCAGGCGCTGTGATCCCAGGCGGTAACGTTTCTCTCACCAATGACGCCTCTCAGGTACGGGCCACCACGACGACGACGTCTACGGGAACCTATACCTTCGAGTCCGTGAAAGCAGGCGCCTATACCCTTGTGGTCGAGCTGCCAGGTTTCAAGAAATTTACGAGCGCGGGCGTCGAAATTCACGTGCAACAGCGCAATACCATCGACGTGACCTTGCAGCCTGGAGCGGTCACGGAACAGGTTACGGTTACCGCCGCCTCTCCACTGCTGCAATCGGAGGATGCCTCAATCGGTCAGACGATCGACTCGGAAACGGTGAATAACACGCCGCTCAATGGGAGAGATTGGGTCTCGATCGGTCAGGTTGCCGCCGGTGTAACGACGGCAGCCGGCGGCAGTGTCAACGATCCGACGTATACCGTTAATGGAATCAACTCCGGTCAAAACGACTTCCGCCTCGACGGCATCGATGACAACGTTGAGCAGTATGGGGGAACGAGCGGCACCGGCAACGCCTCGATCATCCCGCCTCCAGACGCCATCCAGGAGTTCAAGTTGCAGACTGGAGACTACAGCGCCGAGTTCGGACACTCGACTGGGGGCGTCGTCAACGCCGTCATTAAGTCGGGGGGCAACCAGTTACACGGAGATCTATTTGAGTATTTCCGCAATGATGTGTTGGACGCGAACGATTACTTTTCCAACCGGAACGGAATTCCCATCCAGGAATATCGGCAAAATCAGTTTGGCGGAACCGTTGGCGGCCCTGTTTATATCCCAAAACTTTACAACGGCAAGAACAAGACCTTTTTCTTCTTCGACTATCAAGGGACGCGGATTATCCAGCCCATCAGTGCGACCAGCACCGTACCTACGGCGAGCATGGCGAACAGCGGCTTCACCAACCTTCAAGACCTTATCACCGACAACGCGGGCACCCGGACCGACGGCCTCGGTCGAATCTTCTCAGTCGGCACGGTTTTTGATCCTTCTACAACCCGCACGGTGGCGCCCGGGGCGATAGACACTCGCTCGGGATTTCAAAATGGTTCTTCGAATGCCATCTCTGTCCGTGATCCCTTCTACGCGGGCGGAGGCGTTGCCGGAATTCAAAACTTCGTCCCCCTTGCTGCCAATCTGAACCTTCTGCCGGCGAGTCGGCTTGACCCAAATGTCGTCCGGCTGCTCGCTTTATACCCATCTCCCAATCGCGCCGGTTTCATCAACAACTATTTCCAGAATGCACGCAGCAGCCAGAACATCAATCAGTACGATATCCGGATCGATCAGAATTTTAATATCCACGACACTATCTTCGGCGTCTTTTCCCGCAGTCACCGCGTATTGCTGCAGCCTGGCAACCTGCCTGGCTTGGCGGACGGGCAGGTTTTCGGCACCGGCACCCAGGACAGTCCACACTTTGCTGTTGCGGCCGGCTACGACCACACCTTCTCGTCAACGCTGAGTAACGAGT
>Ga0207045_1204_pt1 | contig 11802 bp, 10 predicted proteins | sample Alteio_BWMinCont_69_FD_153299 | JGI IMG/M metagenome (GOLD analysis project Ga0207045, IMG submission 153299) | Enriched cells from forest soil in Barre Woods Harvard Forest LTER site, Petersham, Massachusetts, United States -... | ecosystem: Environmental > Terrestrial > Soil > Temperate forest >... | reverse complement strand
AGGGCGGTTTTGCCGAGGGGAAGACGGATTTGCTGGATGAAGATTAAGAGGGCGCCGGCCCAGAGGGTGGCGCGGTGGATTTTACGAGTGGACCAGAGGTCGTAGGCGACGAGGAGAAGAAGAAAAATGTCGGATAGTAAGCCGGCGACGGAAACATTACGGGCACTGAAGGCGAGGGGCCAGCGGGCGATGGCGGCGACCATCAGCGTAGTGCTGGCAATGTAGATGTAGCGCTTGTGGGCCGGGGAGTCCTTACGGTTGCGAAAGGCGAGAAAGATGAACGCGGCGAACAGGAGCATATCCGTCAGGGGGACGAGGTAGAAGGCTTTGGGATCGCGGGCGAAAGAGTCGAGTTGACCGGCGTGGCGCAGGAGCGAATCGGTGCCCGCCATGACACCCAGAATCACCATGAGACAACCGAGGAGGAAGCCTGCGATACCGAGGCGGCGGTGGATATCCGTGCGTCCGGCGGCGACGAGGGAAGTCTGCGTGACCAGCAAGAGGATCCAGGCGGTGAAGGCGGCTCCATGAATGTGAACGGTGAGGCTGGGCAAGGGCGCGCTGAAAATACCGGCGAGAAAATAGCTGCGCGCGAAGCCGATAAAGACCGAGACGAGCATGAGAAGGGCGACGGCGGAGAAGAAGTAATGGTCGTAGCGACGACCCGGCGAGCCGGGGATTAGGCGGACGGGCCGCTGCGGCTGAGCAGTGATTGTGGCCAAGGTGCCTCCGTATGAACGTGGACGGGCGAGGAATGCGCGTCGACCTGAGAATTGCAGACATTGTATACGGAATTGGTGTGGAGCGCACTTGAGGATGTTTGTGGGAGGAAACACAGTGGCCGATCTGAAGATCGGCCAGTGCATCGCGCGGCGCAGGTTGAGCTGACAAAGGCGCAAAGATTGGGGACGGTCAGGGCTTGGCTGCGGGCTTGGCGCCGGGTTTGGTCATTAGTTTTTCGGCTTCGGCGAGGGCTTGGGCGGCGGGAATTTCGGCGCCGGATTTGTCGACGTAGTGGATGTCGAAGGGGCCGTCCAGAGAGACGATAGCGGCGCAAGGTTTGGAGCCGGAACACTTGTCCTGGTGAATGTGCTTGGCAGGGAGATAATTGTAGTCACCATTGGTGAGGAGGGCGGGTTTTTCGTCCTTCATGGAGATTTCGAGCAGTCCGCTGAGAGGGACCACGCTTTCGTTGATGCTATGCCAATGCCAGGGAACGATGCAGCCAGGCGCGAATTTGATTTCTATGACAGAGGGGCCTTTGCCGGGATCGCCTTTCAAGACGGCGGACGTGGCACAGTCAGGGACATCGGGGGAGGCGGCGAATTTTACGGACATCCCTTTGCGGACGACGGCGGCGTCAGGAGTTTCCTGTGGAGAAGTGGGCAGAACAGCGAGCAGGAGTGCGGCGAAAAGAATTGTTTTCATGGGTCCTCCGTTTGATGTCGGGGTACGTTAGTCGTTTGAGCGGGGGAGTGTCAATGGAGATTGCGGGGATGCGCCGATCACAATCGGACGATTCGTGAGTAAGTGCGGTGGCTGGTACTCTGGTGTGTGGTTTTTTGCGGTGATTGCCGTTCAGATGTTTCAAGGCACGCGTGTAGGCGGATATCTGTCGCACCTACGGCGCTCTGATTTTTGAGGCGTTTTTCCCAGTGCTTACGCACTGGGCTAACTTGTGCCGCGCCTCCGGCGCTGGGTCGAAGCGAGAATTGACAGTAGATGGAGAAAGGACTCCGTGCCACCGATAATCAGCGCGCAGAAATTGGGGAAGCGGTTTGGGGCTACGCCGCTGTTTCGGGAAATTTCGTTTACGGTGTCGGAGGGCGACCGGATCGGGATTGTGGGGCCGAACGGGTCGGGGAAATCGACGCTGCTGGCGATGCTGGATGGGCGGGTGTTGCCGGACAGCGGCGATGTGGCGGTGCGGAAGGGGAAGCGGGTCAGCGGAGTGGAGCAGATGTCGGAGTATGCGGCGGGGGATACGGTTCGTTCGGTGATTGATGCGGCGCTGGACCGGGCGAAGGTGGCGGAGGCGGATCGGGCGGGGCGGAAAGCGGAGATTCTGGGGCGCGCGGGATTTACGGAGATGGAGGCGCGGGCGGATTCGCTATCGGGAGGCTGGAGAAAGCGGCTGGGGATTGTGGAGGCGTTGGTGCAGCATCCGGATGTGCTGCTGTTGGACGAGCCGACGAACCATCTGGACCTGGCGGGGATTGAGTGGCTGGAGGGCGTGCTGCAGAATGCGGCATTTGCGTGCGTGGTGGTTAGCCACGACCGGTATTTTCTGGAGAATGTGGCGACGGCGATTGTGGAGATAAATCCCGTTTATGAAAACGGGACATTTCGGGTGGAAGGGAACTACAGCACGTTTCTGGAGGGGAAAGAGGCGTACCTGCACGCGCAGAGGAACCGGCAGGAGGCGCTGGAAAATCGCGTGCACACGGAAATTGACTGGCTGCGGCGCGGGCCGAAAGCGCGGACGACGAAATCGAAGGCGCGGATTGATACGGCGCACAAGTTGATTGGGGATTTGGCGGAGTTGAATGCGCGGACGCGGACGACGAGCGCAAAGATCGATTTTACGGCGAGCGAGCGGAAGACGAAACAGTTGGTGACGCTGGACGCGGTGACACACGGGATGGGCGGGCGGACGCTGTTTCGCGACATTCATTTTGTGATTACGTCGGGGATGCGCGTGGGATTGGTGGGGCCGAACGGGAGCGGGAAGACTACGCTGCTGCGGCTGCTGAATGGGGAGAATCGGCCGGAGCAGGGGAGCATCAAGACGGCGGAGAATTTGAAGGTTGTTTATTTCGACCAGAACCGGGAACTGGATCCGGACGTGACTCTGCGGCGGGCGCTGGCGCCGGACAGCGATGCGGTGATTTACCAGGGGCAGGTGATTCATGTGGCGTCGTGGGCGGCGCGGTTTTTGTTTTCGGGCGAGGCGCTGAACCAGAAGGTGGGGAGGCTTTCGGGCGGAGAGCGGGCGCGGGTGCTGATCGCGCAATTGATGCTGCAGCCGGCGGATGTGCTGCTGCTGGACGAGCCGACGAATGATCTGGATATTCCGACGCTGGAGATTTTGGAGGAGAGTTTGCTGGAGTATCGCGGGGCGCTGGTGCTGGTGACGCATGACCGGTACATGCTGGACCGCGTGTCGACGGTGGTGCTGGGATTGGATGGATTGGGTGGCGCGGAGCGGTTTGCGGATTATGCGCAGTGGGAGATATGGCAGCGCGGGCAGTTGGCGGCCGCGAAGGGTGAAGAACGGGTACTTGAGAAGGGCAGGGCGGCGGGCGCCGCGACGGGATCGAAGAAGAAATTGAGTTACAAGGAAACGCGCGAACTGGAAACGATGGAAGAGCGGATTGCGGAGGCGGAGAAGGAGCTGCAGGGGAAGCACGAGTTGCTGCTGGATCCGCAGGTGATGAGCGATGCGGTGAGGTTGCGGGAGCTTTCAGTGGATCTGGAGGCGGCGCAAGAGGCGATTGATACGATGTATGCGCGGTGGGGGGAATTGGAGAAAAAACAGGGAGGGAAGAGCTAAGAGAGAAAAAAGATTTAACACAGAGGGCACAGAGGAAGAGCGCAGAGGACGCAGAGGAAAGCGAGTAGAGGGCGGTGCTGTCGCTTTGGGACTATCAGGCTAAGGCAGGGGAATTTTTGTAACCATGGGCGTCCAGGTTGAGGATGTTGGCGATTTCGTCGCCTTGCAAGTAGCGGAGTTCTGCCGAGGCCTCGGTGCGTTGGGTTACTTGCGCGAGGCCGAGCAGGGTGGCGCGCTCGGCGGTGGTCATTTTCTTGTTGAGCATGACGCCGCTTCTTTCAACAGCCACAAAAGGCGGGGAGTCGACCTTGCTGTTGAAGGGTTCCGGCATTTTCGACGCGAGAAGGTTGAGCGGGAGCAGAGGCATGGTGTGCCCCAGAAAAACGGCCTGGCACGGATAGAGGACGCCGCCTTTGAGAATCCGAAGAGAAACCTCATCCGTGGCCAGAGAGTGCAAGGAATCAACATCCGGAAATTGCCAACTTGAGGAATACGCAAGGGTGCCCAGCACCGCGGTATCGGGTTTCGGGAATGGTCGGGGAGCAATTGCCAGGCGGCGTTCGACCTCGAAGAGCAGCTTTTCGGCCGAATCACAATCAGCCCCACAGACGACAAGTCCGTGATTCCCAAGAATGAGGACATCGGTATCTGGAGCGAGGGCCACGGCGGTTTCTATCGCTCTTGCCAGCGGGATACCGGAAGCGGCATAGGGGATCCATTGCCAGTGCAGAGGATCGAGGCGTTGCTTCAGTTGGGCGGGGCCATCGAGACGTATGGCCCAGGCAATGGTGTTGATGGAGTGGACATGGATGACGACACGATGGCGCAGGATCGCGTGCATCGGAGTTTCGATGGACGGGCGCAAGTCGCTCTCCTGCAGGTAGGCTGGGAAAAGCCCGGTGGCGTTCTGGATGGAGTCCCTGACTGCCGCGAGTTCGAGAGGCACGAACATATCGTCTTGCAGAGCGCGAGACAGCCATTTACCGGAAGCTTTTAGCCAGAGGATTCCGTCAAGTTTAATGGACGTATTGCCGTTGCTGGCTTGCACCAGGAGCGGGTCGCTGCCGACGCGAGCGGATAGATCACGAAGGGAGATGATCGCTTGCTCATCGTGAACCGGCAATCGCCGGGAGGGGGCAAGAAGTTTCACAGACCAATTCCTTCCTTGTTGCCGGCGGTGACATCCTTCTTTACCTGCAATATTCGCAAAGCGTCCTTGGCTTGCGGATGGCCGACGGCACTCACCCTGGAGTTCGCTCTTTTCTGGCCGATCTTGATGGATGCATTGAAAATGGCGCCGACGGAGAGAATTCCGGCCAATTTGTGGTCGGCGATAGAGGCCAAGCCCATAGAGGCAACGCAGCCACAGGAGGCGCAATCGGGATTTCCGCCGAACTGGCAGGGGGTGATGCGAGTTTCCAAATCCGCCGACAAAGTTTGAGTCGTGAGCGCGAAAACACAATCCTGGGGACTTCGCGGCGGCGAGGCAAACTGCTGAATCACCACCGCCGGCATATCCAATTTCGGGAATTGCGTTCGCAATTGCATCATGTCAGCAATGGCGCGAGCGCGCTCCCCGGGAGAGAGGATTTCCGGCATTCGATCGCCGACCTGAGGGGTGAACATGCTGAACCATACCTTTTTGATTTCGGGGCGCGGGGTCCAGAATTCAAGAAATTCGGCGAGGTAACCGGTGCGCTGCATCATCTGGGCAGTGATGGTGCAATGAACGGTGACCCGCTGGCCGACGATGTTTTTCAGGATGCGGTCGTAGGTGGCCGGCGCGCGGCGGAGATCATGCTCGGGCTGCAGACCGTCAATGGAGACGACCACGTTGAGACGCTCGAGATTTGGCCAGGTGGGACCCATGGTCCGAAAGGCGCTGGTCACAACCTGGACGTGAATCCCGCGGGCCAATAAGAGAGGAAGCAGCAATTCCAATTCGCGAAAGCGGACCAGCGGATCACCGCCGACGATCGACAAGTGCAGCGGCTTCAGGCGGTCAACGACTTCGAGAACCCCGTCCACCAGGGCCTGGCCCCTGCGATCGTTCAGATCGCGCAAGGTTTGGCCGCCGCCGAGGTGAGCGTCGTCATACGCGTAACATCCGGGACATTTCAACGGGCATTCGCGGGTGATTTCGATAGAAAGAGCAGGGGGTTCACCCTTGAGGATCTTTCCCCATGCTTGAAGAATCTGGTAGGTGTGCAATGAAGGCGTCCTTTTTCTGACCGTCAGGCTGGACTACGGTCTGCGAATGCGCTTCGCGGGCGCGAGGCCTGCGAGAGAGACTGCGGATGACCAATCGGGTACCAAAACACGACTGGTCGTGACGACAGCCTGCGAGCTGGGGAAAGTAGTCGTTGGGAAAAACAGGGCGGAAATGCGTCTTTCACCGGACGTCTATAGGTAGAGGGAAGAGCTTGTGTCGAGAACGTAAGAACAGTGAGCGTGTGTATGTATTTCCCTTCCCAGCCCGTCACCAGTATGCGCCTGATCGGGTTCAAGGACAATTTTTTCACAGGGCCGGAAGCGGGCGATCGAAACGGTCTGAGGGCGCAAGACCGAAATCGAGAAGAAATGACAATGAGTGACCATCTCTAAAACACGTTGAAAGCAGGCGATTCCCAAGCGATGCGTGTTAGTTGCTTTTCTGTTGCGCGGCTACCTCTTCGTGCTCGAGGTCTGTCATCTGCCAGGTTGGCGTGGGGTTGAATTCCCTCATGGATTTGGCGAGGGATTCGGTTTTCTCTTTTCGCTTTTCAAATTTCCCTTTTCTATTTTCCAATTTCCGCATTTACGCGGTGCGCATCAAACCACCCCGCCCACACCAACATCACCACCGTCGCAATCACTCCCGTCCAAGCAATCTCCCTCATACTCTCCGGCGGCCCCCCAAACCGGTCCCCAACATAAAAAATCATCAGCACCGCCACATACCCCCAAAACGCATACCTCCCAATCCAATCCCGCGCCCGCGTAGCTCTCGCATAAATCCACACCCCCACCGCCAACATCGCGATCTCCACCGCCATCGTCCCGGCAACCGAGTTCCACAATCCCAGCCCCATCTTCGGCCCGCCCGGATACACCGGCATGTCCGCCCGATGCGTAATCCAGTCCAGCACCCAGTGGCTCACCACCCCAATCCAGATCGCCGCCGCTCCCATCCATTCCCTCTTCCACAAGAAATACGCCGCCCCCAACACCGTTGCCCACACGACCAGCATCACCAAACTGTGCGACCACGGATAGTCGTACAAATCCAGCGGCGTATAGCGCGTGTCTCCCACCGCAATCCGCGCATGCTCCCACCCCATCAACAAAAACACCGTCCACAATATGTCCGCCAACAACGGCGCCGCCATCAGCGCCCAAAGCGGCGCCCGCGGGGCATACCGCTTCGCCCCATATCCCACCGCAAAATGCCCAATAAACATTCGCCCCTCTCTTAACTCTGGGGTGGCCTACCCTTTGCGGTGTTGGCAAAGGGTGGGTCCTCTCTTCTCCGTCTCGATTCTATCTCCGCTCTTTCCCCTGTAGGGGCTGGGCTTGCCCAGCCCTCTTCGCTGCTCCTCGTGGGGCACGCCGGCCGTGGCGGGCCGCTCTTCTCTCGGCATTCTGCCATCTAGCGCTGGCCATTTAAGCGCGCCTTTTGCGCCCCGAACGAATTTACAGGGCCAGCTCGCCGCCATAAGCCAGAGGTGGCCAGCACTGCTTTTCGGTGCCTAATCCGCTACTTAGAATCTGGACCATTGGTACCATCCGCCTATCGACGCCAGCGGTCGGATACCTCAAATTAGCCCTCACGCACCGACGGAACGCGGCGCCACACCGCGCAGGAGGGCTTCATGCTACGGCCGTTCACGATCTGTCTGCTCTTTTTGACCGCGGCTCTGCCCGCGCTGGCGGAAGAAATTGTCCTGAAAGACGGAACGAAAATTGTCGGCCACATGACCGGCATCACCTCCGACAAGATTGAAGTCGAAACCTCGTATGGCAAGGTGCAATTGAACCGTGGCGACATCGTAACCATCACCTTCGCGGAAAATAGTTCCGGCAAGGCTCCTGACGTGGCCGCCGCCAAGCAAGCTCTTCCGAAGATGGACGAAACCCTGAGCGGCACGCAATACTTGAATCGCACCGCCAAATTCTCACTTACCCTGCCCCCGGAATGGGCGATTGACCCGAACCTCCGCAACACTCCCACCACGCTCGCCGGGCTCAGCTCCAAGGACAAAATGCGTTTCGCCATGGTCATCCAGGAGGAATACCCGGGTTCGATGGATAGTTACCGGGAAGTGACCATGCTGGGTGCCCGCAGAACCCTGTCGAATTTTGAGGAACTCGCGCGCTCGAATGCCACCATCGACGGCAAACCTGCGATTCTGGTTTTCTATCGCGGCGTAATCACAAAAAGCAACAACCTCCCCGTTGAATTCCTGTCCGCCTTCATCCAGTCGGGAAACACGTACACCAAGATCTCGGTGTGGTGCATCGAACCCTTGTTTCACGACATGCAGCCGACCTTCGAAAAAATCGTCACCTCCTACCGCACCTCCGGCCACATCACCGCCGCCGCCGATTCCACCAAGCCCTAAACCATCCGCCACCTCCCCACTGGTTTTGTAGTGGCCGACCTTCAGGTCGGTTCTTTTCTTCTCTTCTCCCCTCAACTGGCCGACCCCCAGGTCGGTTCTTCTCCTTTCCTCTTTATCCACTATTACCAACTATGATATATACATCTGCGCCGTGCCCTATCATCGCAAGAACACCCGGCTGCCTCCCTCGCACTATCTCGGTCAACGCCTCTACTTCATCACCATTTGCTGCGACGCCCGCAAACCCCGGCTGCATCATCCGCCTTTCGCTCAAGATGTTCTGCGGTTCCTCAAACAATATGCCGCCCGCTGCAATTTTCTCCTTCATGCCTTCTGTGTAATGCCCGATCACCTCCATTTTCTCGCCGAAGGCACGCACCCTTTTTCCGATGTCCGTGAATTCGTCCGACTTTTCAAGCAACACACGGCCTTTGAATTTCGCAAGACCTCCTCCAGCCGCTTATGGGAAAAGAGCTACTATGATTATATTCTGCGGCCTTCGGATTCCATCGAATCCGTGGCTTGCTATATCTGGTGGAATCCCGTCCGGAAAAATCTCTGCGTCCGCCCGGAAGCCTTTCCGCTTTCCGGATCGCAAACCATCCCGTGGATGAAGCGCGCAGCCACAGGCACTTCATGGTCGGCCCCCTGGAAAAACCCGGAACGAGCCTAAAGGCTGGCCACTACAAACTCCATCGCCCTCCTCTCTCCATCCCCTGTAGTGGCCGACCTTCAGGTCGGTTCTTCTCTTCTCTTCTCTTCTCTTCTCTTCTCTTCTCTTCTCTTCTCTTCTCTTCTCTTCTCCCACATACCGCTGCTCTTTTAGGCGCGCCTTTTGCGCCCCGATCGAATTTACGGTGCCAGCCCTCTTGCCAGTTGCCATGTGTTGCGCGAAAAACTGCAAACAAGCAAACAATAAGAGAAAAAATCGAAAATGTCGGCGCGCCGACATTTTTGGGGAGGGGGTACCCCCCTGTTTTTGCGTATGTATGGGAACAAGGCGCGCGTAGATGAAGTCGAACATCGAATCTGTCGCCCGCCCCTAGCCACCTGGCCGAAAGGGCAGGAAGTTCGTGAGGTCTGGTACCCAGACCAAAACGCGTCGTCTGACCAGCATCCATGGCGAAGTGATTGCGCTACATATAGAGGGTGGGGCGTTACAGACTGCATCCTAAATCCTGAGAGGAAACTCCATGCCGAGACCGTATATAGCTTGGTGCCAGATCTGCAGGGGCAGGGTCAAGAATTCCTGCAAAAAGTGCAGTGGAAAGGGATTCGTGATCGGCAGAAAATAGCCACGTGGGGATCGCGGCGGGTGGCCCGAGCCCCCCGCCGATTCCCTCAAAAGTCTCCTTAGATGCGCGGCCAGGAGTTAGACGGATGTATAATTCGTGACGTGGGACAGCATTTAGAAATCGTTACTTATTCTCACAGTAGACTTGCGACCTTCACCCAGTGTGCTCTGAAATACAGGTTTAGGTACGTCGACGATATCCCGACACAAAGAGAGAGCATCGAAGCCTTTGCCGGCAAACGAGTGCATAACGTAATTGAAAAGCTATACCGGGATCTCTGGGATGGGAGACTGAACCGGAATGACGAGTTAAGGGATTTCTATGCATTCAGGTGGGAAGAAGAGTGGCATCAACATGTCCACGTCGCACGAGCAGGCGAAACGGTGGATGATCACTTCTCCTACGGGTTAGACTGCATCGACAACTTCTATCGCGAAAATCATCCCTTCAATCAAAGCCGAACGGTGATGCTGGAAGAAAAAGTCGAGTTCAACCTCGATCCTGGCGGATGGCGGCGATTTCAAGGCTACATAGACCGTGTTGCCTCCCGCCCAGATGGAACCTACGAGATACATGACTATAAAACTAGTAGAAGTCGAAGGTCTCCGGGCACATCCGAACTCAGGCAATTGAGCATGTACCAAGTCGGGGTTCAATCCATGCACCCCGAGGTTAGGAATGTTGAGTTGGTTTCACATTTCCTGTGCACCGGAGAAGTATTTCGTCGCCAGCAGGCCCAGACTGATCTCGTAAAGATAGTACAGGACGCACACCAGCTCATCGATGACATCGAATCAGAGAGATGGTTCAGGGCAAATGTCACACCGTTATGCAATTGGTGCGAGTTTCAAGAAGTCTGCCCGGCCTGTAGCTTCTAACTCGAGGCACAGTGCAGTTGTCCCTCCACCCCTCATCTCCTCATCCGCGGCCGTCCACCCAACTTCCCATTCTTCCTCGCCGCCGCCACTTTCGCCCGGCTCCGCGACGCTCCCCCAACTCTCCCTAGTCCCGACGCCATCCACTTCCGGCTCCCGGTAAACCCCTGCAACAATGCCGGCAGATACAAATCCGCATCCAGCTTCGGGAAATGAATCCCGTATCCCGAAGGCGTGATCTCAATTTCCTCCAATTCCGCCGCGCTCGCCCCTGCGAGCCCTTCCGCCTTCTCAGGCAAAAATCCCACTTCCAGGCCGGAGCTCAGCCCGATCACCACGCGTCCCGTCCTCCGGTCGTACCGCGCCGCCACCGCTCTCGGCACGTTCGCCTGCAGCTCCCGCGCCAGCTCATTCGCCCTCTTAAATTCCTCCTCAAATCCCATGAATCCGTCTCCATTCCTGGCAGAGCTGTGCCACCGCCGCCTGCAACGCCTCCAGGATTCTGCCGTATCTCCCTCCGCGAGAATCCGAAGTTCTCCACAACCTCCACCGGCCCGCTCGGGCAGTGCAACTGAAACTTCGCTTCACATCCGCGTCCCACAACGTGCACGTGCGCCGGCCGGTGATCGTTCGTGTAGATCCGGACATCCAGCCCTTGAAACACCAGAACCGTCGGCATGATTAGTGTATCACTATACCCAATCGCTTGGGTTTTCGATTTGGACAGCCTCTGGCTTCACGAGTAGACTCTCTCCAACCTGCGACCAACCCGATCCGCCGTAGCTTCAGCGAAGGCGGACGGTACTGTAACCAATTTTTGTCCAAATAGATACTTGTCAGTACCTTATCATATGTGCTATACTCTCGATCCGGAGGTAGGGAGTAGTGTCTGTCCAGCCTCCATCCAACCCGATCCAACGTAGCCTTAGCGAAGGCGGACGCACTCTTTAACATTCCTTCTCATTTGCCTCCCTACTGTTTTCAATCACTTCCCCACTCTTTCATTTTCCGTATACCACTCATCTCTTTTCCTTTCTTCCCTTTCCGCACTCTTTGCAAAAAACACCGGGGTACACCCCCTATCTCTTCCATTCGAGGACCAAAATGAAACGCAATCTCGCATCTCCATCTCATACTTCGCTCCCCCGCTGCGCTCACACCTCAGCCTCCGGCCGCCGTTGCCGTTCCTCCGCCTCCAGCCTCGAATCGCAGTTTTGTCCCCGTCACCGGCCACCAGAAGACCCGGCCGCCTCCCTGGTCCGCGATCTCCAGGACTTTCGCTCCGTTAGCGACGTCACCGTTTTTCTTTCCCGCTTGCTCGGTGTGCTCTCGCGCGATGAAATCTCCACCCGCCGCGCCGCCGTCCTCTCTTACGTTGCCATCTCGCTCATGCACGCCCTCCGTTCCCTCCAGCGCGAATACGAAACCACGGCTGGCACAAATAAGTTCGATCCGCTTCCTTGGACGTGGCAAATGCC
>Ga0207045_1151_pt1 | contig 11804 bp, 9 predicted proteins | sample Alteio_BWMinCont_69_FD_153299 | JGI IMG/M metagenome (GOLD analysis project Ga0207045, IMG submission 153299) | Enriched cells from forest soil in Barre Woods Harvard Forest LTER site, Petersham, Massachusetts, United States -... | ecosystem: Environmental > Terrestrial > Soil > Temperate forest >... | reverse complement strand
CAAATAACAAGTTGAATGCATATGCGAAAGGATTGACGCAAGCACCAGCAGATACCGCTGCAGAAATAATAAAAGAGGTAACGATTGATATAAACGCCGCGATTTCTCCGGCTAACATTAAAGTGCCACCAAATTGTCCAATAGAGATTAATGGATCAACGGGGGAACCAGTGAAACTTGCATTTGCAGAACCACTGGCAATGTTTTGTATGTACCTGAGTATGGGAGCTTGGATTTCCGTTCTAATGCCGTTTACTATTGCATCCATTGTACTATTACCTGTTGAGGCGGCAGGCATAGAGAATCCTTCAGCGGGTGGTGGTGCTGTGGTTTGATCTGTGGTCCAATAGCTAAAACTATGGTTTAGCGAAACACTCATTTTGCTGAGTTGAAAATTGGGTGCGCCAGACGAAAGTACATCAGTGAGTTGGGATGCGCCAACGCCATTATCGGTTGGCCAAGCGCCTGCCTGTAGTGTGCCATTAGCATTTAGGTTGCCTGATTGGCCAGGAACACCGCTAGGTGCAGGCAGTACAGCGAGTCCATAAACTGTTTCGGGATCCATATGCGCGGACGTTGCTTTCACCATGGTAAAATAATAACTGCCGGCATGGATCCAACCATACGACTTGAGTTGCTCAAAGTCGCCGTTAATAGGGTTAACAGGGTTTTGACCTGCCTCCCAAGGTTGTGCGTTGCTACCGGCTATTGCTTTAACGCCGGTTGCCAATTGTGTAATTTGGCTAATATAGGCTAACCCTGCTGCGCGGACATAGCCAGGGTCCGGCAGTTCATAATTGCCCGCATTATTGGCCAGAAGTTGTGCTGCCGGATCAAGCGCACTAAACATACTTTGCAAGCCGGCGACTTTAATGCGAAGTCTTTGTTCTACAGTCGAAAAGTTGAAAGTGTTGATAGGGTCACCTCGGTTGACTGTGCTCGTTACCGTAAATTCACCACATAATCTATCGAGCGGGCTGCTGGCACCTTGCACACCGACAAATACAGATGCAATTTGATTTATTTGTGTAGGTGCGCCGGCAGGAATAGAGGTGGGCGGCTTTGTAATCGTATAAACCGAGATGGATTTATTTTGCATTGGGCCAGCATTTGCGCTAAGTTCTGGCATGTAAGAATTAATCGCATACATGCAAGTACTGGCTTGTAATACACTGCGTGAGAGTGTGTTTAAATTGCCAGGGTTCATTTGAATTTGTAGGGCACCAACAGCGCCTACATTTTGCGCCAATTGTGCTAAGACCACATTCCAAACCGAGTTTGCGGCACCGATACCATTTAAGACAATCCATATCACGGTCATTTGCACAACCGAATATCCAGAGGTGGGCCCTGGAACCATCAACAACATACCCGAAAAAGCGCGAAGCGGCACCCAAAGCGAAATTTTCTTGCCCATTGCTTCGCCTTCTCGTGCTGTATTAATCGTTACTAACACACCTATGTAAGACAGTACCGCAGCGCCAATGGTCACAATAATAAAATTAAATCGTTCAAACATGAGGGATAACGTTGGATTATTCCCGCCGCCTAAACTAATGGGGCCAATACTACCACCGAATATTATGCCAAGATATTCTTGCGATTTATCGGTTGGTATTACCGTAAAAACACCCGCAAACACTTCTCCGCAAATCAGACAAAACAGGAGAAAAATAAACCCTTTTTTCACGGTTGATTTTTCCTTTTGGTCGCTAAGATTAATCTACACCAGCTCCAAACACTGCAACCCAATTTTTTTTGGGTTATTTGGAAGTGCCAGAAATGAAAACGAAACGCAAGCGATAAAGCATACAATGAAAGTGAAAGACAGATACCCATGCCCATCCAATTTTTGAGTGTGTAGAGCACGATTGTATAAATAACGAGCGCAATTGCCATCAGCGCAAAGAAAAAAGAGAGCATCAAAAATCGTTGAGATTGTTTCGCTAATATTTCTGGTGAAAGCGCCATCCTATCGATAGCCTCTTCAAAGCTTTCGGCGTGTTCGGATTTTTGGACACGGAAGAGATTTTTGCATTGATCCCAGAAATAGTCGGTTGAATCTTTAAGCGAATCGATATCGACCCAACGATCAACGCGCACATCTACTATATGACCTACAATTTTTTTGGTCCCTTGCCAGAGTCCCATGTCTTGCTCCTGATCGTTTTGGTAAAACAATTATCTAAAACACCGGCGTTTGCGCCTGGTAAAATCGTCTACCTAGCGATATCATTATAGGATAGGTTTAATGTGTGGCGCTAGGAATTATTATGCCAGATCTTCATTTAGATGCACTGAATGCTTTTTGGGACAGTTATGATCGTCGGACCTTGTATCGCGTGATTGTTGCGCTCGAGCGCGTAGAACATTGGATGTTAGATAACATTCCAGCAGTAGAGGCAGCCTTAATTCAGCTGGGTGAGGCGATGGATCAAGCGAGTGGGTTTGAACTCAGTGCGGAAGCTAAAGTCATTCGGGTTTTAGCGAATACGCGTGCCAGCAGGGCCTTAAGGATTTTGCAATCGTTGGACATTGCAAAACCTGGCTCCGCTTCTCAATTATTAATGTATGCAGAAGAAGCGAGCGCCGAAGGCGAAGACAAAACCCCCGACCGTTGTGCACAATTGTTTTTAAGACGTAATCTCGTGTTTGAGCGGCTACAGTTATTGTCACGGGTGTTTGCGCCTCAGCGGGTCTCTTTGGTGTTAAAAGCGCTCGAACAAAACACTGAATAATTTTTAATACGTAGGGGCGGACCGCTGTGTCCGCCCGGGTTGATTTTATAAGGAGCGAATACAGATGGAAAAACATAAAAAGGGCAGAAGACGTTTTGGCGCCATGCTAGTCACTATCACGGTTTTCAGTGTTTTTGGACTTTTATTTGGATGGGCAGCTTATGCACAAGGAGAAGCACCGACGGACTCTAAGGCAGTAGATGCAGATGTTAAAAATGTGACCAATTCTGTGCCAAACGCCTCTCCCTTGACGCAACCGCCCATCCCAGTACCGGGACAGCCGCCAGCGGTGGTTAACATTACGGACAAAGCAATAACGTTTATGGAGGAACTGAGTGAGAATGTTTTGTCGTTTATCAATAGCAGTGCGCAGAACACTTTTTATGGCGCAGAGAAAGGAAACACAGACGCCGCAACAGCGATGGTAACTCAACACCTTCGCTTTTACGCTGTAGGCCCGCAAGAAGCATGTGCTGATACTTGTCCTCCAGATTCTTTGCTTGAAAACGGGGATATTAAAATCAGCGAAAAAGATTTATTTATAATAGCGGTTATAATAGCAACATACATGCCTAAAACCGCAAGAATGCTAAAGATACTGACAGCGGCGCCTTGTTGGATTGCGGGAATAAAGCCAAAATTGACTAAGGCGATTCCGGCTCTGAGTAAACTTGCACCTAAAACAAACCCAAAAATCATTAAAGTGGGCCTTAGAAAAATATTGGCCAAAATACCGAGTGCCTTCGCAATTTTTCCGAGTTCTCCTTCACCCGGTTGAACTAATCCCAGCGCAATCATGGGTGCCGCGACGACGGCTTCTATTACTGAGATCATCCACCCAAAGGCAGTCATGGTAAATACTAAGTAAGGTACCAGTGGTAGATAGATGCCGAGTGTTGCGCCAAGTGTCCACATTATAATGGCAAGCGAATAAATCAGGGGTAGTAATGATACAAATAACAAGTTGAATGCATATGCGAAAGGATTGACGCAAGCACCAGCAGATACCGCTGCAGAAATAATAAAAGAGGTAACGATTGATATAAACGCCGCGATTTCTCCGGCTAACATTAAAGTGCCACCAAATTGTCCAATAGAGATTAATGGATCAACGGGGGAACCAGTGAAACTTGCATTTGCAGAACCACTGGCAATGTTTTGTATGTACCTGAGTATGGGAGCTTGGATTTCCGTTCTAATGCCGTTTACTATTGCATCCATTGTACTATTACCTGTTGAGGCGGCAGGCATAGAGAATCCTTCAGCGGGTGGTGGTGCTGTGGTTTGATCTGTGGTCCAATAGCTAAAACTATGGTTTAGCGAAACACTCATTTTGCTGAGTTGAAAATTGGGTGCGCCAGACGAAAGTACATCAGTGAGTTGGGATGCGCCAACGCCATTATCGGTTGGCCAAGCGCCTGCCTGTAGTGTGCCATTAGCATTTAGGTTGCCTGATTGGCCAGGAACACCGCTAGGTGCAGGCAGTACAGCGAGTCCATAAACTGTTTCGGGATCCATATGCGCGGACGTTGCTTTCACCATGGTAAAATAATAACTGCCGGCATGGATCCAACCATACGACTTGAGTTGCTCAAAGTCGCCGTTAATAGGGTTAACAGGGTTTTGACCTGCCTCCCAAGGTTGTGCGTTGCTACCGGCTATTGCTTTAACGCCGGTTGCCAATTGTGTAATTTGGCTAATATAGGCTAACCCTGCTGCGCGGACATAGCCAGGGTCCGGCAGTTCATAATTGCCCGCATTATTGGCCAGAAGTTGTGCTGCCGGATCAAGCGCACTAAACATACTTTGCAAGCCGGCGACTTTAATGCGAAGTCTTTGTTCTACAGTCGAAAAGTTGAAAGTGTTGATAGGGTCACCTCGGTTGACTGTGCTCGTTACCGTAAATTCACCACATAATCTATCGAGCGGGCTGCTGGCACCTTGCACACCGACAAATACAGATGCAATTTGATTTATTTGTGTAGGTGCGCCGGCAGGAATAGAGGTGGGCGGCTTTGTAATCGTATAAACCGAGATGGATTTATTTTGCATTGGGCCAGCATTTGCGCTAAGTTCTGGCATGTAAGAATTAATCGCATACATGCAAGTACTGGCTTGTAATACACTGCGTGAGAGTGTGTTTAAATTGCCAGGGTTCATTTGAATTTGTAGGGCACCAACAGCGCCTACATTTTGCGCCAATTGTGCTAAGACCACATTCCAAACCGAGTTTGCGGCACCGATACCATTTAAGACAATCCATATCACGGTCATTTGCACAACCGAATATCCAGAGGTGGGCCCTGGAACCATCAACAACATACCCGAAAAAGCGCGAAGCGGCACCCAAAGCGAAATTTTCTTGCCCATTGCTTCGCCTTCTCGTGCTGTATTAATCGTTACTAACACACCTATGTAAGACAGTACCGCAGCGCCAATGGTCACAATAATAAAATTAAATCGTTCAAACATGAGGGATAACGTTGGATTATTCCCGCCGCCTAAACTAATGGGGCCAATACTACCACCGAATATTATGCCAAGATATTCTTGCGATTTATCGGTTGGTATTACCGTAAAAACACCCGCAAACACTTCTCCGCAAATCAGACAAAACAGGAGAAAAATAAACCCTTTTTTCACGGTTGATTTTTCCTTTTGGTCGCTAAGATTAATCTACACCAGCTCCAAACACTGCAACCCAATTTTTTTTGGGTTATTTGGAAGTGCCAGAAATGAAAACGAAACGCAAGCGATAAAGCATACAATGAAAGTGAAAGACAGATACCCATGCCCATCCAATTTTTGAGTGTGTAGAGCACGATTGTATAAATAACGAGCGCAATTGCCATCAGCGCAAAGAAAAAAGAGAGCATCAAAAATCGTTGAGATTGTTTCGCTAATATTTCTGGTGAAAGCGCCATCCTATCGATAGCCTCTTCAAAGCTTTCGGCGTGTTCGGATTTTTGGACACGGAAGAGATTTTTGCATTGATCCCAGAAATAGTCGGTTGAATCTTTAAGCGAATCGATATCGACCCAACGATCAACGCGCACATCTACTATATGACCTACAATTTTTTTGGTCCCTTGCCAGAGTCCCATGTCTTGCTCCTGATCGTTTTGGTAAAACAATTATCTAAAACACCGGCGTTTGCGCCTGGTAAAATCGTCTACCTAGCGATATCATTATAGGATAGGTTTAATGTGTGGCGCTAGGAATTATTATGCCAGATCTTCATTTAGATGCACTGAATGCTTTTTGGGACAGTTATGATCGTCGGACCTTGTATCGCGTGATTGTTGCGCTCGAGCGCGTAGAACATTGGATGTTAGATAACATTCCAGCAGTAGAGGCAGCCTTAATTCAGCTGGGTGAGGCGATGGATCAAGCGAGTGGGTTTGAACTCAGTGCGGAAGCTAAAGTCATTCGGGTTTTAGCGAATACGCGTGCCAGCAGGGCCTTAAGGATTTTGCAATCGTTGGACATTGCAAAACCTGGCTCCGCTTCTCAATTATTAATGTATGCAGAAGAAGCGAGCGCCGAAGGCGAAGACAAAACCCCCGACCGTTGTGCACAATTGTTTTTAAGACGTAATCTCGTGTTTGAGCGGCTACAGTTATTGTCACGGGTGTTTGCGCCTCAGCGGGTCTCTTTGGTGTTAAAAGCGCTCGAACAAAACACTGAATAATTTTTAATACGTAGGGGCGGACCGCTGTGTCCGCCCGGGTTGATTTTATAAGGAGCGAATACAGATGGAAAAACATAAAAAGGGCAGAAGACGTTTTGGCGCCATGCTAGTCACTATCACGGTTTTCAGTGTTTTTGGACTTTTATTTGGATGGGCAGCTTATGCACAAGGAGAAGCACCGACGGACTCTAAGGCAGTAGATGCAGATGTTAAAAATGTGACCAATTCTGTGCCAAACGCCTCTCCCTTGACGCAACCGCCCATCCCAGTACCGGGACAGCCGCCAGCGGTGGTTAACATTACGGACAAAGCAATAACGTTTATGGAGGAACTGAGTGAGAATGTTTTGTCGTTTATCAATAGCAGTGCGCAGAACACTTTTTATGGCGCAGAGAAAGGAAACACAGACGCCGCAACAGCGATGGTAACTCAACACCTTCGCTTTTACGCTGTAGGCCCGCAAGAAGCATGTGCTGATACTTGTCCTCCAGATTCTTTGCTTGAAAACGGGGATATTAAAATCAGCAGCGTTCTTTTTGGCACTGCTTACGATGGGCCGCGAGCACAAGCAGCAAAAGATTTTCTAACGAATTTATTTGTGCCGCCCAGTGCGCCACTCGTGGCCAATTTTACAGCTGATTTAGCTAATGTACAAGGTGGTACAATCGCTATCGATACTATTACAAAAGATTCCACATTATTAGCAAAATATGCCCAAGCATTATCAGATGAGGCCACACTGTCTGCTGCCAGACAATCGTTTGCCGAGATGATGGCAAGGCGCACCGTATCGAGCTCAGATGCCGGTAGTATTTCTGAAATGCAGGTAATGGAAACGGAAGCCATTAAGCGTTTTATGAATGCGGGTTGGGTTCAAAAGATCCAAAATGCGACAACCCCACTACAAGTCGAGCAAGAGATGGCAGCTATGCAAGCCTATCAAAACTGGATGGCTTATCAACAGTTTAGGCAGTTAGAGCGCGTTGAGGCATTGCTAGCAACCTTAATTGTGCAAAATGCACGTTCATCACAGGCGTTTGCATCGAATATCCCATCGGCACCGCCATTAAATAGTCCAACTATAACGGGTGGTGGCCCAGGTTCCAGCAGTCAGTATACCCTACCTGAAAATAAAAAATAAAATGCGTAGTTAGGGGAGGTCTTATAAAACTAAAACGCCGATTAACATTCAGTAGCTATATTGCTTATGCGTTATTAGCAGTAGCCTTTGGGCTAGCGGGGCTCGCATACGCGGATCTATTGTCTGTGGTATTGATCATTGGCGGGATTTTAGGGGGTTTTGGTGTATTGTGTTGTATCGCAACTGCTGTTCTATACCCAAAACCGCTAACAAATCCAACGGTGCAGGCCTTGATAGTTCAAAAACCCAATGCTAAAAAAAAGCAAGTGTGCTTATTATGGTTAGCGCAAACCGTTTTTGTTTGTTTGTCTTTGGTTTTATTTCATTTTTTAGAAACCCAAACCCAAATTGACACGCGCTTAGCTTTTGTAGAAACAGGCTATATCGTGAGTACTTTGCAGCAACATGCATTTAAATTGGGATTATTCCCTTTTGTGATTTATGGTGTTTTGGGATTAGGTTTAGCGTATTTTAGCATTTGTTTGGGTGAAAAACCGATTTTAGCGCGGGCTTTTTCACTCAAGCGCACTGGAAAGCGCATGACGAAGCTTGTTTTGTTTTGGCAAAATTTTATGTTCGTGTCAGTCTCGGTCATTACGACGATGCCATTTGTATTTGTTTCCAGTTTCGCGTTATTTTGGTTATGTGAGGTGGCTAATGCCTATTTTGGATTGGATTCACTTTTCAGCGTGCCTCTGCGAACAATGTTTATTTTAGGGTTGTTGATATTTGTTTTTCAGCGGATCAATAAACAACTGATTGCGTGGATGGGAAAAAATCAAATTTCTGTGGCTCAGATTTTGATTATTTATGTTCTGACTTTTGCGTTACTTTTACTATGGCTGCATGGATCAGTGGATTGGTTAACGTTGCCAATAGCTCAGCCATCGTTTGCGGGAGAAAAAAGTTATTTTGCAGGGACATTTAGCGAACAATCCTTACAAATCAGAATGCAGTATTTGATTTGGGGATGGTGGAGTATATGGATCCCTTGGATGACATCCTTGGTTGCGCGTTCATCGATTGGTTTTTCAATACCGCGCGCTTTAGTACACGCGCTTTTATTGCCGGCAATTGTGTTTGGTTGGGGTATGCAATATATCGGTTTAGCAGAATGGACTGCGATCTATCAGTGGCTTCAATTGCCGACCCTTCAACTGGCCATATTATTAAGCCTATTTTTGTGTATGTGGGCAATGTGGGGTGAAATGCTGACGATGGGTGATGTTTTAAGAGGCGCAATGCTTCCGATAAGACGTGTCTCAAATCATTCTTTAACCCGCTGGATGACGATTCTACTGTTTTGGATAATCGGATATATTCCGAGTGGATTTATTTTGGGGTGGCTTCCTATGCAAGTGATGGTCACCGTTGGTGGATTATTTCTCAATACGGTTGCGGCGCTTTTGATTGGCATATGGGCTGCATCTGTATATCGACGGTGGATTTCATCGTCGCTTGCTTGGTCCTCTGGTGGCAGCCGTGGGATCTAGCGTAGGCTCGAGTGTGCGACGCAAATTTTGTTGACGTCTAAATTCGCTTGAATCTTTAGGTGTGATAGCGACGTTCGCATCTAAAAGCTCATATTGTTTAATCAAATCTTCTTTGAGTTGTTTGAATTGTTCTTTAGACTTCTCAAGCCATTCATCAAAATCTAAAGCGTGTGTGAGTGGTTTTTGAGCATTAAAAATGCGCTTTAATTGTTGTGCCATACGCTCAACGGTTGTTAAATCCAAATTTAACTTGCTCGCAATATAGGTTAAAGAATCGGTGCAGCCCATCAAGTACCAGCATTGCATCCAAATATTGATGGGTGGCTGGCCTGTTTCTAGGGGGGTACCCGAGTCGTCATTAAACTCCAATAGGCACTCTAAGCATCGGTAACGGTGATTATGGGCGGACTGCGAAGGTAGCTGCGCTAGGCGCTTAAGGTTTGTGGCACTGCAGTTTGGGCATTGAATATTGGCGTACCATCGCTCTTGTCGAACTGTCTCGAAGGATTCTGGGACACCAACACGTTCTTTAATTTCTGATGCACGTGGTTCGGGAGCCGCTTCTTTGGATTCTGTCATGAGAGCTCTGAGGGCAATCAAATTTTTTAAAATTGCCTCGCTTTGTAAGTGCGCCGTTTCTGTTGCGACAATGGTGTTGAGTACAGGTTCTTTTGCTTCCGCAGTTTTGGGCGTCTTTCTTTCGGCAACGACAGTGTCGCCGTCGGATGAAGTAGGCGCGTTAAATTTTTTCCAAATATCGCTTAAAAAAGTCATGCGTAATGATTCCGTTCATTATGTTCTGCTATACAGTGACAGCATTTTCCTTGGACATCGTTTCTATTTTGTGCAGGCGAGGCCAATGCTGTGCTTCTCGCGCGAGCGTTTCTAGGAGTTGAATATCTTCTTCTTTCAGTTCGCGAAAGAGTTGCATTAATTGAACGACAGGCTCGGCTAAACCCGCATCTTCTAAATTACGGCGACTATGTGCTTCCGATTCTAGCACTTTGGCCAATTGTTCGATATGGCCCTTGATAATTTTTAAATAAACGGGCATATGCTTCGCAGCCGATTCAAAGGCACAGGCAAGAGAGCGAGGGCCAACTAATAATTGGCCTTCCGTGCCAAAGGAAAAAAGGATTTGTTTCAGGCGATAGAGTCCTGAATCATTCTGTTTGTCAGGGTTGGAATGGCCAGGTTGCAAATTGTTCTGGGTTGCCTCATCTTCTCGAACAGGCATACCTGCGAGCTCAAGCTCCCGTATCATGTCGTTAGGATTCAAATTACGGTGTTGATATCCATGCAGTATTGGGAGCGCCTCTAGTACAAAGCCATTGATTAGCGTGATATCTTTAATTTGTTGGATCCGATCTTGTAATTTCTTAACCTGGGATTCGTTCCACAGCGGGAGCTTTAGAGGCACAATGCCTTTCGCATTGAGCGCTTCTGCAATGTCTGTCTGCGTTAAAGCACTTTCATCCCATGCAGCACTGAGGTTTTTAACTTCAGTTGCAATTTCATTGAGACGTACACGATCTAAAACTTTTTGAAGTTGGCTCAATACCCATTTTCCACCTTCGGGTGCTGTAAAGCCTTCTTCATTTAAAGTTTTAACCATGTGTCTTTGAGAAAACCCTTTGTGGCGATAGTCTTGAATAATAAGCTGTAGTAAGAAAGCAAACACGATTGCAGTGTCAATTTTGGGTTTATTAACTTTGCTGATTACTTCGGCGGCATTCGGGTTACCTGATTTTGCAGAGGTCATTTTTAAACCTTCACGGATCAGTTGACCATGCAGATTTTTTTGCACTTTAGCATGTTGGCTTAAGGCTGCAAGAATAGTTTGGTTTACAAACGGTTGATCAAGGCAATGAAAACTCACATTAGCAGCCAGCAGAAGTTGGGTAAACGATTCATTACTGGCCAATATGCCCAGTTCTGTAATCAACAAAGAGGCGTCTTGTTGGCGACAACGATCTAAAGCTTTTTGCAGCTCGGGCCATTTTGCATTTCGTCGGTTTTCAAGAATTTCTGTATAGGTTCCGACGAGTTCTCCGCGGGGTTGTGTTGCATTTAAAAATTCCAAAACGCCGTTAGGCTGCGGTTTTGCTTGATCTGAATTTGCTCCAGGTGCATGGAAATTATTATTGTTGTTAGAACTCTCGCTTCCTTTTTGCTGTGGTGCAATATTGTACATAACGTATAGCATTGATTTCGACACGTTTTCACCCCACTATTTTGTTGATCCGTAGACCAAAAGTAGATCCTCTTTGCCGAACAGTCAAGAAAAAAATGTTTTTTCTTCTGCGCGCAGCGTTAAAACTTCGACACCTGTTTCTGTTACAAGCAGCGTATGCTCCCATTGTGCAGACAAACTGCGGTCTTTTGTTACCACGGTCCACCCATCTCCCAATAACGTTACAAACCTTTTGCCGACGTTGATCATGGGCTCTATCGTAAAGGTCATGCCTGCTTCTAACGGGATTCCGGTTCCTGCAACACCATAATGCAAAATCTGTAATGCTTCTTCATGAAATTCGGTGCCAATGCCATGACCACAATACTCACGCACCACGGAATACTGATTAGATTCTGCGTGCTTTTGAATAATAGCACCAATATCCCCTAGCTTGGCACCTGGCTTAACCGCTTTAATTGCAAGATAAAGACATTCTTGGGTAATGCGCGTTAAACGCTTGGGTAAAATGGCACATTCCCCCACCAAAAACATTTTGCTGGTATCT
>Ga0207045_1198_pt1 | contig 12005 bp, 10 predicted proteins | sample Alteio_BWMinCont_69_FD_153299 | JGI IMG/M metagenome (GOLD analysis project Ga0207045, IMG submission 153299) | Enriched cells from forest soil in Barre Woods Harvard Forest LTER site, Petersham, Massachusetts, United States -... | ecosystem: Environmental > Terrestrial > Soil > Temperate forest >... | reverse complement strand
CTCACCGAGCGCGGAACCACTTTCGGCTACAACAATCTGGTCGTCGACATGCGCTCGCTGGCCATTATGCGCAATCTGGCTCCGGTGGTCTTCGACGGAACGCATTCGGTGCAGACGCCTTCGGCGGCGAACGGAGTCTCAGGCGGCCAGCCGGAATTCATTCCTCTGCTCACGCGTGCGGCGGTAGCTGCCGGAGTCGACGGAGTCTTCCTCGAAGTCCACGACAACCCGGCGGAAGCCAAGTCGGACGGGGCGAATGCTCTGGATCTGAAGAATCTGAGATCTGTGCTGGAAAAATTATTGGCCGTCCACGCAGCGGTGAACGGCCAATAAATTCAAGAGTGCGCAATTACTGAATCGCCGTGTGCTGGGCGAAGGTCGCAGTTGCTTCTTCGCGACTTGCACCACGGTTGCCGTAGCTTGCCTGAATGAATTTGCTGAAAAGCGGATGCGGCTCGAGGGGCTTTGACTTGAACTCGGGATGGAACTGGCATCCCAGGAAAAAGGGATGGTCAGGCAGCTCGACGATCTCGACATAAGTTGCGTCGGGAGTCGTTCCCGTAATGCGCAGGCCGGCTCCAGTGAGCAGCGCTTCATATTCGCGATTGAATTCGTAACGGTGACGGTGACGTTCGCTGATTTCGCTGGTGCCGTAGGCCCGGTAGGCCAGCGAATCCGGCTGCAGAACGCAGGGCCACGCGCCCAGGCGCATTGTCCCGCCCATTTCTTCCACGCCGGTGAGCTCGCGCAGCTTGTAGATCACGCGATGCGGCGTTGCCGGATCGAACTCGCTTGAATTTGCACCGTTCAGCTTGCAGACGTTTCGCGCAAACTCGATGCACGCGGTCTGCATGCCCAGGCAGATGCCGAAGTAGGGGACTTTATTTTCGCGCGCGTAGCGGATGGCATTGAGCATGCCTTCGATGCCGCGCTTGCCGAAGCCACCGGGAACAAGAATGCCGTCGAAGCCGGCCAGTTGTGATTCGAAGTTCGGAACCTCGAGCCCTTCGGCCTCGATCCAGGTAACGCGCAGCTTCAGGTTGTGAGCGAGAGCCCCGTGCACCAGCGCTTCCTTGAGCGATTTGTAACTGTCTTCGTACTCTACATACTTACCGACAATTCCAATCGATACATCGTCCTGCGGGTTATAGCAACGGCGGACGATATCTTCCCAGCGGCTGAGGTCCGGTTCGCGCGTTTCCATGTGCAGGTATTTGAGAGCCAGCGCGTCTACTCCCTCCTGCGAGAAGACCAGCGGCACTTCATAGATGGCGTCGACATCCTTGGCGGTGATCACCGCCTGCTCCTCGAGATTGCAGAAGAGTGCGATCTTGCTCTTGATCTCGCGCGACAGGAAACGGTCGGTGCGGCAGAGCAGAATATCGGGCTGGATTCCGATCGAGAGCATCTCTTTGACCGAATGCTGTGTCGGCTTGGTTTTGAGCTCCTGCGCGGCGCTAATCCAGGGCACCAGCGTGACGTGCACGAAGACCGTATTCTCGCGTCCCAGCTCCTGGCGCATCTGGCGGATGGCTTCTAAAAAGGGAAGTGACTCGATGTCGCCGACGGTTCCGCCGATCTCGACAATGGTCACGTCGCTCGTGCCCGCGACTTTCCGCATGGCGTTCTTGATCTCGTTGGTGACGTGGGGAATGACCTGGACGGTTTTGCCGAGATAGTCGCCGCGCCGTTCCTTGGTGATGATCTGTTCGTAAATCCGGCCGGTGGTGAGGTTGTTGTCGCGGGTCAGGTGGGCGTGGGTAAAGCGTTCGTAGTGGCCGAGATCGAGGTCAGTTTCAGCACCGTCATCGGTCACAAAAACCTCGCCATGCTGGAAGGGAGACATGGTGCCGGGATCGACGTTGAGGTAGGGATCGAACTTCATCAGGTTGACCTTTAATCCTCGGCTCTCGAGCAAACAGCCGATGGAAGCAGCAGCCAGCCCCTTGCCAAGGCTGGACACAACTCCGCCCGTCACAAAGATGTACTTTGCAGACATTCCTGCTTCACCTCTTCTAATTGTTTTTGATTGGCGTACCTGGCGGGCACAATCAAGTATAGCTGGGAGTCAGGGTGAAGGGAAGCAGGGAATTCGATTGGGTTTCGGGTTTCTGCCCGGCCCGTGACTCTGAACAATCCGGTGCGTAAATGCGTAAGGAAGGGCAAGCAATATCAGGGATCGGAGTTCGGATGAAAAAGGCGCTGCTCTTACCCGGGTTGCTTCTGGTGGTTCTGTCTGGCGCGGCGTTTTCCCAGGCGGGTGCGCAATCGATCGCTCGAGCGAGTCCGCAGACGGCCGGTGGTCAGCCGCCGAGCTCGAACCAGAGCCCGGTATTAGTCAACACTTGCGTCATCACCAGCAATATCAGACAGATTGTGGCGTTCTATGAGTCTGTTCTGATGCTCAAGCCGAAGTGGTCCGGGCAAGACTACGCTGAATTTCAGACGGGCACAGGTGTGCTCGCGATTTTTTCGGCACAGGCGCAGGAAGAGTACATTCCCGGTTCGGCCGAAGCGGGAAAGAACAGAAGCGTAATTCTGCAATTCAAGGTCGCGAATGTGGATGAGGAGTACCGGAGACTGCAAAGCATCGTGAAGACATGGGTCAAAGCGCCTTCAACGCAGCCATGGGGAACTCGTTCCATTTATTTTCGCGACCCGGACGGAAATCTCGTCGACTTTTATATGCGTCCCGAGGCGCAGTAGCGAAACGTTCTTCGGAGAATGCAGCCGCAGCTGCCGAGTCATAGTCACAGGTTGGGGAAGGCATTCACGCGGTTCAGCCAGCCTTTCAGGAACATCGGATATTTCACTCCGAGCTGCTGATAGTAGTTGATCCGGCCCTGCTTGTATTGGCGATAGACGCCGACCTGATCGAGAGGCAGAAGCGCCTGCATCGACGCCGGACCAAAAACTCCATCGACGGCTATGTTGGCTCCCATGGAATTCATGGTCTTCTGTAGCAGGCTGGTGGCGTGGCCGCCGGCGTTGACGTAGAAGTCACAGACGATGTTGGCCAGATCCTGCAGGGGAAAGGCGTCGCCCTGGACGGGATCCCAATATTTGTTCTTGTATATAACTCCGGCCTGCTCATTGGTCAGGGCCTTGAGATTCGCAGAGGTTGGTTGCACCCCCAGCAATTGGTTCGAGCATTGCTGGAAGGTTGCCATGGTAACGCCCTTGTTGGTTTCGCCGCCGGGATCGTTGGGATTGTCTACATATCCTCCTTCGAACTGCAGAAGAATGGGTAGGAAGATGTCGAAATTTGCCATGGTTTTCCTCGGCCGCCTTATTTCAATTAGAGGGGAAGCGTGCGGGGCTGAACGGCGGCGCGATGATGCTATACCCGTTCCCTTTAGGACGACACAAAAAAAGAGACGCCTGATTTGGCGTCTCCCCGTTTCTGATTTCTTGTTCCTAGTTTAAGGATAACAATCTGGAGGGTAATTCCATGCCAACTATTCTTGTCGTCTAACTTGAATCCTATGTGATGGCTACAAGGAAAGTCCCAGGCTGGAGGGGTTGACAAGCCCAAGGGGCCGGCACCGCGCCGCTGCTATTCGGTTTTATAGGTGTCCTTGCCCCAATGGAAGGAAAGGGTCGGCGTGCAGGCGTCGCTCTGGTAGTAGATGACGGTGTCGCCGTTGTCGTGGCCGTTGATCCACGGAGTCATCGCCGCGACGAAGTGTCCTTGAGCGTTGGGCTTGGCATTGATGGTCTGTTTCTGGCCAAAGGATTCCGCGCCCATGGTGAAGGCCGTGCTGGGGTTAAAGCCATCTCCTTGAATCAGAACCAGCTCTGCATTTTTTGTTCCCAGCAGCACCTGCAGCTTACAGCCCTTGTCTTCGCCACTGAGCGGGAAGGGCACCGCGCTGGTGGCCGCTCCCTGCTTTTTGTCCGCCGTGACCAGGCCCACGCGTACCGCCTCACCTTTGGCGGCGGTCACCTTTACCTCGACCGGAGCATTCGCCTGCATGGTCTTGCCGCATGAGCCGGCGTCGGTGCCGCCGCATACCGCGGTTCCGGCGGAGTTGATCACGATGCCGTCCATTACCGGCGAGATCTGCTGATTCAGCGGCCAGCGTATCAGGGTCAGCTTCAGGTCCGGAGGGAAACCGGTCGCAGTGATCTGATAGGTAATCTCTGTGCCATTGGCGGTTTTCGCCCGACCTGTCTCCTTCAGCGCGAGCGCCATGCCCGGCGCGGAGTCGGCAGCACCCCAGTTGTTCTGGGCGACAGCCAGGCGCTGAATCTGGGCGCGGACCCGCTCGGCCTGTATGGCCGCTTCCTCTTCCGGCGTTGGTGTATGCGGAGAGGGCGGCAGCGATTCGAGCTTCAGGGGAGCCGGTGCAGCTGCGGCGGGAGGCTGGGCAGCGGGCGCGGGCGTTTGCGGGGCTGGGGTAGTCTGCGGAGCCTGGGTATCGGAAGCGGGCGCTACTTGGGCGAAACCGGATGAGGGAAGGGAAAAACTCAGCGACGCAAGCAGGCCGCCGGCAATCAGAAGAGAAGAAAAACGCATAGAGCGAGGATAAATTACCGAAGTCGAATGTGTCTGATGGAACCGGCTGGAAGGGAATTTGCGCCGTGCGCCAGAAGAGGGTTTAGAGTGGAAAGCGCGCCTTCGTCCTGCGCGTTCGTCAAAGAATAAGACGTTTATGCGGCTCTCTCGTCAGATCTTTACGGCTCTCTTCCTGTTGGCGGCGATTCTTCCTGCCATTGCGCAGCCGGGCCAGCGTCTGATTCTGAAGGACGGCACCTACCAGGTTTATACGAAGTACGAGGTCAAGGGTCAGATTGTGCGCTTCTTCAGCGCCGAGCGCGATGAATGGGAGGAAATCCCGAATGCGCTCGTTGATTGGCCGGCCACGGCAAAATGGAATCACGAGCATGCGCCGGGCGCATCCTCGTCCAGCGCCGACTCCGATAGTAGTGATCCGGGAAAAGTCGAAGCCGCGAAGATCGATGCAGAGGAGCGCGCCGCCCGCGATGAAGAGATGGCGCGGATGCCGCTTGTTTCACCCGGTCTGCACCTGCCGGACGAGAGCGGCGTATGGGTGCTCGACACTTTCCGCGGCGATCCGGAGCTGGTTCACGTGATGCAGGCCAACGGAGATCTGAACCGCGCCAGCGAACACAGCGTTCTTCGTGCCGGCGTCAACAATTCTGGAGCAAAAGAGCTGATCCGCATGGAAGGCGCGGAAGCCAAGGTCCAGGTTCACGTTGACCAGCCGGTTCTGTTCATCAGCCTCGATCGGCCTGGAGGCCCAGCGGAAAATCCTCCACCTGAGTCGGCGCTCACCGTCGACACGCACGGAGCCAGCTCCGCGGTGAAAGACAAAAACTCGCACAGCTCTCCAGACAGCACGTACGCGATTCTTCGCGTCAGCGGCGGCAAAAATTTGCGCACGGTTGCGGCCACGGAAATCAGCCTGCTCGGCCAATCGGGGCATTCGGAAGACATCATCGAAACCACCAAGCAGATTCTTCCCGGCGGCCGCTGGATGAAGATCACTCCGAAGATTCCTCTGCTGATCGGGGAGTATGCGCTGATCGAGATACTCTCACCGCACGAAGTGAACCTGGACGTCTGGGCATTTGGCGTCAATCCTCGTGCGCTCGAAAACAAGAATGCCCGGATGCCGCTCGAGGTTGGACCTTAGAACCAGCAGCCGCTGTGTGGCCTCGACAGCACTCTCTCACTTGCCCTGTGGTCTTATCAAAAGTCAAATCCAGCGTCCGGAAATAACTTGCCGACTTGCTGCGTCACATGCACGCAGCGATTAGTCATCACAGCGATTAGTCATCACAAGGAGTGCAAAGTCCGTCCACATGCTCAGATTTCGTCCCGTTTATGCCGCCGTTCTGCTTTCCTGCAGCCTTCACGCCGCAGTTTTTCCGGCGGACTCCTATGTTTCCGCGATCGAGCAGGACCGTGCCAAGTCCAACATGATGATGCGCGGCCCAGAGGGCCCATTTGCTTTCGTCGCCCGTCTTCATCCCAAACCGGGTATTTCCTCGCTGGGACGCGATCCGGCGAACGATCTGGTCCTGCCGGTAGAAAAGGCTCCCGCGCACGTCGGCAAGATCGACTGGCAGGGCGAACGCGCGGTCTTGCGCCTGGAGCCGGGTGTGACTGCTGTTGTCGATGGTAAGCAGGTCACTTCGATCGAAGTCTCCTCTAGTCCGGCCCACCTGAAGATTGGCGAGATGACGCTGAATCTGAGTTTCCGCGATTCGAAGCTGGTCGTGAGCGTTAATGATGCCGACGCATTGAAGGGAAAAAAGATGAATCCGGCGGCCTGGTTCCCTGTGAATCCGGCATATCGCATCACTGCCGATTGGGTTCCATTTGCCGAGCCAAAGACAATCCGCATTCCTGATACCGATGGTGGCAGCAGGATGTGGAAGGTCCCCGGTTATGCCTCATTCGTGATCGATGGAAAGAAGCTCACCTTGCAGTCCGTACTGTCTCCCGACGGCAAAGACATGACCTTCTTCTTTCGTGATCGCACCGCCGGTCACGAAACATATGGAGCGGGAAGGTTCCTCGATGCGGATTTACCAAAGAACGGCAAAGTGATTCTGGACTTCAATCAGGCATACAACCCGTCTTGCGCTTTCAACCACCTTTACATCTGCCCTATTCCGCCGGAGGAAAATCACCTTTCCATCCGCATACCCGCTGGCGCGCTCAAGTATGTTTTCGCGGAGCAGGTTCAATAGACGCGTGGCTGAGTGGAATCGCACGGGAAACCGGTATTTATTCGGAGGCGATCAGGCCTACGCCCGCGACCGCTACTTTATCCCGGGTCGAGCCTTTGACCAGATACATGGTCAGGTCAGCTGACCGGATGATCTCGTGCACCGAGTCGCCATCTTCGGGATAGGTCGCCACTCCGAAGCTGGCTTTCACTGTCAGCTTCAGGCGGGGAGCCAACTCGAATTGCCTCGTTCGCAATGCGGCGTGGAGCCGGCGCGCTGTTTCCCGGGCCTCCGGCTTGGTCTGCTCGGGCAGCAGCACGATGAACTCGTCGCCGCCATAGCGAAAGACCGAGTCCACCTCGCGCACCAGCGACTTGAGCGCCTGACCTACCTCGGCGAGCAGGGAGCTGCCGATGAGGTGTCCATGTTCGTCATTGACGCGCTTGAAGTGATCGAGGTCGATGAAGATCAGGCTGAACTGGGAGCGGAAGCGGCGCGCGCGCTCGATCTCGCTTTCAAGCTGACGGTAGAGATGCCGCACGTTGTAGAGGCCGGTGCAGTCATCGGTGATGGTGAGTTCCTGGATGCGCTCCATGGAGCGCGAATTCTCGATGGCGATGGCTGCGTAGTCGCACAGCACGTGGAGGAAGGAGATGGTGTAGTCGGTGAGCGTATCCAGCCGGCAGTTGAAGAGCTCGATCACGCCGAGCGTTCGCAGGCGCGAGCGCAGCGGCATGCAGATCGCCGACCGCACGCGGAAGGGACGGTCCGGACCATCTTTGTCCAGCGCCGCAAAGCGAGGGTCCTGGCTCACCTCGGGCACGATAAGACTCTCGCCGTGTTCGGCTACCCATCCGGCAATGCCCTTGCCCAGCGGGATGCGGACATTGTTCAGGCTGGCCTCGGTATGACCGATGGCCACTGCGTAGTAGAGCTCCTTGCGGGCCTCGTCGAGCATCAGCAGCGACCAGGTTTCCGGCTGGAAGAACTGCTCCATCTGCTGCATGATGGCGCGCAGAATGGCGTCCCGGTCGAGTGACGAGGTCAACGCGCGGGCAACATTATGAAAAACAAGCAAATCTCGCAGACTGGAAGAAGATGCTGCAGAATCGTTTACGTTCATATTCGTTCTTGAAGCTGATTTTCACACACTCGGCCCGACGACGTGATCAATGAGCATTCAGCGATATCGGATCATTATCGCGCTGCCGCCGCCGGGCACCAGCATATCTTTCGAGCCCGAGTGAAATTAACGCAGGGAGAATGCCGGGTGACAGGTGCCAACCCGGCCGATTTGAGAGTAAATTGGGAGCGTAAGCCCCTGCGAAATCGTTTGAGTAGTTGGTCCATAAGCGTTGGTGAACCCCACATGAGGTTGAATGTATGGCTCCGTCCGATAAGCCCGTCCGTCATGATCGCCGTCAGTTTCTGAAACAGAGCGGAGTTATCACTGCCGCTGCCCTGGCCAGCACAACGCTGCCGGGCCGCGCCGCGACGACCGATTTGCCCGCGTTGCCCACGAATCCGCGGACGCAGTCGGCCATGCCGACGCGGAATCTCGGCAAGACCGGCTACAAGGTGGGAATCTTCTCGCTCGGCGGCCAGGCGGCACTTGAGCGCGGCAATAATTTTGACGTCGCGGTGCCGATTATCAATCGAGCTCTCGATCTGGGAGTGAATTACATCGACACGTCGTCGATTTATGGCGGGCCGGCGCGCTGGAGCGAGCAGTACGTTGGCCAGGTAATGAAGACGCGGCGCAACGAGGCTTTTCTCGCCACCAAAACCAAGGAGCGCACACGGGACGGCTCGATGCAGATGATCGAGAAGTCGCTCAAGCTGCTGAACACCGATCATGTCGATCTCTGGCAGCTTCACGATGTGGGCACCGCGACCGATGTCGATCAGATCTTCGCCAAGGGCGGAGCGATGGAAGCGCTCGTCGAGATGCACGAGCAGAAAGTCGTCCGCTTCCTGGGCATCACCGGGCATTATCGGCCCGAGGCGCTGATGGATTGCATTCATCGCTATCCCTTCGATTGCATCCTGATGGCGATCAACGCCGCCGATCCCCATCACTACAGCTTCAACGACGAGCTGCTGCCCCTTGCGGTTGAAAAGCAGATGGGCATCATCGGCATGAAGGTTCCGGCGCGCGGCCGCCTGCTCGCGTCATGGACGCCGCCTCCCGTCTCTGAGCAAGCACATTCGTGGGAAGGCGTGGTCATCGCCGATCGACCCGGCCCGCTCAAGATGCGAGAGGCAATGTACTACACGCTTTCGCGCCCGGTGTCGACGGTGATTATCGGCTGCGACAATATCGGCCAGCTTGAAGAGAACGTGCAGTTGGCGCGTGACTTTACACCGCTCAATGATCACCAGCAGAACGAGCTGGCCACCCTCGCCGAGCCGGTTTCAAAGCCGGCGCTCTTCTTCCGCTTCTTCGAGCGCAGCTAGCGGAAAAGCAACGGCAATCTGTCTCCCTCCCGGGCCCTCAGGCGGCCGGGAGGGAGATGGGCCGGGAAATTTTCTTCAAATAAATTCGTTTTGACGGTGCGAAAAGAGCGTTAAACTGGTTTTAACTAACTGGTTAATTAATGCGCCAGAAAACGCCAAAACGAAACGACAACGATAACGACAAGGCCGAGCAGACACGGCTGAGGATTCTCCGCGCCGCGATTCACGAATTCAGCGAACACGGCCTGGCCGGGGCGCGCACTGATGCCATCGCCGCCTCGGCGAAGGTCAATAAGGCGCTGCTCTACTACTACTTCAAGAGCAAGAACAATCTGTATGTTGCGGCGCTCGAAGAAATGGCCGGGAAGGTCATCGAGGGCACGCTCGCCGTGCTGTCTTCGCCAGGAAGCGCTGGGGAACGGACGCTGCGCCTGGCGCTGAGCCACTTCGACCGCATCCTCACCCAGCGCCAGTTCCAGAGCCTTATGCAGCAGGAGATGATGCGCTTCCGGCAGGAACAGAGCAGCGAGATTCCCATCCTCGCCAAAAAGGTTTTTGCGCCGCTCATGCGCAGGACGCAGGAAGTCGTCGAGGAGGGTATACGAAGCGGCGAACTCTGCCGGGTGGACTGGCTGCAGGTCGTCTACTCCGCGTTCGGAGCGAATGTTTTTTACTTCCTCAGCGCGCCGATGATGCGGATTATCGGTTCCTTCGAGCCGTTCGAGCTCTCCGCGCTTGAAGCCCGGCGGCGGGCTGCGGTTGAGTTTCTGAGCCAGGCGCTCTTCGTCGACCGCAGCCGTGGAGCAAAGCTGGCAAAACGCGTTTTATCCGACACCCCCATGCCGGAAATAAAGAAATTTCCTGGGTGGAGGAAAAAGCCATGAAAGCACGCCGGCGCGTCTTCCTTTTGATCGGAGTGGTGCTGGTCGCCGCCATAGGCTGGTATTTCTACACTGCCCGGCGCTCCGCTGATCTGCAGCTTATCGGTACGGTCGACGCCAATGAGGTGATCGTAAGCTCGCGTATTCCCGGCCGCATCCAGACGCTTAGCGTCGATGAAGGCCAGAGAGTGCAGGCGGGGCAACTGGTTGCCACGATCGAGAGCGACGATCTGCAAGCCGCAAGCGAGGCGGCTAAGGCGACCGCGCAAAGCCAGACCTACAAACTGCAGGGCTCGCGGGCTACTGAACGTCAGATGCAGGGGCAGACATCGAGCCAGGTGACGAATGCCGAGGCTCAGCTGCGCGTTGCTCGCGCAGCGCTTGTTCAGGCGCAGGCGCAGTATGAGCACCAGGAGGCCGATACGCGGCGCACCGTTGCTTTAACGCGGCAGGGCGTGATGAGCGAGCAATCGCGCGACGAAGCGGTGACTGCGCTCAATGCCGCCAAAGCCGCGGTCGATGGCGCTCGTGAAAATGTAGACGCGGCGCAGGCGTCGCTCAAAATGGCGATCGCGAATACCGAGTCGGCGCGGGCTGCGACTCAGACGGCGGCGGCGACGCAAGCCGACATGCAGAACGCGAAAGCGATGTATGACCAGGCGGAGATCGAATTGGGATATTCGCGCGTAGTCTCGCCGATCACCGGCATCGTGAACGTGAGGGCGGCGCGCCAGGGCGAGGTTGTGGCCGCGAGCACGCCCATCGTCACGATTGTCGATCTGTCGCAGACATGGGTTTACGCGCCGTTGCCCGAGACGCAGGCCGATGCGGTCCAATTGGGCGATACGCTGCGCGTGGTCATGCCCAGCGGAGCGACTGTGCAAGGCAAGGTGATCGCGAAACTGGGGCTGGCCGATTTCGCTACCCAGCGCGATGTCAGCCGCGAGAAGCGCGATATCAAGACGGTGCAGCTCAAGCTGCTGATCGATAACCCGGGAATGCGTTATGTCCCGGGAATGACTGCGGAGGTCTACATTCCGCGCAGCAAGCTGGTGACGCGATGAGTGCGGCAGCAGTGCAATCTCCGATGCCGGCGACAGCCATTGCCGTCGAGCACATCGTCAAGCGCTACGGGGATTTCGAGGCAGTGAGGGATGTGAGCTTCTCTGTCGCCGATGGCGAAATCTTCGGGTTGCTTGGGCCCAATGGCGCAGGCAAGAGCACGCTCATCCGCATGATGACGACGCTCATTCCGGTTTCGGGCGGTAAGGCTATCGTTGCCGGGCACGATGTCTCACGCGAGCCCGATGCGGTGAGACGAGTTATCGGCGTCATTCCGCAGGCGTTGACCAGCGATCTCGATCTGACGGTTGAAGAAAATCTCTCTATCTACGCCAAGCTCTATGGAGTGCCCAGGGCGCAGCGCGAGCGCAATATCCACGAGCTGCTGGAGGCGGTCGATCTGCTGAAGTGGCGCGGTGCGCAGACCAAGACACTCTCCGGTGGAATGCGCAGACGTCTCGAAATCGCACGCGGTCTGGTCCACAGTCCGCGAATCTTTTTTCTCGACGAGCCGACGACCGGGCTCGATCCGGTATCGCGTGTGGCGGTGTGGGAGATGCTCAATCACCTGAAGGACACCCGCCACCTCACCATGCTCATCACCACGCATTACATGGAAGAGGCGGACCGGCTCTGCGACCGCATCGCCATTGTGGACCACGGCAAGCTTGTGGCGCTCGATTCTCCGATGGCTCTCAAAGCGAGCGTGCCCGGCAATAACGTGGTCGAGGTGGGATTCGTCAAAGATTCTCCCGACTGGGCGGCGCGGCTCGAAAAGCTGGCCGGTGTTACGACGGTCGAATCGCAAAGCGGCGGTATGTACCGGGTGGTCACCTCGGATGGTTCGGTCACCACGACGCAGCTGGTTGAGATGGCAGTCGCTGCCGGCGCAACCATAAGGTC
>Ga0207045_1196_pt1 | contig 12041 bp, 6 predicted proteins | sample Alteio_BWMinCont_69_FD_153299 | JGI IMG/M metagenome (GOLD analysis project Ga0207045, IMG submission 153299) | Enriched cells from forest soil in Barre Woods Harvard Forest LTER site, Petersham, Massachusetts, United States -... | ecosystem: Environmental > Terrestrial > Soil > Temperate forest >... | reverse complement strand
AACGAGTAGTAACAGAAGAACACGCTGGCGCCGGCCGAGGCCGCGCCAATGCACATCAGGAACCCAGCCGCCAGTTTGGTCATTGGCTTGTCCCTGGACCTCCAATTGAAACTACGCCGTGATCGACCAGGATTGAATCCGCCGGTTTGATGTGTCCGTAGGAGCGGCCGTTTACAACGACTTCGTCGCCGCGGATCAGCACGTCCGCGTCACGGCAAGGCGTGTAGCGATACGCGTCCTGGGTTTGCCGGGGAGGATCGACGCTCAAGCGATAGCAGTCTGTAACCACCACGCGATGTGAGCCTACTGTAGCGCGGACGGTCCCGAGGAAAAGATTGTTCGACTGGCTGCATGACGTCGCGGTCAGCGCGCCCGTGATGCAGCAAAGCAGGCCGGAAAACCTCGCCTGGATCCTCACCGCTGTAGAATATAGCTCTTTGTACTATAAAGTCAATAGAAAAAGAAAGCGCTTCGTAGTGATAGCCCAGGATCTACTTCAGAATCCGAATTCGATGGGCTTCGCTGTCCCCCACGTAGAGCACTCCGCCGGCGAACAGAACGGAGTGCGGACGATTCAGTTTGCACTGCAGCGGGTCGGGTTCGGGGCCATCGCCGAGCACTCCGGTGCCGGCAATCGTGGTGATCACGCCGCTGGTCAGGTCGATGCTTCTGATCGCGTGGCTCTCGGTGTCGGCCACGATGAGAGCGTTGTTCGGCCCCAACGTCATGCCCTTCGGTCCGGCGAGTCGCGCCAGCGATCCGCCGAATTTGGCGTTCAGCGCGGGGCCCCCGTCACCGCTGTAGCCGCTCTCCCCGGTACCTGCCACGCGATGCCAGGTTTTTGTTTTGGCGTCCAGACGGAGGATCGCATTGCCTTCACGCAAGGCCAGAAAAAGATCGCCGCCGGGCGTCAGCACCATGGTGCGCGGACCGTTGAGGGGTGTGCCCGCCAGCGGAGATCCTTCGGGTGTCGGCATGCCGGCCCCGGTGCCGCCGAAGGTTTCGATCATGCCTGTGTCGAGATGCAGCTTGCGAATGCGGTGATTGGCGAGATCGCAGATCAGGAGATTGCCGTCCCGATCGCGAATCACGCTGTGCGGCTGGCGAAGCTGGGCCTTTACGGCGGGGCCGCCGTCGCCGCTGTAGCCGGCCATGCCGGTGCCCGCCGCGGTAGAGATGACGCCGGTCTTCATGTCGACTCTACGGATCACGTTGTTGTCGCGCTCGGCGAAGTAGAGATCGCCCTTCGCGTCAAAGACCAGCTCATGCGGCGCGCTGAGTGAGGCTTCGGTGGCCGGACCGCCATCGCCTTTATACCCCTTCTGGCCGTTGCCCGCAACGTCGGTGACGCGCCTGGTGGCGAGGTCCATGCGGCGGACCCGCTGGTTATCCAGATCGCACCAGTACAACGCGCCATCCGGACCGATGGTCATGCCGTAGGGATTGTTCACCTGGGTCTGCGAGTAGCCCGGCATCCCCGTGCCTATCAGCGTGGTCACCGTGGCGGCTTCAGCGGATACGGCAATCAGGGCGGCGGCGAGAAGCGTGGCTGACTTCATCAGTAACACTGTACTACTGCTTGATTCTCGAATCGAGGGATAATACGAGAGGTCCAGCCCATCCCCACATGCTTGCGAAACCTTCTTACCGTGCGGAACACATCGGCAGTTTGCTTCGTCCCCCGGAACTCTTGGAGGCTCGCGCCGGCTTTGCCGGCGGCGACATACCCGAAGAGAAATTTCGAGACACGGAAGATCGTTCCATTCGGGGGATCCTTCAGCGCCAGCGTGATATCGGTCTCGACATCCTCACCGACGGCGAGCTCCGCCGCGGCTCCTGGCTCACCGACATGGCCGACGCGGTCGAAGGCTTCGTTCCCGATCGCGTCCTTCTGGATTGGATGGGTCCTGGCGGCGGCGCCGAGGCCAGCACCGCCAACGCGGTCGGCGCCAGGCTGCGGAAACATCGTAACCTGACTGCGTTTGAGTTGCCTTTTCTTCAGCGGGAAGCCCAGGGGCCTTTTAAAATCACCCTGCCCGCCCCTTCGAACTTCATTGTATCCAGCTACAAACCGGGCCTGACCGACAAGTTCTATTCCTCACGTGGCGCCTTGTTGCAGGACTTGGTCGAAATCGTTCGCGAAGAAATTCAATGGCTGGTGGCTCAGGGAGCCGTCTATATTCAGCTCGACGCGCCGTATTATTCCCACTATCTCGATCCTCAACATCGCGAGCAGATCATGAAAGAGGATCGTGATCCGGACCGTGAGCTCGCCGATGGCATCGCCGCCGACAACGCCGCACTCGAAGGCATCCCGCGTGATCGGGTGACCGTCGCCCTGCACATCTGCCGTGGCAATAGCCGCAGCCGCTGGTTCACCGAAGGCGGCTACGATCTCATCGCCGAAAAACTGTTCGGCTCGCTGGACGCCGACCGCTTCCTTCTGGAGTTTGATACCGAACGTGCCGGAACCTTTGAGCCTCTGCGCAGCGTCCCTCGCGGCAGGCATATCGTGCTCGGCCTCGTCACCACCAAGCAGCCGGCGCTCGAATCGAAAGATGATCTCCGCCGGCGCATCGACGCAGCCGCGAAATACGTGCCTTATGAGTATCTTTCAGTAAGTCCGCAATGTGGCTTTGCGTCCGTCGCGGAGGGGAACCTCTTGTCGATGGACGACCAGTGGCGCAAGCTCGACCTGGTGGTGGAGGTTGCGCGCAAGGTCTGGGGCTGAAAAATGGGGACACCCTGCGTTTGACGCTCACGCGAAGAAGCCGGGCCGAAAAAGCGGGACACCACGCAATGTGTGGACCATGACAACATCCGACAGCTTGCCTAGTGTCCCCTTTTTCTCCTCTACTGAATCGTGATCTGCACCGGATTCGCAGCCGTACCATTGAACGTGGCCTGCAGGTTCACATTCCCTTTTCCGGCCAGCGAAGCGGGAAGTTGGATGTTCAACTGATCCAATCCCGTATATTGCATTTGTGAACCGGCATAGAGTACCGACGCGTTCACGCCATTCACCGTCACCGTCGTCGTTGCGGCGGTCGCTGCGTCGAAGCCAGTGCCGAAGATAGTGAGAATCACCTGGTCGGTGGATGCTCCCATGTTGATCGGAAGCGGAACAAAATTGCCCGTCGCCGTGGCTTGGTAATCCAGCTCCGTCGCAAGCACCGCTCCGGCCGCCGAAACGCGAACCGCATAGGCGCTCGCCAAACCGGAGTTATTTAAAGTGAACAACCCGGGCGCGATCGTGGTGATTTGAACATTCGATGCCGTCTCTGTTCCGGCTCCGCTGGCCACCGTTACTTTGGCCGTTCCTGTTGCCACCGTCGGCGGCACCTGGAAACTGACTTGGTCGGGGGAAACGTACACCAGGGAGGCCAAAGTCGTTGCTCCTGAGGCGTCTTTAACGGAGACAGTCGTTCCGCCGAACTCGTCCGGCAAAATCCCCAGGATCGGTCCCGGATCTCCCGCCGACAACCCCACTCCGTAGGCGAATGCCAGAGATCCTGGTGCCACCGATTGCAAGCTCGACGTAGCCGCCGACCCGATCACCGGAACGCTCTGCGGTCCTTGGGTCAGGGTAGCGGGCGTGTGTCCGATCCCGCGGAGAACTTGACCGGCGGGCGCCGTGATCAAAGTGATGAAGGATTCGCTGGCCGCGCTCGACGCGGCGGTGTTAGCCAGTGTGTCGATGATCATCACCAGCTTGTTCGGATCGGCGCCCGTGTCTCCGTTGGCGCTCACCGTGGATGTGATCGCATACAGGGTGACGGTCCCATCGCTGTTCACCGTGCCGGTCAGATTGCGCAGTCCGTCCGTGGCCGGGTTGAGCGACGTCGGATAATTCGCAACGCTATAGGGAACACCCAGGTTCAAGCCGTTCTGCAAAACATAATCGAGCTGCCACGTTCCGCTCACCAGGCTCCATTTCTGCAACCCGGCGAATTTGCTGGTGACCGCGTCGGCGGTCGTCCCGTCGCCTTCATCCGCGACGTATAGCGTGTTCGCGTTGGCGAACCAGATCCCGAACGGGTTCGGACCGGTCGTCGCTTCCTTGGCCGAAGCCGTATTGAATCCGGGCAGCACCGTGATCGGAGCGCTCGCGGCGTTGGCCAGCGTAGGCAAGCTGCCTGCGGCGCCTACCTGATATACCGTGTCGATTCCGTTGCTCCCGCTGCCCTTGGTCACATACAAAGTGTTGTTGAAAATGGTCAGGCCGCGAAAATTGTTATCCTTGCCCGCCTTATCGGCCGTGGCGTAGGGCTTCCCGGTGGCCGGATCGATCACCGACGTGATCGCAAAAGTTCCCACCTGCTGCGGCGTCGTGGTAGCCGCCTGTCCTGGTGTTGCGACTTCGACGCCGGTCGAAGTAGTGACATTCGCCGGCGTGCCGCTCCCGTTGTTGGAATTCCCCACCATGTAATACAGCCCGTTCGCTAGAATCGACGCCCGGCCGTTGTTGCCGCTATAGGCGTTGGTCGGCGTCACCTGCAGCGCTCCGTTCGGCGCGATCTGCAGGACCCCCCGGAAATAGCTCCCTCCCGCGGGATTGGTCGGATCGTAAACCCCCGGAGTATTTGAATTGGACACGTCGATCGTGTTGGCCGGCGCAACATAACCCATCAGCGTCATCGCAGTCCCATCCGTCGATTGATTGATCGCCAGCTCGGATTTCGAGCTGAAGCTGGTCACCAGCATTCCCGGCGGGACCGCCAGCGTATTGACCACGTTTCCAGTGGGCGTGATCTGGTCGATGAAAATCGGCGACGTGATGCCGAAACTGCCGTCGACTTTGTCGTTGTTCCAAACGTTGTTGGTGCTGCCAACGGCCGGATACGCGCCGTTATCGGTCGCCGCGCCGCCGTTGGTAGGGCAGGCCGCGCCCACCGGGCACACCGGCGGGAGAAACTGTCCCTTGACCACCGTGGTCGCGTCGCCCGTGTACACGCTCCTGGTCAACACCAGGTTGCCCGGAACGAATCCGGAAAAGCTCGACCCATTTGAGCCGGATTGCGCCGTAACCAAAGCCGGCGCACCTCCCAGAATCGCTGCCATCGCCAGCCAACATTGCTGGCCTTTTCTGCATCTGTCGTGTCGCATTCCTTCTGCCTCCCTCATCGAATCGAACTTCTTTACAACAAAGCTTGAACGATAGCAGTCGAATATGTACACAGCGCAACAACACGATTACAAATGCATGACGCCCATCATTCGTAGCGCAGCGACTCGATCGGACTTACGCTGCCCGAGTAGAAAACCCGGGACAGTACACTCATTTCGGGTTTTTTTACTCGTACCGTAAAGATTCGATCGGATTCACCCGGCTTGCCCGAGTCGCAGGCAGCCACACCGCCAGCAGCGCCACCATTGCCAGCACCAACGGCACTCCGGCGAAGACCATTGGGTCCCGCGCCTTCACTCCGAACAGCAAGCTCTCTATCACTCGCGCCAAGCCCCATGCCGCGCCCAGGCCCGTCGCTACGCCCGCCAGCGCCAACCCCATTCCCTGCCGTACCACCATATTTCGCACTTGGCTGGTTTCGGCGCCCAGAGCCAGCCGGATGCCGATCTCCTGCGTCCGCTGCTCCACGCTGTACGCCATCAGCCCGTAAATCCCGATCGCCGCCAGCAGCAGCGCCATGCTCCCGAACACCGCCATCAGCAGCATGTTGAATCGCTGCCGCCCGGTCGAAATCGAGACCACTTCATCCATCGAATGCACATCCGACACCGGCAGCCCGGTCGCCTGCCGCAATTGTTCGCGAATCGCCGGCACCAGCGCATGCGGCTCGCTCTGCGTCCGCACCACCCATGCCACTGGAGTGATCCGGACGTTCAGCGCGTTGATGGCATCCGTAATCTGCGGTTGCGGAACGTACATCATCGGCCGGGGATCCCGGTTCAATCCCCCATCGTGCACATCGCCCACGATCCCGATAATCTGCCGCGGCGGCTCGTCTTTGAACTCCTTCATATTGGCCGCGCCCCCTCCGATCACGATCCGATCTTTCAGCGGATCGGAATCCTTCCAGAACTGCTTCGCCATGGCTTCGTTGATGATCACCACCGGCGGCGATTTATCATCGTCACGGTCGTTGAAAGTACGCCCGCGCTTCACCGGAATCTTGAACGCTTCGAAGAACCCCGGCGATACCGTCGACCATCCTCCGCCGCCCGTGTACGGCGTGTTCCCCGGCGGCCGCCCGATCACGTTGAAGGGCAACCCGTATCCGCCTTGCAGTGGCACGCAACACGTCGCCGTCGCCACCGCCACTCCCGGCAACGCGCGAATCCGCTCCAGCCCATCGCGCATCGTATCCGCCACGCCCATCGATTTCAGGTATTTCGGCCCAGTCATCGACATCCGCATCGTGATCACATTCTTGGTTTCGAAGCCGGGATTCACCGCGTAGAGCGCCACGAACGTTCGAATCAGCAGCGCTGAGCCGACCAGCAGAATCACCGCCAGGCTCACCTCGCTCACCACCAGCGCCGCGCGAGCCTTATTCTGCCGCAGCCCCGTTCCCGACCGTCCGCTGCTATCTTTCAGCACCGAATTCAGATCCGCCCGCGAGCCTTGCAGCGCCGGCAACAACCCGAAAATCATCCCCGTCAGCAGTGACACACCCACCGCGAATCCCATCACCCGCCAGTCGATGCCGACCGCGATCCCGTTCTCGCCCACCCTCGGCAACCCCGCTGTATTCACCGCCAGCAGCGCGCGAATCCCTGCATACCCCAGCAGTAATCCCAACCCGCCGCCAGCCAGTGAGAGCAGTACGCTCTCCGTCAGAAGTTGCCGGATCATCCTTCCCCGCCCCGCGCCGATCGCCGTCCGAATCGCGATCTCCCGCCTGCGGCCCGTCGCCCTCACCAGCAGCAAATTCGCCACGTTGGCGCAGGCGATCAATAGCACCAGCACCACCGCGCCCAGCAGCACCAGCAGCACCGGACGAATGTCTCCCACCAGCGCTTCACGAAAGAGCGCGACGGAGAATCCGTCCTTCGGACCAAGCGCAGTCGGGAATCTGGCGCGATATTCGCCGGCCGACGCCTGCAATCTCGCCTGGGCTTGCTCCAGGCTGACTCCCGTCTTCAGTCGCCCCACCACCTGAAAATAGTGTCCTTGATCCCCCGTATTGGGATCGAGCTGGAACGGCACATACACTTCACTGGGCGGCCCGAACTCCAGCATCGCCCCGTTGGTCGCGACCACTCCGATCATCGTGTACGAATCGCCGCTCAACGAAATCGTTTTCCCCACGATCTGCGGATCGTTGGCGAAACGCCGCTGCCATAGATCCTGGCTGATCAACGCCACGTGCGCCCCGTTCGGCAAGTCTTCTTCCTGTGTGAACCCGCGTCCGCGCAGAATCGGCATGCCCCAAACCTTAAAGCCGTCCGCCGAGATCTGCATGGACCGTAGCTGCTCCGCCACGTCTCCGCCGGTGTAATTCATCACGCCGGTACGAAAAGCCGAGACATCCTGAAGCACGCTCGATTGCCTCCGCCAATGCGCGAACTTCGCCGGCGAAGCCGCTGGGCCGGACCCGGCCTCGCCCTTATCGTTTACATAGGTGTTCTGGAGCATCACGAAGCGATCCGGATCGAACACCGGCATCGGCTTCAGCAGGATTGCGTTGACTACCGAAAAAATCGCGGTGGTCGCGCCGATTCCCAGCGCCAGCGCCGCGACGGCCGTCACGGTGAATCCAGGACTCTTGAGGAACATGCGCACCGAATGCCTCACGTCCCTGAGGAAATCGTTCATCGCCCCACCTCCAAAACCCGGGACAGTACACTCATTTCGAGTTTTTATTCGTACCGCAGCGACTCCACCGGATTCACCCGGCTCGCCCGATGCGCCGGCAGCCAGACCGCCGCCAGCGCGACCGTCGCCAGCACCGCCGGCACGATCAGGAACACCAACGGGTCGCGAGCCTTCACCCCGAACAACAAACTTTCGACCAATCGCGCCAGCATCCACGCCACCGCCAACCCGAGCGTCACTCCCGCCAGCGCCAGTCCCATTCCTTCCCGCACCACCATGTTCCTGACTTCGCTCGCCTCCGCGCCCAACGCCAGCCGGATGCCGATTTCTTGCCTTCGTTGCTCTACCGTGTAGGCCATCAATCCGTAAATCCCGATCGCCGCCAGCAAAAGCGCCGCGCCTCCGAATACCGCCATCAGCAGCATACTGAACCGTTGCCGGCCGATCGAACGGATCACCACCTCGTCCATCGATTGGACGTTCGGCACCGGCAATCCGGTAGCCCGCTTTAGTTCTTCTTGAAGCGTCTTGGCCAGTCCGCCCGGATCGCGTTCCGTGCGCACCACCCACGCCATCGGCCCGGTCTTGACCAGCAGCGCGTTCGCCGCGTCGGGAAGCTGCGCCTGCGGGACGTACATGGTTGGCCGAGGCTCATTTCCCAATCCCTGATCCCGCACATCCGCCACCACGCCGATAATCTGCCGTACCGGTTCCTGGTTCAGCTCCTTCATCACGCCCCGCCCCATCACGATCCGGTCTTTCAGCGGATCGCCGTCCTTCCAATACTTCTTGGCCATGCGCTCATTGATCATCACCACCGGCGCTGACTTCGCGTCGTCGCGGTCGGTAAACGCACGCCCCCGCGTCACCGGGATCTTGAACACATCGAAATACCCCGGCGAGATCATCACCCACCCCGCGTCTTGATTGGCGGAAAGCGCCACCGACGGCAAGCCGATAATATCGAAATTCAAATCGTATCCGCCTTGCAGCGGAATGCAGCAGGTGGCCGCCGCCGCCACAATCCCGGGCAGCGCGCGAATCCGCTCCAGGCTCGCGTGAACGGCATCCGCTACGCCCGACGACTTCTGAAATTGGGGACTCGTTAAGAACACTTGCATGGTCACGACGTTCTTGGTCTCGAATCCCCGGTCGACCTTATAGAGCGCCGAAAACGTCCGAATCAACAGTGCCGACCCGACCAGCAGCACCACCGCCAGGCTCACCTCACTCACCACCAGCGCAGCCCGAGCCTTGTTTTGTCGCAGCCCCGTGCCCGATCGCCCGCTGCTATCCTTCAGCACCGAGTTCAGATCCACTCGCGAACCCTGAATCGCCGGGAACAGGCCAAATATAATTCCCGTGAGCAGCGACACCGCCAGCGCAAAACCGAGCACCCTCCAGTCCATCGCCACCGCGCCGCCCTGCTCGCCGACCAACGGCAAATTGACCGTGGTCACCGCCAGCAGCGCCCGAATCCCGCCGTACCCCAGCCACAATCCCAGCGCGCCCCCGGCCAGCGAGAGCAGCAGGCTCTCCCACAGCAGTTGCCGAACAATCCTTCCCCGCCCCGCACCGACCGCCACCCGGATCGCGATTTCGCGCCGCCGTCCCGCCGCCTTCGCCAGCAGCAGATTCGCCATGTTGGCGCACCCGATCAACAGCACCATGCCCACCGCTCCCAGCAACACCCACAGCAGCGGACCCACGTCGCCGACCACGTCTTCGCGGAACGTCCTCACGCTGAATGAGTCCTTCGGTCCAAATACGTCCGGATACTTCGCGCGATAGTCGCCCGCGGAAACCCGCAGTCGCGCTTTTGCTTGCTCCAAGCTCACTCCCGGCTTCAACCGCGCAACCACGTTGAAGTACTCGCCTTGATCGGTCGAATTGGGGTCGATCGGGAATGGCACATACACTTCCGGCGGGCGTTCGAATTCCCCCAAGGGATCGTCCCCGACGATTCCTGTAACCGTATACGGCTCGCCGTTCAACGAAATCGTCTTGCCCGGTATCTGCGGATCGCCCCCGAAATCCTTCTTCCACAGTTCGCGGCTCAGCACTGCCACCCGAGGCCCGTTCGGAAGCTCTTCTTCCGCGGTAAATCCGCGACCTTGAAGAATCGGCAATCCCCAACACCGGAAGGCGTTCTCCGACACCTTCTCGGACCGCCACTCCTCCGCTGCCTCCCTGCCCGTATAATTCATCACGCCTTCCAGGTACGCCGACACATCCTGGAGCACGCTCGATTGCGCTCGCCAGTGCAGAAACTTCGCCGGAGATGCATCCGACTGCTCGCCTCGCTCCCCGCTCTCCGAAACACCTGTGGCGGTCAACACCACCAGGCGATCCGCATCGGCGATCGGCAGCGGCTTCAGGAGCACTCGGTTGACGATCGAGAAAATCGCCGTGGCCGCTCCGATCCCCAGCGCCAGAGCCGCCAGTGCCGCGATCGTGAACCCCGGACTCCTAAGAAAAACTCGGGACAGTACACTCATTTCCAGTTTTCTCCAGCAGCCGTCGCAGCGTCTCTGCTTCCTCCGGCTTCGCCACCGGCATCGGAGGCCGAGTCTTACAATTCGGAATCAGCCCGCGCAGCCATGCCGCGATCTTATACCGCACATGCAGCCGCGAATAATCCGAATATATATACTCGTGCAGGTCCCGCAATCCCCCCTCCACCCAAATCCGCCGAGCCTTCACCACATCGTTCGCCCGCCACGCCTCGATATGATCCAGCATCGGCTCCAGCGCATAATTCCACGATCCCGACGCGGTCCCATCCAGCACATCGTGCGCCAGGAACTCGTGGAATAATCCCCCGCCCGCCGCCAGAATCGCCACGTGCCGGTCAAGCGAGCGCAAAATCTTCCACATCTTCCGCTGCCCCTCATAGTTGTAAATCATCTTCCACCCGATCACGTTCGGCACCTGCCGGCAAATCAACCGAGCCGTCTCGCCCGGTACTCCCAGCCCCCATTGCGCGGTGGGCGAGCCTCCCACCGGATGCGCGATGATCGGCAGATTCACCGCAGCGTCGATCTCGCGAATCTGATCCAGCCAATATTCCGGATACCGTTCCGCGTTCCACATGGTCACCAAATCGAGCGATCCCGCCGGAGGCAATAGGAACAGTCCGTCCACCCCCGCCGCCTTCGCATCGCGAGCGCATTCCACGCACCCCTCCGTGGTCAAATCGAATACGCCTCCGAACACCGGCATCCTGCCGCCGGCTTCCTCCACAGCGATTTCCGCGACCCTCCGCTTCTCCTCGCGGGTCAGGTAATAAATCTCACCCGCCTCCGGATTCGCGATGATCCCGCCGACTTCCCTAAACCGCTCTTGCAGAAAATACCGGATCAACCGCCGGTACGCCGCTTCGTCGATTTTCCCGGTTTCATCGAACGGTAGCACCGCGGCCGTGTAATAGCGACGCGCAATATCCCGCATAGGTTGCTACCGTAATACCATAGTGGCCACGCGCAGCATCCTCACCGTTCCCGTCCGCAAGCTCGCGCTGGACTCGGACCGGGCATCCGTCGCGACCGAGGAACAAGATTTGGTTGCCGTCGAGGAGCCGCTTCAAATCCGCATCGGCGACCGCAACATCGCCATCACCATGCGCACTCCCGGCCAGGACCCCGAGCTTGCCGCCGGCTTCCTGTTCACCGAAGGCATCGTCCAGCCCGGCGAGATCCAATCCATCGCCTGCACCCGCAACACCGCGACAGTCACTCTCACCTCCGGCGTCGCTCTCGACCCCTCCCGCCTGGAGCGCAATTTCTATGTCACGTCCAGTTGCGGGGTCTGCGGAAAAGCCTCCATCGAAGCCATTGAATCCGCCGGCTGCACCATCCTTCCGCGCGATGTCCCGCGCGTCTCGGAATCCGTGATCCGTTCGCTTCCCGCCAAGCTCCGCGAAGCTCAGCAGGTTTTCGACCGCACCGGGGGCTTGCACGCCTGCGGTCTTTTCAGCCCAACCGGCGAGCTGTTGTTAGTCCGTGAAGATGTCGGCCGCCACAACGCTGTCGACAAATTGGTTGGCCGGGCGTGTCTCGATAACGCACTGCCGCTTTCTGATCGGGTGCTGATGGTCAGCGGCCGGACCAGTTTTGAGCTGGTTCAGAAATCGGTGATGGCCGGCATTCCCATCCTTGCCGCCGTCGGCGCCCCATCGAGCCTCGCCGTCAAAACCGCCCTCCGCTTCGGCATGACCCTGATCGGCTTCCTCCGCAACGACCGCTTCAATGTCTACACCGCCCCC
>Ga0207045_1194_pt1 | contig 12100 bp, 10 predicted proteins | sample Alteio_BWMinCont_69_FD_153299 | JGI IMG/M metagenome (GOLD analysis project Ga0207045, IMG submission 153299) | Enriched cells from forest soil in Barre Woods Harvard Forest LTER site, Petersham, Massachusetts, United States -... | ecosystem: Environmental > Terrestrial > Soil > Temperate forest >... | reverse complement strand
CTCTCTATGAAACGGAAGTGCGTGCTTTGCTCGGCCTTCCGGTTGCCGCCAAGGTGGAAACCTTTCAGGACGAAGGCGACATTTTTCTGAAGCACGCCGACCGCGCCAAGATCCTCCCCGGCGTGGACCTGTCCAAACTTTCCGCCGAGCAACGCGATGCGGCTCTCCACAAATTCAACGCCGAGTCCTGCACTTGCGGCTGCAAATACACCCTGGCCCAGTGCCGTATTTATGACGCCGGCTGCCAAATCAGCCAGAGCCGCACCGCGGAAATCATCAAGGATCTCTCAACGCAGGAAAGCAAACAACCGCCAAAAGACGCGCAGAAGGAACCAGCAGCCGCTTCCCCCTCCGTCACTTCTGAACCAGCAAAGCCGTGAGCCACATCTTAGTTTCTAAGTTTCTTATTCTCTGTGCCCTCTGCGTTCTTCCTCTGCGAACTCTGCGTTAAGTCCGCTCTGTTTCCACCTTTTCCGTAAATTACCTGTGGAGCAACTCCGTTGCCACCCCGGTCATCGCCTTCACGCCCGTGCGAATCGCGGGCTCCGGCAAAGGGGCAAACTCGCTCGAGTGCGGTCCCGGCAGCCGCGTTCCCTTTTCCTGGGCCTCTTTCCACTTCGCGGGATCCGTTGCCCCCAGCCAGAACATCGTAATCCGCGGCTTGGGGTCTTCCAGCGCGAACAAACTGAAATCCTCGCTGGCCATAATTGGCTGGCCCGGCCAAACGTTTTCCTTGCCGAGCGATTTTTCCAACGCAAGCGCCACACGCTGCGTCAGCGCCGGATCGTTGATCGTCGCCGGCACATTGTCTTTCGCGATTTCGATGATCGGTGCGCGCTCCGCCGGAATCCCCGCTGCCTCGGCAATCCCGTTCGTGATGCGCTTGATCGCCGCCAGCACTTTTTCGCGCTGCGCCGGCGTCATCGTTCGGACCGTCAACTGCAGGTGCGCTTCGTCCGGAATGATGTTGTGCTTCGTGCCCGCGTGGAACGAGCCCACTGTAACCACGGTCGGCACCAGCGGGTCCGACTCTCGGCTCACAATTGTCTGCAACGCCACCACCAGTTCCGACGCAATCACGATTGGATCCTTCGTCACGTACGGCGCAGCGCCATGCCCTCCATACCCGCGAATAGTAATATCCACCGAATCCGCCCCTGCCAGCATTGGCCCGGCGTGCCAGGCCACCGTTCCCGCCGGCAGAAACGACGAATCGTGAAGCGCAATCACATAATCCGGCTTGGGAAATTTCGTGTACAGCCCTGCGTGCAGCATCGCCGCCGCCCCGCCGACGGTCTCTTCCGCTGGTTGGCCAATCAGCACCAGCGTCCCGTTCCACTTGTCCTTGGTTTCCGCCATCATCTTCGCTGTGCCCAGGAACACCGTCATGTGCAAATCGTGACCGCAAGCGTGCATCACCCCCACTTCGCCGTTCGGCCGCTTCTCTCGCACCTTGCTTGCGTACGGTAATCCCGTATTTTCGGCCACCGGCAGCGCATCCATGTCCGTGCGCACATAAACCGTCGGGCCCGTGCCATTTCGCAGCACCGCGACAACTCCATACGCCGCCAGCCCGGAATCGTATTTTCCGAAGTGGTCGGTCACGTCGTATCCCATCTTCTTCAATTGCGCCGCGACCAGCGCCGAAGTCTCTTTTTCTTCCGTCGAAAGTTCCGGGTGCTCGTGCAAATGTTTATAGGTGCCCACCCAGTCGTTAATGTTCCTGTCGATCCTTTGGTCCAGATCGTCCTGGGCGACCGCGGGTATCCCCATTGCCAGCAAAATTGACGCAATCGCAATCCAACAAATCAGTCGAAGTTTCATTGGTAGCTCCCGATGCGCGGGCATTCTATCAAATGCCGGCGCGCAGCCATGCTCGATTCCTTTGCCACCGCTTTTTCCTTGCTCGCGTCCGGGCTCCGATTTACACTCCCGCCAGTCACCAATTCTTTGATCAGGAGTCTGTCATGAACCGTCGTGTATGGATTCTATTCGTTGCCCTCGGGCTTTCGACCATCTTCACCGTTCGCGGTGCCTTCTCGCATGGAGAAGCGCAATCCAAGCGCCGCGCCATCAACCTACCTGACAAACCGCAGGCGCCCTTCAGCAGCGCCATCCTAGCTGGCGACACGCTGTATCTTTCCGGTACTCTTGGTCTCGACCCGAAGACCGGCAAAGCTCCAGAAAAAATTGAAGATGAAATCAGACTTCTTCTCGACAGCTACAAGACCACCCTCAGCGCCGCCGGCATGACAATGGACGACCTGGTCTACGTACAGGTTTTTTGCACCGATCTCGCTTATTTCGACAAATTTAACGCCGCCTACCGTACCTATTTTTCCAAGGATTTTCCCGCCCGCGCGTTCATCGGTGCCGGCTCCCTCCTCCGCGGAGGCCATTTCGAAATGCAGGCCATCGCCGTTCGCCACTAGAGGTGGTTCAAAGGATTGCCACCCTGTTCATGCACTGACTAGATTTAACCAAGCCTCAAATTACATCTTTCGCTGCGATATGACCATATGTTGTCTGTTAATTATTGCCGTTATATTGACATATGACCATTAAAGGTCATTTGACTATCACGCTCCATATTCGCCTTTTCATGTAAGTGACACAAATAAAACAGCTTAATTGTTAACAAAGATTGATTTGAATTGGCACCACCCTTGCACTCCTCCCCAGCAGCGAGACCAATTCCACATGTTAAGAATCACTACGGAAAACAAACGGGGAAAACTCTTCCTCAGCGTCGAAGGTTCCCTCTCGGGGCCCCGCGTGGCTACGCTGGAGCAGTGCTGGCGTGAACTGTCCGCCTCCACTCCGCGCCCAAAGTTCTGCATCAACCTTTGCGGTGTCAGCTTCATCGATAACGCGGGGAAAGTCCTCCTGAAGGAGATGTACCGCCTGGGTGCGGAGCTCCTTGCGGAAGGCTGCCTCAATCAAGCCGTGGTCACGGAAATCATAGGACCGGGCCGCAAAACGGAAACACGCGGGCCAAAGGATCCCAAAGATAGTGACCCCTCTAAAGGTTCGCCGTTCATTTTCTACGTCATCTTTTTCAGTCTGCTGCTGGTTCCCGCTTTCGCCGGGGCTCAGACCAAGAACTCGGTTCTTCCGGCCAACGCACCAACTGACACTCTCAAGTTGACCCTGGAGCAAGCTGTCGCTCTGGCCATCAAGCAGAACCCAACGCAGCAAATCGCCGTGCTGAACGCCGCCGAAAGCATTCAGGACAAGAACATCACCCGCTCCGAACTGCTGCCGCAGGCAGATTTGCGCGTTGCGGATTCCGCGAATCGCGTGAACGTCGATGCTCAATTTGGCGGCACTGTTCCCAAGCAATTTCCATTCCCGGAGCACATCGGCCCCTACCAGCTTTTCTCGGCGGGCCCTTCCTTCAGCAGTTCGATCTTTGATTTCTCACTCTTGAAGCGTTTTCAGGCCGCTCGAAGCAACGTGAATGCCAGCAAAGCTGACAGCTTGTCCACGCGCGAACAAGTGATTCTGCTGGTCGTTTCGCAATACATCGGGACTCTACGCTCAGTCGCCAATGTCGAAGCTTCAAGATCGCGGGTTGAACTGGCCCAGGCCCTCTACGATCAAGCCGCCGACCTGCAGAAAGAAGGCGTGGGCACGGGCATCGACACCCTGCGCGCCAACGTTGAGCTGCAAAACGAAAAACAGCGCCTCATCGAAGCGGAAAATGACCGCGAGGCTTCCCTCTTCGGACTCAGCAAGCTTTTGAATCTTGATCCGCGCCAGAAAATCGAGTTGGCCGACTCCCTCAGCTTTTTCGATACTCCTCAGCCGGATGTCGAAACCAGCATTGACGATGCTCTGTCCACCCGCCAGGAGTGGAAAGCGATTGAGTCGCAAGAGAAGTCCGCGAAACTTGAAAAACAAGCCTCACAGTACCAGCGCCTGCCTTCGGTGCGTTTCGACGGCAACTGGGCTTATTTCGGCGCCTCGCCGGGCAGCAGCATCCCGACATATCAATATCAGGGCTCGGTCAATATGCCGCTCTTCACCGGCGGCCGCATTCGCGCAGAAATCGTCAAGGCCGACCTTGAGTTGCAAAAGATCGATCAGCAGAAGGCCGATCTGCGCAACCAGATCGCTCTTGATGTAAAGACCTCGCTTTTAAATCTGCAATCCGCCCGCAGCGAAGTGCAGGTGGCAAATCTTGGCGTGCAACTGGCCAAGGAAGAAGTCGATCAGGCCCGCGACCGGTTCAAAGCGGGTGTCGCCAACAACATTGAAGTCATCTCCGCCCAGGATTCGCTTTCCCGCGCCAACGATAACCAGATCGCGGCGCTCTATCGTTTCAACCAGGCCCGCGCCGACTTCGCGCGCGCGGTCGGGCAGATGGAAAAAACTTACGCGAAGTGAGGACCCATGAGTGTTGAGATCGATGTAGGACTAGAGAATGCGGTAAATGCAAGGGTGACTCCAGGAGAAACCCATAAGCTCGATCTTGGGCCCGACTCCCTGGTTAGTTCGAAACTCCGCCTGCGCTTGATTCTCGGCGGTGTCATTCTGCTGGCCGCCGCGCTCGGCCTGTACCTTTACTTTCACAACCGCGAAAGCACCGACGACGCACAGGTTGACGGCCACATCACGCCGATCGCCGCGAAAATTTACGGCCGCGTCGCCAAAGTTCAAGTGAACGACAATCAGGCGGTGAAAGCCGGACAGGTTCTCGTCCAGCTCGATCCCGCGGACTATCAAGCCGCTCTCGACCAGGCCAAGGCCGCCCTAGCGCTCGCGGAAGGCGAAGCGCGCTCCGCCGGCGTGGACGTTCCGCGCACCAGCGAAGACACTGCCAGCGGCACCTCCAGCGCCCAGGCGCAACTCGCCGGCGCGCAAGCCGACCTGATGCGCGCCCAGGCCACTTACGAACAATCGCAGACAGCGGATCTCGCGTACGCTCAAGCCAACATCGAAAAAAGCCGAGCAAATGCAAAACTTGCGCAAGCCGACCTTGCCCGCTACCTGCCGCTGATGGAAAAAGGCGAAATCTCAAAACAGCAGTACGACGCCGCGAAAGCCAACGCCGATGCCACCGCCAGCGCCCTCAACGCCGATGAGCAAAAGCTCGTGCAGGCCCAGCGCAACGTGGAAATCAGCCGCGCGCAACTCGACGCCTCCAAGGCACGCGTTCTGCAGGCCGAAGCGGGCGTGGCGACTGCGCATGCCGACATCAAGCGCGTAGCCATGCGGTCCGCCGACGCCCAGGCCAAGCTCGCGAAAGTCGAGGAAGCCCGCGCTCAGGTCGACGCCGCGCAATTGAACCTGAGCTATTGCAACGTTGTCGCACCGATTGATGGCGTGGTCACGCACAAGCAAGTCGAAGACGGCCAGATCGTTCAGCAGGGCCAGGGCTTGATGGTGATCGTCCCGCTACAAGACGTTTGGGTCACCGCGAACTTCAAGGAAACCCAGTTGCGCAAAATGCGCCCAGGTGAAAAGGCCTACGTGGAAGTCGACACCTACGGCAAAACATTCCCCGGCCACGTAGATTCCATCGCCGGGGCCACGGGGGCGGTCGTCAGCCTGCTGCCGCCAGAAAATGCCACCGGGAATTTCGTCAAGGTTGTGCAGCGCATCCCGGTAAAAATTATTCTCGATCCGATTCCTGGCAACGTGGCAGTTTTGCGGCCCGGCATGAATGTGGATGTCACGGTGATCACGAAGTAGCGCGAGTTTCTTGAGTGTACGGATATGGAAAGATTCCTCTCCAAGCTGCGAATGCCGGATGGTTCGATCAACCCCTGGGTGATCGCCGTCACGGTAACGCTTGCGACGTTTATGGAAGTCCTCGACACTTCTATCGCCAATGTCGCCTTGCCGCACATCGCTGGAAATCTTTCCGCTAGCGCAGATGAATCCACCTGGGTCCTCACTTCGTATCTCGTTTCGAACGCGGTGATCCTGCCGCTCTCCGGCTGGCTCTCGTCGCTCCTCGGCCGCAAGCGCTTCTACATGGGCTGCGTTGCCATTTTCACGCTCAGTTCGTTTTTGTGCGGTTTTGCCGCCAGCCTCGGCATGCTCGTATTCTTCCGCATTCTTCAGGGAGTCGGCGGCGGCGGCCTGCAGCCCAGCGAACAGGCCATCCTGAACGACACATTCCCGCTCTCCAAGCGCGGCATGGCCTTCGCCGTTTACGGCATCGCCGTCGTCGTCGCGCCCACACTCGGACCGTGGCTCGGCGGCTGGATCACCGACAACTTCTCCTGGCGCTGGATTTTCTACATTAACGTTCCCGTCGGAATTCTCTCGCTGGGCCTGACGTATCTCCTCGTCTCTGATCCTCCGTACATGAAGCGCATCAAGATCAGCGATGGCTTCCGCATTGATTACATCGGCTTGGGCCTCATCAGCCTCGGACTCGGAAGCCTGCAAATCATCCTCGACAAGGGCCAGCGCGATGATTGGTTCGACTCCGGTTTCATCCGTCTGTTCGCCGTGCTGATGTTGGTCGGCTTGATTGGTGGCGTCATTCGCGAACTCAAGGCCAAAGAGCCCGTCGTGGATTTCCGCATGTTGAAAGATCGCAATTTTGCCATCTCGACCCTTGCCATGTTTTTCCTGGGCTTTGTGCTCTACTCCAGCACTGTCCTCATCCCGCAAATGCTCCAGCAGCTTTTGGGTTATTCCGCGGAAAAGGCCGGCCTGGCGCTTTCTCCCGGCGGCGCAACGATCATGCTGTGCATGCCGATTGTTGGTTTTCTTGTTTCTCGGGTGGACACCCGCTACCTGATTACCTTTGGTTGCACGATCTCTGCTTCGGCTCTCCTGGTGATGGCCGGCTGGAATCTTTCGCTCGATTTCAAACATGCCGTTCTCGGACGCGTGTTGCAGTCCTTCGGCCTCGCCTTCCTCTTCATCCCGATCAACGTGTCGGCGTTCGCCACCGTCCCGCGCGAAAAAACCAACATGGGCACCGGCATCATCAATCTGGCGCGCAACATCGGCGCAAGCGTGGGCATTGCCACGGTTACCACCCTGCTTGAGCGGCGAACCCAAATGCATGAGGCGCGTCTAATGGACCATGTGAATGACATGAATCCGGCACTGAAGACCACATTAGCTGGATTTGCCGTTGCATCCATATCAGGTGGATCGTCGGGACCCGGTGGAGCCGCGCAAGCTCACGGCATGCTCTTCAACATGATCCAGCGCCAGGCGACCATGCTCGCCTTCCTTGATAATTTCAAGCTTTTGGGCGTGATTTTTTTCGCCATCATTCCTATCTTCTTTCTTTTGAAGCGTCCAAAGAAGGGCGGGGGGAATGTGCCGGTCCACTGAAGAAACTTCGTAACCTTTTCGTTCGTAATGACTCATATGAAGCTACTTGGGGGGAAGAAATGGCAACGCAAGTGATCAATGCAACGCAACTTACGGAACAGAAGTTGATTCGTGCAGGTCAGCGTGGCGACGCTCAAGCGATTGAAGCGCTGTTTGGCCGGTACCACCGCCAGTTGTTCCAGACCGCCCTTCGTGTGCTCGGCAACGCGGAAGACGCCGAAGACGCCCTGCAGGACGGGTTGCTTTCCGCCTATCGCAATCTGAAGCGCTTTGAGGGCCGCTCGCAGTTCTCCACCTGGCTCACGCGCATCGTCATCAACGCCGCGCTCATGAAGCGCCGCAGCGCGAAAGCTCGCCCCGCGGTTTCCCTCGACGAAACACATCACGAGGATGAACTGCCGGCCGCGGAGCGCTATGCCGACGATGGCCCGACGCCCGAACAGGTCTACGCGGGAACGGAAATTCGCGAGATTATCAACGAGAATCTCGACGAACTTTCGCCCTTGCTGCGGACCGCGTTCGTTCTGCGCGAAGTCGAAGGTTATTCCACCGGGGAGGCTTGATAGTCCGCGGGATCGAGCTGGACGAGAACCTGTCCGGCTGAAGGCCCGCCTGTGGCGCGCTCGACATCAACTTGCCGAACGCCTCGGCCGGCGTCTCCGCCGCATGAAAGACGGCATCGCCGGCACCACGGTTGGCGACGAAGCCTGCAGCTACTGCTGATTCATTTGTTTATTCGAGCGGGGCACAACGTATCTGTGCCCCGTTTTTCTTTCCGGCTCACCGACGCGCGGCCGCGTACTTCCCCAGGACGCGCAACTCGCTTGTGGCTTCCGCAACCTCTTTCAGTGCAAACGCCAAATGCTCCGGCTCCTCGGCTTCGACGTCCAAATAAAACTGATATTCCCACGGCCGGCCATGAATTGGCCGGCTTTCAATCTTCAATAAGTTCACGCCGTGGTTCGCAAAAGGTTTCAGGGACGCCAGCAATGCTCCCGGCTTGTGTGCCAGCCTCATCGCCAGCGAAATCTTCTTGGCATCCGCTCCCCTGTAAAGCTTCGCCTGCTCAGGCGGGAGCAACAAAACGAACCGCGTGAAATTCTCCGCGTTGTCCTGAATGTTCTCCTGCAAAATCACCGCGCCGTAATGTCCCGCCGCCCGGCGTCCCGCGATGGCGCCAAAGTGCTTATCGCCGCGCTCCATCATTTCTCGCACGCTGCCCGCGGTATCTTCGGCCGGCACCCGTTTCAAATGAGGGTTCCCGGCAAAAAAGCGCTCGCACTGCGCCAGCGCCATCGGATGTGAAGCCACCGCCTTCAAATCTTCCGGCCTCGCGCCCGGCATCCCCATCAACTGATGCGCGATGGGCAGAATCGTCTCTCCGCACATCTCCAGTGTGCTTTCGAGCAGAAGGTCGTACACACGCACGACTGAACCCGCCAGCGTATTCTCTACCGGCACCAGCAGCGCATCGGCTGCCCCTTCGGCAATCGCTCCGAACGCCGCATCAAACGTCGTTCGCGGCACCGTGCGAATCCCGTCTCCCAGAAGTTGCACCGCCGCGGCCTCGCTGAACGCCCCCGGCTCGCCCTGAAACGCTACCCGCATCCGCCTGAAATTAAGTTCCGCCATCCGTGTTCCTGGTGCTGAATTCCTCCGCGCGGCTGCCCTCGCGTTATACTATTTCCTTCGGACTTCGTTGGAGGTATCCGCATGATGACACAAAAGCGCCCGCAGTCGAACGACTACGCTCCCTACTACGGAAAGTATGTGATGCTCGTCCCAGACGGGAACTTTCTGGAGATTCTCGAATCGCAGCTACAGGAGCTGAAGCAATTATTGGGGCCACTGACTGACCAGCAGGCTGATTTCCGCTATGCCCCCGGCAAATGGTCCATCAAGGAGACTCTCGGCCACATCAATGACGCCGAGCGCATCTTCGCCGTCCGCATTCTTCGGATCGCCCGTGGCGACAAGACGCCGATCCCTGGCTTCGAGCAGGACGACTACGTCAAAGTCTCCAACGCCTCTTCCCGCAAACTTTCCGATTTGCTTGAGGAATTTACTGCCATTCGCCGCGCCACCATCGGGCTCATCCGCTCCCTCGATGATGCGTCCTGGCTTCGCCGCGGCACCGCCAGCGGCGAGCCGGTTTCCGTTCTAGCGATTGCGTTCATCATCGCCGGCCACGTGCTCCATCACCACAACATCTTTGCGGAGAAATACATGCCTGCGCTGGTGGGCGCACAATCGGGCGCTACATCGGCCTAATCAGCCCTTCTTTTTTGTCCGCGACCCAGTTGGGCTGTAGCCGTGTTGGCACCGCTGCTTCGTATTTAGCAGATGCGACTTCCGACGGCCGCACCTCAGGCTTCTCGCGGTGCGATATGGATCCTCTTTTGCCGGGCCAAGCCAGGTAGAAAAGAAGCACGGACGCCAGTGCCAGAAACAGTCCTCCGCCAACCACGGAAAATGTTCCGGCATCCAACGGTTGAAGGATAGCGTCCGCAAGCAGGTAACTTCCGCAAAACAGCAGGCCCGCTTCCATAAACACTCCCAGGCCCAGAAAAACGCGCGGCAAGCTTCCCTTCACAACCAACGGTGTTTTGCCCCGCCCCGATGTCTCGACGATCTTCAGTTCTCGCATGGCGCTTCTTCCTTTTTGTTTATGTCCGCGGTCTTCTTACTCTCCTCTTCCCCTAGGAAATTCAGGTACGAAAGCACCGTTGCATGAGCCTTTTTCTTCATCAAGCTCCCGCAGCGGCAAGTGTGTGTCTCTGCGCCGCTGTCCGTTGCATCGCATACGGCTGTCATTCCGCAATCCCGGTTCTGGCAAATCCAATACGACTCGTCCGCCCTCAGCATCTGAGCCTCCTGCTGTTTAATGAGTGGTTACGACAACCAATGGTATTCCGGGGGTCCGACCGGATTGCTTATATAGTAGTGGGATATCTTACGCAATAGTAAAAAGTGTTTTTTTTGCAAAAAATGTGCCGCAGATTTGGGCTGCCAGGATTGTGCAAAAGTTTTCATGCGCTCTCCCGAATTGGGAAGCACTGGGTCGCTTCTTGGCCACCTTCCGGGGACGCATTGCGGGGCTCGACATCGTTCCTCTCCGCCAACCTTGCGGCGCTAAATCATTGGAATACCTACTCAAACAGATTTACCCGAATGCCATACGCGCCAACCGAAGCCTCCCGGGATTCTCCAGTGTTTTCCCTTTCTGGAACGGGCCTTTGCGTTCAACCATGCGTACTGGCACTGGCCTCGAGTTGCTCCCCCCTTGAACCCGCTGCTACAATTGAATTTTTGCGGGACCCGCTGGCGTTCCACTGGGCAATTCCGTCTGCATCTTCCATCCTTGCCCGATCGTTTCTGCGCTTGCGGTGGAGCTTGGCTTGACCGAAGGGAGACTAAGCGTGGCGAAATACGATGTTGCAATTATTGGCAGCGGGCCTGGCGGGTATGTGGCGGCCATTCGCGCCGGGGAACTCGGACTGAAAACCATTGTCATCGAAAAAGATCCGTTTCTCGGCGGCACCTGCCTGCATGTCGGCTGCATCCCCACCAAAGTTCTCCTGCACCACGCCGATGTCTACGACCATTTCAAGAATGCCGAGGAACTCGGCTTCGAAATTCCCGGCGTGAAAATCAATTGGCCCAACATCCTGGCCCGCAAGACCAAGATCGTCAACAAGCACGCCAAGGGCATCGAGTTTCTTTTCAAGAAAAATAAAGTCGAATGGAAGCAGGGTTGGGGAAAATACGAAGGCCCCTGCAAAATCAGCGTAGAGAAAGACGGGAAGAAAGAAACCATCGAAGCCGGCGCTATCCTTATGGTGAGCGGCTCGGAAGCCAAATCGCTTCCCGGCATCGAGCCCGATCACAAGACCATCGTCACCAACCGCTCGATCCTCGAGCTGCCAGAAATCCCGAAAACGCTTATCGTCATCGGCGCGGGAGCCGTGGGCGTCGAATTCGCTTCCATCTACAACTCCTTCGGCACCCAGGTCACTATTCTTGAAGCGCTGCCACGCGTGGTTCCCGTCGAAGACGAGGAAATCTCCGCCGAGCTCGAGAAGAGCTTCAAGAAAAAGGGCATTGCCATCCAGACCGGTTGCATGGTGGACGGCGTGAAAAAAGACGCCAAGGGCATAACCGTCTCCTTCAAGGATAAGGAAGGCAAGCCACAAACGCTGCAAGCCGAGAAGCTGCTTCTTGCCGTCGGCCGTAAAGCCATGACCGATAATTGCGGCCTCGAAAAATCCAAAGCCAAAGTCGAACGCGGCTTCGTCCACGTCGATCAATTCATGGAAACCGCCGAGCCCGGCCTCTACGCGATTGGCGACATCGTCGCCGGCCTGCCTCAACTCGCGCACGCCGCCATGATGGAGGGCATCGTCGCCGTCACCCACATCGCCGGCAAGCCCACCCATGCTATCAACAAGCTGCGCATCCCCAACGCCACCTATTGCGAGCCGCAGATCGGCTCCATCGGCATGACCGAAAAGCAGGCCCGCGACGCAGGCTACACCGTGAAAACCGGGAAATTTCCCTTCGTCGGCAACAGCAAGGCAACCATTCTCGGCAACCACGGCGGCTTCATCAAGGTCGTCACCAATGAACAATACGGCGAAGTCCTCGGAATCCACATCATCGGCCCGCTGGCCACCGAGATTTTGTCCGAAGCCGCCGCCGTCCTGAATCTCGAAGGCACCATCGACGACATGATGAACATGATTCACGCGCATCCCACGGTCTGGGAAGCCATGGGCGACGCCTTCGCCTCCGT
>Ga0207045_1193_pt1 | contig 12168 bp, 6 predicted proteins | sample Alteio_BWMinCont_69_FD_153299 | JGI IMG/M metagenome (GOLD analysis project Ga0207045, IMG submission 153299) | Enriched cells from forest soil in Barre Woods Harvard Forest LTER site, Petersham, Massachusetts, United States -... | ecosystem: Environmental > Terrestrial > Soil > Temperate forest >... | reverse complement strand
TTCACGCTTGTTCGCGTGCATCTTCACCAGCCGGCCCACGCGCTCCGTCTTGCCGGTACGCGGATTCAGGATCGTATCGCCGGTCTTCAGAAAACCCGAATAGATACGGATGAACGAGAGCTTACCGAAAGGATCATTGATGAGCTTGAAGGCAAGCGCGGAAAGCGGCGCATCGTCCTTGGCTTCGCGAACCAACACCACCGACGGGTCAGAGGGATCAATACCCTCGACCGCCGGCACATCGAGCGGGCTGGGCAGGTAATCGACCACTGCATCGAGCAGTGTCTGCACGCCCTTGTTCTTGAAGGCCGAGCCGCAAAGTACAGGGAAGACCTTCATGGCAATGGTCGCGCTGCGCAGAGCCTTCTTCAGCTCCTCAGGAGTCGGAGTCTCGCCCTCCAGGAACTTGTGAAGCATCTCGTCATCGTGCTCGGCGACGGTCTCGATGAGCTGCATGCGGAAGGCTTCAGCCTTCTTGAGCAGCGCAGCGGGAACCTCTTCGACGTCATACTTCGCGCCCATGGTTTCGTCGTGCCACAAGATGGCGCGCATCTCGATGAGATCGATCACACCCTTGAAGTTGGCTTCGGCGCCAATCGGAATCTGAATCGCGACTGGCCGGGCGCCCAGGCGCTTGCGGATGGTCTCGATCACGTGCTCGAAATCCGCACCCGCCTTATCCATTTTATTGACGAAGCAGATCCGGGGAACCTTGTACTTGTCGCCCTGCCGCCAGACAGTCTCAGTCTGGGGCTGCACACCGGAGACGGAATCGAACAACGCTACCGCGCCATCAAGCACGCGGAGGGAGCGCTCCACCTCGGCCGTGAAGTCCACGTGGCCAGGCGTATCGATGATGTTGATGCGGATATTGTTCCAGGTGCAGGTGGTCGCGGCCGAGGTAATCGTGATGCCGCGCTCCTGCTCCTGCTCCATATAATCCATCGTCGCAGTGCCTTCGTGTACCTCGCCGATGCGGTGCGTGATACCCGTGTAGAACAGGATGCGCTCGGTCGTAGTCGTCTTTCCGGCGTCGATATGCGCCATGATTCCGATGTTCCGGCAACGATTTAGGGGTACTTGACGGGGCACTTTAGTCTCTCTCAACCTCTCGCAGACATCTTTCAGCCCGCGGTTAAATGTTCAACTTCATGTCGGGGCCAGAATCCCGGCCTCTACCAGCGATAGTGAGCGAAGGCCTTGTTGGCTTCGGCCATGCGGTGAACGTCTTCCTTCTTCTTCATCGCCGCGCCGCGACCATTGGCTGCATCGAGCAGTTCGTTGGTCAGCTTGTCGATCATGCCCTTCTCGCCGCGCGCGCGACCATAGGTCACGAGCCAGCGGATAGCCAGCGAGGTGCGCCGCTCCGGGTTCACTTCGATCGGCACCTGATAGTTCGCGCCGCCGACACGCCGGGTCTTGACCTCGAGCAGCGGCTTGCAGTTCTCGACCGCCTTCTTGAAGAGCGTCAGCGCCTCGGCGCCGCCCTTCTGCTCCAGGTTCGTCATCGCGGTGTAGAAGATGCCCTGAGCGGTCGACTTCTTGCCGGCCCACATCATCGAGTTCACGAACTTGGTAACCAGCGTCGAGCTGTAAACCGGGTCGGGAGCGACTTCCCGCTTAGCTATATGACCTTTTCTCGGCATAAATCTCTAAATCCTCTTCGAATTCTTCAACCTGCCACGCACTGGCTACTGCGGCGAAGCCGCCTGTCGCCGTGCGCGCAGCACTATTTCTTGCCCGTGGCCGCTCCGGCCTTGGCGCGCTTGGCGCCGTACTTCGAGCGGCTCTGGGTGCGCTTGGCCACGCCGACCGAGTCGAGCGTGCCGCGCACGATGTGATAACGCACACCCGGCAGATCCTTCACGCGACCCCCGCGGATCAGCACAATAGAGTGCTCCTGCAGGTTATGGCCTTCGCCGGGGATATAGGACGTGACCTCGATGCCGTTCGTCAGGCGCACGCGAGCCACCTTGCGCAGTGCCGAGTTCGGCTTCTTGGGCGTCTGCGTATATACGCGGGTGCATACCCCGCGCCGCTGCGGCGATCCCTGCAATGCAGGGGAGGCCGTTTTATACCGCGGTGCGGTGCGACCCTTCCTTACCAGCTGACTGAATGTAGGCAAACCAAACTCCTTACCAGATCCAAAACCGTTTCCAAACTTCAGGCGCTTGGCGGGGGTCGCGACACACACGCATCGACTCCGAACGCGGCATATTCCATACGGCGCGTTCAGCCGAGCGAAGTCGCAATTTCCCTGCTTCGCGTCTGCCTTGCTTCAGTACCAGACGAGAACCCCGACGGTGGCCGAGCGTCACTTTAGACCCGCTTTACGCAGATCCGAAAAGGAGCCGACTCCGTTTCGCTGGTTCCGGCCTGCATAGTTCGCCAAGGTAGCGAATGTCGCAGGCACCGATGCGATCAGTCCTTGCCGCACGAGCCCGGCAAGGAGTCACAGAGATTTCCAGTGCCGCCAAACTCCGCGGACCGGCTCTGTGGCTTGTGCTGCTTGAGCCTCTTCATTCCCATTACAGCTACGAGGAATGAGCACACTCGTGGAACCTTTTAAGAGTAGCAAGAGTTCGATTGGCCGTCAAATAAACAGGCGCGTAATTTCGAACGATCCTGTTCTCGACCGGTCAGTCACCCAGACCCGCTCTTTCAGCCCGGTTTTCCCGCCCCTTCGGAGCCGTTTTCGTACCCACTTCCGGCGAGCTGTCCATGGCGCACGGCCTGTCCGAATTATAAGCCCAGCCCTCCAAGCTGCTTTCGGACGGCACATCCGGTCCGAGCCGCCAGTTTTCCCACCGGCAGCCCGCATTTTCTTCATATTCATTCCCCGCAGGACAGCGGCATAATGGTTTCGCTTTCGAACGCCAGCCTGACATAAGAGGACAAACCATGCTGCGCATGAACAATCTCTTCGCATTTGCCGCACTCGCTTTGCTTCTCGTTGGACTGGCCATCGGCCCCGGCGGAGTGATTACGCGGCACGATGCAACGGCGGAAAGCATGGCCATCCACTGGGGGCGTGTAACATACGCCACCTCCATGCAGGTTCCCTGCAACGGCGTCGCGGCGCTCTTCTGCATTTTTGCCTTCGTTTACTCGATCGGCTATATACCGCTGAGCAGCACGACGGCGCACTGGCACTTCTGGCTGAGCCTGGCCGCTGTGCCTCTCTTCGCCGCGGGCTGGACGGGCTTCAGCATTCTCGCTAAAGGCACGATGTACGAAGGACTGCCGGTAACGCTCGTTGCAGTCTCGCTCCTGGGAAGCATTCTTGTTTTTCTCTTCGCGCAGGCGTGGTTCGCTGTAGGGCTTACGCGCGCCCTTTTAAAGATGCGCCAGTTATAGCTGTTAACCCCCAAAGCCGCATTTGCCTCGTCGAGCTCCCCAGCGGGACCCCTGTTTTGCGCTTCCCTCAAACCTGTATAGCATCGCAAGTGATGAAGACATCCATTGCCCGCTGGACTTCTCCTTTCACCATCTGCTTTTCCCTCGCCCTCACCGCCTTCGCGCAGAATCCATCACCGACTGGTCGGCAGCACGATCCGCGCATCGGCCAGATTATCCATACCCTCGAAGAGGCGCGCGGCATCTCTGAAACCGATCTTTCTCCCAGCGGCGAATGGATTGCCTGGAATGCCGGCGGCATCGAACTCGCACCCCTCAACGACCCCGCCCACAGCCGCCGCATCACCGCCTGCGCCAACGGCGCCAATGGCGCCAATGGCGAGGAGGAGGGTATTGCCTGGTCGCCCAATTCGAAGAACCTGGCCTTCTTCTCGAATTGCACTCCGGACCACAGGACGGCTATCTTCCTCGCCGATCCGGCCTCGAAAGCCGCGCCTCGCCTGCTCGCTACCTTAAGTGGCTTCGCCGAGCAGATGCAGTGGTCGCCTGACGGCAAAGCCATCGCCTTCCTCTATGTAGAAGGAGCCACCCGGCCCTCCGGCGCGCTCGCCGCCATGAAGCCGCCTTCAGGAGTCATCGGCGTCGAAGGCCTCGAAGTCCAGCGCGTCGCCGCAGTAGATGTCGCGAGTGGACAGCTTCAACAACTTACGCCAGCCAACTCGCATGTCTACGAATTCGACTGGTCGCCCGACTCGCACTATGTCGTCTACATCGCCGCTCCACCCCCCGGCGAAAACAACTGGTGGGTCGCTAAGCTCTACACCGAAGAAGTCCTCCGCCCGGGAGAGCCATTAGCCCGGGGATGTAACGTTAACGGCGAGTGCACCTTTCCCAAGCTTATTCTTGACCCGAACAGCCCCGGCTTGCTCCACGGACTTCAGCTCGCCGTGCCCCGCTGGTCGCCCGACGGCTCGCAAATTGGCTTCATCGCTGGACTTATGTCCGACCAGGGCTCAACCGGCGGTGACATTTATGTCGTACCGTCTGCCGGCGGCGAGCCGAAAGACGTAACGCCTGACCGCCAGGCCAGCCCGGCATGGTTCGAATGGCTCGACGAGCGGCAACTCGGCGTCGCCGAAATCGAGGGTGCCGACTCGCATCTCTTCGTCCTCAATATCGAAACCGGTCAGGAATCAAGCCAGTACAACGTGACCATTCCCGCCTCCATCGGCGCGGGTGGCCTCGAAATGCGCATCTCCGTTTCCAACTCCAATAACATCGCCTTTGTCGAGTCGTCCTTCGAGCACCCGCCCGAGGTCTGGGCCGGCGAGATCAACAACCTCAAACAGATCACTCACTACAACGACGGCGTCAAGCCTCTATGGGGCAAAACCGAGTCCGTCAAGTGGACGAACGATGGATTCAATGTCCAGGGTTGGCTGATCTACCCCGCCGACTACGACCCCGCGAAGAAATACCCCCTCATCGTCTATGTCCACGGCGGACCATCCTCCGCAGTTGTGCCCCGCTGGCCGGGTGTGGGCTACGGAGGTGTGCCTTTTTCCGCACTCGGCTACTTTGTGCTCATGCCCAACCCGCGCGGCAGCTATGGGGAAGGCGAGAAATTCACCGCCGCCAATAAAAAGGACTTCGGCTACGGAGATCTGCGCGACGTTCTTGCCGGAGTTGACAAGGTAACCAGCACCTTGCCCGTCGATCCCCAGCGCGTCGGCCTCACCGGCTGGAGCTACGGCGGATTCATGACCATGTTTACCGTCACCCAGACCAACCGCTTCCGTGCGGCCGTTGCCGGAGCAGGCATCGCGAACTGGCAGAGTTACTATGGCCAGAACTCGATCGACCAATGGATGATCCCGTTCTTCGGCGCATCGGTCTATGACGATCCCGCCGCTTACGCCAAGAGCTCGGCCATCAACTTTATCAAGCGCGTGAAAACGCCGACCCTGGTGGTCGTCGGCGACCGCGATGGTGAATGCCCGGCGCCGCAATCCTTCGAGTTCTGGCACGCCCTGCGCGATCAGCACGTGCCCACCGAGCTCGTCGTCTATCCCAACGAGGGCCACCACTTCGTCGATCGCGACCATCGCCGTGACGTGCTCGAGCGCGCCCTGGCCTGGTTCGAGGAATACATGCCCGCCAACTGAAGCTGTCCCACCGTGACGAAGCAATCCGATCTCCGGCCCGGTCAAACACCGGGCCGCTTCGCTGCTCGTCGAGATCGACTCTTTTAGCTCCCCTTGCCGAAGCCCCCTCCACCTTTTACACTCAAGCTTCGAACCCTTATCCATCTGAGGACGCTTCGACACTTTCGGCAGGTAATGACCGCCCGCATCCCCAGGCGCGGGCGGGGAGGTTTCATGCAGCGGTATCTCGCCCTTCTAGCTTTGCTGGTTTTTTCTCTCCCCGTTGGATTATCGATTTCAGGTTGCACCACAAACGTCGGCGCCTTTTGCAACGGCTTGGGTTATGGCCTGAAGACCAATGCAGTCTCAGCGATCGATCTTGAACCCAAGACGACCGGCATTTCCCTCTCCTGGGGACAGACAGGCCAGATTACGCAACCCACCGCCACTACCTGCAAAGGCGCCACCGCCACGGTTTCGCACTACACCTACGGCAGCACCAACATCAATCTGGCCGATATTTCTCCTACCGGCGCGATTTGCGGCGGTACCTGGAACCGGACCAGCCCGGGCGGCATCGCCGACTTCACCATCTGTACCCCGCCCACGGGTGCACAGACCGAGCAGTGCAGCGGGACCAGTTGCGGAGTCGTGCAAGTCACCGCGACGGGCGGCGGTGTCACCAGTAATCCGGTGCCCGTCTATGTGCATCCGCCCATCACGGCTATCAGTATTCCTACGCCAACGGGCTGCGTCTCGCAGAACGTATCGCTCCCGATGCCTCTGACCACGGGCACCATCGTCACCGGTCCAAATGGAATTCCGATTCCCGACGGCAATAACGACTCCAACGGGAACGCCACGCCGAACTACGTCGGCACCGTTACCTATACGCCGGTCACTCCCAGCATCGTGACCATCAATAACACCAGCTCCGCCACCACCAGCACTGGAGTGAATGGCGCCGCGACCGCGAACCTTCCCGGTTCTACGGTCATCAATGCGACCGTCTCCCTGGTCAGCTCGGCGGCCGGATACTTCTACACCTGCCCTCCCAAGAGCATCGCCCTGACCCTGAACGGAAGCACCACCGGGGGAGTAGTGCTTCAGAACTCACCGCAGAACATTGCCGCTACGATTGTCGATACCAATAACGCGACCCTGAACGGCCTGCAGCTCGATTACACCTCCACGCGCCCGCAGGAGATTGCCGTAGGCGCGACTGGACAGATCACCTCGACCTTCCCCACCGCCACCGCGATCAATGCCATCTGCCAGCCTGCCACCTGCAATCCCGCTCCGGTAAACCAGATCGGCGTTTTCGGTACGGGCACACCCATTGTCAGCAACACTCTGAACGTCAGCTCTCCCGGCCGCAGCAGCACACTGTTATGGATGGCCTCGACGCAGTCGCCCTTCTTCAACCAGGTCGACCTGACCAACGGCGTTCCCGGCTCTCCCATCAAGCTGCCCTTTACACCCAACTCCATGGTGCTCGATCAGGCCGGAGCCAACCTCTACTTTGGCAGCTATCGCGAACTGATGGTCTTCAGCGCCACGACCAACTCCCTGACCAAGGAGGATGTCTCTGTCCCGGGCGTGGTGCTGGCTGTTTCTCCTGACAGCTCGACGGTGGTCATCAACGACCAGCTCCGGCAGGTCATCTACCTCTATACGAATTCCAGCAGCACGAATGTCAGCGTCGGCGGATTGGCAACGCGTGCGGCCTTCTCGCCCGACGGCAAAAACGTTTACGTGGTCGGACCGGACAATCTCTATGTCCACAATGCGCAAACCGGCTGGAGCACCTATCCGCTCCAAAACCCGACTCCTTCCACATGCAGCCTGAACAACAACACCCCGAACAGTAGCGGGACGTTCGATCCCTTCTGCGGCACCGATCTGGCCATCACTATCCCGAGCATCGGCCCCTTCGTCACCGGTACCCAGACCACTGCATACGGCTTCTGCCCGAACACTACCGTCAATCCTCCGGTTTACTATCCCCCGGCGGCAACCGTGGCGGTTGCAACCGATCAGGTCGACAAAACCAACGATGGCAACCACATCTTCGGAGCCAACGCCAGCCAGGGAGTCTTTTCCGATATCTGGGTCTACCAGAATTCCAACAAAACCGCGGCCGGCATCCCGACAGGCCCCTGCCCGCAGGCTAGTCCCACGACAACCCTGCCCATCTCGTTGACCACCACGCTCTATCAGGCTCCGATTACCGGCATCACTCCTTCGGAGATCGACCAGGTGGTCGCGTCTCCCGATTCCACCATTGCCTTTGTGACTTATAACTCCGCCGCCGCGAGTGGCGTGCTGCCGGCTTACCAGCCATCCACAAATCCCGGGGCAGGCGGGACGATGGCCACCGTGCAGCTTTCCGGGACGGCAAAAGCTCCCGTTTCGGGAATCTTCAGTCCGGATGAAACGATCTTCTTCGTCAGCACCAGCGGGGACAATCTGATCCATTTCGTCGACCCGGTGGGCCTCACGGATACGCAGACCATCAATCCAAAGCTGACCGATGCCAACGGCAATCCGGTGCCGGTACAGATAATGGCAGTCAAGCCGCGGCCGACCACCTAAAAGCAGGTGAGGCGTAAGTGCCTCAATCAATAGCTCTAAAACGACGAAAGGCCTGTCAAATGACAGGCCTTTCGTGACAAGGAAGTTACCGTTCCCCCAACTGCAACTTCCCTACGAACAGAGAATCTCGCATCTCCGCCTGGGCATGAATCCCACTTCCGCGCAATGGGATAACACAACCGTGCTATCGCGAAATCCTCCCGGCAATGCAGTTTTGGAATTCCTTCCGCGTACTCACCCGCTGGATTACTTTGGTACAGAACACCGTTGGTGAGTCGTCTCTCTTTCGGTATTGTTAAAGCGGTACGATCGCTGGTTACTTGCGGGTTTCCGGCGACGTCAGACGCAAAGGGTGCCATCGCCGATTACGTTAACCGGAATGATGTCAAGCTTTTTGAAGTAGCAAACTTTCGGGGGAAAGAGCAAGCAAGGCTACGGAAGCTATCGGCCGCAATGCCGGACTTCGCCCACCTAACCGCTCCTGCATTGGGAAGCGGTCTCTCACTATGCAAATGTGTTGGCGCTCAGTTCATCGAATCGTGGTGCGGCTGCCCCTGGCATTGCTCTTCTTCTGTATCTGCGCCCTGGGACAGACGAACTGGGGAACGATCGAAGGCACCGTTCTCGATCCCGCCGGAGCCTTGGTGCCGGGTGCCACTGTGACCCTGGTCTTTCCCGACGGCACGCAGATGAAGACCGCGTCGGATGGACATGGAGTCTACCGCTTCGATCACCTGGCGGCCGGAACCTATCTGCTCAGGATCGAGGCCACCGGTTTCCGGACCGAAGAGGAGCCCGACCTGCAGCTGCAGGCACGGCAGACCCTCCTGCAAGTCTCGAATCTGAAAATCCAGGTACAGCAGGAACAAATCGCCGTCTCGGATGAAACACTGGATTCCTCCCCGGAGCGCAACCTGGGAGCGATCGTCCTCAAGGGCCCTGACCTGGAGGCGCTATCGACCAATCCTGTCAACCTGTTGTTGCAGTTGCAAGCTATAGCCGGTTCCGAGCCGGGAGCGCCATCCCAGCTCTTCGTAGACGGGTTCTCCGCGACCAGGCTGCCGCCGAAATCGGCGATCCGCGAGATTCGAATCAACCAGAACCCCTATTCGGCGCAGTACGACACCATGGGCTACGGTCGAATTGAAATCCTTACCAAGCCTGGCGGAGAAAAACTGCATGGCAATCTTAATCTGCTGGGAAACTATTCCGGACTGAACTCGCGATATCCGTTTGTCTCCGAGCAGCCGCCTTACTCTTCTTTCTACGCCGACGGAGACGTCAGCGGTCCACTCACAAAAGCAAGCTCCTACTTCATGGACGGCGACCGCCAGGATGTCGGCGCGCAGTCCTTTATTCACGCCGTGATCTCGCCCACCGGCCCGGCCTACACCGCTACGGTATCGAGTCCGCAGACCTCCACAGACTTCGGGCCACGCATCGACTTTCAGATCGGCAACATTCAAACCATCACCATGCGCTATCAATTCGGCCATCAGACCCAGGACAACCTGCTGCAAAGTCAATATTCCCTGGCCACGCAGGCTATCGATACCCGGCATACCGACCAGACCCTCCAGATCACCGACACGCAGGTCTATGGCCCACGCGTCGTCAATGAGACGCGCTTCCAGTTCACCCACACGAATGACAGCTCTGTCTCGCTCAATGGCAGCGCGAGCGTTGTTGTTCAGGGCGCATTCAACGGCGGCGGCAACAATCTGGGACAACTCCACGACGGCCAGAATCACTACGAGCTGCAGGACTACGTATCGGTTCTCGAGGGCAACCACCTGCTTCGCTTCGGCGCCCGTCTGCGCAATGTCCGCGAAGGAAATACATCGACGGCAGGCTTCAACGGCCAGTTCATCTTTCCCTCGATCGACGCTTACCAGATCACCGTGCAGGGCATGCAGAACGGGCTCACTCCCGCACAGATTCGTGCTGCCGGTGGCGGAGCCAGCCAGTTCAGCCTGATCGCCGGCAATCCCAAAATCGCCATTGGCGTAACCGATTTCGGAGCATATTTCGAAGACGAGTGGAAGCTCGCTTCCAACATGACTCTCACGCCCGGCATTCGCTATGAAACGCAGACCGACATCCCCGATCACGCCGACTTTGCGCCGCGCCTGAGCTACGCGTGGTCGATCGGAGCCGGGAAGGATAAGGCTCCGAAAGCAGTGCTGCGTGCCGGAGTGGGATTCTTCTATCAGCGATTCACTCCCGACCTCGTGCTCAATGCCGATCGCCAGAACGGCGTCTCCGAGCAACAGTACGTGGTGAACAATCCGGATTTTTACCCCAACGTGCCGCCCCCGGCGTCGCTGGGCCCGGCGACTCTGCCCACGATCTACAGCATCAGCCCGTTGCTGCACGCGCCATACGTAATCGAGGAGGGCGTGAGCCTGGAAAAACAGTTCTTCAAGAAGCTCTCCGTTTCTCTTGAGTACACGCACGCGCGCGGCGTCGATCAGTTGTTGACGCGCAACATCAACGCGCCGCTGCCCGGCACCTACAATCCCGCCGATCCCACCAGCGGAGTTCGCCCGCTGGGCACGCTGCAAAATATCTACCAATACGAATCTGAGGGCAGGTCGGAGCGAAACCGCCTTTACACCGGCATCCAATATCGCACCAAGACAACTGTGCTTTACGGACAATACGTCTTCGGCTACAACAATGCCGACACCGCCGGCCCGAACAGCTTTCCCTTAAATCAGTACGACATCAACGAGGATTACGGGCGGGCTGCGAATGACTACCGGAACCGTGGCTTTATGGCGGGAATCCTGCACCTGCCCTACAAGTTCGAGCTGAACCCGTTTCTCTACCTTGAATCGAGCATGCCCTTCAACATCACCACGGGCACGGATCTCAACGGCGACTCCCAGTTCAACGACCGTCCGGCCTTTGCCACCGATCTGAACCGCCCCAGTGTTTACCGCACCCGCTGGGGCAACTTCGACGCCAATCCACTACCCGGACAAACCATCATCCCCATCAACTATGGGACTGGTCCATCGCTGGCGATGTTAAACATGGGGCTTTCGCGAAACTTCGCTTTTGGGCCGCGGATCATCGATCCATCGGCTGCGGTGCAGCCCTCAACAGGCGGACAATCGCAACAAAAAGATATCCCCCGCCGCTACCAGACCACCATGCGCCTTGAAGTTCAGAACCTGCTGAACCATGTCAACGGCGGAACTCCGGTCGGAGTTCTAAGCTCGCCCCTCTTCGGACAATCGACTTCGCTCGCCTCGACCCTTTTCTCGCCGAACACCCAGGCAAACCGCATCCTGTACCTCAACATGCGGCTCAGCTTTTAGGCATCGCCTACAGCGTTCGCTTGAACAGCGGCGTCGCAATCAGCAGTGACGCGATGCCGAATCCAAAAAGAAAAATCAGATCGCGTTCGATCGCAACGAATCCGCCCTCTTTGAGCACAATGGTCTGCAGGCCGTGAACGGCATAGGTAAACGGGTCGACGACAGCAATCGCCTGCAGCCATCTCGGAAAAGCCGAGATGGGGTAGATGGCGCCGCTGGGAAAGAAGAGCAGCGTGTTGAGAACCCCGAACATAGCGCGCGGCACCAGGGGATCTTCAACCCGCACCATCAGCAGAAACATCATCCCGTTAAACGCGATCGCCGTCGAAACAATCACCAGCAGCAGGTTGAGCGCCGTGGCGGGATGAAAGACCGATCCCAGGCCGGAGAGAAGCGCACCCAGCGCGACCAGCACCACTCCCGCGATAACGGCTTTAATCGCGCCCGCGAGGTTCAATCCCATCACCAGCTCCAACCGCGTGATAGGTGTGACCAGATAGCCTTCGTGCACGCCGCGCGCTTTGTCGTCGATATACAGCATGCCTCCGCCAATCATCACCGACACGTACATGGCCAGCGCGGCCGAGCCCGAGAGCAGAAACTTCATGTATTCGACGTACGGATAAAGCTCTACTGTCTGAAGGCTGATCTGCTGGACCACCTTCGGCTGGGCCACCCTCGGCTGAACGGGCGGCGCATTGAGGCCATCGACCACCGATTGCATCTCTGCCTCAACGCTGCTGCTC
>Ga0207045_1154_pt2 | contig 12277 bp, 14 predicted proteins | sample Alteio_BWMinCont_69_FD_153299 | JGI IMG/M metagenome (GOLD analysis project Ga0207045, IMG submission 153299) | Enriched cells from forest soil in Barre Woods Harvard Forest LTER site, Petersham, Massachusetts, United States -... | ecosystem: Environmental > Terrestrial > Soil > Temperate forest >... | reverse complement strand
CGCTTCTTTTTCCGCCGCGACGCGGGCGTCAGCGTCTTCGATCCCCTCGAGAGCCGCTGCGATGCGGGCGCGAAACTCGGCGGTTTTGGCGCGCAACTGCTCATCGGAGAGCTGCTGCGTGGCGGGTTCGAGCACTCCGATGGACTGCATGGTGGGGAGCAGCCGCTTTACTTCGCGCTCGTTGTTGGTTCCGAATATCTTTGTTAATGCCCTACCGATCAAGACGATTCCTTTGGCGCCGACGCGGGCGCAACTTCACGACAAAACTCGAGCAATTTACTCTTTCTAGTGTAGTCGACCCAGCCTAATTCTGCCGACCCGGAAAAGACATTAGGCGGTAGGACCACACCGCTACCGGACGTGGATTTTATACGAGTCGCGACAACGCCAATGCCTTTTTGTATATTGCTCTGATAACACGAGATAGGCGAGGCTACGAGATTTTGGACGCAGATGGATCGATCAAGGTAAGCATTGCTGAATTGATCGACTCATTTTGCTCGTGGATGAGTGCGGTCGTAGACCTCGGCCACCTGTCCGACGGCAAGCTGGGTGTAGCGCTGGGTGGTGGAGAGCCGCTCGTGGCCGAGCAGTTCCTGGATAGCGCGGAGATCGGCGCCCTCTTCGAGCATGTGAGTGCCGAAGGCATGCCGCAGCGTGTGCGGATGGACGTCTGCCGGGAGTCCCTGGGCGAGTGCGATCTGCTTCACGATGCGTCCAACGCTGCGGGTGGTAAGGCGTCCGGGGCCGCGAAGGCGAAGGTTTAGGAGAAGCGCATCACTCAATTTGTTCGCTGCGGCTAATTTGGCCTCACGTTGAGGCAGATAGGCTCGAAGAGCCTGCGCCGCCGCGTCACCGAGCGGAACATACCGCTCCTTGCGGCCCTTGCCTCGCACCAGAATCGCCTCGTTCGCCCAGTGGATGTCGCCCAGGTTGAGGCCGACCAGTTCGGCGTTGCGAATGCCGCAGCCGTACAAGAGTTCAAAAATCACGCGATCGCGCTCCGGCCAAGCGGCGGTTTCGCCGGCAGCGGAGTCGACTGCGCGGTTCATCTCTTCGATGGTCGGGACGCGGGGCAGATGTTTCGGCAGCTTCGGCGTAGAGACGAGGATTGCGGGGTTCTGCGCGACATGCCCTTGGCGCGCCAGCCATTTGAACCACGAGCGGATTGCGGCCAAGGCGCGGGCGACGGACGCTTTCGATAATCCATGGCCGTATAGCTCGCTCAGGTAGCTGCGGATATGCTGATGCTCTAATTTGCCGATGGCAAAGCCAGGGCCAAAGCGCTCGACGAGGTGACCGGCAAAGGTATGCAGCTCGCGGTCGTAGGCGCGCAAGGTGTGCGGCGAGGCGGCACGCTCATGGGCCATTGCCGAAAGAAATTCATCGACCCGCGCGACGATCTGGGATCTGGCCTGGGGTCTGGTCTGGGGTTTGGCGCTCATTTGTCCGTCTCCGCAATACGCGTGGCACGGGGGTGATGCTGGCGATGGACGGCTTTGAGGCGTCCCAGCGCGAGATGCGTGTAGACCTGCGTGGTGGCGATGTCGGCATGGCCGAGTAAAGTCTGAACGGTTCTCAGGTCAGCGCCGTGCTCGACCATGTGGGTCGCGCAACTGTGGCGCAGCATGTGCGGGCTGGCGTGCGTTCCGGTTGATTTGACGAGGTGCCAGATCCATTGACGCGTAAGAGGCTCACCACGTGTGGAAAGGAAAAGCTTCCCTGCTGCACGGCCTTTGCTCTGGAGCGATGGGCGGCCTTTTGCCAGATATTTCTCAATCGCGTCGCTGGCGGCGCGGCCCAGGGGAACAATGCGCTCCTTGTCGCCTTTGCCGCGAACCAGCACCCGTCCGGCCTCGAGCGAAAGATCGGCCACGTTAAGCCCGGTCAACTCAGAGACGCGGAGACCGCTTGCGTACAGAAGCTCGAGGATGGCGCGGTCACGTAAAGCAAGGGCGTCGGCCTGCGGATGGTCCGCGGCGAGCGCGGAATGATCGAGCATCTCGGTGACCTCGGATTGCGCCAGCGACTTGGGCAGGACTTTCCAGGCGGAAGGGGAGTCCAGGTTCAGGGTCGGATCACGCTGAATGCGCTTATCCATGAGCAGCCAGCGATAGAAACCACGCAGACAGGAGAGTTTTCGGGCAGCGGAACGCGATTCGACTCCATGGGTGTTGAGATGGGCCAGGAATCCAGCCACCTGCGCTTGAGTGGCGGCAGACAGCGTAGAGTTTTCGGACTCCAGAAATTCGGCGAACTGTAGAAGATCGCGCTGGTAGGCCTCGCAGCTCAACGGGCGGAGACCTTTTTCAACACGCAAATAAGCCAGATATTCGCCAACCAGGTCGCCGTTGAGACTCATTCTCTGATTATCGAGTGAAGACAGGAAGCGGTGCTCGCTTCAAAGTGGAAGGAACCAACTTCATCAGCATCTTTCAGGCAAAGTCGACGTGAGGCATTTACCTCCCTGTTATGCAATTCTGGTGCATATCGCGCACAATAAGAAGAGCAATCAGGAGTTCTAGAGTTGGCAATCATTCACACCGTGCCCGCGCGCTACACACCCGCAGAATTTGAAAAGGCCGTCCTCTCTGCTTCACCGGCTGTCGCTGTTTTGGATTGCGACGGCACTCTCTGGAGCGGCGATGCCGGATATGGTTTCATGGTCTGGTCGATGGAGGCCGGCCTGGTCTCCCGCAACGCATGCGACTGGATCGACTCGCGCTACCGCCTGTATCTGCACGGCGAGGTCTCAGAGGCAGAGATGTGCGGCGAAATGGTACAGCTTTACGCGGGCCTGCGTGAGGCGGAGATGCGACACGCAGCTGCCGATTACTTCCGCTTGCATATCGAGGCGCATATTTTTCCGGAAATGCGTTCGCTGGTCGCAAAGCTGCAGGAAAAAGGCGCCAACATTTGGACCGTCAGCTCGACCAACAACTGGGTAATCGAGGAAGGCGTGCAACGCTTCGGTATTCCCGCATCGCGCGTACTGGCGGCGCGGGTACGCGTGGTCGAGGAGCGTATTACCAGCGATCTGATGGCCGTCCCTACCGGTGAAGGCAAGGTTGAGGCTCTTCGCGGCGCGGGTGTCGAGACACCGGACGCTGTCTTCGGGAATTCGATCCATGACAGCGCCATGCTGGCTATCGCCAGACGCTCCTTCCCGGTAAATCCCACGCCAGGGCTGGTTGAAGTTGCGGCCGAGCGCGGCTGGACGGTGTTCTATCCGGAGTCAGTGCTGGCGGACAGCAAGCTCTAGGCACGAATGAAGATTATTTCCCTCCAGCCGAGCGTCAGCATCATTCTTGATCGGCTCGGCTGTCTGGATTCGCTGGCGGCGTGCACGAGATACTGCGTGGACGCAGTACCCAGCCTGCGCGAGCGGTCGCTTCCGCTGGTTCGGGATTCCTGGTCGACGAAGGCGGAAGAGCTTTTGCCCATTCGGGCCGATCTGGTGATTGCGTCGGTTCCCTATCGCCAGGAATCGCTGACCGCCATCCTGAAATCCGGTTGCCCGGTGATGGCGCTGGCTCCGCGCAGGCTGGAAGACATTTATCAGGACATTCGCCTGATTGCGTCGGTCGTGCAGGCTTCGGAGCGCGGTGAGGAACTGGTCCATGAAATGAGAGCGGAAATTGACGACATCAGAAGCCGCTGTGCCGCCCTGCCTCTCAAGCCGCTGGTTTATTGCGAGGAGTGGGGCAAGCCGATGATTCACTCGCAATTCTGGGTGAAGGAACTGGTGGAAGCGGCTGGCGGAAGGTTTCTGGGTGAACCGGGGGCAACGACCGAGGCGGGGCCGGTGGCGGCGGCCGGACCGGATGTGATCGTCGCGGCGTGGTGCGGCGCGGGAGATCGGGTTCCGCTGGAGAAACTGGTCGCTCAGCGGGAGTGGCAAAACCTGGGCGCCGTTCGAAATGGCCGCGTGTATTGCATTACCGATGAATTACTGAATACGCCCGCTCCGAGCCTCGTCGGGGGCCTTCGAGCGCTGGCCCAGGCCGTTCATCCGGAGATATTTGGTGCTATCGCAACGAGCTCCGGGCGGCAGATCGAGCCATTTCCACAGGCTTGCGTCTAAACTGAAGGAAGAGTGGGGGCAGACGTCGAACAAAACGGGAACAAAACCGTACGGTACGTAGTCGCCGCTCTGATCCTTCGCGGAGATCGGGTCCTGATTTGCCAGCGGCGTCCGGATCAGCCCATGGCGCTGAAGTGGGAGTTTCCGGGCGGCAAGATTGAGCCGGGCGAAAGTCCGGAGCAGGCGCTCGCTCGCGAACTGGAAGAAGAACTGGGAATTCAGGCTGAGCTTGGGTCGCTGGTCGCGCGCACCCGCCACACCTATCGCAGCGGCGGCGCCGTCGATCTGCAGTTCTTCGCCGTACATACCTTCCAAGGCGAAGTCCAGAACCGCATTTTCCACGATCTGCGCTGGGTTTCTCTGCGGGAACTGACGAGCTTTGACTTTCTCGCCGCGGATCGAAACCTGATCCGCGATCTGGCCGCGGGAAAACTGCTTTAGAGCAGCCATTGGCCGTCCGTTTCGCCGGTAACCGTCAGTAACCCGAGCCTGCGAGTGCTGGAGAGCAGCTATTGGCCAAGCTGCGCCAGAGCCGCACGCAAAGGTGCTTCAGACAGTCGAATCAGTCCGCCTTGAGGGTGGTACATCTCAAGAATCAGGAGAATTGCGCCGGAAACTGCAAAGGCGGCCATAAATAATCCGGCGACGACCATCAGGTTTCGGGGAGCAAATATCGCGAAACTGAGAAAGAGCAGGATCAGCCAGGCAATCAACATGCCCAGCAAGAGGCGAGGAACGGGAACGGTATTTTGTTCAAACATCAACCAGCGGGTGTGGCCCAATTGGAGTGCCACACTGATAGCCTCCCCCTTAAAGGACCGTTGATTGTCGTTCTGGGGGGATAATGCCATAAGCCTGCCGACCAGGCTGTTACCAACGATCGCCCCAGATTTAATAGTGCTAAGGCTCTTAGTGGTGATCGGTGATGCCTCCCGGGATTCCAACAGGCCAGCCAGAACGTTTCGCAGCGCGGCACGCGCCTCGGCAGCCTCCGGCCCATAATAGGCCAAGACACGGTCAAGCATTACATAGTCAGCTGCGAGTTGAGTCATCTCGTTACCTTGCGTGTCATAGAAGCTCTTCGCGGAAGAAACGAGCAGTCCAAGAACCACCGCCACGGTAGTGGCGACAAGGCCCATTCCCAACCTCACGATGTCCTTGGACTCTTGACTCTGATGATGAATGGGGAGTTTCGGGGACACAAACAAGCCAAGCAGTGAGCCACCGAAGACGCCTGCGAAAACGACAACGCTCATTCCTAGAGGGCTCATGGTCAGTTGGCGCGGAACTGCGTTCCACTCCTCCGTGTGCAAACTAGTGACATAGCGAGATCGAGCAATACTGGCTGGCTACGCTGTCGATAGCGAGGTTGCAGAAAATATACGCACTGAACAACTGGCAAAAGTGCCAGTTGTTCAGGCTGCTGCCGATGTCCATCTCAATCCCGACGTGGCACCGGGATCGCTAAGCCCTCGCAAATCAGACCCGAGAATTTCAGCCCGTAAGTCGCCCTGCAGCCATTTGCCGCTGGAAGTCGCTCTTCCCTAGCCCTTGAACTGCTGCACCATAAGCATCACCGACAAAATGCTGACGATGATCGCCGTAGTCCACGCTGCGATGTTGAACCAGCGTGAGTTGACATACTCCCCCATCAGGTCCTTGCGGTTGATGAGCAGCAGCATGAGGACGATGACGATGGGCAGGAGAACTCCATTGAGCGCCTGCGATTCGATCGACCACTTGACCAGCGGGAAGTTGGGAATCAGAACGACGGCGGCCCCCCCCGCGATCAGAATGGTGTAGAGCCAATAAAAGATTGGCGCTTCCTTGAATTTTTTGTCGACGCCGGATTCAAGGCCCAGCCCTTCGCAAACTACATAGGCGGTCGAAAGGGGCAGGACGGACGCCGCGAAAAACGAGGCGTTGAAGAGCCCGAAAGCGAAGAGCAGGAAGGCATAGGGTCCGGCCAGCGGCTTCATTGCCTGGGCGGCGTCGGAGGCGTCGTGGATGGAGCCAAGACCGTGCACCCACAGCGTAGCGGCACAAGCCACGATGATGAACCAGGCGACGACATCGGTGAAGATGGAGCCGACGATGACGTCGAGGCGTGAGGCAGCGTAGTTCCTGACGCTGACACCTTTTTCGACGATAGAGGATTGCAGGTAGAACTGCATCCAGGGTGCGATGGTCGTTCCAATGACGCTGACCACCATGAAGAGATAGTCGCCCTCTTTCCAAGCCGATCTTGGAGGCAGTTTCACGGTCGCGACCAGGGCGGTATGCCAGCTCGGTTGCGACAGCACCCCGGCTACGATGTAGGCGATGTAGAAAACAGATGCGGTGAGGAATATTTTTTCGACGTTCTTGTAATCGCCTTTGACGGCCAAGAGCCACACCAGCGCGGAGCAGATGGGGACAGAAATGTATTTGCTGAGGTGGAAGAGCTGAAGGCTGCTGGCAATGCCGGCGAATTCGCCGATGACGTTGCCGAAGTTCACGAGCACCAGCAGAAACATCACGATCACGGTGATGCGCAGGCCGAACTCTTCGCGGATGAGATCGCTGAGGCCCTTGCCGGTGACTACGCCCATGCGCGCGCACATCTCCTGGACAACGATGAGCGCCAGGGTGATGGGGATCATCGTCCAGAGCAGGGCGTATCCATACTGCGCTCCGGCCTGCGAGTAAGTGAAGATGCCGTTGGGATCGTTATCTACATTCGCGGTGATGAATCCCGGGCCGAGGACGGCGAGGAAGAGCAGTATCCGGGTTCTTCCGCGTTTGAGCATAGGTGAAAGTCAGGGATTAGCGATTAGGGATTGGCCGAGAGCAAACCCTTACGCGAACATAACATGTGAGGGAACAGGGATCAGGGATCAGGGATCAGGGAACAGGGAACAGGGAACAGAAATCGCATTCAGGACGATAGTTTGTTCATCATAGCGACGAGCATGCGGCCGACTTCATGTGAGAATTGTTCCGCAACTTGACACTGCTCCGCGGCACCGAAGCCGAGTTCAGCAGCGATCGTGAGCTGCGTCTGAAGCTCGAGATTCGATCCACGCGCCATTCCAAGGAATTGCCTATATTCTCCTGTCGAAGCTCTGCCGTAACCCTCTGCAATATTACTGGCAATGGATACACCCGCCCGGCGCAGCTGTGAGGTTAGTCCATAGATTTCTTCCCGGGGGAAGTCTGCCGTTAAGCGATAAATTGCGACGCTGAGTTGAACGGCGCGCTGCCAGACAATCAAATCCCGAAATGAGTTCCCCAAAGTTTTTCCTAATCCCTAATCCCTGATGGCTAATCCCTGCTTATCGTCCCTGCTTCATCTTCCCTGCCTCAAAAAGGCTATGACGTGGTCGGCTTCGACGACACCGACAAGTTTGCCGGCGCTATCGACCACAGGCAGGGCGCGCAGGTTGTATTTGTCGAATAACTCGGCCACCTGTTGCTGATGGGCATCGGCTTCGCAGGAGATGAAGCGCGGTTCAGCGAGCACTTCGATGCGCGTCCCGGGCAGGGCCAGCACGATGCGCGCCAGTGGAACGACTCCCTGGAGCACTTCGGACTCGTCGACGAGGTAGATTCCGGTGACGGCCTCGATGTCTCCCTCAAAGTCGCGCAGAGCATTGATGCTATCGCCGACCGTAGCCGTTCGGAGAACGGCTACATACTGGGTGGTCATGCGGCCGGCGGCTGAATCCTCGCGGAACTCGAGAAGCTCTTCGACTTCCTGCCGCTCCTCGGGATCCATCTCCTCGAGAATGGCTTCCGATTGCGAGTCGCGCAGCTCGGCGAGCAGATCGGCGGCGGCGGAAGGGTCCATCTCCTCGACGATGCCCGCCGCAACCTCCGAATCGAGCGACTCCATCATCGACTTCTGCAGCTTGGGCTCGACCTCCTCGAGGGCCTCGGCGGCCACTTCCTCATCGAGCGTGGTCAGGATGGCTTCCCGCTCTGCCGGAGCCAGATCTTCGAGAATATCGGCGATGTCGGAGGGGTGGAGCTGGGCAAGCCGCTCGTGCTCGATGTTAAGTTTTACGCGGCGGGCGGGGTCGACCTCGATCATGTCGACGAATTCCCAGGGAATGACTCGCGCCGGGAAATGGCGCGCCAACGAATCGATCGCGCCCTTCGGGATTGCTCCCTGCAGCAAACGGCGCACCGCGCCTCTCAGACCTACCTCTACCTCGCGGACGCGCAGGTCTTCGACCCCGTTGCAGGGGAACCATTGCAGGTCAACATCGTTCACACGCACCACCTTGCGGCCGTGAACGTCGATGATCTGGCGGTCGAGCAAATCCTGGCGCAGGAGAATGAAGTTCTCATCTCCCTGAAGTTGCCGCAAAGCCGCATGGGGGCGGAGTTCGAGCGCTCCGCTTGGCGTGGGACATACCTCGGTCGCGTTTACCAGCTCTGAGCCATTTCGTGACTTGATGACCAGGCCGGCGACTTTTCCGGCGTCTGCGCCGGTGCCGACGGCGAGGTCCTTGATCCGCCCGCGCACTCGTCCACCCGCATCCATGATGGGGGTTCCCAGCATGGTGGTGAGGGTCGTCGAGGTAGGTTTTTCTCGCATTTTGAGAGGATTCTCGATGCAGTCTATATCGTTTGTTAGGTTCGATGCGCGAAGACTGGCCATCGAATGATTGAAGGACGATGGTTGATCTGGCGGACAGAGCGAGAGAAATCCGGCATACACGGTACGATGTTCTTTGTATGGCCGGTTTTGCGACGTGAGAGTCTATCCGCTGCATCTGCTTGACATTGCCTCGTCGAGCAAGCAAACTGCCTCGTACAGGCTTGGTTAAGTTTTCGCAAAAAGGACCTCATGCAGCATAGCGAGGAAGAGCACTTGACGGGACAACAGGCAAGCCGTATCACCTATACACTGGATTCCTCGCTGGACAGCGTTAATAAGGTCGAGCAAACCGCTGAACAAATGGCCAAGAAAGCCGGCATAGACGAGGATGAGATTTTTCGTATTACGATGGCAGTTCGCGAAGCCGCAGTAAATGCAGTGCTTCACGGCAATTCGTATGATCCCGACAAGCGCATCACCGCATCGTTCGAGAATACTGGAGATTCCCTGGTGATCCGGATCTCCGATCAAGGAAAAGGACTCGATCCGGCGACCTTACCCGATCCCCTGGCGCCGGAAAATCTCTTACGCGGCTCCGGTCGCGGTATCTTCCTCATTCGCTCATTTATGGATGAGGTACACTTCAAGCAATTGCATCCCGGAACCGAGTTGACACTTATCAAGCATCTGGGGACCGCTCAAACAGGCACCTAAGGAGGATTTTTCGTGAGCATGAAAGTATCGACCCGTCAGGTGGACGGTGTTACCATTCTCGATCTCAGCGGACGCATCACCCTTGGCGAGGGGAGCGTGCAGTTGCGCGATGCCGTTCGGGATCTGTTGACCAAGGGCCAGAAACAAATCCTGTTGAACCTGGGCGACGTGAACTATATCGACAGCTCGGGGATTGGTGAACTGGTGAGCGCCTACACGACCGTACGCAACCAGGGTGGTGAACTCAAACTGCTGAATCTGACGAAGAAAGTTCACGACCTGCTTCAGATCACCAAGCTCTATACCGTTTTTGACGTGAAAGACGACGAGGCAAGCGCCGTCGCATCATTTACGCGCGCCTGATCAAGTCCCGCGAAGCTTTCAAGTTGATGAAGAGCCGCCCCGCCGGGCGGCTCTTTTGGCTTGCACGAGATTTTGTGCCTTATCGCGAGAGTGTGGCGACCCACAGGCCGCCATTGAAACTTCGGGCCATTCCATGCGTTCCAATCAATTGGAGATTTCAACATGCGCCCTTTGAGAGCTGCCCTGGCGACCTTTCTCTTCCTTTTTCTGTTTTTTGCGGAGGTGCGAGTTTCGATGTCACAACAGACCACGATCACCCACGTGCGGGTAATTGAAGGCACGGGAAAACCGCCGCTGGAGAATCAGAGAGTAGTGATCGGCAACGGGAAAATCCTTTCGATTGGTCCGGCGTCCCAGCTCCCGCCCTCACCTGGCCAAGTGGTCGACGGCTCGGGAAAAACGCTGATACCCGGGCTCATCAATGCACACGGCCATCTGGCGCTGGTGGACGGCACACAGAACTCTGCTGACTATTACACCGAACCGCACGTTCTTGCGGAACTGCGTCAATACGAGAGCTACGGAGTACTGGACATGCTGTCGCTCGGCCTCAACCGCGATTTGATTTACGGTATCCGCGCGGAGCAGCGCCAGGGACAACTGGACGGAGCAGCGGTCTTCGTCGCCGATCGCGGGATTGGGGTCCCGGGCGGTGCTCCGCCTCTGGCTCACCAGCCGGATCAGCTCTATCTGCCGAAGACTCCTGAGGAGGCGCGCCAGGATGTACGTGAGGCGGCCGGCCGAAATACTGACTTCATCAAGATCTGGGTCGACGATATGCACGGGACGAAACCCAAAATGGGGACCGCGGTCTACCAGGCGGTGATTGATGAAGCGCATAAGCACCACATCAAGGTCGCGGCCCATGTCTATGCTCTTGCCGACGCCAAGCAGCTGGTCGCCGACGGCGTCGACGTGCTGGCCCATAGCGTGCGCGACACAACGGTGGATCAACAGCTGCTCGCGGCCATGAAGGCGCACGGCGTGTATTACATTCCTACGCTGACGGTGGACGAGTCATTTTTTGTTTTCGGTGACCACCGCGAGATTCTCAAAGACCCATTTTTTGAGCGGGCAGTTCCCAGCGACCTGCTGGCGATGCTCGGCAGTGACGCCTATCGGCAAAAGGTGGAGAGCGATCCGCAAACGGCTCAGCACCGGCAGGATCTGGCCAACGCCGAAAAGAATCTCAAGCTGGCCTATGACGCAGGGGTTAAAGTTGCTTTCGGGACAGATTCGGGCGCGATGCCGACTCGCGTTCCAGGCTACGCCGAGCACCGGGAACTGGAGCGGATGGTCGCGGCCGGCCTGACACCGCTCGAAGCGATTGGCTGCGCGACCAGGACAAACGCAGAGCTGCTGGGAATTGCAGACCGGACGGGCACGATTGAGGCGGGCAAGCAGGCGGACCTGATTCTGCTCGACGGCAACCCGCTCGACGGTATCCGTAACACGCAGAAGATTGCGGCCATATGGCACAACGGCCAGAAAGTGACTCCGGCCGTTGTGAGGTGAGTTTTTAAATCAGCAACGAGTGCTAAAACTTCACTGTCGGGGCCTGCCGCGAAGCTGCGCTGGCTTCAAAGTAGTCGTTGTCGGCCTTGAAGCCGGCTAGGCCTGCCCAGATGCTATTGGGAAATTGGCGGATGAAGGTGTTGTAGTCGCGCAGCGTCTCGTTGTAGCGCCGCCGCTCGACCGCGATGCGATTTTCTGAGCCTTCGAGCTGATCCTGGAGCGCAAGAAAGTTCTGGTTGGCCTTCAGATCGGGGTAACTCTCCGATAGTGCCAGCAGCCGTCCGATGGCTCCGTCCAGTTGTCCGTTGGCCTTGATCTTGTCCGCCGGCTCATGAGCATTTAATAGACCGGCGCGCGCATTGGCGATGTCGGCAAAGACAGTCTCCTCGTGAGTGGCGTAACCCTTCACGGTCGCTACCAGGTTAGGAATAAGATCGGCGCGCCGCTGCAGCACCACGTCCACCTGCGACCACTGCGACTTGACCGCCTCCTGTTTGGCGACCATCTGATTCTTGGCGCTGACGTAGCTGCCGAAGACCATCAAGACGACCAGAAAGATAACGACCACAACCCCAATTGCAATCCACAATCCGCGACGCATCATCGTACTTTTCTCCCAGAGTTCATCATCGTTATCTTACCAATCGCCCCCGGCGCCGCCGCCGCCGGTGCTGCCGCCGCCGAAGCCGCCGAAACCGCTACCGCCCTCACGCTTCTGGCCGGCACGATGGCCATGGCCCAGATGCGCCCGGCTGGATCAGATCCGGGGCAATCCAACCCGGCACAATCCAACCCGGGACAGTCCAACCCTGCCACCCCCGGCCAAAACTCGTCAATGAACACCCAAACGCAAGACCCCACCACGGCGAACATGCAGGATAAGGCCTTCGTCCAAAGCGCGATGGAAGGCGGTATGGCCGAAGTTCAGCTTGGCCAGCTCGCGGCGCAGAAGGGTTCGAGCGACGACGTCAAGCAATTTGGACAGAAAATGGTCGACGACCACACCAAACTGAACG
>Ga0207045_1187_pt1 | contig 12446 bp, 16 predicted proteins | sample Alteio_BWMinCont_69_FD_153299 | JGI IMG/M metagenome (GOLD analysis project Ga0207045, IMG submission 153299) | Enriched cells from forest soil in Barre Woods Harvard Forest LTER site, Petersham, Massachusetts, United States -... | ecosystem: Environmental > Terrestrial > Soil > Temperate forest >... | reverse complement strand
GCTGGAAGAAAAAGAAAATCGCGCGCAGTCACTGTTCGAACGCGAAGTCATGAAGCGCTTGCTGGCGGCGGGATATCGCGTGCAGCCGCAGTGGCGCGTCGGGGCGTTCCGGATCGATCTAGTCGTCGAGGGTGACCGGCGGCGGGTGGCGATTGAATGTGACGGCGACCGATACCATCCACTGGAAAAAATCCCCGAGGACATGGACCGGCAGTCGGTGTTGGAACGCATGGGCTGGATCTTCACGCGAATCCGCGGCACGGACTTCCTGAGGAATCCGGATCGGGCGATGAAGCAGGTGTTCGAAAAACTGGAGCAACTTGAGATTTTCGCGGCTAACGCGAAGAAGGATTCAGTGAGGATCGTGCAGCCGTCGGGCGATTTGACGGAGCGGGTGATCCGCAGAGCGGAAGAACTTCGCTCCGTTTGGGCGGGGCCGGAACCAACGCCGAGCCGGGCGAAGGAATCGACCCACGCCGCCGGAAAAGCGGCGGTGTCGTAGACAGGCAGGTTGCGTCGTTCGTTTCGATTTGGAACTCGATGCTGCGTGCGGGAGCCACAAAAAACACGAGGACTGGTCACCGGGGGGGCAGAAGGGCTTGCGTTGTAAATCAGGTAAATTTCCGAGCCTGCGGGGAATAGAAGCACGTTCCTCCTTAAGGCCAACTTGGCCAGAAAAAACCGAAGCAGAATTAAGCCACTGAATTTAAAAAGGTTACCGAGAGTCCAGGGTTCAAACCATACTTCCCAAAAACAGAATACTAAGGTGTTTACCTGAGGCATTTTGAGGTAGTTTACTTGATTGAGGAACTGGGTTTCCGATGGTATTCACTTTCAAGTCCCTATCGGATTCAAACCGCGGATTGGCCCGGCGACGGACTATTTGCGCCCAGGAGAAGAATTTCATGGCGAAGCGAGACAGCACTCCCACGGACATCGAACTGAAGCGGACGGAAGAACCATCCGAACTGCTTCGCGAGCTTGTCGCCCACCTTCGACAGAATCGGACGCAATTGCGCGAGGAATGGGTGGTGCGCATTTCAGAGACGCGCCTGCTGACCGCGATGACAAAGGAAGAAATTTTCGCGGAAGCAACGTCCGTGTATGACAGCTACGTGGAAGCGCTTGAGACGGAAGCGTTCGAAGCGCTGCAAGCTTACGCGCGTAACCTGTCCGAACGCATTATTCCCCGAGGCGTTGAGACGCACGAAGTTGTGGGAATCGTGCTGCTGCTGCGCGACGTGCTGGCGCGTTCCCTCTTCGCCAAATACCAGACCGATTTCAAGAAATTGAACCGCATTCTGGACGCGTACGAACCGGCGGCAAACCGCATCGCGAACACGGTGGCGGTCGGCTTCGTGCAAGAGCGCGAGCGCGTCATCCGCCAACAGCAGGAAGCAATTCGCGAACTCTCGACGCCTGTGTTGCAGGTGCGCGAGCGGTTGCTGATTCTGCCGATCATCGGTGTGATTGACCCGCAACGCGCGCGCCAGTTAACGGAACAACTGCTTCGGGGTATCCGCACCAACCGCGCAAAAGTCGTCGTGATTGACATCACGGGTGTGGCGGCGATGGACGTTACGGTGGCAAACCACCTGGTGCAAACGGTGGAAGCTTCCAGGCTGCTGGGCGCGACGGTCATCGTGACGGGCCTTTCGCCGGAGATCGCGCAGACACTGGTAACGATCGGCGTGGACCTGGGCAAGATGAACACGGTCGGCGACCTGCAGGGCGGCATCGAACAAGCGGAAAGACTCCTGGGATACAAAGTAGCGTCCATCACAGAGCCCAATTAATCCGGCCGGAGGAAAAAGCTAGTGGAAGTCCCCATTCTCAAACAGGGAGCGTTTCTGATTGCAACGTTCCAGGCCGCTCTCTCCGATGCCGACTTGAATCAATTGCGGATGGGACTGGTTCAGCAAGTGGTAAAGTTTCGCTCGCGCGCGGTGATTGTGGATGTTACCGCGATGGACGTGATGGACTCTTTCGCATCACGCACGCTGCGCGAGATTGCGCATATGATTCGATTGCGCGGGGCGGAGACGGTGATTGTGGGGATCCAACCGGAAGTGGCGTTTGCCATGGTGCAACTCGGGTTGACGCTGGAAGGCGTTGCGACCGCGCTAGACCTGGAAGAGGGCCTGGCGTACCTGAACGAGAAGTTCAAAATCACGAACAGAAGGTGAGTGATTGTGGCGGTTGGGGAAATTCGGGTGGAAATCAACTCCGACCAGGATATCGTCGTTGCCCGCCAAAAAGGACGGGGCCTAGCGAACGAACTCGGTTTTTCCTCGGGTGACGCCACCCTGATTGCCACCGCGATTTCCGAACTGGCGCGCAACATCGTGTCTTACGCCCGCACGGGCGAAATCAAACTGAAAGGAATCCACGGATCAAGCCGAATCGGGATCCTGGTCATCGCCGCCGACGATGGACCGGGAATTATAGATATCCGCCAGGCTCTACGCGACGGTTTTTCCACTTCCGGGAGCCTGGGGCTTGGACTGCCGGGAGTGCGGCGGCTGATGGACGAGTTTGAAATCACTTCCCAGCCCGGCAAGGGAACGACGGTGGCGGTGAAGAAGTGGAGACAATAAACGAGCCGATGGTCGAATACGGACTGGCGAAACATGCACATGTGGGAGAGGGCGAGTCCGGAGATCTGCATATGGTTTGCTGCAATCAAAACGGAGTTTTGATTGCCGTGATTGACGGTATCGGTCACGGCGAAGAAGCGGCCGAGGCCGCCAAAATTGCAGCGGCGCTGCTGCGAAGTTCGGCTGACGAGCCGGTGATTTCGCTGGTGGAGAGGTGTCACGAAAAACTGAAGGGGACGCGCGGGGCGGTGCTGAGCCTGGCGTTCATTTCCCCGGAACAGAAAATGATGACGTGGATTGGGGTCGGCAACGTACAAGGAGTGTTGGTACGCGCGGATACAAAAAGAGGAAATGTACAGGAGTCGATTCTGTTGCGGGCAGGCGTGGTGGGCTCCAAGTTGCCCTCCCTGCAGGCCAGCGTGCTTCCCGTTTCCCAAGGGGACATTGTTGTCTTTGCAACGGATGGAATTCAGAGCGATTTTTCGACAAGCCTAAGCGCGCGGGAAAATCCACAAAGGGCTGCGGACAGAATTCTGAGCAAGTATCGCAGCCGGAATGATGATGCGCTGGTGCTGGTGGCGCGGTTGACGGGAATAAACTCATGAAGATGGCGACGCGACGAAAGGGGAAGCCGGACAATTTTGAGGATGACTACCGCTCCGCGCTCGGTGGATATGCGACCGAGGGAGGCGAACTGGCTTTGGGCAGGGCGTATGAACTTGGGCGGCGGGCGCTGGAGCAGCAATTGAGCGTCGTGGAATTGGCCTCCCTACATCATCTCGCGGTGATTGATCTGGTTCGCACAGCGGAAACTGAACCGCAAAAAGAAGAATTGCTCCGGGCGGGCGCTGAATTTCTTGCGGAGTGCGTTTCGCCTTACGAGATGGCCCATCGCGGATTTCAGGATGCCGTGAAGGCGCTGCGGCAGCTGAATGAGACGCTTGAGGAAGAGATCAAACGTATCGCCTACGCGGTGCATGACGAAGCGGGTCAACTGCTGGTGGCTGTTCACCTCGCATTGGCCGAAGTTGCGCTGGGAATGCCGGAGGAGCAACAAGCCCAGTTCACGCGGATTAAAGAGTTGTTGAACGAAGTAGAAAGACATCTGCGCCGGTACTCGCATGAACTTCGGCCGACGATTTTGGATGATCTTGGCTGGATTCCCGCGGTTCGTTTTCTGGCGGACGGAATTTCGAAACGAGCGAATCTGCCGATCCACATTGATGCAACCGTTTCCGGCCGCCTGCCCACCGCAACCGAGACGACGCTGTATCGCCTGGTGCAGGAAGCGCTGACGAACGCTGTGAAGCACGCGAAGGCCAGCAATGTGTGGATTCGCGCCTGGAGAGAGGATTTTACGCAGTGCTGCACGATCCGGGACGATGGCGCGGGATTCAAAATACGCGGCGGACAAGGAACGCCTCGCAAGGGGCTGGGACTTGTCGCTATGCGGGAGCGCGTCAGCGCCATCGGCGGAACACTGCAGATTGAATCGCGCCCGGGCCACGGAACTGAAGTTTCCATTCGACTTCCACTGGAGGGTAATGATGCCGACACGAATCGTACTCGCGGATGATCACGTGCTTGTTCGCCAGGGATTAAAGTCTTTGCTGGAGCGGGAACACTTTCAGGTGATGGCGGAGGCATCCGATGGACAGGATGCGGTGCGACTGACCGAAGCTCACCAGCCGGATATCGCGATCCTGGACATCAGCATGCCGACGCTCAACGGCATCGATGCCGCCCGGGGGTTGTCGCGGAGCGCTCCGAAGACGAAAGTGATTCTGCTGACCCAGCACGAAGAGGAGCAGTACATCCATGAAGCGCTGGAAGCCGGTGTGAAAGGATACGTTTTGAAAAGTCAGGTGGCGAATGACTTGATCCAGGCGATCCGGCAAGTCTGCCGTGGGGAGTTTTACCTCAGCCCCGGAATTTCGCGGGCGGTGATGGAAGCCTACCGGAACAAATCGGACAGGCCGGCCGACCCATTGACGGTTCGCGAACGTCAGGTGCTGCAACTGATTGCCGAAGGAAAGTCCACCAAGGACACCGCGTCGGTGCTGGGCATCAGCGTGAAGACGGCCGAATCGCATCGAATGCGGCTGATGCAAAAGCTGAATATCCATGAGACCGCGAGCCTGGTGCGTTACGCGGTTCGACGCGGATTGATCCAGCCCTAAGCGAATTCCGCCAAATCGTTCAGCAAGCCCCGCCGGGCATTCAGTCGCGATGCGGTGCTTCAATCTTATTTCTGGTTGATGCAGGTTGCCGTGTCATCGGCCAATTTCATTTCAGGTCTTTACCCCCGCAAAAACCCCGGAGACCACCGGATTGATGATCTCAAGTGATATTTCTAATCTAGGCGCGAGACTATGCCTATACGAATTCTACTTGCTGATGATCATGCCTTGATTCGCCAGGGGCTGCGCGCGTTGCTGGAGAGGCAGGGATATCAAGTCGTCTCGGAAGCATCGGACGGCCAGGAAGCGCTGCGTTCGGTGATGGAAGCGCGCCCCGATGTCGCCATCGTGGACATCAGCATGCCGCTGCTGAACGGCGTGGATACGGCGCGCGAGTTGAAGAAATGTTCCCCGAAAACAAAAGTGATCCTGTTGACGCAGCACGATGAAGAGCAGTACGTGACGGAATCGCTGCGAGCGGGAGTGAAGGGCTATGTGCTGAAGAGCCAGGCGGGCTCCGACCTGATTCATGCGATCCAGGAAGTGTGCCGCGGGTCGGTGTACCTGAGCCCGAAGATTTCGCGCGCCGTGGTGGATGCTTATCTGTCCAAAAGTTATGTTGCCACCGACCCGCTTTCAGGACGCGAACGGCAGGTGTTGCAACTGGTGGGAGAAGGCAAGTCCACCAAAGACATTGCGACGCACCTTGGCATCAGCGTAAAAACGGCTGAATCGCACCGCGCGCGCCTGATGAAAAAACTGGATATCCACGAAACAGCCAGCCTGGTTCGCTACGCAATTCGAAACGGCCTGATCCAGCCATGATTCAATCAGGTTTTGCCCTGGCACCTTTCCACGATTATCCCTATCCCCAATAGGGGATTCACCCGATTGAGTTAAATTCCGCGACGCTTATGTTCATTAGAGAAATAGTGGCGCGACCCAGCCGTTAGCTCCGCCCCGCCCGGTGCCGGCCGGTAGAGTCCGGTTGGGAAGGTTCACCACAAATGCCATGGCGATCAGGAAGAATCGAAAAACGAATTGAAGTAGCAATCCCGCTCCAGATTTCCACAATACTGGACCCGGATGCAGCGGAGCGCACTACAACGGAAAACGTATGCTCGTTGGGGGTAAGGCTCTTAACAGATCGCGCGCGCGAACTGAATGAACGCTTGATGATCAGCTCGCTGAGGGGCGACTTGCGGAGGCTTGCTCGCGTTGTGTATTGCCAAAGGCTTTCGGATGGCCATTTCGCGGTCGGGTTGCAATTCCAGGGAAGCGCCGTCAAATGGGGAGGCGAGGCATCATCGCCCGGGATGATTCTTGCGGCCGTGTTAGCGAGTTTCTTTCCGCGATTCGCGTTCTGAGAGCAGGTGGCTGCGGTTGGAGGAGCCGCTATGACGCGTCGGAGAGATCGCCAGAAACCCGATGCCGGTATTTGCGGAGAGGATTAGGGATTTTTCTTTCTCCACTAACGCGGCGAAGCTTTGGCGTCCAAAATCTTAAACTTGTACCAGGCGGTTCCGTTAGGATAGAGGGTGTCGCGAACTTGAGAATTGTGTGTGTCGCCGGGGGGGAAGGAGTCCGCGATTGAGCCTTTATTCACGACGATCGGTTTGTCGTCCGCGCCGATATAGCTCGTTTCATAGCGGATGTTGGTGTAGGTGTAGCCCTCGGATTTGTTTTGCAAGGTAACCAGCCAGACGGCAGTGGTTCCCATGGGATCTTTATTCATGGTCACGCGGACAATTTTCAAATCGTGGACCGGGTCCGCAGGTGCGGTGGGGGCAGCGGCGACAGGGGCGGGCTGCTGCCTGGTGCTCTGTTTCGTAAGGAAATAAAAAGCGGCGGCGGCAATCACCAGCAGCACCAGGACGGAGATGCCAATGCGCTCGTATCCTAATTTGGATTCTTGTTTGTCCACCGGTACTTCAAACATGATCACCTCCATCAGGCAATATATATGCCGAAGACGGGACGACTGCAAGTGCTGACAAACCAGCGGGTCGATACACTGGAAACGGGTCGTCCGAAATGGCGTGCGTCTGGCAAAGTATCTTAGGCTTCGTCACGCCGTCCAGGAGTTCATCCGAAGAACCAAGCTAGGTCCCATTCGTGTAACCCGAAGTTGTGAACTTCGGACCAGGGCACACTCGGAGTAATTCGCGCCCTCATCAAAAAAAGGCCCGACTCGATCAGAGTCAGGCTTTTGATTTCGCGAAATTTCTGGAGCCGAGAGTGGGAGTTGAACCCACGACCTGTCGATTACGAAATGAGTCGTTTTCTTCTATCCCCTTTGCTTTCATTCTCCGCCATTCTCTCCTGTTCCCTGCCTTTCGCTACCTTTCGCCGGTCCACTGTGCAACGAAAAGTGCAATGCGCTTTGCTTGCCTCTTTATTGGCATTCTGATATAGGTGTATGTATGAAAGAGCGCCTCTCAACCCGCGAAGCTGCCAAGAAACTAGGCGTCACCATCCTAACCCTGCAAAGGCACGTTGCGGCTAAAACCGTTGCCGCCCCGCCATTGCAGAAAGTCGGGGGTGTGAGCGTCCGTCTTTGGAGCGCCCGCGATATTGAGAAGGCCCGGAAAGTCCTAGCAGGTATCAAGCCTGGGAGGAAAAAGAAGCCATGCTAAAGATGATTGCGGCTGTCCTTATCGCGCTGATTATCTTCTCTGCCTTGCGCTTTCTCTGGAAAATCTTTATCACCATGTCTGGACAGTAGTTAAGAAGCAAACGGCCCCGCCGAGTGCGTCAACACTCGACGGAGCCTAACCCACAGAGCGGAGGTAACCCGCCATGCAAGCTACAAGCAGTGTAATTTATTTCCCCAAGCAATCGAAACGCACTCCCCCAAAAAACAAGAAAACAGACAAGCCGAAACCGAAGGCCACAGTGTTGGAGTGGATTCGCAACGGCTATCAGTTCCCCGGTAAGCCTGCCCCTCGGGGCGCGCAATGAGCCGCGCAGTCTATATCAGGCATTGGAAATCCCTCAACGACCCAAATAACTGGCTGTGGAAGCCTAAGCGCCGCGCCGTGTGCGCCGTGATCTTCGGTATCAGGGTGAGAGTGAACCTCGCATCGGGAACAGTCCGGGGAGGTGGACAATGACAAAGGCACACAGGCTCCTAGCCCGCAAACCACCACAACCTCTCTCCAAGGGCGTGCCGATCAACTTCCTGCTCGGCGGGTCGGATTCAGAGGTTGGCAGTTTCGAGCTGGCCACGTTAGCCAAAGTGGCCGAGCTTCGCAAGCAGGTACAGCTCCTTGAGGATCAAATCCGCGATCAAATGGGCTTGGCGTGGCTCGCGGCATGGTTCCGGGCAATGGACAGGCCAGCACTTAAGTACGCCATCGAAAACGAGGAAGGCGCTCTCGAATGGGCGAAGCGAATGGTCCGGGAAGGCCAGCGAAGCGAAGAGGAGAACGAATCAATCCCGCGTCCGCCATTGCCACCAGGAGCCGCGCACCTTGCAGCCGCCCTGCGCTACCAGGAGCGGAACATTGCGGAAGGTAAGTGCTGCTATTGCCCGGAGCCGCAAGACAGAAACTCCGTCCGCTATTGCACGGAACACCTGGCGATTGCGAGATCTCGGGCAAGCCAGAAGAAGGCGCTCGACTCCAATCCAGGAAGCCGCGAATACCTCTACGCCGGCGAATTGCCGGAAAGCACGCACGGACGCCAGCCCGGGAGTTTGGCATCGCTTGAGCGCGCCCGGGAAAAGAAAACCAGGGCAATACTCGCGGAGATGGGCATTCCGCCTGAGAGTGCCGCCGTGACATTGAGGGCGGCAAAAGAGGCCCTGTTAAAACTTCTGCCGCGTTCCCAGGACGAAGCAAAGACGCAGGATGAACTCCGCGAGTACGCGCTTATTTCATCGAAGGCGACCCTCCAGGTAGCGCTTAAGGGGCTGCTTTCCGAAAAGAGAATCGAACGGATCGGCAAGGGCATCAATGGCAATCCCTACCGATACTTTATTGCATAGCAACCCGAGTCTATTGGATTCCCCGCAGTTTAGGATTGAAATGCGGTAGAGGCAGGAGAGGGGATTCTACACTGACTCGGCTGGAGACATAGTTCTAGTACGCGAGGACAGGGACATGCTGTCAAAATGGCCAGTTGAAGGACTGTCCGCTTGCTGTTATTATCGCATTTCGATAAGTTAGGCTCCGATTGCAGCATCGTAATGGGGTCGATGCAAACAATGTTGAGCCGCCACTCGCTCGCCCAATAGCGCGGCCAACCTCTCAGAAGGGTGTAAATGACGAATTACCCAGTGATGTTCACGTTTCAGGATGTTGTGTCTGGCAATGGTTTCCTGTCGGGCGTCACGATGTCGGGACGTGCTTTGATGTGTAAGGAAAATGACGGGAAGTGGTGGGTCTATGGTGTCCACCCCGGTGGCATGGCCCACTTCGGTGAATCCGCAATGGAAGCATTCTCCAACTTCCGTGCGAGCTACAAAACTGTTTTGTTTGATATCGCCGAAGAGGCTTCCAACTTCGATGCATTCAAAACCGAAGTTGAACTTTTTTACAATCAGTGTGGTGAAGGGGAAGAAACGCGGTGGGAAGCGGCTGCTAAAGCGTTCCGCGACGGGAAGGTAGTACCGGAAGAACCGTTCTCAAAATTGCCGCGCCATTCGCCAGAATCCAGACCCTGCGAAGTAAGGGTTGAACGTCTTGATCAAAAAGCGAGCAACCGTTTCTCGTCAAAACACAACGTTGCTGATACGTTCGAATTGCCTCTTGCGGCCTGAGCATGTCCGCATCGGTATCCTTCAAAGAAGTTGAGAAAATGATGGATTCCTGTGCGCCCGGATGGACTCACCGCGTTTCCAAACACAGTCGCGTCGTCAAATACAACGGATTGGTATTCCGTAACCTCCCAAAACAAGGGGAAATTGAACTTGGGTTCATTCGTTCGATGGCCCGACTTTTTGGGATACTTGATTGCGCGAATAAGCAGATCGTTTCGCTTTCCACATAACTCTCCCGTCCCTTGCGCGGTACTTAGATTGTGTTATAGCCTCACGCCTCTACAAACAAGTAGGAAGGACGGCCCACATGGAAAAGAAACACGAATCGGTCAAAAGAGCCTTGGGGTGGGAAAAAACCGCTGTCGGTGTCAGATATAGCTGTGGCCATTGTTCTTGGCATATTTCGATGGAGCAAGAGAACCTCAGAGAAGCACGAAAGTTATTCACTAAACATGATTGCGCTGATAGTCCATCTAAAAAATAACCGTGTGGTTTACCTCACGATTGCGAGTTTTCTCCCTTCGATCAATTTTATTCCAATCCAGCCGAGCGCCCCAGGCTCATGTTGTTTCCGCTCTAGTATCCATTATTGGCATTGTCCCTTTGCCATGCGCGTCTTTCGGCAAGCTGTCTTGCGAACGATGGATTGACAGCCGCCTCGCAATCATCACAAAGAATCCGCTGTGATGTGGAGTGAACGGCAAACTGCGTTCTGCATTCCCGGCAATGCCGGTAGTCCAAAACCGTCGCTACCTTTGGCGGGATGTACGGCCCTCGCGTCATTGCGCCTACTCCTGGAGGCTCTCGCTAATATCTCTGTACCCGCTGCCAGTAGTCGCGGCCTGTCCGGTAACTCCCACCTTGCCGAGCAAGTCTGACACGGCCCCGAATTGTCCGTTAGCGAGCGCGTCCGCAATGCTGCCTTTAGTAGCAGCCGAAAGTGTTCTCCATGCCGTGCTACGGACGGCCTTGCCGATTAGATTGATTGCCGCGCCGAATCCCGCCGCGCCTGATATTCCGCTCTGTGCGAATCCCCCCGCCGCGCCGATAATCGTCTCCACTTTCGGGAGCGCGTTTACCTGCCCGGTTTTCCTGCTCATGGTCTGATCTAAAACATCCTCTAGCGTGTTCCAGAAATGAAACTTGGCATTGACCGCCGCCAAGTCCGGGGAAGCCTGGGACAGTTCTTCCCGGAAGGAATTGGCCGTAGCCTTTCGGATGTTTGCGAGACTCGTATCCGATAGCGGTTTGCCCTGATAGCCACCCACTTCCGCAACCGCATCATCAAGAATGCGCCGCGCCCGCACTACGTCCTGATAGGAAATGCTCGCCTCACCCGGCCCCTGCGCTCCGCCCGGAACATCGGCAGGCTTCGATACGGCCCGCAATTGGTCCTGTAGCGTGTTAATCGCGCCATCCACTTCCGGCCTGAGACTTACTCCGTTGACTTGATACTTCTGCCTCAGATTTTCCAATTGGTTTATGACCGGCTGCGTTTTCATGTCGCCTTGCAACCCGGAGACTGTCTGCTCAATCTGCTGTCCGGCAATGTCCGCCTGTCCTGCTGCCTTGTTTGCGAGTCCTTGCCGCGTCATTGCTACGGGCCGCTCTTCCAATAGTTTCGGCATGATCTGTTGCGTTTGATATTTCGTGTCTACCCTTGTGGGGTTTAGAACGTCCTCATAGTTCTTTTGCGCCGATGATTTGAGCAGGTTCGCCGCTGCATCCGGCACGCCCGTCATCTTCGCAAACTCTCCCGGTTTGCTGAGTACGACAAGCGCCGCCATGTCCGTAGCCGCGCCGCTGTGATCTCCGCGCTCGAATCGCTCTGCAATGTTGTTAATCAGCGGCCCCGCGAGTGGGACGGCACTAAGCGCCGCGTCTGTCGCTCCCGAAGCGTACAGGTTAGCGCCCTGCCAAGTTTTCCCCTGCTTTAGCAAGTCCTGTGCCGCTGCGCGTTCGTCGCTGCCCTTTTGCTGCAAAACTTTTGCAGGCGCATCAATCAAACGATGGTAGGCAAGCGTAACCGCGTTGGGATTCGTTCCTATATCGTCCGGTACATCGTTAGGGTCATAGCCGTGCGCCGTCTGCCATGCTTTTTCGTCCTGTACCTTTTGCGCGAGTTGCGCTTTCTCTTGATCTGTGGCCGGGTCTGTGAATGCGTGGTACAGGCCGCTAATCACTCCTACCGTGTTCCGTTTGATTCCGGCCCACACGCCCGTTTCCTCTGGCGGAGGTTGATTCTGCGCGTGAATCTGCGAGAAAACATCCCCGCTACTTGAGGGGGGAGCTTGCGCTGTCACCGCCGCGTGAATCTGCGAGAATACGTCGTTTCCCATCTATTGAGCCTTTGGAACCTGCCAACCATTCTGGATTGCTAACTGCCGTGCCTTGTCCGGGTCATTCCCCGCCGCTTGATAAAATTGCTGCGCGGTAGCCTTGTCAATCGCTTTGCCGTTTCCTTTGGGCAATGTCGCCGCGCCTGTAGTGGAAGAAGTAGCGGAAGTAGAAGCGGGAGCCGCTGTCTTACCGGGAGCCGTTGCGTTGTAGTTCGGAGGAGTTGGGTCGAGCGCCCGATCTTTCACATAGGATATTTCCGTGTTGAAAGCGGATTTTAGCGTTGGCCCGTCCATCTTTTTCGCTTGCGCGAGTCCTGCAAGGTTTTCCAAGAGGTACGGCCCTAGCCGTCCGGTGTGTACGCTCCCAAGCAATGTGTTGCTCAAGTCGAGTTTTGTCCGAAGCGCCGCATAATCAGGGTTGCCGCTGCCCCAGGTTCCCGTCATAAAATCATTCCAGCGCCCCGCCAGCGGCCCAAGTGTTCCGGCCTTGTCCATTTTGTCGAGTAGCTGACTGATTCCCATGTCGGACGCGGGAGCGCCCTTCGGAGCCTGCGTTAGCGCGAGTTTC
>Ga0207045_1186_pt1 | contig 12473 bp, 13 predicted proteins | sample Alteio_BWMinCont_69_FD_153299 | JGI IMG/M metagenome (GOLD analysis project Ga0207045, IMG submission 153299) | Enriched cells from forest soil in Barre Woods Harvard Forest LTER site, Petersham, Massachusetts, United States -... | ecosystem: Environmental > Terrestrial > Soil > Temperate forest >... | reverse complement strand
AATACCAAGGGAGTTGGTTGTTTTTTCCGATGACGTTGTTTTTAGATTGTGCGAGGATGAGGGATATGTTCACGCGCGTCTCCAAAGTATTTTCTAACGTCTTGTTCCGTCACCGTAGCAATACTATCTGGCCGCCACTTCGGATTCTTATCTTTATCAATCACCGCCGCACGTATACCTTCGAAAAAGTCGTGGCCTTGAAGCATAACATGCGCAATATGCAAATCCATCGCCAATACTTCATCGACTGTTTTGTTTTTTGCACGCTTTAATTGTTCTAAGGTGACTTTCAAACTGGTGGGTGAGCGGTGGGATAATTGTTGGAGGGTATCGGTTGCCCAATCGCTGTTGTCGGCTTTCAATGCGTTGATAATTTCTTCGGGGGTGGGGAAGCAGAAAGTGTGTTTTGTTTTCATGTTCATGTTCATTTTCATTTTCGCGCTTGCTGGCGCGCGCGCTTCCATTTGCTCCAAAGAAACCATGTTGATTATTTTTGTCACCCTATCAAAATCAATGTGCGCACACTCCGCAATTTTATTTTCTAAGTCGTCAAAATTTTTTTGCGGAATAATTGCTTTAATTAAATGTAATTCAAGTGCAGTCTGTGCATCAATTGTCTGTCCGGTGAGCGCCAAATAGGTTCCAACAAAATCAGGCAATCGACTCAAATAATACGTTGCACCAATATCAGGGAAAAAACCAATAATGGTTTCTGGCATCGCCCATCGCAAATTTTCTGCTGCAACACAATGTGATGCATGAATAGAAATGCCGACACCACCACCCATGGTAATGCCATGCGTTAATGCAATAATCGGTTTTTTATAATGGGAAATAATTTTATTAACATCATACTCGAGTTGAAAATAAGCAGTTGGCACGTCAATGGATTCATTTTTGTTTTGATAAATCGCACGGATGTCACCACCAGCACAAAATGCTTTTTCGCAGTTGGAGCGGATTACGATAGCGTTGATTGTATCATCGGATTGCCATTTAATGAGACGTTCTCGCAGTGCGGTAAACATGTCGCCGTTTAATGCGTTTAATGCTTGGGGGCGATTGAGGGTTATTTTGGCGAGGTGATTTTTTGTTTCGAATAGAATATCACTCATTGTTATGCTCACTTTTTACGTGGTTAGCACTGTTAGAAATCATGGCAAATTCAAGTTACGCGGTCGCTAGCGCTCCGCTGTTTTGCTTTGTTCAACCATATCGCTCACATCACCATACCGCACAATCTTACCATTCTTCATCACCGCCACCGTATGCGCTAAATAAGCCACAACAGACATATTATGAGTAATCAATAAATAGGACAGTTGTTTTTCGTTTTGTAGTCGATCTAAGAGTACCAGAATTTGTTTTTGCGTTGACACATCCAGCGCGCTGGTTGGCTCATCTAAAATTAATAATTTGGGTGATAAGGTTAATGCGCGCGCAATGCAAATACGTTGACGTTGACCACCCGAAAACTCATGTGGATATCGCCATTTAAAATCTTCGGGTAATTCAACTTGTTTTAATATCGCATCAACAATCGGCATCGCTTCTTTTTTATTACGCACTTTTTTTTGAATCAATAATCCTTCGCACAAGCTATCAAAAATCATCATGCGTGGATTCAAGGCAGAATAAGGATCTTGAAAAATAATTTGCATATCCGCACGCATCAATCTTAATTTTTTTGCAGATAACGTTGATAAATTTTGGCCTTGAAAAATAACAGCGCCATCGGTGTTTTTGATTAACTGTAAAATGGCTTTTGCTGCGGTTGTTTTTCCCGATCCTGATTGACCAACAAGGGCTAAGGTTTTTCCTTTTTCTATTGTGAAGGAAATGTCATCGACGGCTTTTACCTTGTTTTTTGAGAAATAGACTTTTAAATTTTCCACGGATAATATTATTTCGCGCTTGTTGGCACACGCGCTTCCATTGGCACTATCAGCAACACTGCTATGACGCGGCGTGGTTGGCAATATCGCATCAAACAACGCTTGGCTATACGGATGCTGCGGATGTTGAAAAAATATTTTTGCATTCGTTTGTTCAACAATCTCACCTTGTTTTAATACGGTGATATCATCTGCAATATCAGCCACGACTGATAAATCATGCCCGATAAATAATAAAGCGCATTGTTTTTCTTGTTTGAGTTTTTTTAGCAAATCGATAATTTGCGTTTGAATAGCGACATCTAATGAGGTTGTCGGTTCATCTGCAATAATAATGTCTGGTTCTGCGCAAATGGCAATGGCAATCATCGCGCGCTGACGCATACCACCGGATAATTCATGAGGGTAAGATTGATAAGAGCGCAGTGCGTCTTGAATACCCACTTGCTCTAACAAAGCCAGTGAGCGCTGTTTCGCATCACGACGATTAAGCGATAAATGCAGTCGAATGGTTTCTGATAATTGTTGTCCGATGGTCAATACCGGATTTAATGCAGACATCGCATCCTGAAAAATAAGACCGATTGACTTACCACGAATGCTCCGCATTTTTTTTTCGGAAAAATTCAGTAAATTGTGGTCACGAAAAATAATTTGACTGTCTGAACTCACATAGGCATTGTTTGGCAATAATTGTAAAATCGACAAAGCGGATAATGTTTTTCCGCTGCCTGATTCACCAACTAACCCCATGCATTGACCGCGCTGCAAAGATAATTGAAAGTTTTTCAAGACAGGCATGGATGCTGCTTTTGATACAAAAGCGAGATCAAGCTTGGGAATGTGTAAAATGGGGTTCATCCGTGATTCCAATATTACTTTCTTGCTATTCCTGTTTTTCTCGCAGCTTCCATCACGGCTTCTGCAACCGCAGGTGCAACATCTGTATTAAATACACTCGGAATAATATAATCGCGTGATAATGCTTTTGGATCAACACAATTCGCAATCGCATATGCTGCTGCTAATTTCATTTCAGCATTAATATCACTCGCATGGCAATCCAACGTACCACGAAAAATACCCGGGAATGCGAGTAAATTATTTATTTGATTTGGAAAATCACTGCGGCCTGTTGCCATAATCGCAACATAAGGCAGTGCTAATTCTGGCATAATTTCCGGATCGGGATTTGCCATTGCAAACACAATCGGATCTTTATTCATTTTTTTTAAATCATCCACTGTCAATACATTGGGTGCTGATAATCCAACAAACACATCGGCACCGGCAATGACATCATGCAGTGAACCCGTCTCATTATTGGGGTTTGTGCGGGCAACATAATCACACTTTGTTTCATCTAAATCAGTACGTCCAGAATGCAGCGCACCGCGACGATCACAGCCCACAATATTTTTAACACCCATATCCAATAACATATTAGTACATGCTGTGCCCGCAGCGCCTGTACCATTAAAGACAACCTTAATATCCGCCATCTTTTTATTCACTAATTTCAGCGCATTAATAAATGCCGCTGTCATCACGACTGCAGTACCATGTTGATCATCATGAAACACAGGGATATCTAACTCTGCTTTTAATCGTCTTTCGATTTCGAAACAACGTGGCGCTGAAATATCTTCCAAATTAATGGCGCCAAAGCTGGGTGAAATATTTTTGATGGTTCGAATCACTTCTTCCGTGTCTTTGGTTGCAAGACAAATAGGAAAAGCATCCACATTCGCAAATTTTTTAAAAAGCATCGCCTTGCCTTCCATCACAGGCATAGCAGCGAGTGGACCAATGTCACCTAAACCCAAAACAGCAGTACCATCACTGACAACAGCTACCATATTTTTTCGAATCGTTAAATTAAAGGCTTTTTCAGGTGATTCGTGAATAGCCATACATACACGCGCAACACCGGGTGTGTAAACCATCGATAGATCATCGCGATGATTAACAGCGACTTTGGGTTGAATCTCTATTTTACCGCCTAAATGCAGCATAAATGTGCGATCAGACATATAACGCACATCAATATCTTTAATTTCAGTCAACGCGTCATAAATGGTTTGCGCATGATCTTCGCCATACGTATCAACGGTAATATCGCGCGTGATAAAACCACCTTCTGCTTTTACAATATCAATTGCACCAACACGCCCCTCGAGATGACTAATCACTGCCAATACTTCTGAAAAAGCACTGCCTTGTTGCGGTAAATGAATACGAATGGTATAAGAATTACTTGCGCTAATGGTCATAGACGTTCCGAATTTAAAATTAAGAAAAGTGAGATTAAACGTATGACACAATCTCCTGTCAAGGAAAACAAAGAAAAATCAACCAAAATGACCGTTTTGATCATTCTGTTATTGATGATCGCATTGATTTTTGCATGGCATATCGTCATACCGCTGCTAGGGATTTCATTTATCATTACCACAAGCGTGCTAGAAATTGCCATTGCCACTATTTTATTACTCTGCATAACCACCTTATTATTTTTTGTTTTCACGGGTATTGGCATTGTTATTTTTAGCGCGTTTGTTCTTGTGTGGGCGCTACTCGCTGCAGTGCTATTTCCGCTTCTATTTCCCATTGTCATTCCTGTATTGTTAGTGATGCTGGTGATTTGTAAAATAGCAAGAAGGAAGAAAAGTTAATGTTTTATATCGTATGGATTTTAGTTGCCGTTATTGGTCGTCTGGTGATTCATATCCCTGATGTCACACCACTCACATCGCTATGCTTATTGGCACCCACTGTTTTTTCAAAACGAAACTCCTTGTTGATTATTTTTTGCAGTTTGCTTTTGTCTGATTTGTGTTTGCATTTTATTTTTCATTATGCCGTTCTCGGTTCATGGACATTATTTAATTATTCTGGCTGGTCGGCAGTGGTGTTATTGGGCGTGTTATTCGCAAAAAAACCAACTGTATTTCGCGCGCTGTCTTTTACAGTTTACGGTTCACTTATTTTTTGGGTGTGGAGCGATTTTGGAACGTGGTGCACATCCACGCTATATGCGCATACCATCAATGGATTAATGGATTGTTATATCGCGGCACTGCCTTTTTTGCGTGATGCAATTACAGGATCATTGATTTGGACTGGCGTGTTGGTATATCCCATTCTCCGTCACCACATAATCCATCAGCACATCCCATGCTTGCGGAATAATGTTATCTAATTTTTGAAATTCATAAGCGAGGCCAATCAGTATTGGTCTGCTTTCTTTTGGTGTGTGCAGCGTAAACTGTAGCGCACGATCATAACATCCAGCACCTCGCCCTAAACGATGGCATTGCACATCAAATGCAACCAACGGAATCAATAATAAATCTAATTTTTTTGGATCAATAGGTGCCTCTAACGAAATCGGTTCACTTATTCCTATTTTATTTTTTTTAAATCGTGTAGTTGCATCCACAGGATAAAACGCTATCGCATTTTGTGCGGAAAAAACAGGTAAATAAAGTGATTTTTTTAATTCGCGCGCACGATCGATAATGCGCGCTGGATTAATTTCATTTTCGTCTGCAAGGTAATAAGCAATATGCGTGCTGTTTAGAAAGTCAGGAAATTGAATTATTTCTTGCGCAATAGCATCAGATACATGAGAAACAAAATCGGATGAGAGCTGTTTACGATGCAGTCGAAGTTTACTTCTTATTAGTGCATTAAGCTCCACACGCGTCTCCAACCAACAGAAACAGTGTCATCAATTGACGTCACGACAATTCTTCCTTCATCTGTTTGATGAGTTGTCTGATTTGTTTTGCGGTACGTTGATTTTTATACTGCAAAGACGCATGTCCTTTAATATGCACTGCAATTTTTTGTTTTAATGCGGCATTTTCAAATTGCAGCGTATCAATGACCCGCATTAAATTATCTACTTGTGATTCGATCTGCGTTAATTCCGTTTGCATGGGTGTCTTCCTTGATTGTTATAAAGCCTGTGTTTGATCTCGCAACCATTCTCGCACGTCCGGTGCAAGCTCTTTTTCTAATAAATCATAAATCGATTGATGATAATCATCAACCCATTTAATTTCTTGTGCAGATAACAAACTCACATCAATTAATTTTCGCGCATAAGGCACCATGGTCAAATCTGCCATACCATAAAATGCGATATCACCTGTTAAACATTTTTTTGCAGGAATTTTCTCAATAATTTCACACAAATTCTCAATACGAATACCATACTGCCCCGTGAAATAGAGTCCCGGCTCATTACTCACGATCATGCCTGGCTGCAAAGGAACACCTGTTGCACCATAACTAATGCGCTGTGGGCCTTCATGCACACACAAATAACAACCGACGCCATGTCCTGTACCATGACCAAAATCCATTCCAGCTTCCCACAATGGTTGTCGCGCTATCGTATTAATATGCTCACCACACGCACCTTCTGGAAATGGCGTATGACGCAATGCCAAATGTCCTTTCAATACTAATGTGTAATGCTTTTTTTGATCCGCGGTCGGTGTTCCCAAATGTATCGTGCGCGTAATATCGGTTGTCCCTTCACAATATTGCCCACCGGAATCCAGTAACAATATTTCTTTGTCTGTTATTTTATGGCATGTTTCTGGCATCGCGTGATAATGCACAATGGCACCATGATCGCCAAATCCACAAATAGTAGAAAAACTTAAATCTTTGCAGCGCGGATCTGCACGACGAAATTTTTCAAGTTGATCAGCTGCTGTGATCTCATCAATGCCATCACGCCAATGATTTTCAATCCACTGTAAAAATGTCACAACAGCAATCGCATCAATGCGATGTGCTTCACGCATGCCTTTTAATTCTGTTTTATTTTTTAGTGCTTTCATGAGTATGATCGGCGATGCTTGTTTAATTAAAAACGCTTGGCCTAATTGTAATTCAACCCACCAGCTTGTCGTTGCAGGATCAACCCACACAGCGCCTGATAATTGTTGCAATGCTTTTGCAAATTGGTCATACGGTTTTAACGCAATATTTTGTGCAGCAAAATAAGGTAAACTAGTCTGTTCAATACAATGTAAATGTAGAAATAAAATCGCCTCACTCATCGTCACAATCGCATAACTAATGACGAGCGGGTTAAACGGAATATCATTTCCACGAATATTAAATAACCAGGCAATTTCATCTAATTGTGAGATCACCAAAGTTTCCGCACCTGCCGCTTTCATTGCATCACGCACAAATAATAATTTTTCTGTCGTTTCCAGTCCGGTATATTTCACATCTAAAATACGCACGTTATCCAGTGTTAACGGCGGTCTGTCTTTCCAAATAGCGTCAACCCAATTTTCTGGTACTGCGGTCAATTCTCCATGCACACGCAATAATGTTTCTGACCACTGATAACGTTGTGACATGCTAATGACGCGTGGATCAACAGCAACCGTACAATTAAATGCGTTTTCACCCAGCCATTGACTCACTGGCGCTGACACACCCTGTAACTGTTTCATTAGCTGAAATTCGTGCGCATTTAATTCTTGTTCTGCTTGCAGCGTATATCGCGGATCTGTCCAGAAATAAGCGCCTTCCAAACCAATTAAAGCTTCGCCATAGGAACCGGTAAAATTCGTTAACCAAGCACGACGTTGCCAATGTGCAGGTACGTATTCATTATTGTGATCATCGCGTGTGGGTACATAATAAAAGTCAACAGAGGCATTGATCATTTCTTGGCGTAATAATGTCAATTTTTCGGAAGCAACGGTCATGAGAAATTCCCTTTATTTTGCACTGTGAATTTATGGTAGCATATCGCACCATGACTACAAAAAACAAAATCATCATCATCGGCGCAGGTCTTATTGGCATAAGCTTTGCGCTAAGCTTAAAAAATACCGAACTATCCATTCAAATTTTAGAAAATCATTTGCCAGAAATCATCACGCAATCACATGAACATTCCAGACCCATTTCATTATCGTACGGCAGCATGCGCATTTTAACAACGCTGGGTATCTGGAATGAATTGGAAAAATTTACCTGCCCCATTTTATCAGTACATGTTTCAGAAAAAGGAAAATTTGGGTTTACTGAATTTTCTGCATCGGAACAAAAAGTTCCTGCATTAGGATATGTTGTGCCATTTTCACGCTTACAATCTGCTTTGTATCATCATGCTGCACAACAAAATAATACTATGTTTACTTCAATTGACTCCATTGAAAAAATCACATGTGATGCGAATGGCGCTGTAATAACAATATATGCTGCTTCTGAAAAAACTGATATTGACGCTAATTTATTAGTTGCCGCTGATGGCACCTATTCTCATTGTCGTGATTTATTGGGCATTGCACACACTGAACAAAATCACGATGATGTCGCGCATATTTATCAGTTGCAATTATCAGACAATCACAATCATGTTGCCTATGAACGATTTACAAAATTCGGCGTGTTAGCCATTCTGCCTTTATACGAAACAACAAAGGCGCAATTGGTGTGGACGATAACGCCTGTCATCGCAAAAAAAATAGCTGAGTGGGATGAAAAAACTATTTTGCAATTTTTACAAGATGCTTTTGAGGGACGATTAAATATTATGGCGGTGAAAAAGATTTCACAATTTCCACTCAAAACGATATTGGCAGAAAAACAAATAGTACAATCTGCCGTTTTAATTGGCAACGCCGCACACACAATTTATCCGGTTGCAGCACAGGGATTTAACTTGGGATTACATGATATAGCGATATTAAGCGATGTCATAACTGATGCATTAAAAAATAAAAAAAATATTGGCGACTTATCTGTATTGAAAAATTATGAAACGCGTGCAGTAACGCATCAAAAAGCAATTTTCTGTATCACCAATAAACTCACACCCCTATTTGATATGCCATTGATCGGTGGTTTACGCGGATTAGGATTATTATCAATGGATGTCATCAAACCAATGAAAAATACATTGGCAAAACGAACGATGGGATATTAATTTTTTTGAGAAATCCATGACCAAAACATACGACACTATCATCATCGGCGGCGGAATCGTTGGATTATCACTGGCTGCTTTATTGGCAAAAAATAATTTTTCAGTCGCACTCATTGAATCAAAAATACCAGAATTAACATGGGATGAAAATAATATAACAGCACGTGTGAGTGCAATTCACAACACATCACAAAAATTATTTGATTACCTAGAAATATGGAAATTACTCAATAAAAAATCTTACACACTTCTTTGTGAAATGAAAATTTGGGACCACACACACAATGCCAATATTCATTTTGATAGTCATGATATCAATCACCCACAAATGGGATGGATTGTTGAAAATCGAGAAATAACAAAAGTTTTATGGGAAAATGCACATGGAGTTGATTTATTTTGTCCGAACCAACCAGTTAAATTTGAAAATAATATATTAACACTCGATGATCACCAACAATTAAAAACTCAGTTACTTGTTGGTGCGGATGGCACGCACTCCTGGGTGCGACAACACACGTCCATCACATTAGAAACAAGACCCTATCATCAAAAAGCAATTATTGCCGTCATTGAAACACAACATGCACACAATCACATTGCCCATCAAAAATTTCTCACGTCGGGTCCAATTGCATTACTACCTTTATTTCACACACATCACGCCGCTTTAGTGTGGTCTGCTGACAATGAGATTAGCGATGAATTAATGAAAAAAACACAAAGCGATTTTGCGCACACACTAACGAACAATATGGATTTTAAGCTAGGAAAATTAAACGTTATCTCTGAACGCAAACAATTTGTATTAACCATGCAGCACGCCAAGGATTATGTTTCAGAAAACTGCGCACTCGTGGGCGATGCAGCGCATACGATTCATCCGTTAGCTGGATTAGGCGTGAACTTAGGATTAATGGATGCTGCCTGCCTAACGCAAACTTTAATTGAAGCGCGCAACAATAAAAAATCATTAGGCAATTTACGTATTTTGCGGCGTTATGCTCGCTGGCGAAGAGCAGAAAATGCACCTGTGATCGCAGCAATGCGCGCATTAAAAGAAATATTTGCTATCGATACACCGACATTTAACGTTATTCGTAGCTTAGGTGTTAATACAGTTGATCAATGTACACCGATTAAAAACAGATTGATGGAAGTGGCGATGGGACAATCAAAGGAGTTGCCGGATTTTTTGCAAGGTTGACAACGGACAATGCCGTGCCGCGGGCGCTTTATGTGCCTTATTTCTAAGCGAGAAATGAAAACCCCCATTGAGTTTTCATAAAAAATAACGTGTCAGGTGAAAACAAGGCACATAAAGCGCCCGCGGCACGGTAGAGCGGGAGCGGTAGTAGTAGTACAACATAGCGATTATTTGCACGATAACCTTTTAATCGTAACGCAGCCAGTGCCAATGAGTGTGCTGCATTATAGGCAAGATCAAAACGACTTTCTTCGCCTAAAAATTCATGCTCAGAATCTTTTAGGCGAGCGCGTCCGGAATGAATCAAACCCTGAACCTCGTTATCATTGGTTTTTTCAGGCTTAAGCATGCCCATTTTGACCAAATTTTCAATATTTTTTAAATTCACTTTCCATTCCAATTAAAAATATTTTGGGTTTTTGAATCACTTGAAGCACAAAGTGATTTTTGCTTTTATGTTTTTTCATCCAATCTGCTTCTGAATAAAAAGTAGGGTTAATTTGACGGCCCAATTGCTTTTGTGGTTTCTCAAGCAACGGAAATATTTCAGCGTAAGTAAGTGTATCGGAGATTACCATCAAATCAATATCACTTTTTGCAGTATCTTGACCTGACGCAATAGAGCCATAAATAAAGGCAAATTGTATTTGTGTTGTAAGAGGTGTTAATGTTTCTCGTAAAATATCTGACAAGCCAAACGTCTTTAAAACAATATTTCGCAGGTCAATAAAAAGTGGTGATGATTGATCTGCTTGATAGCGTTTTTGATTGCCAAAAAGTTCAGATTTTATGAGGTTCATATCCGATAATTTGGCTAATTCTCGCTGCACAGCGCCTGTACCTGAATCCGTTAACCGAATAATTTCATTGGTATAAAACAGTTGATCTGGTTTTCCATATAGTAATTGCAAAACTCGTTGCCGGACTTTGGGAAACAAAGTAGCTGCTGTATGGATTTTTTTTCTTTTCATTTGGGTATGATAATACCTATTTTGGGTATTATCAAGATTAATCGGTCATATAGCCAAAATAGGGGCATTCAATATTAATAAGAATGATCCAAAATATAATCCAAATCGACTTATTAAAACTGGCAATGTTTTAAATATATACGAAAGGAAAAATAAAATAATTGATAGACCCAATCCAAAAATAAACGATATATTCATATAATCTATACTTCTCAAACATTAAAATTAAAAGCCAAGGCAGCAACCTCGCAATGTAGTGCTCATCATAATATCTCACATCGATATAAAGATTCAGTTAATTATTTACCGATGAACGCGTGAGAGCGTGTTATCATCATGCTGTTTTAAAATTCCTCAGTGGTGACCGCATGAAAAACGCCACATTATGTATACGTTTTGGTATTAAAAAACATAACGCAGCGCAGGCAACCAAAGTTATTACTCAGGCACAAGAAATGGGGCTCATCAAGCCCGCCGATACTGAACATCCACGCTCTGGTTACGTTCCTGGTTTGGCTTAAAGTTTCTTGATCGTATTGTGTTCGTATTTTGCTTAAGACTTTCTTAAGTCCAACCCTGTATGCGAATTGACTCACATTAAATCTAACCCAAAGCTCCAAAAAATCGAATCGTTGACTCATATTAAATCTAACCCAACAAAATGGAGTAGATTTGATGAAATTCAGCGAAAAGCGATCGTATTTGGAGTCCATCAAACAGCGATACAAAAAAGCTACTCGAAAACAAAAGCAAAAAATTCTGGATGAATTTTGCGAAACAAGTGGTTACAACCGAAAGTACGCAATATACGCATTAGGAAGACGAAAGATAAAGCATCAACGTAAAAAACCAGGCCGTCATTCGCTGTACAACAATGAGCGCATTTTAACACCGCTGATGGCAATATGGCTTGCCAGTGATCTTGTGTGTAGTAAAAAATTAAAAGCCGCTATACGCGAATGGTTGCCGCATTATGAGAAAGAAAAAGCTACATTGGATGATGTGACGCGCGGACAGTTATACGCAATCAGTCCAGCAACGATTGACCGGATATTAAAGCCAGTGCGTCCACAATACCCGCATAAGGGGCGATCTGGCACAAAACCCGGTCGACTACTCAAGAATCAAATTCCGATTAAAACAGATCACTGGGATGTGACACAGCCTGGATATCTCGAAGCAGATACCGTTGCTCACTGTGGTAATTCTCTAGCCGGTGATTTTGTATGGAGTATTACGTTAACTGACATATTCTCAACATGGACAGAAATTCGCGCAACCTGGAATAAAGGTTCAGATGGCGTTCAAAAAAAGATAAAAAACGTCGAGAAAAGCCTACCTTTTGAGATTCTTGGCTTTGATTGTGACAACGGCTCTGAGTTTTTAAACCACCACCTGATTCGCTATTTTACTAAGAGAAAAAAGCC
>Ga0207045_1181_pt1 | contig 12649 bp, 9 predicted proteins | sample Alteio_BWMinCont_69_FD_153299 | JGI IMG/M metagenome (GOLD analysis project Ga0207045, IMG submission 153299) | Enriched cells from forest soil in Barre Woods Harvard Forest LTER site, Petersham, Massachusetts, United States -... | ecosystem: Environmental > Terrestrial > Soil > Temperate forest >... | reverse complement strand
TTTTCGGCAGACGGCGCTAAACTGACTATAAAAGGTGTCAGCGCCCACCCCGGTTTTGCAAAAGGCAAAATGGAAAGTGCCATAAAAATAGCAGGGCAGATCATCGCTGCGCTGCCTTATAATTTATCGCCAGAAGGTACCGAAAACAAAGAAGGCTTTGTGCACCCGGTTGCTATTGAAGGACATTTGGAAACCGCCAGTATTGATTTTATTATCCGTGATTTTGAAGATGAAAAACTGGTTGAACACGCAAATACCATCCGTAAAATAGCCGATGAAGTGTTGAAAACATTTCCTGCTTCATCATACGAACTGACAACCAAACCGCAATATCGAAATATGAAAAAGGTGCTTGATCAACATCCGCAAATTGCAGAATACGCAATGGAGGCCATGCGCCGCGCTGGCCTTGATGCAAAACTTTGCAGCATTAGAGGTGGTACCGATGGTTCGCGATTATCATTTATGGGATTGCCCTGCCCCAATATCTTTGCAGGTGAGCACGCGTTCCACAGTCGGCAGGAATGGGTATCGGTGCAGGATATGCAAAAAGCAGTGGAGACTATTTTACATTTATGTATGATTTGGGAAGAACGAAGTTGATTTCGATTGCGGATGTTCGATTTGGGATTTGGAAAATGTGGATTTGAGAATTTCAAATTCCTTAATTCCGAAATCGAAATTCCCAAATCCGACATCAAAGATTATTCTGCCAGCAAATCATCCGTCAGCTTATCAAACTCATTTATAAACTGTGTATAATAAACACCTGTGCCGGGCCCGCTGAAACCTGTATGTATTTTGCGTACATCGCCTTTTTTATCAATGATGATAGTGGATGGGAACCCTTTAAAATCCGCCAGCATTGGCAAACTCTTTTCGGGATCACCCTTTGAAGGCGTATAGCCGGTTATTAACAGGGTGTAAGGAATGTTAAAATGCTTTTTTAACTGCAGCAATGTTTTTTGCGATTTGGCAAAATCGTTGGTACGCTCATAAGCCAGGCCTACGATCTCTACGCCTTTTGGGTGATATTTTTTATAGTAACTGGTTACAAAGAAATTGGTTTCGTCCATGCAGTTAGGGCACCACGAGCCTAATATTTGCACTATAACCACTTTGTTTTTAAAGCGGCTGTCGGATAAAGAGACTTCTTTGCCGTTGATATCCTTAAAGGTAAAAGCAATTTTTTTATAGCCGGGCTTTAATACGGTTAACGAATAAGCATCGGGTAGTTTGGCATTTGGGTCTTTAACGGCGCTCCATTTATCAAGGCCCGAAAGCCCCGAATAGTATTTACCATCGCTTATGGTTTTCGCATTATCTATTTTCCCGGTAAAAATAAAAGCATGGCCGCCATCAAAACATGACAAGTATAGTTGATCGCCTGATACTGAGCCTTCCAGGTAGCGATAGTCGCCGCTGACGCTTAAAAATGTACCTGTTAATTTTGAGCCTGTTTGCTTGAACTCACCAACCAATTTTTCTTTACCAGGGATGCCGTCACCAAAAGTGGCCGACCAACGGCCAGATACATCAAAGCCTGGCTTGGCGGCTTTAAAAAAGCGCCATGCGGTATTCGGCGTTGCAGTAAAATCCATAGCAGCATCTTTATCGCCTAAATGTTTTATCCATTGGCCTTTTAAACCATTACCAGCAAATTTTAGCTTGAACTCCGAATTAAATAAAGGCATATGTATAAAAACCGAATCGCCTTTTATTTTTATATCGCTTACTTTAAAACGTTCTGCGCCGTTATGGATGGCTATTTGCTGGTGGCTGCCAATAGTTTTAACATCGAAATTAAAAGGCAATTCGGTGCCAGTTGATGTTTTTAAAATACCGCGCCATATGCCAGTTTGGAGTTTGGTTTGAGCGGATGCAGTGCCAAAAAGAGCAAATACTAATAAAGTTGATAGAATTAGTCGCATTTTAATTATCATGTCCAAACCTATCAAAATTTTATTTATTTATTTCAGCACCTCGCGGGATATGACAATTCTTTGAATTTCGGAAGTACCTTCATAAATCTGGGTGATCTTGGCGTCGCGCATTAAACGCTCCACATGGTATTCTTTTACAAAGCCATAACCACCATGTATTTGTACAGCTTCAATAGTTGTACGCATGGCAACTTCCGATGCATATAGCTTTGCCATCGAACTGGCCTGTGCATAGGGCAAGCCCTTATCTTTTAGCCAGGCGGCTTTTAAACATAACAAACGGGCTGCTTCAATCTCGGTGGCCATATCGGCCAGCTTAAATTGGGTGGCCTGTAAGTCGGCAATTGTTTTGCCAAATGCTTTGCGCTCCTTTGAATAATTGAGTGCCAATTCATAAGCGCCTGATGCAATGCCAAGCGCCTGTGATGCGATGCCAATACGGCCGCCATCCAGCGTATTCATGGCAAACTTAAACCCGAAGCCATCCTCGCCTATCCTGTTTTCTTTGGGTACTTTAACATCGGTAAACATTAATGAATGGGTATCAGAGCCGCGGATGCCCAGTTTATTTTCTTTTGCCCCAACGGTAAAGCCCTCCATTCCTTTTTCAACTATTAAAGCATTAATGCCATGGTGCTTTTTGGCAGCGTCAGTTTGCGCAATTACCAGGTAGGTGGATGCCGTGCCACCGTTGGTTATCCAGTTTTTAACGCCGTTTAGCAAATAATGGTCGCCCATATCTATTGCGGTAGTCCGCTGCGATGTGGCATCCGAACCTGCTTCAGGTTCGGATAAACAAAAAGCGCCCAATTTTTCACCAGTTGCCAGCGGAACAAGGTATTTCATCTTTTGCTCCTCGGTGCCATATTTCTCAAGCCCGTAGCATACCAATGAATTGTTAACGGAAACAACTACCGATGTTGAAGCATCAATTTTTGATAATTCCTCCATCACCAGTACGTATGAAATGGCATCCATTCCGCTGCCGCCGTATTGCGGGGAAACCATCATACCCATAAAACCAAGCTCACCCAGCATTTTAACCTGCTCTGTTGGAAATTTTTGATGCTCATCTCGTTCTATTACACCGGGCTTAAGTTCCGTTTGTGCAAAATCACGCGCAGCCTGGCGTATCATTATCTGTTCTTCCGTTAGTTCAAAATACATAGGTCTTTAAATTTCGATCCAAAAATAATATTATGCATGCATAGTAAAAAATCTATCACAAAAAAAGAGAGCCCTTTTGAAGCTCCCTTTCCCCTAATTAATTTAAACTATTGATTAAACCCAAAACAAAGAACAAAAATACCTCAGCTTGGGTGTCTGAGAATTCAAAAACAAAGTTTTACATAGGTAGATGTATTTATCGTTTTCATAGATTATTCGCAGGGCCACGATTTCAATAACAAATGTTAAGCCATAATTCTCCGTTTGTAAAAATCATTGACACGCCATGTAAAAAATAACATATTCTTTATGTTTTATAGCAGGCGGCATTATTTACTTATCAATTTATTTTTAGCCCGTAATGTTAAATATGTTGTATAAAATGGTATTGTATTGTACTATTGTATGTTATTTTATACAAGCCTTGTATTTTATTATCTACAAAGAATTAAGATCAATGACCAAAAAATTTATTATCAATGCCATTCTGTTAGTTACCATTGGTACGTTTGTGATGAGCGCCTGTAAGGACAAATCAAAAAATTATGCCGAAAATGATGTGATATTTAAGGACCTGGACACAACAATAAAGCCCGGCGACGATTTTTTCAGGTATGCCAACGGCGGGTGGCTTAAAAAGAATCCCATCCCCCCTGCTTACGCCGCCTGGGGAATTGGTAATGTGGTTGAAGAAGAACTAAGGGACAGGCTAAAAAAAATAAACGAAGACGCGTTAACTGCCAATGCCGAAAAAGGAAGTAACACTCAAAAAATAGGCGATTTTTATTTTAGCGGCCTCGATACTGTCGATATTGAAAAAGAGGGGCTGGACCCGCTTAAAGAAGAATTAGCTAAAATTGAAGCAGTTAAAACGGTTAGCGGGCTTATTGACGAGTTTGCGCACCTGCAAACCATTGGTGTACAAACACCAATTGAAGCCGGCGTTGGGCAAGATGCAAAAAACAGCGATAAAAATATGCTGCAATTGAGCCAGGGCGGCATAGGCCTGCCAAATCGCGATTACTATTTTAATACCGACCCGCACAGCGTTGAAATAAGGACAGATTACCAGGAAAAGCACTTGCCGATAGTATTTAAGCTATCGGGCCTAAGTTCGGACGAGGCCATTGCCGCGACTAAAAGGACGTATAGCCTGGAGACGTTTTTTGCAGATAGTTCGAGAAAGCTGGAAGACCTGCGCGACCCTTACCACAATTATAACAAAATGCCGCTAAGCGGATTAAGCAAGCTTGCTCCGGACATTGATTGGAAAAGCATGTTTGCGAAAATGGATTACAAAAATGTTGATTCGGTAATTGTTGGCCAGCCCGAATATTACAGGGCGGTAAATAAAGCGCTTAAAACTTTCAGTATCGATGATTGGAAAAACTATTTGCGTAAAAACCTGGTAACGGCATTCGGATCGTACCTGAGCAAACCGTTTGATAGTGAAAATTTCAGGTTCTACGGCACAGTGTTGAACGGCAGTAAAGAGCAATTGCCCCGCTGGAAACGTGTACTGGATACCGAGAATGGTTTGATGGGCGAAGTATTGGGCCAGATATTCGTAAAAGAATATTTTCCCGAAAAAACAAAACAACGCTATGTAAACCTGGTGGAAGCCATGCGCGCCACCTTTAAAGAGCACATTGAAAAGCTGGACTGGATGAGCGAACAAACAAAACAAAGGGCTTACGATAAACTATCGAAAGTAAACCCTAAAGTTGGTTATCCCGACCACTGGAAAGATTTTTCGACATTGACCATCAATCGCGGGCCATATGCACTTAATGTAATGCGGGCAAATAATTTTTGGCACAGGTACGATGCCAATAAACTGGGCAAACCCGTAGATCGCACCGAATGGGGCATAACACCGCAAACCTATAATGCTTATTACAACCCGTCGAATAATGAAATTGTGCTGCCCGCGGCGCAATTTTTAGTGCCCGGTGTAAAGGATGAAGATATAGATGATGCCGTAGTGTATGGCTATGCAGCAGCATCAACCATAGGGCACGAAATGACACATGGCTTTGACGACGAGGGCCGGCAGTTTGATGCCAAAGGGAACCTGAAAGAATGGTGGCTGCCGCAGGATTCGGTGAAGTTTACGCAGCATGCCCAAATGCTGGTTAACCAGTTTAACGGCTATAGTATTTACGGCCTGCACGTTAATGGCAAAGCTACTTTAGGCGAAAATATTGCCGACCTGGGCGGCATTGTCATTGGCCTTGATGCTTTTAAGAAAACCGACCAGTACAAAGAAGCCAAACCGATAAACGGCTTAACCCCCGTGCAGCGTTTCTTCTTAGGCTATGCTTTAGGCTGGCTTGGGCAGGAAAGAAAAGAAGCCCTATCAAGCCAGATATTGACTAATGAACATGCCCCCGGTTTTATGCGGGTTAACGGGCCGTTTACCGATGTGCCTGAGTTTTATGATGCTTTCCACATAAAAAAAGGCGATAAAATGTGGCTGGATCTAGACAAAAGGGTGAAGATTTGGTAGGGATTGGTTTAAATCGTTGTAGAGGATAGCTTAGAAGTGAAATGAAAAACATATGTAAAATTTCATAAACAATTTACTTTTTGTTTTTTTTGTTAAAAGCATTCTTCTCATGACCCATATAAGCATAGATGAACAAGTCGAAATATTAAAAACGACAACCGAAAGAGTAGGTGTGTCTCCCGAAGCTGCATCTGCATTTCTTCATAGTGCCGGGATTTATACGGTCGGGGATGGATTGGCTCGAAAAGAAACCGTCCATTTTAAACATAGCAATAAGACCGCCGCCATTTCGAAAACCCACAAAAAATAATGGCCGGGTTTCAATCGTTTAACGTGCTCGCCTTTCACAGTTGCGACCGTAATCTTGGCCTGCGATTGGTAAACGGAAAAGATGAGCTTCGCGCAAGTAATAATGCTTGGGATTGGTTGGGGCCGGGTATCTATTTTTGGGAACAAGATCCGGCCAGGGCATTAGAATATGCGACCGATGCTGCGGAAGGAAAACAGAAGAATAAAGAGGCCCCGAAAACCCTTCGTAGTTGGTGCAGTAGTTCAGTTGGGCAATTGCCTGAATTTAGTCGAATCATCGGCACTGGATATTTTAACTACTGCTTATGCCGGTCTGGAAGAGCTGACAGGTAAATTGGGCGTTCAGATGTTAACGAACCGGGGTCAAAACCGGGCACTGGATTGTGCGGTGATCAAATATATCAATGAGGCAAACAAACAGGCAGGCAAAGCGCCTTATGATAGCATCCGTTGTGCCTTCCCCGAAGGCGATGCTGCTTATCCCGGAGCTATGATTAGCAAAAGGCTTCATATTCAAATATGCGTTTGTAATTCCGACGTGATAAGTGGGTACTTTCTTCCACGGCCGGTCGATAAGTTCAATCCGAATTTATGACGGGAACCCTAAGTTATTTTTGCCGAAACGTGCAGCTTCTTTCGGACTAATCTCTAAAAAAAATTATTTAAGTTTGTTTTCAACTGACCATCATAAAAAAATGAACAAAAAGACACTCCTTACCATAGGTGCCCTTGCTGCATTCGCGTTATGCGCTTATCAAACCAAAACATTATTAGATAAACCAAACGACCCGATATATAAAAACATCGACCCGTCGGTTAGCCCCGGCAGCGATTTCTTTTTATATGCCAATGGTACCTGGTTAAAGCAAAACCCTATCCCGCCTGCCTATTCAAGCTGGGGCATAGGCAACGAAGTCACCGAAGAAATTCGCGACAAGCTGAAAAAAATCAACGAGGATGCCCTCAATGCAAATGCGCCAAAAGGTTCGGCAACGCAAAAGATCGGCGATTTTTATTATACCGGGCTCGATAGTACCGGAATTGAAAAAGCAGGCATTTCGCCCTTGCAGGAACAATTGATTTTAATTGAGAATGCGAAAAACGCACAGGATATTTTAAATGCCGCCGCTGTTTTAACAACCATTGGCGCACGGAACTTTATAGGGGTACGTGTTAGCCAGGATGATAAAAACAGTGAAAAGATGATGGTGCAGTTGGGGCAATCGGGCTTGGGGCTGCCTAACCGCGATTATTACTTTAAAACTGATGCACGCACTACCCGCATCCGTAATGATTATACCGGCAAATACCTGCCAACCCTGCTTACTTTATCGGGCTGGGACGCTGCAAAAGCTGAAGCAGGTGCAAAAAGCGACTATGCTATAGAAAAATTCCTTGCAGATAGCAGCCGTAAACTCGAAAATCTGCGCGATCCCTATCGTAACTATAATAAAATGACGGTGGCCGCCTTAAACGAGTTAACGCCGGACATCAACTGGACCGGTTTGTTTAAGACCTTAGAAATTAAAGCCGTTGATTCGGTAATTGTTGGCCAGCCTGAATATTACAGGGCAGTAAACGCAGCGCTTAAAACTTTTTCGGTTGATGATTGGAAAGCATACCTGCGTCTTAAATTAATTACTTCGTATGCCCCATATTTAAATACTGCGCTGGCAGATGAAAGTTTCCGTTTTACAGGCAAAACACTTCGCGGCCAAAAAGAGCAATTACCACGCTGGAAAAGGGTACTTGATAATGAAAACGGCATAATGGGTGAGTTGCTGGGGCAGCTGTTTGTTAAAGAATACTTTCCCGAAAAGGCTAAGGTGCGTTACATGGCGGAAGTTGAGGCAATTCGCCAGGCCTACCGCGAACATATCCAAAAACTGGATTGGATGAGCCCCGAAACCAAGCAAAAAGCACTGTTAAAATTAAACAGCATCCATCCAAAAGTTGGCTATCCAGATCAATGGAAAGATTTTTCGGCACTTAATATCGGCCGCATTTCTTACGCCGGCAATGTATTGCAGGCCAGGTATTGGTCGTACCTGGTGAATGTAAATAAGTTGGGCAAACCGGTAAACCACAAGGAATGGAACATGACACCGCAAACCTATAACGCCAACTATAGCCCATCAAACAATGAAATTACACTGCCGGCTGCACAATTGCTGATACCAGGCATAAAAGATGAAGATGTGGACGATGCTATGGCTTACGGCTATGTAGCTGCATCGGTAATAGGCCACGAAATAACCCACGGCTTTGATGATGAAGGCCGGCAGTTTGATGCCAAAGGCAATTTAAAAGAATGGTGGACACCGCAGGATTCGGTTCAGTTTACTAAACGGGCGCAAATGCTGGTCGACCAGTTTAATGGCTATGTAGTGTTAGACAGCCTGCACATCAACGGTAAAGCAACCCTCGGTGAAAACATAGCCGACCTTGGCGGTATTGTTTTAGGCATAGATGCCTTTAAAAAGACGCAGCAATACAAGGAGGGTAAAAAGATAAATGGGTTTACGCCGATGCAACGGTTCTTTTTAGGCTATGCTTTAAGCTGGCTCGGCCACGAGCGGGATGAAGTATTAGCTAACCAGATATTAACTGACGTACATTCACCCGGCTTTTTGCGCGTTAACGTCCCTTTTACCGATGTGCCTGAGTTTTACGAAGCTTTCAACATTAAAAAAGGCGATAAAATGTGGGTCGACCCGGATAAGAGGGTGAAGATTTGGTAAAAGGGCCTCACCCAAACCCTCTCCAAAAGGAGAGGGCTTTTAAAGGCTTTTTAAAGTGCCTTTACCTATATTTGCCCCCATGCAGGTTTTAGCAATGTCAATAGGGCAGCATATTGCCGACGAATTTAATCAAACAACGCCTTTAGAGTGGGTCGGGGCATTAACTTGCATCGCTTGTGTTTACCTGGCAGCGATTCAAAATATTTGGAACTGGCCAATAGCTATAATAAGTGTAATAGCCTATACCATTGTTTTTTACAAAAGCATGCTTTATGGCGATGCCGGGTTGCAGGTATATTTCCTTGGCACAAGCATTTATGGCTGGTATTTTTGGATCAAGAAAAAAGAAAGGCATGAAAAGCCGGTGACGAGCCTGAGCACTAAAGAATATCTCCTGGTATTTATCGCTACAGCCGTTCTTTCCTTATTGTTAGGTTTATTCCTGAAGCACTTTACGCCTACCAATGTGCCCTATATCGATGGTTTTTGTACGGCAGTAAGTTTTATAGCGCAAATATTAATGACCCGGAAAGTGTTACAAAATTGGGCGCTTTGGATATTTGTTGATATATGCTATGTGCCGCTATACATTTACAAAAACTTATATGTAACGGCGATATTGTATATAGTCTTGTTAGTATTGGCATGGTTGGGTCACGTTGACTGGCAAAAGGAGTACAGAAAAAGTGCGGCGTAAATGCGGAACTCGGAATGTCAAATTCGGAATGGAACTTCTAAATACTTCCGCACTCGACATTCCGAGTTCCGCATTCAGAATACTTCCGCATTAAAACAAATCAAAATGCAGCAATCCGAAATAAAAAAGATAGCAGTGGTCGGCCCTGAATCAACAGGCAAATCCACCATGTCGGCCTATCTTGCAAAACATTATAATACCGTTTGGGTGCCTGAATATGCAAGGGAATATTGTGAAAAACTAACGACGCCGCCCACCTGGCAGGATGAAGTAAATATGTTTCACGGCCAGCTGGCCCTCGAAAAAGAAATATTGCCCAAAGCAAACAAACTGCTCATCTGCGATACAACATTCATCACTGTAAAAATATGGAGCGATTATACTTTCGGCAGATCTCCGCAGGAAGTGCTGGATGAATTGCCAAGACACCCATATGATCTTTACCTGCTATTAGATATAGACCTTCCATGGGAAGAAGACCCTCTTCGTGATTTCCCCCACATGCGCGAACATTTTATGGAAGTTTGGATTAAAGAATTGCAGACGTTAAATGCAAAATATGTGGTAATATCAGGTGCCGGGGACGAAAGGTATGCTAATGCGGTTGCCGCTATTGATGAGTTTTTGAGATAATGCGGAAGTCGGAGTGTTGAATGCGGAAGTCGCAATGTCGAATGCGGAATTTTTGAAATTTTTTAATTTTATTTGACCGATAAAAGCAATACTTCCGAAATCGACATTCCGACCTCCGCATTATTCCTAAAATACTTCCGCATTCGGCATTTCGCATTCCGAAATTTTATAAATAAATCCGAAATCGTAATCCGAAATCCGAAATTTCCTACCTTCATGCAACGTTACAAAAACTACTGCGTCATATAACATGCAAGCTGATCAAAATTTGGAAGCAGTATATGTTGACAAGCATTACGACCTTGTGGTTGAGTGCAAAAAAGGCAGTAAAAAAGCCTGTTATGAGTTGTATAAGTTGTATTCTAAAGCGATGCTGAACATCGCCTTTAGGATAGTGGGTAATATTGCGGAAGCTGAAGATGTTTTGCAAGAGGCTTTTTTAGATGCGTTCAGCAAAGTGAAAGACTTCAGGCAGGATACTACCTTTGGGCTTTGGCTTAAGCAAATTGTGGTTAACCGCTCCATAAACCTGTTGCGCAAGCGCAAACTGGAATTAATAGAGATGGAAGGGGAACAATTAGAGAATATTGCAGACGAAGAGGAAGAGGATGACGAAGAAGTACAATACAAGGCAGCCCAGGTAAAAGAGGCTATAAAGGAATTACCCGAAGGCTATAGGTTAGTGATATCGCTTTACCTGCTTGAGGGTTACGACCATGAAGAGATAGGGCAGGTTTTAAATATATCTGAAAACACCTCGAGGACACAGTTTTTGAGGGCGAAAAGAAAATTGATTGAGATTTTAAAAAGAAAAGGAGTAGCGTAATGAGCAAGCGATTGGAAGAATTCATAAAAATGAACAGGGAAGAATTTGATGACCTTGAACCGTCGGTCGATTTATGGTCGCGGATTGAAATGCATCTGCCCGCTGAAGAAACCCCAATAAAAAAGCTGGAAACAAAAACATTTTCGCTTGGCTTTGTTTTGCGTGTAGCCGCCACGGTGATAGTAGTAATGGGTATAAGTTTTGTTTTTTATGTTAGGAATGAAAAAAAGGGAGGAATAGACCTTGCAGCCATTAACCCGGTGTATGCAAAGCAGCAGGTTCAATACACATCGCAAATAGAAACACAACGTACAGAATTAAAATCTATAGCAAAGTCGGACCCGCAGATGTACAAGGAGTTCAGCGATGAAATTGCACAGATGGATTCAACTTATAAGGAATTAAATACTGATTTAGCTACCAGCCCTAACCAGGAACGCGTTTTACGTGCAATGATAAAAAACCTGGAAATACAAACCCAGGTACTTACCCAGCAGCTGAAAGTAATCAGGCAGATGAATACAATGAAAAAAGAGGAACAAAGTGATGTTAAAAATATATAAACCAATACCGTTTGTTTTAATGGCGCTCTTCGCCGTTAATGCAATGTGCTTTGCGCAGGACACCACTGCTACGCAGCAACCCGGAAAATCAAAGGGTTATAGCGAAAAGCACTATGACCTTAAGCTGGACAATCTTGATGCAAAAATCAACATGGGCATTAACCACCTGGTGAATAACATTTTAGTAAAAGTTGGCGATATAACTTCGAAAGTGGATTTTGAAGTTAACGGGAACGAAAAAAATATAGACATTAACGTTGATCCTAAAATTGACCTTCAATTAGGTGGGCTGCTTAAAAACCTTAACCTGGATATTGACCCGGATGTTCATTTAAATTTTAGTGATGATGGAAATAACCAGGATAATGGGCAGGGATACCGGGTTGAAAAATCCAAAAGCTATAGTAAAAGTTACCCCATAGACGGGAACGACAAAATAAAACTCAGCAACCAGTATGGCCGGATAACGGTTAACACATGGGACAGGCACGAAATTAAAGTTGATGTACAAATTAAAGCCCAGGCTGAGGATGATGGCACCGCGCAGAAGCTATTGGATGGCGTACAGATACGGGATAGTAAAAGCGGTGACCTGGTATCTTTCAGGACATCGATTGAACCAAGCAACAACAGTTCATGGAAAATTTGGGAGTGGGGCGATAAAAAGAAGCATAAAGTCGAGATAAACTATACTGTATATATGCCTGCCAAAACCGACCTGAATGTTGAAGATAGTTATGGCGGCATTGAATTGCCCGACCTGGCCGGAAAGGTAAAGATCAGTTGTTCGTACGGGAGTGTGCAGGCACAAAACTTAAGTAACCCTGCCGATGATATTGAGGGTAGCTACGGCAGCCTGAAGGTAGCATCCGTTAACGGAGCCCGTCTCGACTATTCGTATGGAAGTGTTGAAATGGATGAGTGCAACAACCTTAAAGCTGATCTTAGCTATGGCTCTTTCAAACTGGGAAAACTTAAAGGTACTGCCGATCTTGACCTATCGTATATGGGCGGCACCAAAATTGAAGAGATGAGCGCCGGTTTTAAACGGTTAAATGTTAATGCTTCCTATTCAGGATTGTCAGTTGGCGTACCCGGCAACAATAATTTCGACTTTGATGTTACCACAACTTACGGTGGCTTTAACTATAGTGATGATAAAGTTACCATCACCAGCAAAACACCTGACGACAGCAAGCACTACAGCTCGACTAAAAACTACAAAGGTCATTTCGGCAAGGGTGGAAGTGAAGCGCAGGTA
>Ga0207045_1180_pt1 | contig 12664 bp, 9 predicted proteins | sample Alteio_BWMinCont_69_FD_153299 | JGI IMG/M metagenome (GOLD analysis project Ga0207045, IMG submission 153299) | Enriched cells from forest soil in Barre Woods Harvard Forest LTER site, Petersham, Massachusetts, United States -... | ecosystem: Environmental > Terrestrial > Soil > Temperate forest >... | reverse complement strand
AAATGCGGCCCCTTAAAGCTTCAGCAGAGAATCCACCAAAGACGACAGTATGAACAGCTCCAATCCGTGAACAGCTGAGCATGGCAATGACGGCTTCAGGAATCATTGGCATATAGATGGCCACACGATCTCCCTTTTTTACGCCTTGGGATTTCAGGACATTGCTAAAGCGATTGACTAGCTGATACAACTCAGTATATGTCAAAGCCACCGTTTCTCCACGTTCTCCTTCCCATAAAATAGCTGTCTTATCCTTTGTGTCCGTCATTAAATGGCGATCCAAGCAGTTATAGCAAGGATTAAGCTTACCTTCAATAAACCATTTGGCATGGGGAGGGTTCCACTCCAACACTTTATTCCAATGCTGAAACCAATCCAAACAACCTGCTTGTTTATCCCAAAAAGCTTCTCTATTTTGTTGAGCTTCTTTAAAAAGAATTTCCATATTTGCATGGTCTTTTAAAGCTGTTTGGGGAAATAGACGTCTACCGGGGGAATGTATGTCTCTCTCAGCTTCATTATTATTGGAAGCATGAAGATCTTTATCTTTTTGCTGCATCATCAGCTCAGGCGCATTTGACGATGTCATAGGCTGCAATTTCTCGTTAATATCAGCAACTACATTATTCATTAAGGCTATTGGTTTAATTTCGTCCTGCATAGAGGTAGAAGGAATTAAAATCCCAGAGAGTATGTTCGAAATCGACGGCAAACCAGACGAATTCAACCCCACAGTCGTCATTAAAAAAAATGAAATTATAGACAATGAAATTATTGAGTACTTATACATTTTGTTCATCGCTTACTCATCCTGATATTGTTTTTTTATGTCTTTAATGACTGATGGATCCGATAATGTTGTGGTGTCGCCTAAGACATGGCCTTCAGCGATATCCCGAAGAAGCCTGCGCATGATTTTACCGCTGCGTGTTTTAGGCAATTCGCAAATGAATATAATTCTTTCAGGTTTAGCCAAAGCTCCAATTTTTTTTATCACATGTCCCTTGAGAATTTCTTCCAACGCATTATCTGTTATAATCCCTTCCTTAACTGTTACAAATGCAACAATGGATTGTCCCTTAATGGCATCATCTCTACCAATAGCTGCAGCTTCTGCAACGCTTGGGTAGTCCACTAAAGCACTCTCAATCTCAGCCGACCCTATGCGATGCCCAGAAACTTTAATCACATCGTCAGAACGACCTGTCAGCCAAAAGTATCCTTCCTCATCCTGCGTTGCCCCATCGCCGGTAAAATAGTATTTGCCTCCCCACCTACTCCAATAGGTCTGTTCAAAACGCTCCGGATCATTGTGTATCCCTCTCAACATGGAAGGCCATGGAGATGTAATTGCAAGTAATCCCGATGAAGCACGACTGCCATCAAGATGCAATATGGCAACATCAATTCCCGGCAATGGCTGGGTAGCGCTGCCAGGCTTTAGGGGGGTCACGCCAGGAATTGGTGAAATCATGATGCTACCCGTTTCCGTTTGCCACCAAGTATCCACAATAGGGCAATTTTCATATCCCACATGTGTGTAATACCAGTTCCATGCCTCCGGATTGATAGGCTCGCCCACAGATCCCAACAGGCGCAGAGAAGATAAATCATGTTTTTTAAGCCATTCAGTGCCCCACTTCATAAAAGTGCGGATGGCTGTGGGGGCTGTATACAATATCGTGATGCCGTATTTATTAATCAACTTCCAAAAGCGGTCCCGCTGGGGCCAATCGGGTGCTCCTTCATAAATGAACTGCGTCATACCATTCGACAACGGACCATACACCACATAACTGTGACCGGTAATCCATCCTATATCAGCAGTGCACCAGTAGATATCAGAAGGTTTGATATCAAATACCAATTTTGTTGTAAGGGTCACCCCTACCATGTACCCACCGCAAGTATGGACAATTCCCTTAGGTTTGCCAGTAGTGCCTGAAGTATAAAGAATAAAAAGACGATCTTCAGCATCCATAATCTCCGGGGCACAGATAGCCGGAACATGCTCCATTAAAGAGGTGTACCAAAAATCGCGACCCTTCAACATATTAATCGGCTGGCCGGCATGTTTGACGACTATTACACTTTTGACATTGGGGCAGCTAACCAGAGCTTCATCCACTGCTTCTTTTAAGGGGATAATAGATCCACGACGAAAACCTCCATCAGTAGTAACCACAAGCTTAACTTCCGCATCTAAAATGCGGTCCTTTAAGGCTTCGGCCGAAAACCCGCCAAAGACGACAGTGTGAACAGCTCCAATCCGCGCACAACTGAGCATAGCAATGACAGCTTCGGGGATCATTGGCATATAAATTGCCACGCAATCGCCTTTTTTGATCCCTTGCGATTTCAATACATTGCTAAAACGATTGACCCGTTGATAAAGTTCAGCATACGTTAAGGACACCGTTTCGCCACGTTCCCCTTCCCATAAAATAGCAATCTTATCTTTTGTGTCGGTCGTTAGATGTCGGTCCAAGCAATTATAACAAGGATTAAGCTTGCCTCCAATAAACCATTTGGCATAAGGGGGATTCCATTCCAAAACTTTATTCCAATATTGAAACCAATCCAAACAGCCTGCCTGCTTATCCCAAAATGCTTCTCTATCTTGTTGAGCTTCTTCAAAAAGAGTATGTATGTACATGTTGTCCCTAAAAAAGTCTGTTACCCTAATTTGATCCTGGTATACTGTAATATGTTGATTATTTAATGTTCGACAATATTATTTAACATCTTTGCAATTCAAGTGCTATTTAATTATTTTCAGAAATTGAAAGGGCGGTGCAGCTTTCCAAAGAACCCTCGCTTCATCATATGCAGCATATCTAGGTGATTCAGGCGTTCCTTGATTATATGTTAATCGAAAAATTGACTCTTCATGGGTCAGTTCGTTTGGATTACATCCCCGAGCTTTTTTTTCAGGCAGCTTAAGCTCATCTAACAAAAGAAACGATTTAATGGCCGCAATTGTTGGTTCCTCCCATAAATGCTCATATTTTATTGCTAAAATTTGCGCTTCTTCAATGGTACTTGGAGATGATTCTTCCTGAAGCCATTTTGAAAGATGTTGCTTACAACCAAAAGCGTCATAGCATAGTAGGTTATGTGAGATGGTTTGACAGGTTGAATCCTGGATCTTGTTTAACCATTCCTGGTCGGAGTTTTCCATGTTATTAAAATGTTGTATCCCAAAAATTGGATTAATCATAGCAAAATGAAGAGCGGATTCAATGGCAAAATCTGGATTTGAGAAAATAAATATTATTTTTCCTTTAAAAGATGCATCTGGTGGTAAGCAATGGGTCTTTAATACAGTAAATGAGGTTTGCTTTAAAAGAGTTATATAAAGCATGGTACTCCCTGATCGTCCTGTACTTGCGACCAAGACAATATTTTCAATATCAGTAATTGCTTCTAACTGTTGTCTTGTTTCGACAAACCAAAAATCAGTAGTAAAGGCTGAACAAGAATCTATCTGAAATATCATTATGTACAAACAAATAAACTTTACAATTTTAGGCATGATTCAAAAAAATTGTTTTTAGGTAGCAGATCCTGATCCAAATTTAACCTCTGTGTACTCTGTGATCTCTGTGGTATTAACAACTACAGAGTTCACAGAGAGGTGGTGCCCTAATTTGAACCAACCTCAATTTTACATTTTTTTTATCACATAAACATATGATATTTTTTTTAACACTTCAAGCTTTATTTTATGTTGTTTGCAATTCAGCATATCGCACCAAAACCCAATACAAATACAGAAAGACCATTTCTTCACTTAGATTTTTTTTGGCAAATTGCGTAGCATTTTTAGCAATCTTACGCGCTTTGCCATCATTAGACTTAGCCCAATTTATTTTTTCAATAAGATCACTTAGATCTTCTTTCACAGGAATAAAATGCTCGTTAGGTTTAAGATTACCATAATACCACTCGATGTTGTCCGTCACTTGTTTCAATAAAACGCTATTTGACAGCAAAATCCAATACATACGCTGCCAGGAGCAAGTATTCCCGTCTACATCAACCAGATACTTATATTTCAAGCTATCCGCTTGAGTGACAGCTAGGCCTTTCAATTCCGGCATGGCCTGCATTGACGGATTAATTTCAGCACCTTGTACGAACTGGGAAAATCTTGCGTTAAGATATTTAGAATTTTTCAGTGAAAGTAAAACGAGTTTCGCGCGTGCCAGTTCACGCCACATTTCCGTATGAAATGATCCTCCCGTACTGGCGCCCCTCCAAAAGGCCTGATCTTTTTTGGATATCCAAGGAAATTTTTTTTTGGCAGTTTCTATTTGTTTTCCTACCCCTCCATAGTTGCTTAAAGCATCAAGATCGGGTATTAAAATTTGATTATTATTATATTTGTTCTTCGCAAACACGAATGCAGGTGCCAAAGTAGTATCAGGGCAAGAAAATGCAACATCAAGCGGGTTAATGACAATTTCCACATTAGGTAACTGGACAGCTGCAGCTAATTTATTAAGAGCATCAACAATTTGATTGCGTCGCCCTTGTAAAAATGTTCCTTCATCATTGGTTAAATATGAAATGTGCTGAGATTGGATTTTGTATCTAACAGAATATTCATTGCCAGGGGCACGCATCAATCGATCAATGGATTCCTGAGAAATTCCTTTCGCTTTATAAATTTCAAGATCTTTATTTATCTGCTGTAACATCCACTTAGGTGGCTCTTGAGTCACCAAGAGCTGGAGTTTTTCATTAAAATCAGCGCTTAAATTAGTCAATAAAATAACTAGATTTGCAATTAGTAAAATTATCACTTGCCTGTACATACTATCCCCAAAACTAAGATTTTAAAATTTGCAAATATTTTTGATACAACTCTTTTGAATTGGTAATAAGTGCTTCTTCTGTGACTACATTTTCAGTTCCGAGCACAACATTCCTGGGCTTTATGAGTGTATGATATAAGGCTTGAAGTTTTGGATTTTTACAATCATATTGCCTAACCCATTCACGGCCTTGTTTTGCTTTTTCTATATATTCTGGATAGTGATTATAGACTTCTTTTAGTGCGGTGACGACATCATTAACGTCGCAGTCAAACTGATTTCCGCATCCCTCTCCAAAAAGATTAGAGTAATTTATGCTTGCAGGTACTTTTATATTGCTTGGAATCGCTCGGACAAATCCGGATTCACAGATTGTGGTCGAGGCTGTATTATCAGTAATTATTACAGGCAAGCCTAAAGCGAGGCTCTCTCTGGGAATATAGGAAAAGCCTTCACCACGTGAAAGATTAATAAAGCAATCACATGTAAGCAGGCGATCTATAAATTGTGATAAGGGGATTTTGCCCTCCTCGACTATTACTGTAGTTAATTTATATTTTTTGATGGCTGCTTTAATAGGAGAGCGATCAAGACGACCTGCCCGTAAGAATAGAATAACATTAAGATTGTTTTTAAAGGCTTTTGCAAATGCTCTAATTAAAGGGATCGGATTTTTATTTGCCGAGGTGTCCACGAAAATGAATGGCTTTGATGATGTATCTGCATGGGGAGCCCGGGCATAATAAGGTTCTAAAATCATTGGAAGTGGGAGCACAAAAATAGGGATAAGCACACCTGATTGCTGATACATTTTAGATATGTAGATGTCGGGAACAACTACTGCATCAAATTCCTGGTTTAAAATATTTACCCACATAGAAGGGATTTGCGTAGTTTCAAGCATTGAATAAGCAAGCTTCACAATACTATTTTTAGGCATCTTATCTGCTGGCTTCCCTCCTCTGCTCCATATTAATTCTGTGAGCATGGCAACTTTGCCATCCTCATGATCAGGATTATTAATGCATGCTATGGCCTTCGGAGTTAATTCTTTTCCCAAATTAGGTTGATAGGCAGTACAGACAAAATTGGTTGAAATTTCATCGCCTAATACCTCAAGTATAGTAAGAGGCACCTTTCCAATGCCTCCCTCGGCTTCAAAAAAACCGACAATTGTAAGATCGGGTGCGGAGAAGGCTGGAATGATTGCACAGGAGATAATTATAAAAAATATTAATTTGAAGTACATTGAAAATCGATTTGTCATTTCTGATCCTTTCAGGAAATTGTTGCATAAAATTACTCTTTTGAATGAAGCTACCCTCTTTCACTTAGCGAATGACAATAAAAGATTGTTGCAAAAAAGGTAAAGTTCATTTTAGGCAAAAGAACAACATTATGATAAAAAAGGATTAATCGAGCATGCATAAACCATTTCTCACCCTTCTTTCTTGCTGGCTGTTTCTGATAGTTTCCTGCGCATTAAGCGCCTATGACGTAACTGTTATCGGTACAGTAGGTCATGCCGACGGGCTAGCAAGGATATCTGTAGGCGTTATGGATCTTCTTAAAGACGATTTAAAAATAAATTGTATACCGACTTACATGAATCTTAAAGACATTAACAATGATGTTAAAAAAATCATTTCTAATTCCAAGAAATTGCCGGGTACCGTGAGTTTTTTTTGTTCTCCTCTTTGGTATTCGAATGATCCCTATCTTTATAAAAAAGTTCCAAACAGCAAAATAAAAATTGCCTATTCCATGCTTGAGAGCACGAGCATCCCCCCTGAATGGGTTACTATTCTTAATTCACGCTTTGATGCCGTGGTAGTGCCTGACCATTTTCTTGTCGAGGTTTATGCGAATTCGGGGGTGACCATTCCTATTTTTGAGTTACCTTTGGGCATGTATCTGGATGACTTTCTTTTAAGGCCTAAACGTCAACGCCCTTCCTATCCCTTTGTTTTTGGTACAACTGTAAGTTGCGATGAAAGAAAAAACTTTTCTCTGATGATTCAATCATTTGCTGAAGAATTTGGCAATATGGAAGGCGTCGTCCTAAAATTGAATAGTCGTATGGGCAGTGCAGCATTTTACGAGGAGTTGATTCAATCTCTTGGAGTCTCCAATATCATATTTACCCACGATGTCCTAAATAAAAAGCAATATGTTGAATTTATTGATTCTTTTGATTGTTTTATCAATATTGCTAAAGGGGAAGGATTTTCTCTATGTCCTCGGGAAGCATTAGCCTTGAGCATTCCATGTGTTCTAACTAACAATTCCTCGCAAATTACTATATGTAATTCAGGAGTAGTGCGTTCAGTGCCCTCTGACATCCTGGAGCCAACAAATTATTGGGGATTGTTTGGCGGACAAGAGGTGGGTTGTTTTTCCACCTGCTCCAAAGAAGATGTAAAGACGGCATTAAGGGATGTTTATACGAACTATTCTTTTTATCTGAATCAAGCTGAAGCAGGTCCTGAATGGGTTTCCCAATATTGCTGGCCAAATCTAAAGAAGAAATATCTCAATCTGATAAAGCCTAAAAATATATATTATGGGGATGCAAATGAGATCACCGACGATTATTTCATGACCAATTCATCAAAGTTGTATAAAAAATATAAAAAAACGTTCAACCAACAAAAAAGTGCACATAAAAAGTAGAATCTCTGATGCGTGCCACAGTTACAAGTAAAGGACGGGTTACAATACCCAAAGAAATAAGAGAGCTTGCTCATATTTCTGCTGGAACCCAACTGGATTTTCAAATTTCAAAGCAAGGAGTCTTGACCGTAAGACCTCTTGCCCGACAAATTTCAAAATTGAAAGGAATTGCCTATAAAGTACGAAAACATCCGATTTCCTTACGGGCAATGAAAAAAGCTATCGAAGAGGGCTTGAAAGAGAAAGAAAACAACAACTAAAATTCCTTGTGACATACCTGAGCGCACTCCAGGGAGCTGCGCTCAGACATACCACAAAGCTTTTTAGTTCAATTAATTTGTGCCAAAGATTGCTCGAATGATGAAAAAGAGAACTATCGTGATTATGGCTCCGGCAGGAACTGTTACAATCCAGGAAATCATAATATGACGTGTCGTCCTTAAATCCAAGGCTTCAATACCTCGAGCTAAGCCAACACCAATCACAGATCCCACAAGTGTATGCGTTGTAGATATCGGCAATCCCAAGCGCGAAGCAATTAAAATTGTAGCAGCAGCTCCAAACTCCGCCGAAAAGCCGCGTGTAGGGGTAAGCTCAGTGATTTTCCTGCCAATAGTCTCTATGACGCGCCAGCCCCACGTGGCCAAACCAACCACTATGCCCACACCACCCAATGCCAAGGCCCAGGTAGGGATGGTAGCTTGTGCTGAAATTTGACCTGTCGTTAACACCCCTATAGCCGCTGCAAGTGGACCAATGGCATTAGCGACATCATTCGCTCCATGTGCAAAAGCCATCAAACAGGCGCTGATTACCTGTAAATAGCCGAATATTTTTTCGACTATTGCATACTCTGCACCTTCTTTACTAACACTGTCTTTCTGTTTTAAAGATTCCGAGAGTATTTGCATTTCTTCAATAATTTCTTTAGCTTGGTATTGAATAGAACCCAAAGAGGTCTGCTGAATCATAACTAAATGCTTTTTGGCCTTTTCAAGTTCGCTAGAAAGTTCTGGATGGTCTTCGCCATCTTGCTTGATCTTATCCAGAGGGGGAACAAGACGCAATAGCAACATGCTGACCAAAAAACCGACAGCTCCACAAAGAAAACTTATCCCCAAAGCCTGTAAAAAATTGAATTGCAAAGCAACATTACTGAGTCCCTTGTAAAGCATTACCTGCGCCAAAATGGCAATCACACAAAACACAAGATAGGGGGTTATTTTTTTTGCCGACTCCACGGGATTGCTAGTATAAAAGATATGGCGGCGCAATAAATTAAAAATGCCATAGGATAATAACCCCCCAAGAAGTGGGGACAGCACCCAACTGGTGGCAATGAAGGCAACGTTGTCCCAATAAATAGCTTCAACTCCACCAACAATTGCTCCAAAACCTATTACTGCACCAACAATCGAATGTGTAGTCGATACCGGCCACCCGTAATAAGAAGCGACCTGCAGCCATGCACCGGCAGCAATTAGAGCCGAGAGCATGCCATAAACAAGTATAAGCGGATCTTTAAAGATGCTGGAATCGACAATGCCTTTTTGAATTGTTTCCGACACGTGCGAACCAAAGAAAAAAGCTCCGGAAAATTCAAGCACAGCAGCAATACAAACAGCCTGTTTTAAGGTCAGAGCCCCCGATCCCACTGAAGTGCCCATGGCATTGGCAACGTCATTAGCTCCAATGTTCCATGCCATATAGGCTCCGGCAAGAACTACCAGGATCAATAAAATCATTTCTGTCGACATGCAATCTCCTACTTCAGTTCCAAGGTCATACGCACGCGATAAGCTAGATTTTCCGACAAATTCGAAATAGCAGCTAAGGCTTCACAAATTTTCTGCCACAAATGAAAGGTGGTGTAAGACATCTCATTTTCGGACTGGAAAAGTTTTTTTAACAGCTTATGTTGTATCAGATCGACTTCATGTTCCTCATAAGCAACATTTTCTATCATGGCACGCACTTTTTCAGCTTCGACACCCCCAAAAGAGGACTCCAGTAATTCATGCATTTCTTTGATAACTAAACGAACGCTATCAAAAGCTACGATGTTTTTTTCCAGGAATTCCTTGAACTCCTCCATAAAGCTAGGCAAAATCTCGATATTTTTTAATGTCGTTAGCACTGCGACATCTTCGGCCCTATCGGCAATGCGATCCTGGATAGATAAAATTTCCAATAAGTGTCCGCGATCGATAGGTAAAAACAGACTTTTCGGCAAATGGTTGCGTATGTTATTTTTTGTAATATCCGCCTGATGCTCAAGGTCAGAAATATGATTTGCCACCTTTTCCAGTGCCTCATAATCTTTAGCTTCCAGATCACTGAAAAGCTCTCTTAATAAATGCACACATTCAGAGACTTTTTCCATATGCGCCTGCAAAGGGGCAAAGGGGGAACGTCCAAATAAATTTAATATTGTGCCCAGCATAAATTGTGCCTTTGTTTACGGATCACCGCATTATACATAATCCTGGAGTTTGGACAAAAACTTTATTAGCGGTGAGCCGCTACTGCTGACGCTTTGCGGCAGATAGTAGCGGCTCACCGCTAATAAAGTTTTTGTCCAACGTTTATCCCTGACGCAAACACCATTATAAACAAACTGAAACAATTTCGCACCGATTTATTTTCTTTTTTTGTAACAGTTCAGATACCTCAACGAAGGAGGGGTATTCTGAACTGTTATGATTTGAGAATATTGAGAAAAACGAAACGATCAAATTTTTTTTTGCAATTTTAGCTGTTCTAAAAAAATCAAAACATCCTTACCAATCATAGCCAGCCCCCGCTCGTCTGCTTCCGAATCATTTTCCAGCTTATTTATCGTGTGCTGAAAGCCCTCAAACTGTTCACCAGCCGGTGTCAATGCAGCTCTGAACGTATCTAATACTGTTTTTGATTTAAAACCCGCAATGCCCTCCTCTATTTTGAATGAAGTCTTTAAATCATCGGTCTCTGCAAATTTATTTAACGCTAAACGCATGATCTGAAATTCATTTCGAAGACCTGTCTTGCATAATGCTGAATTCTCTATAGTTTCAGAAAATTTATCTAATGCATTTGCAAGAAGGTTAGCTTTATCTGAATCACTAGACCGTACTATCCGTTCTAAAAATTTTAAAATTGCTTCCCCGAGTTCTGGCAAAGTAGAACTTCCCGCTATAGGGCTTTCATTTAGTTCCCTCAACATTGTCTGAAAGCTTCCATTCACATTTAATGCTTCTTTGAATACCATTAAAAACTTCAACTGCCCGCTCTCTGATAGAAATGAAGCACGTAGATCCTCAGTATTTGCAAATTTCTGAAATTCTACAATTTTATCAAATAAATGATAAAATTGTTGTTTTTGATCGTTCGTACAATATTCTTCATTATTTGGCACGCCCTTTTCATTTTCTTTATCTATAATTCCTTTTACATCTCTAATGTTATTTACAAGACTGTTGATTTCATCCTCTAGAGGACTACTAACTTCCTCGAAAGATTCATCGTAGTAGCCAAAATCTTCCTGCTCTTCTATTTCTTCCTGTTTTTCTATTTCTTTACCTATTCGCCTTCCTATTTCCTTTTGTAAAGCGTGATACCACATTACCTCTGGCTTAGACATTATTTTTAGATCTTTGTTATCGAAATATTCGATTTCTTTTTTTAAATCCATCAGGCTCAGTGTTTTAGACATATTTTTGTTTTTATTTATAATGCAAACAGTAAAAATATTACTTATTAATGGGAGGAGTCCAAATGCCGCTTTTGACAATCCTACAAATGAAGCTCTAATTTGAGATTTTGCTAATTCTTTATCATCCTTACGCAAATTTATTATTCCCACACAAAGCAGCAGAATATTAGCTGGTAGTCTAACGGCTGACGTTACAATACTAACCAGCGGAATTTCGGCTGCTTTATCCCAATTATTTGCTCTTTGGTGAGATATCGGTCCAAATCTCATAAAATCCCTAATTTTAATATTTTAAACAAAAAAACACCAAAACAAACAAGACACATCTTTATTATACAATATTATTAATATTGTTTGAAATAATTATTAGTTATACTCAAAACTATTAAAAACAACAAAACCTCTCATCCAAATTTAAGTTTTTGATCTAAATTGTCTATAGTCTATAGAGGTAATTCCGAAATTCTTTCTCCTGAGGGATTTTGGAATTAGCCTCTTTGGGGGAAAATCTGGAGAACGTTGCATTCCTAATATAGGGTCGTTTATGATCGTTTAACCCCGAGAGATTTGGCGATTTTTTAAGCTTATTATAATAAAAAACATTATATAAAATATATTTTGCGCTATATATGGTCAAAACGCCAGTTTACAAGGGGTATTTACAATGAGAGAAAAAACTTCATGTCATTACTATGCAGGGCTTTTTTTATTTTGCTTTTTTGCTCTATTTTTTCCATATTGTGAGTCAATGGAAGACAACGAACAGCCCCATGAAAGATCTTTTTATTCGATTTCTTCCCTTTGCTTTCACTTAGACGAGCTGCTGCCGGAAGTAGAGGCCGGGCAAACTTCAAATGAAGAACAGATTTTATTTGATGATAAAGAGGTTGCAAATCTTTGGAACGAAGCAAGTAGGAATTCATCCTTTCTTCCACAGCTATGCAAGGCTCAACAATATTATTATCGAGCCAGAGACAATTGTGACAGCCCAATTGCATCCAATAAATTTTATGCAAAATCAAAGTATTTACTGAATAAGGTGTGGAAAAAACTAGGTTCAAAATTTTTTGAAAAATCAATTTCTCCTGCTGCCGATAAGAATTTGATTCCTAATTACTACAGAGCGTTGACCTACCCTCATCTTGAGAATAATCCAAGCATTAATAACGAAATGGCGAATACAATAACGCCCTTCCTCATCCCTATTAACCATCCCATTAAAAAATCTTTAGATGGGATTTTTGAGAAATCCCGAGCCATTAAAAACGAGAAGTCATTTGATGAGGCAGGCTTTGATACCCTTTTCATCCAGAATTTACACAGTTTTATCAGGGTGGCAAAACATAAAGCTTTGCGTGGTTATCTACTGAAAGTCTATTTGGATTCCGAACCGAATGAAATGGCTAGAAAAGGATGGGAGCATTTGAGGAATCGTTGTGAGGGAGCCGCAAATGTACGTCAATTAATCAAAAGTAAA
>Ga0207045_1177_pt1 | contig 12762 bp, 12 predicted proteins | sample Alteio_BWMinCont_69_FD_153299 | JGI IMG/M metagenome (GOLD analysis project Ga0207045, IMG submission 153299) | Enriched cells from forest soil in Barre Woods Harvard Forest LTER site, Petersham, Massachusetts, United States -... | ecosystem: Environmental > Terrestrial > Soil > Temperate forest >... | reverse complement strand
CGATCGCACGATCTGACAGGTAATCATCAGTCAATACAGATGAGGGCGCTCGATCGGCAAGCTCGTGAGAAAGCAAGTTGCGCCTGGATCGCAACGTTGAATGCGAATATAGCCGCCGTGTTTCTTTACAATTCTTTGCGCAGCATCCAGTCCGAGACCAAGACCCTTGCCAGGTTCCCGGGTGGTGAAGAATGGTTCGAAAATCCTGTCGTGCAGGGATTCTGGAATTCCATGCCCATTGTCCCAGACTTCAACCAAGATCGATTCGCCGGTCTTGTTGACATGTACATCAATGCGACCTCTGGAGGGCGCGTATTCGACGATCGAATCAATGGCATTTTCGAGTAGGGCCGTCCACACCTGGTTCAATTCGGATCCAAAAGCCGATACGAGAGGCAGGTCTCGTGCCACGTCAACATTCACAGCTATACCCGATAGACGTGGGCGTAACATGGTCAGAGTATTTTCCAACGCCAAACAGAGGTCTACATCCTGGATGGGCGCCTGGTCCATGTAGGAATAATCTTTGACAGCGCGGCTGAGTTCGAAGATGCGGTCCGCTGCGGACAAGATGTTGTTGCCCATCTTCTTTACGCGCAGCGATGACGAAAATAATCGCAACACAGCCATGAGGTGTGCCGCTCCCAGTTGCTCCTGAATGCGTTCCAAGTCTTCGACTAACACCCCGCCCTCTAACAGATCGGGTATAATCTCCCACGAGACTTCCCTGAATCCTGCCCTCTCAAACCAGACCGTCAAAGCATCTTCGCGGTCAATGTCGTCCAGTGGTGACGGCACAATGGCTCTCGCGAAGAGCTCTTCTTGCCACTGATGCATGAACTCGAGTTCGACCGGCGAGAAACCGCCTTGGTCGACTGCACGCCGTAATAGTTTCTGATGCTCCAATTCACGCAGCAGATTTGCTGCCGAACTTTTTACCGCAGAAGCGGGATTGTTCAACTCATGGGCCACATTTCCAGCTAGTTTTCCCAGAGCGGTGAGTTTTTCTGTCTGCTGCTCAATACGTGTCACCTCGCGGGCTCGGTCCAGAAGGACCGCAACGCAACGACGGTTCATGGTCGGGATTGCGCTCAGCATGTTATTGAAGTAGGAATCAGCGATCTCGAGCACGCATACCGTGTCGACCGCGAGGGCAGTACCGGTGTAAAACTTCATCCGTGAGAACGGCAGTAAGCCAGTGACTTGTGCCGAGCGCCCAATGACAAGAGATTGCCCGGCGGCGCGATCATGTCGAATATGAACTTCTCCGGAAAGCACGAAGAACATTACCGTCGCAGGATCGCCCTCGCGGTATATGACCTCACCGGGGTTAGCATGTTTGTGCACCCCGTTTTCTGCAATCCAGGCGTATTCATGGTCGACGAGACCGTCTAAAGCACGTATAGATTTCAGGGATGATATGAGATCGCAAGATTGCATAGTCGTATTCCAACTGAGTTACGTGATTGCGGGGCGCCCCGCCCGATCGAAAGTGATTTCCATTTTAGGCGATACTATCGGTTCAAAGACTAGAGTAACGAGTGTCTGGTGAAGATGCCGCATGCGCATATCGCGAACGATGGCGAAAGCTCGATCGTCATCGTTCGCCAATGATTGCCTGTCAGATCATGCGATCGAAAAGTTGCTGCTGGTAACTCTTGACCCAGTCTTCCGTCGAAGGAGGAAAAATATTCAGAAACTTTCCTTTGCGCGAGGGGATCACTTCAATCATCTTTGCGATCATGTCCTTTGGATCGAGTCTTCCCTCTGGTTTACCGAGCAGCCCGTCGACCACTTTCTGGAAGGCTTCGCGCTTGATAAAATTCACGTCATCGCTGAGCCATCGTAGACCGGCTTCCACCACAGTTTCGTTGAAACCGGTAAGGTAGGGTCCGGGATTGATCGTTTGGACCTGAATTCCGAAGGGTTTCAGCTCTTCGTACATGGCTTCGGCTATGGATTGCACGGCATGTTTGCTCGCGGCATATGCGGGAATTGGCGGAACCGTGAGAAGTCCAACAGCTGAGGAGACGAACACCACCTTTCCGTGAATATCCTTGGCTACCCAATTCCTCACGACGCGCTGGGTAAAATCCAACGCCGCGAAGACATTTGTTTCGAAGTTCTTCCGCACCAGCTCAACGGGAATCTCGGACATAGGCCCGCCCTCACCGATGCCGGCGTTATTCACAAGAATGTCAAACTTAACTTTGAGGGTGTGCGCTACGTCATAAGGATCTAGCAGATCGAGCTTCTCGACTCTGAGTTTGTCGAGGCCGAGGGTGCGGGCCTTTTCCCGTAGCGCTGTGACTTGTGGCCAGGTCTGAACAGCTGCTATTACGCTGTGTCCTTTTTGCGCCAATCCGAGAGCGGTTCCTTCACCAAATCCGGAGCCTGCCCCAGTAATCAATATCTCCTGCATGTAAGTTCCTCCTCTTTTTGGCTAGGCTTTCAATGCTGATTGACCGCTTTGGGCGACTGCATAATCTTGAGCTACCTGCCCCCCGGAGACGCCGATGCTGCCAATGATCTGTCCGTCGTCGTGCTTGAGCGGGATTCCACCGGCAAATGTTACGAGGTTGCCATTGGTGAGCTCAATTCCATGCGCGTCTGCTCCTGCTTTGCTGTAGTTATCAAGGCTCTGAGTTTCCATTTCGAACAGGACGGATGTCTTTGCTTTCTTAATGGCCACATCGATCACTCCAAGCCATGCCCCATCCATGCGATGAAATGTCTTCAAGTGGCCTCCCGAATCAAGAATTGCGATACAAACTGAAATTCCGAGATCCCGCGCTTTGAGTATGGATGCGTTCAAGACGCGCTCCGATTGTTCCGCCGTAAGTTGCATTCCCTTTGCTCCTTTGGGGTCAATTTTGACTACCTAAAGCTCACCGAGAGCTCGATGCTACTAAGCTCACGGAAGTAGCTGCCTCGCCGACGGCCGAAGCCACCCGCTTGACACTTTCAGCGCGGACATCGTCTACAGCGAAGACTCCTGGAAGACTGCACTCGAGCATCAGAGGCGGCCGGGAAAGAGGCCATGAAGGACCCGGATCTGCTTCGCCAGCCAGGGGCAGATCGCGTCCCTGCTCCTTAGGTATTTTCATGATCATTCTCTTTTGCCTTCGTTTATGCAGCTCCCGATCAAATGGGCCGCGTCGAAATGATCACAACAGAAAGGGCAAGGCGCACACAATTGTACGAAGGTATTGGCAATACCTTCATACAATTGCCCCGAATCATCTAAAAGGACGCGGACTTTTGAGGGTGGGAAGTTTTCCACGTACGTTCAAGCCTGTCTGATCCGGCGGGCGATCATTGTTCATAACATCAGCCCAATGACACTATTGATGTGAAGGAGGGCCCTCGGCCGAATGGACCATCTGAATTACATTTTGGTGCTGCTGATCGGATTGCTCTGTGCGGTAGCGGCCGCGGTTCGTTCCGATCAAGACGGACGACCAGCTGGACCTGCAAGCGCTAGATTCACAGATGTTCTTCGCACCATCAGTCGGTCCCGCACCCGATAATCTGGATTGCGAGCCGAAGCCTTTTGGACATCTGTCTGACCTTCGGTTCGACCCCTGGGAAGAAGTGGGAACTACGATGCTCGAAAAGCATCCTGCGCCAGTCGCCCTGCAAACCAGCAAAAGCGGTCATGCAAGTCCGGGTGTATGATCGAGCCCGCATCCTACCAGGCCCAATGCCATTACGATGTGGGGAGCTTGCCCCCAAGCGAGCCTCAGTGGGCATATTCTTGGCTGCCACATTTCCACTTACAGGAGAGGCTCGTCATGTTCCGGACTAATCGTTCCGCCACGCGAACACGCGCAACCCGGGGGTTCTTTCCTTGGATAGCGGTCGCCTTCGCCCTCGCAAATGTCAGCGCCTTCGCCGCCAACTCCCTGGAAGACGAGGCGCAGTCGCCCCAGATCGCAGCCATCCAATCCATCGTGGACAACGCCATCAAGCGCGACCACGTCAAGGGCATCATCGTGCAGGTGAGATACGGCGGCAAGAATCTCTACCTAAAAGCCGCCGGCGAATCGATGACCGGAGTTCCCGTCACCACCAACATGCATTTCCGCAACGGCGCCATGTCGTTCACCTACATCAGCACCATGTTGCTCGAGCTCGTGGATCAGCAGCCGGAAGCAGTAGGGCTGAATGACAAACTTTCGAAGTTCCTGCCTGAGATCCCCGGCGCCGGCGAAGTCACTCTCAAGAACCTAGCCAACATGACTTCGGGATACCGGGATTTCGTTTACGAGCCCGAGGTGCTGCACGGTGTGAATCTCAACCCCTTCCGCCAATGGACCGCGGAGGAACGGATTCAGATCGGCGTATCCAAACCGTTATGGTTTGATCCCGGCAAGAACTGGGCCTACTCCCACACCAACTACGTCATCCTGGGCCGAGTTCTAGAGAAGATTACCGGCATGCCTCTATCTGAGGCCATGCAGAAATACATCTTCGTCCCCATGGGCCTGCGGCAAACCCAGAGCATCGATACCCCGCAAATTCCGGATCCAGTCATGCACTCGTTCAGTTCGGAACGACGCGAAGACCTGCGCATTCCCGCGGATGTGCCCTTCTATGAGGAAGCGACCTTCTGGAATCCTTCCTGGACCACGGCAGAGGGAGCTGTGCAGATCACCGATATCACTGACTTCAGCAAGTCGATGGAAGTCGTGGGCAAGGGCACGCTGCTATCTCCCCACTCCCATGCGGAGCAGGTAGGCCCGAATCTGGTCGGCCTGGGCCACAAAGACGGCTGCGAGCCTTGCGGCCAAAACACCACGGCCTTCAATTACGGCTTAGGCGTGGTCAACCTCGGCCCCTGGATCGTCCAATCCAAGAGTTTTGCCGGCAGTGGTGCGTCGGTTGGCTATCTCCCCGCGGCCCGGCTGACCATCTCCGTGGTCACGACCTACACCGCCGAGGCCTTTAACGAGAAAGGCGACTCCCTCGACCTCAGCCAGCCGATCTTCCGATCGTTGGCGAACGCCCTGGCTCCCCACACGCTTCCACCGCAGTAGCCAGTTCACCCGCGTGGACAACCTCTCCGACTGCGCGGATGCTAGAGTTTTTTGGAGGTATCGAGTACCGAGGATGATCGCGAGAACCGCTCATTTTAGACGGTGAGATCCGGCTTTCAATTACCCACAAATCCAGAAGGCGGGGGCGGTGCAGTGTTGTAGGAAGAGGTTCGGCCTCAAGCCAGCCACTTACAGAACCCTGCCAGAGTGAGTGAAGCTCCGCTATGCGAAAGCAGCGGGAGGGGTGTGGCCAGGGATGGATTGACGCGGAGTTGGTGGGATGCGAGTTTAGCGATGTGCGGTTGAACAAGCGATTTCGAAAGCTGGTGGAGCAGTTCTCTGGCGGTATAGGGGCGAGCATTCCGTGGGCATGTCAGGACTGGGCCAACACGAAGGCTGCCTATCGCTTCCTTTCTAATCAGCAGGTCAATGAAGCAGAGATTTTGCAGGGGCACTTTCAGGCGACTAGGGAACGGCTGGCCGGCGATGACGCGCCGATTCTGATGCTGCATGACACGACCGAGTTCAACTACCACCGCGATGATACGGCAGCGATCGGCATTCTTCATAAGAATCCCGTCCGAAGGAAGAGAGATGGAGCCCTGCAGCACACGATCGTCTGTGGGCTTCTGATGCATTCCAGTCTGGCAGTGACCACGGATGGGCTGCCTCTTGGATTGGCCGCGATCAAGTTCTGGAGCAGGGATCAGTTTTTACGGATGCAATGCACTCAAGAAGAAGGTCAATCCAACCAGGGTACCGATTGAAGTTAAGGAGAGCTTTCGCTGGCTGTCGAATCTGCGGCAGTCCACCTCACTCTTCGATAAGCCGCAACGCTGCATCCATATCGGAGATCGGGAAAGCGATATTTACGAGCTGTTCTGCACTGCGCAGCAGGTGGGCACGCATTTTATCGTGCGCACCTGTGTGGATCGGCTAGCTGGTGATGGCAAACATACCATCGCCGATGAAATGAAAGATGTCCTCGTCCAGGGACTGCATCGCATTCAGGTAAGAGACGATCGGGGCGAGGTCGCTGAGGCGGTCCTGGAGATTCGCTATCGCCGCATCCGCGTGCTTCCTCCCATCGGCAAGCAGAAGCAGTATCCCGATCTGAAGCTCACGGTCATCCATGCCCAGGAACGAGGTACGCCACGAGGTCGGGACAAAATCGATTGGAAGCTGATCACTAACCTGCCCGTAACCTCGCGTCGCGATGCTCTGGAAAAGATCCGTTGGTATAGCCAACGCTGGAAGATCGAAACCTTCCACAAGATCCTGAAATCAGGCTGCAGAGCGGAAGCGTCAAAGCTTCGTACCGCCGAGCGGCTGGTCAACTTCCTGTCGATCCTGTGCTTACTGAGCTGGCGCATCTTCTGGCTGACGATGATCAACCGTTCGCACTCCGCCGCTTCTCCAGACCTCGCCTTTACCAGCCTTGAGCTTCGTCTGCTAGACCAGTTAGTCAAAGAGAAGAAACACCAGAAATCACGCACAAAGCCGCTTTCTCTTTACCTGATCAAGCTTGCCAGACTTGGCGGTTACCTCGCTCGTGCCCACGATCCGCCTCCCGGCAATATGGTCATCTGGAGAGGTCTCTCACGCCTAACTGACATCCAACTCGGCTTCCTGCTCGGGGCTCAACTTGTGGGTAATTGAAAGGAGATCCGGACGCTTACAGAAGTATATCGATTTGAAAAGGTATCTTCCGCAGAGACGGATTGCTCACCCGGTTCGCCACAACTGGGTTGTGGTCGATGCCGCGTGCGAGCTGGTAAGGCGAATGCCGTAGCTACCGAAGTGGTTTTCGAGATCAGGCAATTCAAGGTGATAGTGATCGCCGACGGTATGAGCTAAGTACGGGATCTTCCCAATTAACGGTTAGCCGCACTATTGCCCCGTGATTCCACGCTGCTCGGTCCAATTCAATGGAATATTTTTTAGGAGCGCACCAAGATTGAGCTCAGCGGCATGTCTTCCATCCAGGATGGACTCTACAATCCTGGGAGCGAGGAATGCACTGGGCAGAATGTGGCTGATATATCGCTCGTCCAAGCCAGTGGCGGCGGCGATCGCCCTCTGGTCCTTAAATTCTCCAGTCTCCATCCTTCGTACCCACTCATGCGCTCGGCTGATGGCCTTGACGAGAGAAGGTACAGGCTGTTGCAGCCGGTCGTTTGCCGTGGGGCCAGGGATAATCAGCCGCATCTCGCCCTTGCAGCGCTTCAATCTCGCTGGAATATCAAGGGCGACTAAGTCTTGTTCGTCCCCAATGTCTCGATGAGCTGCTCCCAGCAGCCGTGCACGGACGGGATGTCTATGGAACTCAATCCCAACCGATTGCCGACGTACGGTGGCACGAAGAGCAATCGTAGCCAGCATCTCATTCGCATGCGCTGCTGAATGGTGGCCTAATTCTTGAGCGAAGCGGCCCGCCTCATCTATGAGTTGGTGCGTGATTGCTACATCCTCACCTTCGAGTGCTAGCGACGTTACAACCTGATCCGGCGAATCAAAGAATTCTCTGAGCCTGGCAAGAATGAGACTCTCGATCTCTCGGGCTGGAATTCGAGTTGGCTCACTGGAGTCCGCCGATTCTCTTTTCGTGATCCCCTGCGAGACGTAATAGCGATACCGCTTCCCGTTTTTAATTGCGTGGGAAGGCGTACAGCGGGTTCCTTCGTGATCAAAAAGGAGCCCGCGTAACAGACTGGGAGCCTGAGCATTGGCGCCATGCCGGCGAGCATGGACATTTTCTGCCAGCTTCGCTTGAACTCGCTGCCAGAGCTCAAGGTCGATGATGGCAGCATGCTCTCCTACATAGGAGTCGCCTTTGTGTGGTATTTCCCCCAGGTAGATTCGGTTGTTGAGAATGTTGTAGAGCGCACCTCTGGAGTAGGCGGAGCCACCAGACTTACGTTCGGAGCGGCTCATCCTGATCTTGCTTCTAATTCCTTTCTGGTCGAGGCGCTCTTTGAGCTGCCGGACACAGCCCGTTTCGAGATAGAGGCAAAACATCTCGCGCACCTGCGCTGCTTCTTGTTTGTTGATAACCAGCTGACGTTCCTTGAGGTCGTAGCCGAGAGGTACGCGACCGCCCATCCAAATGCCTTTACGCTTCGAGGCGGCGATCTTGTCCCGAATCCGCTCCCCGGTGACCTCTCTTTCGAACTGGGCAAACGACAGCAGGACATTCAGAGTCAGCCGCCCCATCGAGGTGGTCGTGTTGAATTGCTGCGTCACGGAAACGAAGCTGACACCGCGAGCATCGAGCGCCTCAACAATCTTGGCAAAATCGGCGAGACTACGCGTGAGCCGGTCTACCTTATATACAACGATCGTATCGACTCTCTTGGCATCGATATCCACAAGTAGCCGCTTGAGCCCAGGACGCTCCATCGAGCCCCCGGAATAGCCGCCCGTCGTCATAGTGGGTGTCGAGCGCGCGCCAGCCTTCCTGCTTCTGGCTAAGAATGTATGCCTGACACGCCTCCCGCTGAGCATCGAGCGAGTTGAAAGACTGTTCCAGTCCCTCTTCGGAGGATTTGCGGGTATAGATCGCGCAACGGATGGATCGCTTTTGTGCTGCGGTCACAAGCGGCCCCGGCCCTTTTTAGTCTGTTTAGTTCCAAAGAACAGCGGCCCAGACCAGCGGGTGCCGGTAATTAGTCTGGCAATCTCAGAGAGGCTCGAATACAGTCGGCCGTCGTATTCAAAGCCCCTATCGGAAACAGTGACATGATGGGTCTCGCCCTGCCATTGGCGAATTAGCCTGGTCCCGGGCTTCATTCGGAGCGGGATCTGATGCTTCGCGCCTGCTTGCTTGGGATTGGATTCGAAGCTATCGGCCAGATCACGCAGGCGCCGCTTCACCTCCGGCCTGAGTCCGCCATATGTCTGTTCCTGCATCTTGTAGGCCAGTAGCGGCACAAGAAGCTGTTTGCGTAGGTGAACTGGAGGTTCTTTATTTAGAACAGCGCGCCATTTCGCGCGGAGCTGGGCTCGATTCAATCTGGGTAGCTCCGCGATCTCGTCTGCCAGGGTATCGGACACCTGCAAACCTCCTCTCCGGTGTCGACATTTCCGCTCTACGGGGGCGAAGAGTCAAGTCCATTCAATCGCCATTCCGTACCCCGGTGATCCCTACTGGCCCAGCCTTATCCAGATGGAGAGGTCATATCCTGTGTGCCCGAGATAGTCGAGAGCCTGAGTGGTTGAATCCACCTGGTCGTCGTATTTTCCTCCTGGGAATCCGGTGATTTCCGACACATATTCCTGGAGCCATAAGGCCCGAGTTGGCAAGTACACCGAGCCCTGCTCAAACTTGATCGACTGCGCGCCGAGGCGCATCAGTTTATCGCTCCCGGGAAGTGGCTTGTAGGGTTCGACTCGATACACACCTTCGGCCCGCAACTCCTGAACCAACGAGATGCCTGAGGATTTCTCTTCGATAAGAACTTTCGTCGGATTATGCCGCTTCCACTGCTCGACCACGGCACGTTTCAGATCCGGATAGTTAACACGCTTTCGGAATACATCGAGCAGGTAAAAGCGCTGATCATAGAGGCCCCAAGTCGTGCAGACGCTAAAGTCATTTAGCTCGCCGCTTTTGTTTGCCGTGTCCCAGCTCTGCAGTACAAAGGAGAAACGATCGGGCAGGTCTGCGGGCTCGTAGTATCGAAGCCAATCCCGCTTGATCATGCCACCTTCAAGGGGAATGGGGCTTTGTTGATATTGGCTCTGAAAGGTATATTCGCCGACTGTCTGGCGGATATTCTCGAGAGTCGCGAGCGCCTCCCGCTCCGGATGCAGCACCTCGCCAACCGCACGCCGGAACGGCCTTGTCCCGAGAGGACTTTCAATAAGATAGCTTTCGTCCTCCTGAGCAATGGCGGGTAGAGACAGCACCTCCCAATGCTCCCTCAGGAGAACTTCACCAACCAGGTCCTCCTGATGTAACCGTTGCATCACCAAAATAATAATTCCGTTTTTCTTGCTGTTAAGACGACTGAGCAGGGTATTGAAATACCAATCGTTGGCGGCCTTGCGGCGCGTTTCGGAAAGTGCGTCGTCCGGCTTCAGAATGTCATCCAGAATGATGATGTCTGCGCCTCGGCCCGTCAGAACACCACCGACCGATGTAGACATGCGAAAGCCCTGAGAGGTGGTCATGAAGTCGTTGACAGATTGTTTATCCGGGGACAGCTTGGTTTGCGGAAAAAGGATGCGGTAGAAGGCGCTATTCATCAGAGTGCGGCAGTCCCGGGCGTGCTTGTCCGCCAGATCCTGGCCGTAACTCGCGCAAATGATTTGCTTCGCCGGATCGTGACCGAGTACCCAGGCCGAAAAGGCGACGCTTACGGCAAGAGATTTAAGAGCGCGCGGGGGAAGGTTGATAATGAGCCGCTTGGTACTCCCCATCCGACATTTTTCGAGCCATGAGACCATCAACTCGATATAGGGAGCATGGAGAAATGTGGCCTGCGGATGGAGCTCGTAGAAGCAACGCTCGACAAAACTCACCAAATCTGTCCGTAGGAGGCAGCGGTACTCGCGGTCGGAGAAGGTCGGCCGAAGGCTCATAGCGAGTCTCCTTCCGCAAAACCCGGATCCTTGGGTTCGCCGGCGGAGTTGTACTCCCGAATTCTTCGCAGCATGCTTCGCATCACGAGTTGATCACTCTCATGGGGAGCGCCCGGAGCCCCGTCGCGGCTTAAGGATTCTTCAGAGACGCGAACCAAAGCCAGGAACTGGCGCTGGGCAGCGAGGTCACCCTGAGCTGACTGGTTTGCCAGTTGCATGATGGAGGCTTCCACTTTGGTTACCGTGCGCGGGCCGCCAGGGCCATTGAGCCGTACCGGCTTGCGGGCCTCACGCAGAACGACACTCGCAAGATTCTTCGAGCCCTTGGGCCGGCCTCGCGGATTTCCGGACTTTCCGGGCTGAAATTGGCCGTGCTTCGGAGGCTTGCCATAGCCCACATCGTGTGTGGAGGAATCTTTGGGCTTACCTGCCATGAGTCACCTCCTCCTGGCGCGCGGCACGCAGATCGAAGGTCTCACCGGTAGCGGCATGCACGGCGCATTCACCCGTGTAGCGCTGCCAACGGCGGATAGCCGTATCAACGTAAAGTGGATCGATCTCGATGCCATAGCAGACGCGGCCGACGCGCTCGGCTGCCATCAACGTCGTTCCCGAACCGAGAAAGGCATCGAGCACGATCTCGCCGCGGGCGGTGCAATCAAGCAGCGCATCAGCCACAAGAGCGGTAGGTTTCACGGTCGGATGGAGCGCAAGTAGGTTGCCTTCGTCACTCTGGCGAGACTGGGTCTGGATGCCTGGGTATTGCCAGATATTGCTGCGGTTTCGCCCGAACTTACCCAGCTGGACATTATTCCGGTGTTGACTCTTGCCGTTACGGAACACAAAGACCAGTTCGTGCTGCGAGCGATAGAACGAGCCCATGCCCGCTGCATCCTTGGACCACACGCAGAGATTCAGGAGGGAATCGTAAACATCTCGGCCGGCAGCGAGCACCTGGTAAAGGTGCCGCCAGTCCATACAGATGTAGTGCACAGACCCGTCGACGCTGTAACGGCAGGAAAACCCCAAAACCCTACTCAGGAAGGACAGGAACTCAAGCTCCGTCATCTCCCCTGACGCCATGGCGAATTCACGGTGCTGGATTGCGCCGTTGCCGCCGGCGTGCCCTTTGATGCGTACGTTATAAGGAGGGTCTGTGAATACTGCGCTGACGCGCTGTTTCCCCATCAATATGGAATAAGAATCGTCGCTGAGGGCGTCGCCACATTGAACTTTGTGCTTCCCCATCCTCCAGAGATCACCAGGTTCACTAACGCTTGGCCCCTCTTCTTCGGCAGAACAATCATCATCCGGGTCCGGCGTACGCTTGCCTTCCTCGAGAATGAGATCAATTTCTGCAACTTCAAATCCAGTAACGGCAATATCTAAAGTATCTTCCAGCGTGTACAGATACTCCAATTCTGTCGCCAGAATCTCCTGATCCCAGCCGGCTAACTCGGCCAGCTTATTGTCCGCCAAAATATAGGCACGAATTTGGTCGTCAGTAAGATCTTCTAGGCAAATGGTTGGCACCTGATCCAGGCTGAGAAGTTTTGCGGCTTCAACCCGACCATGGCCAGCAATAATGTTTCCCTTCCGGTCGATCAGTACCGGATTCAAGAAACCAAATTCCTGAATACTTTTCGCTATAAGCTTTAGCTGTTTTTTTGAGTGAGTGCGCGCGTTGTTGGGATGCGGCTGGAGGCAACTGATTAGGCCGTAAACAATAGAAAGCTGAGAACGTCGATTGTCTATCATTGTTAATCCTCAAAAGTCTCACCCGCTGCGATCGATCAGAGCACGGCGGTTCGTCAGCCGTTGATTACAGAAGGCTGAGAGGATTACACGAATTTTGCCCCGAAAAAACCATCCTTGGAGCGGCCCGCCAAGTAAGAGAAGGACAAATTTCTAGCTACTATTGCAGCCCTCACGCATGCACGGACGAATTTGCGGATAATTGTCCCGGCGATTTCTCGGGACAAGTTATGGGCGTGTGTCCTCGAATTTTTCAGCCGCCTGATAAAGACGCTTCAAAACAGCCCGGCGAAGCCCTTCTAACCCCCTCGGATGCGCCTTGGGTATTGCGCCACAAAAGGTCTTAATGGCTTTCCTCGGGTTTCTCTGATTCCACTTTGCCAGT
>Ga0207045_1176_pt1 | contig 12829 bp, 8 predicted proteins | sample Alteio_BWMinCont_69_FD_153299 | JGI IMG/M metagenome (GOLD analysis project Ga0207045, IMG submission 153299) | Enriched cells from forest soil in Barre Woods Harvard Forest LTER site, Petersham, Massachusetts, United States -... | ecosystem: Environmental > Terrestrial > Soil > Temperate forest >... | reverse complement strand
TGGCCATGGACCCGCGCACTATACAAATTGGAATGCAGTTGTTAAATGGCATGGCCGATACGGCTAAAAATAGTCACCAGGATGCGCTGGGCCAGCAGTTGCAGGCGCAGTTGAAGGATTATGAAGGGAAGTTTGCGGTGTTGGAGGGGAGGTAGTACGCTGCGGAAAAAATTTACGAAGTTTTAGAAACTTCGTAAATTTGACGTGTTTTCAAGGACACCACAAACCCACCCAACCGCCCGTTGCGAGGTACGAAGCAATCTCTACACTCCCAAATCCATGAACCGGCGTGAATTCGTTACCTGTCGCCTGCACGCAGTAACTGCTAAGTCAACTCGTCTCGTTGAATGTCCTGCGTAGGGATTGCTTTCCCGATTTCATCGGGACAGGCTGTTCCTCGCAATGAACGCCGGGTAAAAGACTTTTCATTTCGGCATCCATCATTTTCACTTTAGCAATCGCTACCTTTGGGGGCAATGCCTAAATTGCACCTTTATTCCCCGTTTATAAATATGGCAACAGAAGTTAAATGTCCTAATTGTGGTTTTGGGTTTCCGATTGAGGAAGTGATGGCCGAAGAATATAAAAAAGAATTGCAGCTGAAAATGCGCGACTATACCCGGCAAAAGGAGGAGGAATACCGCAAAAAAGAAACTGAATTTGTGAACAAGGAGCGCCAGCAGCAGGTACAATTTGAGCAGCGCCTTACTGATGAGAAAAAGCAATTGCAGGCTATTATCGAACAATCTCTACGTAAAAGCATAGGTTCCGATTATGAAAATAAGCTGGCTTTGCTGCAAAATGAGAAAAACGACTCTGATGAAAAGTTAAAGCTGTCACGCCAAAAGGAACTGGAGTTTTTGCAAAAGGAAAACGCCCTTAAACAGCGCGAAGAGGAACTGGAACTTTCGGTACAACGCAAGTTGCAGGAACAACGCAACGAACTTTCGGAACAGATACGCAAGCAGGAGGCCGAACGTTTTAACCTGAAAGATACCGAATACCAGCTAAAACAAAAGGAGCTGGAAAAGCAGCTGGAAGACCAAAAAAAGCTCGTCGACGAGATGAAACGCAAAGCCGAACAAGGCTCGATGCAACTGCAGGGCGAAGTGCAGGAACTGATACTGGAAGAGCTGCTGCGTGATAATTTCCCTTTTGACCTGATAGGAGAAGTTGGCAAGGGCGTGCGCGGGGCGGACTGTATCCAAACCGTGCGCAACAAATTCGGGCTGGAGTGCGGGCGCATTATTTATGAAAGCAAACGCACCAAGGATTTCGGCGGCGACTGGATAGACAAACTTAAAAAAGACATGCGGGCCATTGGCGTGGATGTGGCCGTAATAGTTTCGCAATGTTACCCCAAGGGGATGGATTGTTTTGGCGAAAAGGACGGCGTATGGATATGCAGCTTTGAGGAGGTAAAGGCGGTGGCCTACATCCTGCGGGATGGTATCATAAAACTGGCCAGCCAGTCGAAAGCGCAGGAAAATAAGGGCGATAAAATGCACCTGCTGTACGATTACCTTGTAAGCACCGAATTCAGCGAGCAATGGAAGGCTATCCAGGAGGGGTATGTAAGTATGCGTAATTCCATCACCTCGGAGCGCGTTGCCATGGAAAAAATGTGGAAAGCCAGGGAAAAGCAGCTTGAAAAAGTGCTGCTAAATGCTGCGCATATTAAGGGATCTATTGAGGGTATTGCGGGGAGTGATATGATACATTTGGAGTTGGGGGATGATGAGGAAGGGTTGTTGTTGGAGTAGGGGGATGACATACTATGCTACTCATTAAGATTGCTGTTCGTAGATTTTATCTACGAATTAGCTATGCCTGTAGTCTGTGACTACAGACATGCGACTAAAGATTTGAAACAGGTGCTGTAGTTGCAAACTACAGGCATAGTCGTCCGAAGTCACAGACTTCGGACAGCGGGGGGGTTGTTGTTGGAGTAGGGTATTACATACTATGCTACTCATTAAGATTGCTGTTCGTAGATTTTATCTACGAATTAGCTATGCCTGTAGTCTGTGACTACAGGCATACGGTTAAAGATTTGAAACGGGTGCTGTAGTTGCAAACTACAGGCATAGTCGTCCGAAGTCACAGACTTCGGACAGCGGAGGTAAGTGGCTTTGCTGTTGCTGTAGTCACAGACTACAGGCATAGTGTATCCGAAGTCAGAGACTTCGGACAGCGAGGATGCTGTAGTTGCAAACTACAGGCATAGTCGTCGGAAGTCAAAGACTTCGAACAGCGGACACGAGTCGCCATTGCGCTTTTGGCCGGGCCGTCAGACCTCGCGCCTGAATGAGGCTAAATCTTCAATAAAAATCGCTTGTGCTCAGGACTATAATTAATTATAGTTGCATAAATGGGTTGTCCAATATCAAAATCCTCTAAGTGCATTTTTTTCTTTTCAATCCAAGAAACATGAATTAGCCCGCTAAGCTTAAGGCCAAAATTTATGAACAATCCATAATCTTGAATTGAAACAATTTCGCAATCTACATGAGTGCCGGGCGTGTATTTGTCTAGTAGAGTGTCAACGTCTTCTTCTTTATAATCGAATTTAGAAATGGTAGAGTAAATATATTCCAAATCGATGTCATTTTGGTCATTGTCTGCTATGAAGCTTGTATTATTGTAATTATATAAGTAGGTTTTTTTATAAGATATAAGATACTGTAACAATAGCAAACTATTTTCAAAGACTACTCGTTTTGACTGTGGTACGAAGCCAACATTGCCAACGGTTATATTATTTTTAATTGTTGATGCAATTTGATTTTCGCGAAAATAAAAATCTTCCGAACATGCCGATAGATAATTTATATCGCCAACAAGTTGAATGTGAATTAGTCCAGATGGCGTAATTGAAATCAACTCATCGTAACTTATTGAAGTGGCCTTTTGTGACTCGGGAACAATACAACCGAATCTTATAAGGTTATTCAAGTCATTTATTACTCTATTTTCATTATAACCAAACCTAGTTAGGTCATGTAGCATAGTATCAATTCGATGATATCCTTTTGTCTTATTGGGGCCCTCTTGGTTTTTTCTAATTTCCAACCACTTCAAAATGGAGACCCTGCAAAACGGATTGGGTAAAATATCCTCTTCGGGGAAACTGGCGAACAAGTTTTTTATGTTTGATGCTGTGTCCGAATAATATTTTCTATTTCCTTTCAACAGTACCCGCGCAATTAGATGATGTGGCAGTTTGTAAATTCCCTTAGTTTGCTGTATCTTTAATAACTCCCCTTCGTTGATGTGGCCACTTTTACAAAAGTCAAGAAATATCTCAAGCCCTTTCCTGATGTTTTTACCCGACAACCCCGCAACAATCTGATTGAAAAATATGTTTTCAAAAAGAGACCTTGCGATAGAAGCTAGAAAGAACCCTTGTTCTGACGCTGGGTAGTCTACTTTTATTCCATTATCCAATTGAAAACTTAACGTATTTCGCCCCTTTGATAACAATCTAAGCGCGTAATGGATTCTTTTATATATTATTTCACGCAATAAAGGCGGATCAATTCTAAATACTAAGTCTTTAATAACTGTATCCAATGGTTTTTCCTTTTTGAAATTATCGTAAGTTGTGTCTCTTAATGGAAGAAAAACTAAACAGCTAAATTCCTCTTTAAGCCAGCTGGCAACATCGAACATAAGTAGCTGATCCTCAAGACTCCTCTTGTCACAGTTATCTAAAACGACTACCAATAACTTGTCTCGTTCACCACATAAATATCTAACATAAGCTTTTGCCTTTGTATCTACATTGTCGAGCAGCTCTGCCATTTTATTGGCAAACAGTTCTTGATATTTCTCAGAGTTTTTTACGTAAAATGAGGCTGCCCCCTTTTCAAGTTTATGAAATTCTACTGCAAAAATCTTTAATAATACTGCTGCCAATTCAAAATCCAAATCCGGATGAACGGTTTCTAAACCCTCAATTAATTGCCGTTTTAACCAATTGTATATTTCTACTCGTTCTAGAGGAGCATAATTCATGTTTATGTTTACCCAAACTGTATTTTTCGTTAATTCCTCGCCTAATGCCTCTTCTCTTAGGTATTGAGTAAAAGTCGATTTGCCAGCTCCGACTCCTCCTATTAATAATAACAGCTGGTTTCTTAGGTTCTTTTTTTCTTTAAATTTCGATGTAATTTCAACTGGTGTTTTAGTATCTTCTACAAGCAACGCGTCACTTGCGAATAGCGGTTGTGAGGACCTGATAATACTTTCAATTGGATATAAATGGCGAAGCAATCTTCGTGTAGTAACATATGCATTATGAACTATGCTATTCTTTTCATCAAGAGATTCAGGGTTAAATAAACTTCGAAATTCAAGCGAAATAGTCGAGCCGAAAGTATTTGGTTTGAGTTCTTCGTTTTGAGCAGATTTCCCTCCTATTAATGAAATAGGTCTGATATACTTCGATGGTCCTCTAATAATTTTAAGGACGATATCCGCCTCTTTAAGAATTTTATCTTTGCAACAATAATCTAAAAAGCCACCAAAATTCGCATTGGCAGATGAAATATCGTCAAAGCTGAATTCACCTTTTAATTCGTCAGAATCAGCGGTGCCGTAAATGGTTAAATAACCGTTCGATGCTATAATTGTATTACATGGATTCACCTTATGCGGGAACATCGCATTAAGTTCGTTTGCGTAAAGCCTAGCCTCATGAAAGGCATCATCCAAAGGTTCACCCGGTTTTTTTGCTTCAATTATTAATAGTGGAAGTCCTGAGTTTATTATTGCATAATCTGGATAATATAATTGCGCTTTTTCTCCCTTTCCTATTAATAGTTTTTTTAAGGCCTTTTTTGTGCTGAAATCCGACAGTAAATAATTTAAACCTAATGGTTTACGCGAAGTTAATATCGGAGTTATGAACTTCTGTTCTACATCACTTTCGGTCTGTAAATCAGCGAGTGATATATTTAAAATGTGGTCCATAAAAATGCTTTGAGGTTGTATGTAATAAATGTAGGAATTAAATCCATAACTAAAAATCTTCCTTTTTCTCTTCAAGCGCAAGCTGTGCCGTGAATTACGAGCCTAAGTATAAAGGTAAGTAAATGTTGTACAAAAGATGGTAGTAGGCCTACCACAGTCGCTGTGCAAGCGGAGGCTGTAAACCACCGCTGTTCGAAGTCTGTGACTTCGAACGACTATGCCTGTAGTCTGTGACTACACACTGCGCGTCAGAAAAACAAACAATCACCTCAATGATCTGATTGATACCGGCATAATTTGAGGCGCTTGAATAAATATAGTCTTCGGCGCGGTAAACCAGGCCTGCGCGTACCGGATTGTCGTGGATGTAATCTATTTTTTGCTCCGTAAACGCAGGTGAGCTTAATTCTATAGGATGGTTGTCGTGTTCCCATAGCTGGTAAGTTTCATTCCGGGTATGCAGCGAAGCATAATATTTAAACTGGTGCAGCATCCATTCCCGGCGGCTTTCCATACCGATGTTTTCTATCTCATGCAAAATTTTCTTTGATGTAAATTTCTTGCAGTCGCGCACAAACCCGCTGATGGTAAAGCCATCATCAACCGAAACGATCAAATGCACGTGGTTGGACATAATTACAAAAGCATGCAAATGAAGCCCTTTCTTTTGCTGGCAGTATTTAAGTGATTCGATAAATATATCCCGATAAGATTGCCTGCTGAAAATATCTATCCAGCCAACTACGGTAAATGTTAAGAAATAAACTGCCTGCTGGTTATGGATGATGTAGCCTTTGCGTGCCATAAGTGTTTTTAGGTGTAGTAAAGATATGAAACGGCCGCTGTAGTTGCAAACTACAGGCATAGTGGTTCGAAGTCACAGACTTCGAACAGCGTTTTTTTACAATTTTATAAAACGGTAAAAATTAAACGCTTGATTATCAATGATTAACAACTTTAAAAAACGGAGTGCTGTTGTGAAATGAACACGTGAACGCTTGCGGAGGTGTATAAAGTACGCCTATTTCGCGTTAGGGACTACAGTGAAAAACCGCTGTCGAAGTCACAGAAATCGGACAGCAGAGGATATATTTCGCAACTCCTTTTAACAGAAATTTTGCACCGGCCTAAAATATTTAAAACCTAAATATTAAAATAATGTATTATAATATATTACCAATCGGTGCTGTCAATAAATAAAACCGGAATTTTATTTAACAGCTTAATTAAATGGCGGAAGAACTGAGACCTACCGGGATAGACGTGATCGGGAGCATACCCTGGGGTACCCATTTTTGCCATTTTTACGAGACTAAAAAAGACCTGCTGTCTATCCTGGTTTCTTATTTCAAAGCAGGCCTTGAAAATAATGAATATTGCCTTTGGGTAACTGCCCCGCATATTAGCGTACATGAAGCATTAACCGCTCTTAAAAACGGGATACCCGGTTTTGACCGGCACCTGCAAGCCGGCCGTATAGAAATTATTAACTATACGGATTGGTACCACAGGGATGGGAAAATCGATCTGAAAAATGCCGTCCCAGCTATTTTAGACCGCCTTGGCATTGCCGAACAGCTAAATTGCGCCGGATTGCGGGCCAATGGCGACGAATCGTGGATCGACAGGAAAGATTGGAAAAACTTTATAGCGTATGAAAAGAAATTAACTCCTTTTATTGCACAAAAACCGCTCATTATTTTATGTACTTACCCATTGGGCCAGTGCGTGGCTGCGGGGGAGATCCTTGATATTGCTTTGGTACATAAATGCACCGTTGCCCGGAGAAAAGGAAGACTTGAGGTTTTGGAGGTGCCGGAAATTAAAAGGAGCAAAGCGCAGATGCAGCGTAAAAATGAGTTGCTGCAAATTGATGTAGCTGAAAGAACAAGCCAACTGGCAAAAGTAAGCAGTATACTTGGCGAATCGCAGTCGCAGCTGCGTACCATATTTAACACTACCAATATTGCCTTTGTATTGCTCGACCGGGATCTGAAAGTTCTTACCTACAATGCCATCGCCCGTCAGTGGTCGTTAGCGTCTTTGTCTAAACCTCTAAAAGAGGGGGTTCACTTTATCGATCTGCTTAGAGAAGACCGCAAGGAGCCTGTAATAGAAATGGTAAATGCGGTTATGGCGGGCGATACCGTCAGCTATGAAATCAGTTATCCTCAGCTGGATGGCGGCACGGTTTGGTATGCAATAAGCATCAACCCGGTAAAAGATGCTGATGATCATATCATCGGGCTTTGTTGCTCGGCCACAAACGTTACCGCCGCTAAACTTGCAGAACTTGAACGTGTGAGGATAAGTAATGACCTGGTACACCGTAACAAAGATTTGGAGCAATTTTCATATATCGTTTCACATAACCTGCGCGCGCCGTTGGCAAACATTATCAGTTTGTCGGATATGCTGAAGGACAATGACATTAGTGAAAGTGAAAAGAATGAGCTGGAAGAATTTCTTTTTCGGTCGACGGTAAAACTTGATGAGATTGTTAAGGACCTGAACCAGGTATTGCAGATCAGAAGTGATATCAGCGAAAAAAAGGTAAAGATTATCTTCTCTCAATTGGTTGATGACATACTTATCGGGTTTCGTCAAACGATAAGTAAGGAAAATATTAAGATAGTTACTGATTTTTCACAAGCCACCGGGATTTATTCTATTAAAAGTTATTTATACAGCATCTTTTATAATCTCATCTCAAACAGCATAAAATACAGGCAGCCTGAGGTGCCATTGCTTGTCGAAATCAGATCGTGGATAGAGGGCACTATGGTAAATATAACTTTTACGGACAATGCCCGCGGCATCGACCTATCCATTCATGGGGAGGAAGTTTTTGGCTTGTATAAGCGTTTCAATACCGATACCGAAGGTAAAGGCATCGGCTTGTACATGGTACAGCACCAGGTTGAAGCCCTGAGCGGGCGCATTAGCATCGATAGTAAGCCGAAGTCTGGTTCAACCTTTTTAGTCGGGTTTCCCGCCAGTTAAGGGTTACAAAACAAGCAATTCACTTCAATAATCTGATCGGTACCGGCATAGTTGCGGCAAGGACAAAAGATCGTCTGCTAAGTATGTCTATCCAATGCACCTGGGTACATACGCTGCAAAATATTCACATCTTTCATTTAAAAAATGGCGGCCGTGTTTTTGTACCCCTTATCGTACAATCTACACATTCACGGGTTGAATACAAAAAAAAGGGCGGTGCCCCAATTCCAGGTGGAGGTGGGCCTGTTGCTACTAAGTGGGCCGAATCTAAGACAAGGTCATCGTAAGGATTGAGACTGGTATCTTGTTCACATGTATATGGATAGGTAGCCACCCATACAGGCAAATTGGCGCTTGTTATAATTATCCTTTTTGATGAAACCGTACAAACACTTATATAACCGATAACCGGCTCTGACGGGGTGGTTATGCAATGAATATTCCCCTCAATTTGTGATGGCTGGGCGTCAAAAATACTACCTAATTGCTCGGTATTCTTCTTCAGGCTTACCCAAAAGTCATAGGCATCGGCGGTTAGGGCATATTCGCGGAGCAGGATACTATATTCGGCTTCCAACTTTTCTGATGTGGACGGTATAAATACTACCGGACTTTGATAAAGAATGTCTTGCTCCAATTTAGCGGATGAGGCTAATACGATGTCGCTCGAAATATCGCTTCCATAGCAATTTGTTATGTTTTGCGCAGCGGTTCTTGGTACAAGCGTGTTGCCACTGGGTATCCAGTATGAAATATATTTGGACTGGAATGCCCAGGCCTCATCATAGTCCCAGCGATAATATTTTACGGCATTGGCCGGATCATGTGTATTGACATAAACTTGTATCCCGGTAACCGGGTTATTTACGATATTATAACCAATACTATCAATGGGCGGTGTAACAATTAGCGGCACAAAGTCCGACTGATATTGCTTATTATTGGCTGTTTTTATAGTTAAGCGATAAGTGCGGGAATTATTAAGATTTAAGCCCGGCGAAGTATAATTGCCATTGACGGTTTCGGTTAAAGGGAAACTAAGGCCCTGGTCGTTTTCAACAGTAACCACCGCATGCAATACAGGGTTTGCTGTCACGTTATTTGCAATGTTAACCGTACGGGTCAATTTAATAGTAGTTGAGTCGGATTCGGCGTTAACGACTCCTTCTACGACAAGATACCCCTCGTTGCCTGTAATAGCAGGTGGGTTATATGGTTTTCTGCAGCATATAAAAAAAGAAATCAATAATAAAAAACAAGCCTTATGTAGTTTTATCATTGGGAAGGCGCTTTTCGGTTTAAATCAAAGTTACCAATAAAGTTTGCTGTTCGCAAAATAGACAAAACCACTTTACTGTGGCTATAAAGGCAATGGCACACAACCCGGAGTTCCGGAAATCAATTCCTCATTTCACATTCCCTGCCTGCCGGCAGGGGGGCACAATCCGCATTAAAAAAGCTTTCCTTTTTTACCAACATCCTGCATTTATAATTTTTTTTTCAGATAAACTTGCGCAATGAAAAAAATCGGAGAAATGACTTTGTTCAGGGCATTCCGGAGCTCTAATTATACACTTTATTTTATCGGCAGGTCAGTTTCCCAGTTTGGTACATGGATGCAACGAACAGCGGTAATATGGGTGGTGTACTCCATCACGCACTCTGCCTTTTTACTTGGGGTTACCATCTTTGCAGAGCAGTTCCCCTCATTTTTGTTTTCAATTTTTGGCGGCGTTGCAGCTGACCGTTACGATAGGTACAAGGTTATCAAGATCACCCAGATCACCTCCATGGCCCAGGCTGTGTTGCTGGCCATTTTGGTATTTACAGGCCATACTGTTGTTTGGGCCATACTTGTACTAAGCGTAATTTTAGGAATAATCAACGCTTTCGACGTACCCGCCAGGCAGGCTTTAGTCCACGAAGTTGTTGCCGATCCAGCTGATCTGCCAAATGCTTTATCGCTTACTACCGCCATGGCCAGCCTTGCGCAGTTGCTGGGGCCTGCATTGTCGGGCATTGTTTTAAACGCATTTGGCGCCGCGGTATGTTTTCTTATTAACGCCGCAAGTTTTGGCGGGGTTATCGTTTCGCTGCTGCTGATGAAATTGCCGGTCCATCAGGCAAAACAATCGGCCAAGAACGTTATAGCCGACCTTGCGGAGGGCTTTAGCTACCTTAAAAAGGCGCCGGATATTGGTTTGATTATTTTAATGCTGGCCGTTGTTAGTTTATTGGTGCTGCCTTATAATACAGTTTTGCCAGTATTTGCCAAGGTTATTTTTAAAGGGAACGCAGCAACTTTCGGTTACATTACCAGCTTTATTGGTACAGGCGCTGTAGTTGGCACCATTTATTTGGCCTCGCGTAAAACCGGCGCCCATTTAAAAATGATATTGTTGTTGAGCACCATTGTTATAGGGGCAGGATTGATTGGTTTTTCGCAGGTAAAGAGTTTTCCTATAGCCATGTTTTTTGCGGCGATGACCGGTTTTGGCGGCGTGGCACAATTTACTGTTTGCAATATCTTTGTACAGTCTCAGTCGGCGCCCGAAATGCGTGGGCGTGCCATCAGTATTTTGTTAATGGCAATATTTGGTATGTTACCGGTTGGCAGCCTTTTAGTGGGCGCCGTATCGCAGCATATTGGCGCGCCTGCAACGGTTTTATGCCAGGGTATTATTGCGCTTATTGTGGCTTTAATCTTCGCAAAATTCCTGACGAAGGGAAAGAAAAGTGCCGTTTAAAATAAACCGGGTATTTCAATAAAATACGCTTGTCCCTGGTTTTATTGTGTCGTGTAATTTGTTTGGAAGGTGCCGCTGGTTATGGTGTAGGTATTGCCGTCCAAAATACTGGTCCCACTAAACTGGAATGTACCTTCCACAATGGTGCCGGTAAATGAAGTGATTGTTATGGTTCCTGAATCTCCAAAGACGTCTACGGTTGGACCTGCACTAAAAATTGTGGCGCCCCCCCCGGTAGCGAGATCGAAACTGCCTACCTTAACATCGGTTGGGATAAGAAGGTGAATAACCGTAGTAGAGTTAAAAGAGCCGATGATCTGCAACGCACCCTTACTGTACGTAGCAGTGATGGTTGACGTGGTATATGCAGTACCGTTAAATTTTAGTGCGACAGTGTTGGTTACTTTAGGTGTACTGTTTCCGCTTTTTTTACAGGAATTTAGTGTAAAAGTGAATAAGGTTAGGGCTAAGAACGCCCATTTTAGTGATTTCATGGTCTGTGGGTTTTGATGCAATGTAGTAAATAATGCAAGCAAAATAAAGTTTACCTAAAAAAATAGTTATGCAGATCGCACTTGCCATGCATCCAGGACAATAGGGACAAATGCTAATAAATTTTTTTAGCCTGCTGTTTATCATAACTTAATCTATCTTTGGCCACAAAATTTATAAGCATATTTAAATGGCAAAGGCATCTGAAATTAAAGTTGGGAACATATTACGGTTCAACGGAGAACTGGTATCGGTTACCGAAGTACTGCACCGCACACCAGGCAAAGGCGGGGCATTTTACCTGGATAAATTCCGTAATATAAAAACCGGCAAAATTGTAGAAGCCCGCTTAGCCACCGACGAACAGGTTGAAATTTGCCGCGTGGAAACCAATGATTTTCAATACCTGTACCAGGAAGGTGATTACATGGTGATTATGGATAATACCAGTTACGACCAGCATAACATCCCCAAATCATTATTTGGCCCTTCGGCAAAGTTCCTGAAAGAAGGCATGAGTGTCATCGTTTCCTTTGAAAGTGAAGAACCTATAATGGCGCAGGCGCCAAACTTTGTTGAACTTGAAATTACCTATGCCGAGCCTGCTGTTAAAGGCGATACTTCTTCGGGCGCGCTGAAAGCTGCCACAACAGAAAATGGCATTGAAATAAAAGTGCCACTTTTTGTAAACCAGGGCGATAAGATAAAAGTAGATACACGCACCGGCGAATACGTGGAGCGCGTGAAATAAGTCGACACTTGTGGAACGCCCGCCTGCTGCCCAAGCCCGACAGGGGCAGTAGAAAAAATGCTAAAATGTTTTTTTGCTCTGTTTTGTCGGAGTTACTTTGATTGTTTAGCAGCGGACAATTATGTTATTGTGCATATTAGGCTCATAATTTTCATTTTGTCGCTAAATAAACAATCCTTAAAGAAAGCAGAAACAAAAATCTTTTGGTTTTGAAGAAAGTGATGCAGGCCGTCACTTCGCCACAAAATGAAACAGTGCCTGTAATGCCGCACAATTACAAAAGCACCCTTTTATACGGTATAAATTTTGCAACTTGCCTTGACGATAGACATGATCAAAAATACCGGCATCAATAACTTTTTGCAACTGGACAGCAATATCCCGGTGGTTGATGTGCGCACCCCAGCCGAATTTGTGCAGGGCCACATTTGCGGGGCTTATAATATCCCCTTGTTCAGCAATGACGAGCGGGTAAAGGTGGGCACTACTTACAAACAGGTGGGCCGCGAAGAAGCTATATTGTTAGGTTTTGATCTCACAGGTTCCAAATGGTCGGCATTTATAAAACAGGCACTGGAAATTGCCCCCCACAAAAAAATAGCCCTGCATTGCTGGCGTGGCGGCATGCGCAGCGGCGCCATGGCCTGGTGTTTGAATTTATATGGATTTGAGGTGTATTTGCTTACGGGCGGCTATAAACACTACCGGCGCCGCGTGCTGGATATCTTTGCAGAAAAATTTAATATCCGCATTCTTGGCGGCTTAACAGGGTCGGGTAAAACAAAAGTACTGCACCAGTTGAAAGCCCTTGGCGAACAAGTAGTCGACCTGGAAGGCTTTGCAAAGCACCAGGGCTCGGCCT
>Ga0207045_1175_pt1 | contig 12833 bp, 6 predicted proteins | sample Alteio_BWMinCont_69_FD_153299 | JGI IMG/M metagenome (GOLD analysis project Ga0207045, IMG submission 153299) | Enriched cells from forest soil in Barre Woods Harvard Forest LTER site, Petersham, Massachusetts, United States -... | ecosystem: Environmental > Terrestrial > Soil > Temperate forest >... | reverse complement strand
ATGATACTAGTAGCCGCTAAAACCCCAGTTATCGCAGTGTCTAGCCAACTACCGTAAGGATATAGATGAAAAAATGCTCCAAACAGGAGAGCTGTTTGTGGTAAATTTCTAATATTAGTCATCCTGTATAAGTAATTTGGTGACATGTTAATTATATGAGGTGCAACCCCAAAAAACACACCTTTTCCTATTTCAACTGTCATTAGCACAATATTTCCAATTACACTGTTTTCATGTGGAGTAATTTGAGATATAGCATTCTTTGTGTTATCAAACCCTTTATAGACAATACCGCCAAGATAATTCATCTTAACCTCATAAATTTATAATTAAAAGAAGTGTTAATTTTATATTAACAAAAATATAAATTCAGATGATAACAAAAACGATATTAAATAACAAAAAAAACAATTTTTAACATTTTGAAAATTGTAAGAGATAATTTTATTCATCAAATTATCTTATTTAGCTTAAAAGGGCCTATACAGCAGCATAGGCTTCGTCAACAATCTTTTTGATATTTGCCTTCAAAGCTTGGCGTTTAAGTTTTGCAAAAGGTGTTAAAAGATAAATACGCTTGCCTTGACCCGGTTTAAGTAAAGGTGTGTATATACGAAATTGAGGCACGCTGAATTTAGAGTAACATTTTGTTGTCGCTTCAAACTGTTCATTTTGAAGCTTTTCCAAGATATTATAATCATTTGCTTTTGCATGACATTGACACGGTGGTCCAAATGGGTGAGCTCGATATTGAATTATTTGACTTTCATTTTTTGGGAAACAAAGGACAAATAAATTGCCACAAGGATCGGATTTAGGTGAAAATGCATTGACCATTCTCTTGCTAAAATCATTTAATTTCTTTTCAGAGATAGATGGTGCAAAAAATTGAATGCATTCTCTTGAAAATTTATCAATAACCGCCAAGTTATCTGAAATATTCGAATTATTTACCAAAAAGTACATTGAAGACTCAAAAGCAGTATAATTGTAAAAATACCCATCTGCGGATATTAATTCTTTTCGCGTTTGTGTGGTGTCGTCATTTATATAACCGTATTTAGAAGATATGTACGATTGGACATTTTTATAAACTTTATTAGTTCCGAAAAGTGAAGAAACACGACTCCAAACATGATCTAAAAAACTCTTTGGTAAAGGGTCACCAGGCGACCTTAAAAATTTAAAATTATGAATATTCATTTCAGGATGAAATTGACGAATTAACTCTTTAAGCAGGTATGTCAGGGTTATCCACTTAGTTGCCTGTGCATGAATGAACACGTGATGCGAGCTTTTATAAATGTCTTTAACTTCTAGGGCTTGACCAAATAATACTTTAGCATGCTGTTTTTGAATTTTTGTCTGAGATGATTGCACTTTTGCAAGAGAATTATCAAGTTCTGCTTCTCGTGATTTCGTTAGAGCACCTACAGTTCGTAAACGAACCAGTTCCTCCTCAGGTCTATCCAGATGAGATTGTCGAATAAGGTGCATAGCTTGTTCTTGCCAATCAGGCTTCCCTTCTTCACGCAATTTTTGAATTTTATTTTTTAGTTCCAATGCCTTTGTGTAAAATATCGCATCATCACCATCATTAGAATGTAACAGTTCGTAAAACTTATCTTTGATTATCAAAAACAAAGAAAATACAAAAGAACACCCCTTAGAAAGAGTCTGTAGTGATTCATTAAAAGAATTTTGCAATTCTTTAAATACATATCCTCGCCAATTAACCTTAGATTTTACAGCAGGCAAATCCGCGAGCAAATCGCTTTTTTGATTTATTTTAGATTTATTAATAATAGGTAGAGTATTCATTACGACAAACCATTAAATTAATGCATTTACTGTTAATAAAGTGAAATAATATCAATAAATAAATTAAAAATCAACACTTTTTTATTATATAAAGTATGATAACGTTCTTATGCATCTGCGATTTCGATGAGAAAAATGAGAAAACGTCAACGTTGCTTTTTCTGCCATAATATTGTACAAAGCTGCAGAAAGCAGAAAGCACAAAAAAATATTTAATAGTTATCATTTTTTTAACGAAATGGGGACGACAGCTATGCTTAATTCGACACTTAATTCAACAGCCATTGGCACCAGACCGATATCGGAACAAATCAAAAACTATTGCCACAATGTCTTGGTGGAGCATCCAAAATCTGTGATTGTCACAGAAATAGCCCTTCTAGCCCTTAGCTTAGCCACCTATCGCTGCACAAGCTCTTCTGCTTTATTTAGACTCGCGATGGGATCGGCTGTATTTTTAGGAACAAGCCTTGCTTTTGAATGGAATCATCTGTTTCGGGAAGTCTGGCATGGATTATTAAATCGACCTTACAAGCCTACCTTCAAGCCGACTTTCAAGGAGGAGACGTTCCTTGGAGACAAACAGGAAGTTTTGGCAACAATGGAATACAACAACAAACTCCCTATTTTTACCTTTAGCGCTGCCGTAACTGATCCCGCACAACGCGGCTATATTCACGGATACATGTTAGCCAATCAAATTGTCGATGTTGGTCAGAAGGCACTTCGCCCTATACTCGCTTTCCTTCGGTGGGAGAAAGGCGAAAAAAGCGATGCTGACCTTAAAGAGAAGATAAATAATCTTGTTATTCCAAATGAAGTTCGGAGCGAGCTCTTGGGTATTGTTAAAGGTGTTGAAGAGCGGTATAGGGTCGATGGAAAAAAATGCCCCAGGGATGTGGCTGCCTACATTTTTGGCGTACATGTAATGACTGATCACTATAAAGCGATAGGATCCAGCTTGGGGTGCAGTGCAGTGGTATATCGCGATGGACCGGAAAAAGCCCCTGTCGTAGGGCGTAATCTTGATTGGGTAAGCATGGGTTATTTGGGACGACATCAATTTGTCCGCCGTTATGAAGTGGCGACACAAAAAGGAAATCGACAAGTCAACACATTCACTTTCCCAGGTTACATAGGAGCCCTTACTGCATGGAATAGCAATGGTCTTATAGTGCTTATCAATGAGCTAGGCAAGACATCAAAAGAAGAAGGTAAACCCTATTCTTTAATGTTAAAAGAACTGATAGAAGAATGTTCTACAGTTGACGAAGCGATGAAATGGCTGAGTCAGCAACAGCAGCAATGCCCTTGTGCCTCCTCTGTATCAATTGTGCTTGCCGATGCCAATCAGGCCAAAATCTGTCATTATTACCCGGAAGGAAATAATCACATACTTATCAAGGATTTCTCGGACGAAGGAATCCTATCTGTTACTAATCACGCTAACGATAATCAAGGTAATGTTCTTCTTGAATCGATATGCGAATGCAAATCAATCCAACGCTTGGATCGTCTGCATACAGCTCTTCAAGCAGCGAAAAATGAGCTCAAAACACCAGTTGAGGTTGTAGAAGCGGCTTTAAAAGGAGCTGGTGTTGCAGCTACTATTGGAGTATTTATTGCTGATTTATCGTCACAAAAAAAGAAAATATTATTGGATGATTTCTTCGCTCACAAACAAATTGATATGCAGACATATTTAAAAATCTAAAGTTGACTGCTTATATCTATAGCTTGTTGTGCACCCGTTGAAGTTTTAAATGTTTTTAAAGCCTTGCCATCCAAATCAAATTTTGATAAATCGACAAAACGAATATTTTGGTCATCATAGGTTTTGAAATAATATTTCAACGACTGAGGATCTCGTGCACAAGTGATCATAGTGAAATCTGAGTAAGTCACATCTCCGACCTTATCGCGTGCCAATCCTACCGGGATATCAAATTGATTCAAAATGTGAAATGTTTGAAAAATAGCGGTTTTTGCATCTGCCGAGGGAATGGCTGAAATGGAGAAGATCGCAGCTCTCACAAAACGCGATGGGGGTGTGAAGTCACCTGGCAAACCTACCATGCCACCACCTTGACCAAACGAAGCAAACTCTAATCCATCAACCTTTAATGGCTTAGGATTTTCAGCTGTGAGATTAATGTAATTACGCAGATTGGTCATATGCCAATCAAACTGGGGAGAATTGGTGAAAGTACCCAGTCTGTTATCATAAGTAACCAGTTTGCCGCCTATGGGCTCAATCACTAGACATTGGCCGCTTTTATCAAATACGATGTAATGGAATGGTGTAGGAGTTGGTCCCCATGCCTTTGAGATAGTCGGGGCAATGACAACATCCTTTAGACCAGCTTTTACTTCGTCGATTGTAGCAAAATTTGTGACCAGCCAATTGCTGAACTCCACTGGCGATAAGGCTTTAGCCTGATTTTCGGATGTAATTGTAGGATAGCTTGCAAAGCCGGGAAAATAAAAAGTACCTACAGATAATCCCTTTTCATTCATGCCATCCATAATTGCCGGATTGTCAAATGCTATGGCGCCCACTGCTGCATACTTTGCCTGGTATTTCAGGCCTTTTCCATTAGGAGTTGTACCTTCAAAATTATATCCTCGCGGCACAACAACGATCGACGTATCAACCTGGATTCCAAATTCAAGAGTTCTTCCATGGACAATAGAGCCATCTTTGGCCTTCAATTTAATGCCAGTGCAAGCTTCGGCGCTTGAAAATGCTCCCCATAGAAGGAAGGAAAGTACTGCAGCTGTTCTAAATTTGGATAAAATATGCATATGCCTCATTAAATAAATTGTTAGATAATATTATCGTAATATTAATTTTTTTATTAATCAATCATTTTATCGAATATCCAGTTTCGCTTTCTTGCGACCCTGCCGGGGCGCTATTTTTGTTATATGTTACCCTGGGTTCCGCTAGCGCTGCACCCGGGGCTATTAACGTTTCCCCCTGCCGGGGGAAGGACTTAATTTACTTAACCGATTACTATTGCTACAAAAGAGAATGGACAAAATCCATGGACAAAAACAAATGGACAAGGCAAATGGACAGGGCATGGACAGAGTATGGACAGGCTATGGACAAAAGGCTCTAATAAGGACTCTTTTTGTAGCAAGATTCTCGGTCCATTTGTCCATGCCCTGTCCATGCCTTGTCCATGCCTTGTTCATTTGTTCTGTCCATGGATTTTGTCCATTTGGCTTGTCCATTTCGTCCATTTCAACAAATCATTTCTTAATTCTATCAAAATCCCTATAATGCCATATCGCCTTTACAAAAAGCTAAAAAGGAAATACTACGAAGGCAAAATTCTACTTCCTTGGGAATATGCAAATATGACATGTTGTAACGAACATTTAGGACAATGATTGACTTCGGAGTAACGTTGGAAAAAACTTTAAAATCGATCTATTTTTATGGCGCTCTTATGGTCGCTTTGATATGTGCATTGGGACTAAATAGTTGTTCCAACCCTACCAATAGCGTGAAAACAGAAACTACTGAGCTTCAGATTATTGCAGGGCGTAATGAAGGTGAAGGAAGACAATCCATCTATCGCGCGCAAGTGCCCGTTAATTGGATACGGCACGATTCTTTATCTGAGGACACTTTAGTTGATACGACTAAAGCGCTTTGTGAATTTATCATTATGGAAAATTCTGATATCATACGCATTGCCATACATAACTTCCCCTCTATGCAAATTTCCGATCGAATTCCTCCTGAAGCTCAAGTGGCGCGCTGGCAGCGCCAATTTGAATCTTTAGATAAAATAAATTCCACAACCATTCCGCAATCATTTAGCGGCTATAGCGGCTTACTATTTTCCGGTGAAGGCAAGATGCAGGAAAGAACTGTAGCTATGCTGGGGTGGAGTTTACAGTTGGCACCAGAACATTATCGCAGCCTACTACAGGCTGCAACGCCCAAAACAGCTACGCTTTACAAGCAGATGCGTTCCGACATAACCATTAAAGCTATGGGCCCAGCGGAATTGATGCGTAAGCATAAGCAAGCCATTACTGATTTTGCCCGTACCTTTGAACTCATCAGGGAGATCCCATCTCGCGCATGAAACCCTCGAAGATTTATCATTTTTTAGGAAGTGTTTATTTTGCTATCCTACTAATCGCATTAGTGGCCATTTTTGTAATTGCCGGCACTTTGATAGAATCTAGCACACAGTCACATCGCTATGCTGCCCAATTTACTTACAGCAATCCCCTGTTCATCATGCTTTTATGGGGCTTTTTTATTAACATCCTGCTGTCGGCACTGCGTCGCTGGCCTTTTAAAGTTCGACACATCCCCTTTCTGATCACACATCTTGGACTGCTAATGATTCTTGGAGGTGCTCTGACCAAAGTTTATTTGGGACTACAAGGCACCATGGGGATAATGGAGGGGGCGGCCACACATAGAATATCTGTAGGCGACACTTATGTTGTTCAAGTGGAAAAGCGTGGTGAAAAACCTTATAGTTATAGCTTGGATGAGCTTGACAAGTCCCAATATGAGAAGAAAGAGAGACTTTCCCTTCAACTTCTAAATCACCTGCCTAATTCGACAGAACGACTAGCCACCTGGATTAAAGGTACGCAAGCCTTCATTCAAGGACTCTCCCCTATGCCGGTGCATGAAATTTCTGAGATACAAGAAGAAAGTGAAATCCCCTTAAGCGGTAGAGCCCGCTTTCACCATCAGAATTCACCGACATATGAAGTGTATGCCTTGCGAGCAGACAATGTGAACCAAGTTATTAACAGGCTCTATCAGCAAGGGGCGCTGTTGAAAATTAGTGACAGGGGCTCCGGCGCCACCCTTGCCTCTGTTCCGCTAAACACCGCTATTAGCCAACCTATCCCATTAAGAGATAAACTTGGACCCTATGGAGAAGCCACTGCTCATCTGGATTTAGAGTTTTCTGATATTGATGGATTTAAACAGGAAGCAGCGATTAAGCTTAAAGTGTCAAGTGCGAGAAATAATGACATCCACGAAGTAGAGGTGCCTTTAACGGGAGATAAGGCTCTACTCAATGTGAATAAGTCAACTCCTTATCTGGGTAGCTCTCCAATTACAGTAGACATCCTCAGAACTCCCATATTAGTTTTGCTGGAAGATCAACATAACGACACATTTTTGGCGGCGTTTGATGCACGAGGTAAGGTGTGGTCGCAATCCTTTGGAAATAATCACTTACAAAGTTATATTGCTTATGAAGAAGGTTTTGGCGGCTATGCCATTCAAAGCGAATTTCCTTTCCCTGGCTTTATTTGTGGCAGGGAACAACGCGAAGCAGCTCAGATCGATTACCTGTCAGCACAAATACGTCAAGCTATATCCACACAAACCCAGCTATCGCCCCCCCTGCAGCTTTTGATGGAGGCTTGCCATAATGCTAATGTCGATTTTTTAGACACATTAGTAGCTTTTCTAAGCCACTGGGATGCCCAACATAGTTGGTTGTTTACTGAAGATCACAATTTGCCCGAACTTATCGAAAAATCCTTTAAACACATCAACTGGCAAAAACAACCGCTAGAAGCCTGTCGCTGGACGGCGCGGCTTTTTGATCAGATCGAACCAGCCATTGCACAAGGGAGCAATCTCCTTGAAGTTTTACAAGAAAGACGCTGGCCCTTGATTGCTCCTTGTGAAAAACTATGGGAACAAAATCCCAATAACAATGCAGAAAAGACTGGTTCTTTGATGACATTATTAACGCAGCAAATTTTTTCCGCTTCCGAACAAATGTCGATAGAGAAAGAATCAGATACGATCCCTGCCACTAGTCAGCAACATGCTCGACTACTAAGTGCTTATCTACGCGTTTATGACATTCACTTGAGCACTATTACGCCACCGCTTACAGAACTTGAAATGCGAGAACTTATACAAAAAAAACAGGAGTTTGACGAAAGCCAAGGTCCTGAATCCACACCACCTTTCATAGAAACCCCACTTATTGCCTTACTGGAAGCGGCCCCTGTAACTAAAAAACTGGAAGATAATATCCCTGCCATAACAATGCGCGCACAAGAAGGCAGTCGTTTACAAACAATAACCCTGGGCTACGATCGCTTTGCCACAGGTTTAAAATGGCCCGTTTTAAATGGTGAGTATTTATTGCGATTCCAGCCGCACTTTTTAGATATTCCTTATAACATACGCCTACGCCATGCACGACAGATCAACTATGCCAATTCCAAGCAAGCACTTAGCTACGAAAGTGATATTATTGTCACTGACCTCCGCACAGGAGAGAGCGTGGAAAAAACAATTAGTATGAATCAGGTGCATGAAACATGGGACGGTTATCGGTTCTACCTCTCAAATATTACTCCAGGAGACGAATCTTCCGTTAAACGCATTCAAATAGTCGTTAATCACGACCCCGCTAAATACTGGCTTACTTACCCCGGAGCTATTATTTTAAGTTTAGGTATTATTTTGCTTTTTTGGATGAGGCCATACAAGAAGATGGAGAAAATAGAATGAAATATTTTTTAGAACAATGGTTAATGAAATGCCGATTTATAGCGTTTGTTCTTGTTGTTTTTAGTGCAGCATCCCACTTAACCGCAGGGCCATTTAATGAAACAAAAAACCTACCTGTTGCCTCACAGGGAAGGTTTCGTTCTCTGGAGCCTGCCGCTCGTTTGTGGCTATATGACACCTACCATTTGCAGCAGCTGAAGCGAGAACACTTCCCTCTTTTTCAAACAATGGATAGTTCTGCTCTGGAATTACTTTGGAAAACACATCTGTTGGGCCCCTCTTTTATGGACAACGCTCCCCTTTTCTGGATCCACTATGCAGATGTAAAAAAAACTCTTGGCTTAGATCTTGCTCAATCCCGCTTTAGCTACCAGGAACTAATGCATGCCTTTTTTGAAGATAAAGAATCGAATTTACGCCTCATGCGTATACTTCTTCCCTATGAATATGCCAAAAGTTATCACTCTCCCAACAACCGTTCGCGTAGCAATAAACAGGAATTGCGTGGCCTTGCCCCGGGGTTATGGGTAAGTTGGCGTGAAGGCACGCTTATTGTAATGGCTACCCCCGGAACGCCCCCATGGAATTTTTTGAGTGTAAACATGCCTTTGACGAGTGAGCATGTCGATTTAGAGAAAATTGAAAAGCAAAACAAATTATTTTCTGAAGAGCTTTTGCAATTATTTCAACACTTGCAAACCTATCGAGAGCTCTTACCCTCATCAAATGATATTCACAAAAATACAGATCTAGCCACCGTTTTGCGCCAAGCCGGGACTACCTTAAAAATGCTTCCCTCTAAATCATATTCAGGAGAATGGTTGTCTCTCCACGCTTTTAATGTACAGGTTGCCGATTCCAATAAGCAGCAACCTGTAGATATTGAAAATTTCACCTCTTTTTCTGATGCGGATTTTCATCATTTGCGACTGTCATACAACGAACTGAAAGAAAAAGCTGCCAGATATTATAATGTTTTGCCTGGGGAAAACAACGACTCAATACGACTTTCTCTAGAAGAGGCTGTGCATAAATTTTCTTCGGTCTATGAGAAAGCTTATACCTCGATTGCAGGACAACCCTATCGGGAGGCAATCAACAAACAACTGTTGTATCCAGCACACTGGCAATTGCAAATGGAAACATCGTATTATCGCATGCCGCTAATAGAAGCGAGTCTATTTGCTTATAGCCTGGCACTTATTCTGTTTTTAATCGGTTACACAGCAAAGCGTGAATCACTTTTTCGATGGGCTTTAGGTGCCATTATTATCGGACTTATCATTCACACTTTGATTCTCATTTTGCGCTGCCTAGTGCTGCAACGCCCTCCTGTATCGAATATGTTCGAAACTGTAGTTTATGTTCCTTGGGTGGCTATGCTGTTAGGCCTGGGACTTTTTACAGCTCTACGACATTATATTATTCTAATTGCAGCCACAGCAGCTTCGGCAAGCTTGCTAATTTTATTAAAATTGACCGATGTTGATGCGCGCATGGAAAATGTGCAGGCGGTGTTAGATTCACAATATTGGCTGATTGTACATGTACTCATGATTGTCGCTAGTTATGGCGTCTTTATTGTGTGCGGCATGCTCGCTCATTTTTATCTAGTGGCCTGTGCTTTAAATCGGCAAGCAACCAACTCAGGACAATTCACTGCGAAGTGTGTATTGCAGACTATGTATATCGGAGTAGCATTGTTAATTCCTGGAACAATTTTAGGCGGTGTTTGGGCAGCTGAAAGTTGGGGCCGATTCTGGGATTGGGATCCCAAAGAATCCTGGGCGTTTATCTCGGCTTGCATCTATGTGCTGATCATTCATGCCTATACCTTTAGAAAAATTCATGATTATGGATTGGCGGTAGGCTCGATTGGCGGCCTGATGGCGATAAGTTTTACCTGGTATGGGGTCAATTATATTTTAGGCACCGGACTACATAGCTATGGATTCGGAAAGGGTGGCGAGATCTATTACTATGGATATTTGCTGATTGAAAGCCTATTTTTAATTGCAGTGCACAGCATTGTAATTTTTAAAAAGAGAACTTGTTGATTTATTTTTTGTAGCATAGGCTTTAGCCTGTGCTTGTTAGCACAGGTTTTAACCTGTGCTCGTTTTTGTGGGTTTTAACCCACAAAGTCAGACTATGCATGAGGTACGTTGAACCATTTAATTCCCAACGGGTTAGGTTAGGATATTTGTCTCAAAAAACGCGGGTTAAAACCCGCTAAAACGAGACCAGGTTAAAACCTGGTCTAACAAGCGCAGGCTAAAGCCTACGCTACATTTGCCTCTGTTTTTTTATTAAAAAATTTTTTATATACTTCAGCTGCCTCTTCTTGCTTTTTTATTTTTCACTTTGATTTTTCACTTTTCACATTATCTTTTTTCACCTATCATCATGCTCTTTTTTAGATGTATTGAGGACATTATGATTAAAGCAACACGATTTACTCTGCTATATAACTTATTATTCCTGTTCACTGTTTGTTTTGGAGGGCTTTTTGGTCAGCCGTTGCAATACGAAAACCAGGTGATCGAAAGCGTTGAGATTGAAATGGCCGTTATTCCACAAGGTGTAGCTTTTGACCCTTGCAGTGTAACCTCGCGTATAAAAACGAGAAAAGGGGAACTGTTTTCGCAAATAGATCTTGATAATGACCTGAAAACTTTAGTCATTGAGTTCGATCGCGTTGAACCTACGCTCACTTCTGTTGAAAACAAGTTATTCATCACCCTAAAAATATGGCCGAAGCCAACCATCCGAAGCATTACCTGGAAAGGCAACCATAAGGTAGAGACAAAGAAACTGGAAAAAGAGCTTAGCGTCAAAGTTTGTTCTGTTTTTGATCGACAAGCATTTAATACCGCCTTCCATAAGCTGAAAGCCTATTATGTTAAAAAAGGGTTCTTTGAAGCATCCTTGGATTATAAATTCGTTCTCGACGATGCCGCAAATGAAGTTGATATTGAAATATGCATCCATGAAGGCCGCGCTGGCCGAATCAAAAAGATAATTTTTGACGGCTTTACCTGTACAGAGGAAGAGGCCTTGCTCGAAACAATGGTCACTAAGCGGTACAACATTTTTCTAAGCTGGATGAACGAGGAAGGGACATATAACGAAGAAGCTGTTCAACAGGACAGGTTTACCGTTTTAAGTTATCTTCAGAATGAAGGCTATGCCGATGCCTCCGTTGATATTGAAGTGTGCGAAGCTAAACAGGCCAATCGCATTGTCATTCGCATTATTGCCGACAAAGGCGAAATTTATAAATTTGCCAATATTAGCTTTGATGGCAATACCCTTTTCTCTGATGAAGAAATTCAGAGTAGATTTACTTTTGAAGAATGCGATGCCTTCTCTCCTGAAGCCATTCGCAGTACTGTGCGCCGTATTACCGAATTTTACGGTCGCCGAGGCTATATCGATGCAGTCGTCGACTATGAAACCAAACTTAACTGTGATGACCTCTCATATTCTATCCATTTTACTATCGAAGAAGGGGAGCAATTCTATGTAGGCTTGATCAAAGTCTTTGGCAATTGCTCGACTCAAACCAATGTCATCTTGCATGAGACCTTTTTAACACCCGGAGAAATCTTCAACATTGCCAAGCTGCAATTGACAGAAGAAAAGCTGCGAAATATCGGTTATTTTAAAAATGTTAACGTCTATGCTGTTAAATCTGAAGGTCCGGGAGGCTTGGGAGAAAACTATCGCGATGTTCATATAGAAGTCGAAGAAACTATCACCGGAAATTTCGGTGCGGGCTTTGGTTTCAGCAGCGTAGAAAGCCTCTTTGGCGAATTCAGAATTACCGAGCGCAATTTTAACTATAAGGGTTTCAGCAAATTATTCACACAGGGATACTCTGCTCTTCGCGGCGGCGGTGAATATCTTCATCTTAATGCTATGATAGGCATGAGAAGTCGCAAGTATTCGTTGTCGTGGACAAAACCCTTCTTTAGAGATACCCCTTGGATAGTAGGATTTGAGTTAGAACGCTCGAGCAATCGCTATGTCTCCAAAGATTATGATATAGAAGCTACCGGTGGAACAATTCATGGCGCCTATCAACTCAATCAGTTTATAAGAGTGGGGTTGCACTATCGTTTACGTAATACATGGGTCCGTCTTGAAACAGATAAAGCCGGTAAAGAGGAAAGAGAAGAAGCGCATACCAGCGGTTTAATATCTGCAGCGGGCGTTAGCTTGAATTATGATTCCACAGATCATCCTGCTGCCCCAACTCACGGCTTCAGATCGAAGCTGGAACAGGAATTTGCAGGCTTGGGCGGAGATCACATGTTTTTAAGCTTGGGTTATACAAATAGCTATTATATAAAAGCCGGCAAAAAAGGAGTTATCAAATTACGGGCTGATTTAAGATTTATTACCCCATTGTTTGGGTCTACCAGTAAAGGAATTCCTCTCGATGAAAGATTATTCCTTGGTGGTGATAATACGATTA
>Ga0207045_1173_pt1 | contig 12985 bp, 12 predicted proteins | sample Alteio_BWMinCont_69_FD_153299 | JGI IMG/M metagenome (GOLD analysis project Ga0207045, IMG submission 153299) | Enriched cells from forest soil in Barre Woods Harvard Forest LTER site, Petersham, Massachusetts, United States -... | ecosystem: Environmental > Terrestrial > Soil > Temperate forest >... | reverse complement strand
ATGGATTCCAGATTTACGAAGTTTATTGAGAGTTGCCGCGAACCGGAGTGTTGCCCGGGAATCGCCATCGAAATTTTGTACAAGGGTTGGTGAGGTAATGATAAGGGCCTACGGCAAATACAGAGCAGCGATTCAATATGTATCAGTTATTGTCATTTGTCTGACGACTGCAATTTTGTCAGGCGCGCAAGATTCAAAATACAAGCCGGAGAAACAGCAGATTCCATCACCGGAATGCCTGACGCTGCGAGGTGCTTGGGAGGGCGGCTACGTTCCATGCACAGATGCCACGCATCAGCAGTGGTTGAACGACATTACCCATTGGCGCATGGAGCGCAAGATTCGCGTAGGTTTGGATGACGCGCGCTATCGCATGCCGGCGCTCGAGTGGACGCAGTCGAGCTTCATTCAGCCGCAGATGATGGTGCAGGATCGTTACTTTTACGATCCGGTTGCCCATAAGTACACGGTCGATCGCTATCTCGATGATCTGGAGACGCGTTTCGGTGGCATAGATGCGGTGCTGATCTGGCCGACATATCCCAACATGGGCATTGACGATCGGAATCAGCATGACATGATCCGCACGATGCCCGGCGGGTTGGCGGGAGTGCGCCAGATGGTCGAGGACTTTCATCGCAGGGGCGTGCGCGTCCTCTTTCCGATGATGATGTGGGATCAGGGAACCCGCGATCCCGGCAAATCGTGGCCGGAAGCAATTGCTGAAACAATGAAAGAAATCGACGCGGATGGAATCAACGGCGACACGCAGGATGGCGTGCCGCTGGCCTTCTCCTTAGCCTCGGATAAGCTCGGTCATCCGCTGGCCTTTGAGCCAGAAGGAAGCCCGTCGGATGAAGCATTGGCATGGGATGTGATGACCTGGGGGCAATATTCGTTTCCATTTGTGCCGCAGGTGGATAAGTACAAGTGGCTCGAGTCGCGCCACATGGTGAACATTTCCCATCGCTGGGCGCGCAATAAGACAGACGACTTGCAATTTGCGTTCTTCAACGGTGTGGGCTGGGAGAGCTGGGAGAATGTCTGGGGCATCTGGAATGGAATTACGCCGCGAGATGGGGAGGCTACACGGCGCATGGCAACCATCGAGCGCGGTGTGGCACCATTTCTCATCAGCGCCACATGGGAGCCCTTTTATCCCACGCACCTTTATGGCGTCTTCGCCAGTCGCTGGCCACTCGGCGAGCAGACGGTGTGGACCATCGTCAATCGCAACGAGTACGACGTGACCGGACGTCAGATGTCGGTGCCTTATGAAGAAGGCATGCGCTACTTCGATCTCTATCACGGCGTGGAGCTGACTCCGGAGCGAGACGGGAACGAGTCTGTTCTGGTCTTTCCGATCGAAACGCATGGATTTGGCGCGGTGCTGGCGACAAAGGGAGCACCCGATGCGAAGGTGCAGGAGCTGATGGCGAAGATGAAGACGATGACGTCAACTCCGCTGTCTTCTTATTCCGACCAGTGGAAGGCGCTACCGCAACAGTTAGTCGAGATTGCGCCGAGCAAGGCTGCACTCGCGACGCCGGAGGGCATGGTGAAGATTCCTGCCGGCGATTACATATTCAAAGTGCAGGGCATCGAGATCGAGGGCTTTAACGATATCGGTGTCGACGTGCAATATCCGTGGGAGGATAGCGCGCGGCGTTTTCATGAGCACCGCATGCACATCAACGCGTTCTATATGGATAAGTATCCGGTGACGAATGCCGAGTTCAAAAAATTTCTCGACGCGACGCACTATCACCCGGCGGACGATCTGAACTTCCTGAAGGACTGGAAAAACGGAACCTATCCGGACGGATGGGCCAAGCGGCCCGTGACCTGGGTCTCGCAGGACGATGCTCGCGCCTACGCTGCCTGGGTCGGCAAGCGCCTTCCGCATGAGTGGGAGTGGCAATATGCGGCGCAGGGCGGCGACGCGAATCGTCTTTATCCGTGGGGAGATAAATGGGAGGCGAGCAACGTGCCCACGCCAGTGAAGGGACGGTCGCTCACCGCTCCCGATGAGGTCGATGCGCATGCTGCGGGAGCGAGCCCCTTCGGCGTCGTGGATATGGTTGGGAATGTGTGGCAGTGGACGGATGAGTATGTCGACGAGCACACGCGCGGCGGCATCCTGCGAGGCGGCAGCTACTATCAGCCGCAGGGATCGATCTGGTATTTCCCGCAGGCCTATCGCAACGATCAGCATGGCAAGCTGCTCTTGATGGCTCCGAGTTATGATCGCTCGGGAACTCTAGGATTCCGCTGCGTGCAGGATGCCCAATAACCCGCAGATAGGCCTTTGGCGCTCGAACCGGCCCTCAATGATGCCAGGAGTGATGATGTCAATATGACGAGCTGATCCAGAATATTCCGTCGCATCGTTAAAGTTATGCTTTAAGCAAATTCAGGAAGCGTCTCTCTCCAAGCTGCGCGCCAGGAAACACTATTTCCAGGTTCCTCGCTCCCAGCGTTTTGAACGCCGCCTCGCCCAGCACCTGCCGGAAGTCCGTCGTGATCGCCAGATCCCGCTCTTCGTAGAGCTGGCTCTTGTCCATGCCGGGCCATTTTCCGTAGGCCTTGCCGCCCCGCACGCCGCCGCCGAGCATGAACATAACGTTCGCGTGTCCATGATCCGTTCCACCCGTACCATTCTGGTGAACGGTGCGGCCAAATTCCGACATCGAGACCAGCGTGATGTTCTCCGCGTCGTCGCCCATGTCGGTCCAGAAAGCCGCAATCGACTCGCTGAACTCCTTCAGCCTGTTTGCCAGCTGGCCATTCACGTTTCCCTGGTTCTGATGCGTGTCCCATCCGCCGATATCGGCAAAGGCCGCCTCGACTCCCAGATTCGCCTTCATGAGTTGAGCCACCTGCTTCAGACTGTTGCCAAAGGCCCCATTGGGATAGACCGCCCCGGCCGCCGGTGTATATTTGGCCGGATCGGTCGCCTTCAGCATCTTCACTGCTTCGAAAGTCTCCGTCGCCGTGCCGTTCAGGACCGCATTCACTGACTCCGCATACATCGACTCAAAACCATCAGACATAGGCGTCGCCGCAGTGTTTTGCCCGCCGACGGAAAAGTCTTTGATATTTCCAATCGCCACTGCAGGTACCCGACCCTCCAGCGTGCGCGGAAGCTGTCCGCCGAGCGCCACCGCTCTGAATGCCGACGCCTTGTGCGCCGGTCTATTTCCGGATCTGGCGGCATCTTCTGACGCCAGCGCCCGATTGAGCCAGCCATCGGGAGTCGCCTTGAACCCTGGTGTTCCCGACTCCATAAAGTCCTGCGCATCAAAGTGCGACCGGGTCGGATCCGGCGATCCGCAGGCATGAACCATCGCCAGGTGTCCCTGGTCCCACAGTGGTTTCAGTGGTTGCATTGCCGGATGTAGCCCGAAAAAGCCATCCAGATCGATAACCTGGTTTTGCGCGATGGAGATGGTTGGCCGCAGTTCGTAATAAGCCTTTTCGCGATGCGGCACCACGATATTGAGTCCATCCGCCGCTCCACGCTGAAAGATCACCACCAGCTTCTTTCCCTGAGCCTGAGCGGTGGTAGCCTGCGCCAGCACGCTGCGCGTGAGAAACGACGGAACTGCGGAAGCGCCCACAACTGCCATCGCTCCGCTTTTCATGAACGCCCTGCGTGTCAAAGACATGCGCCAATTCCTGCCTGGTCATTAGAACGCGAGGCGTACCCGGAAAGTCGCGAAAGGCAATGCATTTTCTGCGGACTTTCTCTCTCGCGACCCAGCCTGTTGACGCAGACCCGCGCGGTGCTGCCCAGCCTGGCCGTCCGTCCAGAATCTCGTGTTAGCGAAGCAGAAACTTACACACCGCGAAAACCACAAACGCGGCGAGGCCGAGGGACCAGCCTACGACCTTTACGCGATTGGCTTTTTCCTGTTCCAACATGAATTACCTCGCGGGAACGTCATTCTGACATGAGGATACGCCGACCGATCGGCGGCTCGCCTTCACAGACCGGCCCGCATCTTTTCCTTCACACTCTTAGCCAGCTTTTCTATCTCTTCCGCCTTCTTAACAACAGCGATGGAGAGCATGTCCTTGTTGCTTTTATCTACCTCGACCTTGAGCTGCTGCGCCAGCGTTAGCAGCTTGGTTGTATCGTCAACGATCTCCTTCTGCCGCAGGGTGTTCCGTCTCATGCCTTGTTCAGCAGCCATCTTCGACGCTTCCGGATCGTTGTTGTCTTCCGGAGAATTCCGCGTGTTGATGGTACCGGGCAGAGGAGTCATCCGCGGGGGCGGTGTAGCTTGCTGAGCGCTGATTGCGGCCAGGCTGCCAACTACCAGCGCGATCGCAGCCCAGCGCGGAAAGAAATTGATTGGTCGCATACGACCTCCGACGGGCTCAGTACTGAGACATTATAAGAAGGGAATATTTTCTTGAAGGAAAAAGAATTGCATATGTCTTTATGGGTTGGACCGCGTGAATTTTTTCAAACCCTCGACCAGAAATGGCTAACTGATCTCCAGGAGTTCCTGCACAGCGCTCTGCCCAAGATCGTCATCACCGCCATCGTGGCGTGGATCATGATCCGCATCCTCAACTTCATCATCGGACACGTCCTCAAGGTCGCCGACCGTCACGGCGCCGGTGCTGGCCATCTGGCTCAAATCCGCACTCTGGCCTCCGTCATCCGCGCCACCGGTATCGGCATCATCGGATTCCTCGCCGCGCTCGAAATCCTGCCTTTGCTCGGCTTTAAACTCGAGCCGCTGATCGCCAGCGCGGGCGTCGCCGGCGTAGCCCTTGGCCTCGCCGCGCAAACCATCGTCAAGGATTGCCTCAACGGCATCCTCATCCTCCTCGAAAACCAGTACAACGTCGGTGACGTCATCCGCGTCGCCGGCGTGAGCGGCACCGTCGAAGCCATGTCCCTCCGTAAAACTCAGGTGCGCGACGGCGACGGCACCCTCTACCTCGTCCCCAACTCGCAGATCACCACTGTGGCCAATGTCACCCGCGACTTCTCCATCGCGACGATTAACGTCTCGGTTGACTTCTCCGCCGACCCCGATAAAGTACTGGCCCTGCTCAAGCAGGTCGCCATGGGAGTGCGCAACGACCCTGCCTACAAGGATGTCTTCCTCGCCGATCCCAATCTCCTCGGCGTCGACGCCATCAGGGGCTCGCAGATCATCTATCCGGTGCAGCTCAGGACCAAGGCCAACCAGCAGTGGGCGGCTATGCGCGAAACCCAGCGCCGCATCCGCATCGCACTCGCGGAAAACAACATGCTTCCCGGCGATCCGCTCCGTGTTTTCAATCCTGGCTTCGAAGAACGCGGGGCTACGACTGAACCACCCGCCGGCGAGATCCGTCCCGTCGACCCCACCACCGCCAAGCCAAACGAGATCAATCCGTTCACCGGCGAAGGCATGTAGTCATCACCGAAACGCGTTATCAGGTTGCGGCCGTAAGGAAGGATTCTAATTGCTATAGACCTCATTTCCAGAGATGTCAGGGTCCTGGTTCGTTTGATTGGTTGAGCCAATTCCATCGTCGCCATAAACATTTCTCAACCCGCTTAGTGCGTCATCAATCTCTTCGAGCGAACCATAGCTGGAATTCGGATTGAACGCTGGCTGCTGTTCCTCTTCTTGAACAGGTTTTCCAGGCCTTTGGATGCCGTCAAATATCTGTGGTGAAGATGATGGTTGAATATTGAGGTCCAATTTTTCCCTTTTCGAACACCAAGATAATGCGGTTAGCTATCGGCACTCATTAGTCGAATGTTGCTTGAAAAGTAGATATTTCAAAAACATTTGTGCGAGTCGCCAAAAAATACGCAAGTTGATCGGTCCTCAAACCTACGCAACCCCCGGTGTCCCCAGCGACAGGTCTTCGTCGCTGGGGTTGGGATCTCAGGAGAAGCCGCCTGGAACCGGGAGGGTGCCATTGTCAAGCGCTTGCTTCTTGGCCAAAACCTGATCTGCGTATCCCGAGGTTGCATTGCCGTTGTAGGCAGTCAAGGCTGTGCTGAGCTTACTCGTATCATTCGTATTCGCGCCAAGCTGTTGAAGCAGAAGAGCTCCGGCCATGATATTCGTTGCAGGATCGGAAACCGATTTGCCACCCAATAGTCCTGGATTCTGCTGCTGAAGCCCCTTGAAGGTATTCTGATCTACCTGCATTAGCCCGGTATCTGGCAAGCCTTGCGCAGGGTTGGTTGTGACCGCATTCGAATTACCGCCTGATTCTTGGAGAATTACCGCACCGATGAGGTTTGCCGACACTCCGGTCTGCTTGGCAGCTGCATTGATGTCCGCTTCAAAGGGCTTCAACGCTGATGGAACATTCGGGCCTAACGTGAGGCTCCCTGAAGAAGCTGCTGGGCCAGAGGAGCTATTTACATTTCCAACTGGAGATTGCTGCGTTGCGCCCGCGGGTGGAATCGCTCCATCATCACCACCGCCGACTGTCCCGGCGCCTCTTGACCCGCCGCCTCGAGACCCCCCCGGCAATGCTATTACTATTTCCGTCGGAAGAGTTGTCGCTAAAACCGGATTGTTGGCCAGGACTTTGAATCTGCTGCTCCAAGTTCTGAATTTCCTGCTCCAGTAACTGTTCGACATCTTGTTCGAGCGTCTGAATCTGCTGCTCTATCTGCCCAAATTGAGAGTTCTGATTACTATTGGTCCCAGAAGCGCCAAAGCCCGAGCCAATTCCATCGCCGCCAAAAGCATCTGCCAACCCGCTTAGTGCGTTGTCAAGCTCGCCGGACGAACCATAGCTGGCATTCGGATTGAAGGCTGCCGTCTGTTCATCTCCTTGGAAAGGTCTTGCATTTCCCAGACCTTCTGATTCGGGGCTTTGGATGCCGTCAAATGTCTGTGAAGATGATGGTTGAATATTGAGACCCATTTCATTTCCTTTTCGAGATAGTTCCTGCAGTTATCGCCACTTATTAGCAAATGTTGGTTGAAATAGATATTTCAACGGCATTGTGCGAGCCACGAAATTACGCTGGTTGAGCGTCAGATCGCTCTACATGTGACGACTACGCCGCGCTCGAGTTACAAACTCTTCAAACCGGACGCAAGCTCAATTAAGGCGTTTTAGGAGAAAATGTGGCCTCGATTAGATTGTGCAGGGGCCGCCGCATATTTCCCCCTCTGCGCTTCGTGTCCTCTGCGGTGAGGTTTTTGCAGTGGGGTTCGATCTCAAGCCGTTGAAAGACCCGAGACGTCGTAGCCTTTTCTAATCCCTGCTTTTACAGCCAGCCCTTCGCTCTCGCGATACGCGCTGCATCGATGCGATTGGTAGCCCCCAGCTTGCTGATTGCTTCCGAGAGATAGTTCCTCACCGTTCCCTCGGAGAGATGCAAGTCGTCGGCGATATCCAGGCTCGATTTGCCTTCGCCCGCGCGCCACAGAATCTGCCGCTCGCGTTCCGTTAGCGGATCAGCTCCGCTGTCCCATGCTTCGGCCGCCAGTTCGGGATCGACCACCCGCAGCCCCTGATGCACCCGCCTTACCGCATTGGCCAGCTCCGCCGCTGGCCGGTCCTTCAGCAGATAGCCCTTCGCGCCCGCATCGAGTGCCCGCCGCAGATATCCCGGCCGCGCAAAGGTCGTCAGAATCATCACTCGCGTCTGAGGATGCCGGTCGCGCACCTCAGCCGCCAGCGTCAGGCCGGTCATCTCCGGCATCTCGATATCTGTGACCAGAACGTCGGGTTTCAGCTTCGCCACCGCCGCCAGTGCCTGCCGCCCATTCGCTGCGCGGGCGCAGACGGCGATATCAGGTTCCGTTTCGAGCAGCGCCGCCAGTGCACCCAGAACCATCGCCTGGTCTTCGGCCACAATCACGCGTATGGAGGATGAAGTCATCGACTCGACCTCATCGCGCCGAACTTCAGGGGAAGCTCAATGCCCTCCGCCACGAGTTCGTTCGCCGGACTGATCGCTGGAAGCACGATCATTAACCGTGTGCCGCGGGCGCTATTTTCGCCGCTTCCAATGCTGAACTGGCCGCCCAGTGCCTCCACGCGTTCGCGCATGCCGCGCACTCCATTGCCATCTGCGCGTGCGCCGCCGTGCCCGTCGTCTTCAACCACGAAAACCGTGTGCCCTTCCTCCACCGAAAAGCGCATCGAGCAGCGGCTAGCCTGCGCATGCCGCACAATATTCGTCACCGCCTCGCGCAGGACGAGAGACATTACGGATTCCTCGGTCGGTTTCAGCGCAGGAGAACTATCCTCACACTCCAGCGTCACCCCCGCAGCATCCAGCACGCCACGGGCGCGCTTGATCTCCGCAGCCAGTCCCTCAGCGCGATAACCGCGAATCGCTTCCCGCACCTCGGTCAGTGCCTTACGCGAAATCTTCTCGACATCGGCAATCTCCGCCGCTGCCCGCTCTGGATCGCGCACAAAGAGCCGTCCCGCCAACTCCGATTTCAGCACGATCACCGAAAGCGTGTGCCCCAGCACGTCGTGCAGATCGCGCGCAATGCGCTCGCGTTCGGCAACCTTGGCCAGTTGCTCGATCTCTTCGTGCGCCATCTGCAGTTTCGAATTCGCTCTCAACCGCTGCGCCGTGAAGAGGTTCGTCACTCCCACCACCAGCGAGATGAATGTTCCGAAGCCCCACGACCACGGGCTCATGTGGAAGAGAAACCCCTCGATCGTCAGCGTCGCGCACACTACTCCGAAGGTGCCGATGCAGATGGCGAGCGAATCGGTGACGAAGGGAATGAATGCCGCCACATAGACGAACATTCCAAGCGCGGTCCCGTTTATCGGAACGTAGATGGTAGCCAGCAGCCACAAGGCCCCCAGCATCAGGTAATTTGTCCTGCGGCTCTTCGCAAAGACCATGCCGGCGTAAATTGCCACGAAAATCGCATAGGCAATGCCGAATTGAATCCAGTAACTCAGGTTATTGCGATTGATCGGCTCGATGAAGAAGAAGACCGAGTAGACGATCCAGATAAAGTCCCACCAGTCGCTGCGCTTGCCTTGTACGGGTCCCACCTTTTTTGACAGCCTTGTCGCGGGAAGCATGTGGCCGAGCCGCTCCCCGCTGCAATCCACGGGATTGAACGTCAGACGCTCGTCATGGTTCTCTTTGTTCACGCCTTCGCCTCACTGCGCGTAAAGATCAGCCAAGCTCCGCCCAGCATCAGGCAACTAAAGCCTATCAGAGCCTCCCAGTGCGTGAGCATCGAAGATCCCGGCTGCGCATATCCAAAGATATTTAGCGCCAGTTGTGCGTAATGATACGTCGGCAAAGCCGGGGCCATCTTCTGTATCCAGTGCGGCAGCGTCGAGATCGGCATCCACAGGCCCGAGAGAAAGGACATCGGCAGATAAATCAGGTTGATGAAGCCCGGCCCCGCCGTTGCCGGTACCACGAATGAGATCAGCAGTCCCATGCTGGCGAAGGGAATCACGCCCCCCAGCGTAATCGCCGCCAGCTTTACTGCTTCACCTGCCGTCATGGTCACGCCGCCCAGCGTCACTCCGATCACCAGCAGCAGCGTGACAATAATCAACGCGAAGGCCGCGCAGGAAACCGTCTTCGCCAGCAGATACGCCATGCGCGGCATGGGGCTGGCCTGCTTCAGCTCGAGCCACCCTTGTGTGCGCTCCATCGCGATGCCCGCTCCCAGTCCGAAGAGCGCGGCGCCTACCATGCCGAAGCAGCTATAGCTCGCCAGCAGGTATCGCGCCCACTCCGTATGCCGGTTGGCCACTCCGAAGAGCAGGTAAAACATCACCGGAAAGCCGATGACCGACAGCGAAAACGCGCGCAGCCGCAACATGCGCAGAAACTCGTAACGAATCTCCTTACGCATAAGCTGAGCGTAATAACCAAAACTCAACGACTGCGGACGGGCAGCGATAGCAGCGGTAGCCATAAAGATCCTCCTCGGTTACAAATTCACTTTTCTTCGGCGTTAGCGCCAGTAAGAGCCAGAAAAGCCTCTTCCAGCCCCGCTGCCGATATTTCGAGCCCGTGCAGCGTCTCATCGCGCATCAGCATCTCGCGCACCACGCGCTCGGCTTCTGTCGCCGTGATAACTACCGCTTCGCGATCGCACTCAACCGAAGAAACACTGGGCAGCGATTCCAGATAGGTGACATCCAGTTGAGTAATGCAGCGAATCCGCCGACCCGCCACGCGATGCTTGATTTCGGCAGGCGTGCCCTCGGCCATAATCTTTCCCTTGTTGATCACCACCACGCGGCTGGCCAGCATATCGGCTTCTTCCAGATAGTGCGTCGTCAGCAGCACCGTCTTGCCCTGCGCCGAAAGCGACCGCACCTGCTCCCACAGCCCGCGCCGCGACTCGATATCCATACCCACCGTCGGCTCATCCAGAAAAACCAGATCGGGATTCCCCGTCAGCGCCAGTCCGAAGAGGACTCGTTGCTTTTGCCCGCCGGAGAGCTTTCCGAACATGCGATCTTCGATTCCTTCCAGGCGCGCCGCCCGCACGATCTCCGCCGCCGGCAGCGGATTGGGATAGTAGCTGCGGAAAAGATCGATATGCTCACGTACCTTCAGCGTCTCCGGAACCCGCGTCACCTGCAGCATTGCCCCAATGCTGATGCGCGCCTCAGCGTCACGCGGATCGCGCCCCATCACCCGCACGCTGCCCGCATTCGGCGAGATCAGTCCCAGCAGCAGCCGCACCGCGGTTGTCTTGCCGGCGCCATTCGGGCCGAGCAGTGCGACTACTTCACCCGGATAAAGATCCAGATTGAGCTTGTCCAGCGCTGTCGTCTGCCCGTAGCGCTTGGTCACCGAATGCAGCCGGGCAATGGCATGATTCTGCCGCGCTGGATTGAGTCCCGCAGCTCTGGGGAAGGGAATCGTGAGAGGCTCGTCTTGAAGTCCGGAAGCAAAAGCCGTTACCGACATGGTGTCTCCTTTGACAGAGACAGAATCTCCCGAAATCACCCCTCCAGGTCAGTGGGCTCTGTCATCAATCGGAGATGACAGTTGTCATGACCGCTCCGGCTGTTCTCCTGAGCGGAGTCGAAGCATCCGCTCTTCCTGAAAACTTGTCATCCTGAGCGGAGTTTTCCAGCGGACATCGCATTCCAGCGTTTGCGGCGCTTACGCATCGTGTCAATGCTATCCTGCCTTCTTACGGAGATACCCAGGGATGCGGGCCGCCCGTCGTCGAACAATCTGGAGTGCGCTGATTGTTCTTCTCTCTTTCATCGCATTCCCCCTTCGATCCCTCTCGCAATCCGCACCCGGCAAGCCACTCGAAATAAAACTCGCGCCTTACGGAATTCCCAGAGGACTCTTCGCCAGCAACCGCCCCTTCACCTGCCTTCACGCGCACCCCGCCTGGGCGAAGCTCTTCTGGCTCGACTCCGGTCACGTCTTCGTAGCCTTCACTACCAATCCGCCCTGCACCTTCGGCTCGGGCTCCGATCCCGTAATCCTTCGCGCCATCGTCTTCGATACCGCCGGCAACAAGATCGCCAGCCACGACTGGCCTCTCGCCGAAAACATGAGTTTCTTTCCTGCTCCCGATCACACCGTCGTAATACGTCAGGGAAACAAGCTGCAATTCCTCGATAACCGGCTTGAAGTCACCGAGGTCGGCCAATTCGAGGAAGCGCCCAAGCACTTGTGGGTCACTCCCGCCCGCCGTACCATTCCTCTTCTCACCCGCGATGGCGTCACTTTCGAGTTCTACACCGCCGACCCGCTCAAGCTGCTCTCCACCATCTCCCTCGATCAGTCCTCCGAGATCAAATCCGTCCTACAGTGGATTCCCGGCGACGAGCGCATCGCCGGCAGCCGCTGCCTCGATAAATCCGTCTACTCCTGCAACAAGATCATCGTCGTTACGCCCGACGCGAACTTCATCCGTCCCGACGGTGCGCCCTGGTCTTACGAGGAGACCGAAAAACCCGTAGCGCTTTCTCCCGTGGGCTTTCTCGATCCCACGCATCTGGTTATTTCGCGCCTGTACAAAGGCTTCTTTCATGGAGAGGAACTGCTCGTCGTAACTCCCAGCGGAGCCCGCATTCAACTTCCCAAAATCGACTTCGGCTTCGACCCGCGCGACATCATCGGCGTCGCCCGTGACGGTGCGCGCTTTGCCCTCGAGCTCGACAGACAGGGCATGTGCGACGAGTGCATCCTCGCCAAGGCCTTCGTCGTCATCGATTCCGACGCAAAGAAATTTATCTTCGAAAGAACCGGCTCCGCCTACTTCAGTGGAGGCGAGCTCTCACCGGACGGCAAGCGGATGGCCATCCTCGACGACAACAAGCTCATCCTCTACCCACTGCCGTGAAGATCACGGAATGCCAATGAGCAGACCGCCGCTCATCCCGATCGATTGCTCGTGGCCGCTCGCAAAGCTGTAGTCGTAAGCCGGTTCGAGAAACCAGCCGAAGCGGTGTTTGCCCGTAGGCCAGAACATAAAATCTCCTGCCACCTCCGCGGCCAGGGAGTCAGTCGTTTTCCTGTTCTGGTTGAGGTGAACCCATTCGGGACCAACGCCCAGCATGAATTCTGGTGTAGAAGGGAGACACGCCTGCCTCGATTTCCAGCCAGTTTTCGATCGGTGTAACTTCCGCTGCGAGATTCGGAGCGAATGTCGCTTTGCCTCCGCTGACGTTCCAGCTGGTTGCTGCACCAAGCTCAAGAATGGCGATTGGATCCTTATCGTCTTGCTGACGGCCTGAGGATTCGCCCCGGGAAGTCTGGCCATGAACGGGCCAACACAAAAACAGAAACAGGCACGCTCCAGCGAGCGTGAACACGCGTCTACGCATAGATTTCTTTGCGTCGGAATCGATGACGACGAAGGCCTTGGCGAGGATGCACTCGCGCGGAGTCGGCAAGCTAAGAGAAGATCGCGATGCGAGGTGGTCGAAAGATTGGCGAGCGTGGCGCCGGAACCGGTGAAGGCAATTCAGGCCAGAAAGCGGTGGTCGCCGTATTCGTCATCCCCAGATGCGGACTTGCATT
>Ga0207045_1172_pt1 | contig 13169 bp, 12 predicted proteins | sample Alteio_BWMinCont_69_FD_153299 | JGI IMG/M metagenome (GOLD analysis project Ga0207045, IMG submission 153299) | Enriched cells from forest soil in Barre Woods Harvard Forest LTER site, Petersham, Massachusetts, United States -... | ecosystem: Environmental > Terrestrial > Soil > Temperate forest >... | reverse complement strand
TTCACATCAGGCGAAAGAGATGCCGTTCGATTGGTTGGTCCAATCGCACCAGCCACAAAACGCGGTTGATTGGGTGTTTGCTTGGTCATTTCATCTGCTGCAAGACGCGCTAATTTTGCAGCCTGATAATTGATCTCTCGCGCTAATTCACTTAACTGATAATCTGCCAGTGCAATGGATGTTGCACCAAATGTGTTGGTTTCCACAATATCAGCGCCCGCTTGCAAATACGCTGTGTGAATTGCTTGAATAATGTTAGGTTGTGTTATTGACAATAAATCATTATTTCCCTTCAACAAAACAGGATGGTTAGGATAGTGCGTACCACGAAAATCACTTTCAGTTAGGTGATAAGTTTGAATCATCGTACCCATGCCACCGTCAATGATAGCGATTTTTGATTTTAAAACAGAGCGTAAGCGTTGACAGGCGTTTTGCATTTTAATTGTCTCGTTTTTTTAATGAGCAGATATTCTATATCTATACGTAAAATTCAGCTACAATCTTTGAAATAAAAGCGGAACCAATAATATGACACATACCGACATCAGTTTTGAGTTCTTCCCGCCAAAAACAGCGCTGGGCATGGATAATTTGCTGCAAACAGCACAATCTTTAGCCGCCACAAGCCCTACCTATTTTTCCGTTACGTTTGGTGCTGCGGGTTCTGCTCAAACGCATACACCGGATACTGTATTTAATATTCAGGAAAACACCTCAATTTCAACAGCACCTCATATTTCGTGTGTTGCCGCAGAAAAAGAAATGATCAAAACGCTACTGGAAAAATATATCCATAAAAATATTTCTCGGTTAGTTGTATTGCGCGGAGATGTTCCCGCACATACAAGCACACAACAACATCATTTTCAATTTGCATCAGAATTAGTACAATTTATTCGAGAAGAAACCAACAACCATTTTCATATTGCAGTTGCGTGCTATCCGGAATTTCATCCTCAAACAACTGACCTTAAGCATTCTTTATTTCATTTTAAGGAAAAAGTGGATGCGGGCGCAAACGCTGCAATCACACAGTATTTTTACAATACCGATGCCTATTTTCGTTTTCGTGATAGTTGCGAAAAAGTGGCCATTCATATTCCAATCATTCCTGGCATTATGCCTATTTTAAATTATGAAAAATTAACTGCATTTTCGAAAGCCTGTGGTGCTGAAATACCACGCTGGCTGCTTTATCGTCTAGAAAGCTATCAACACGATCATGCTGCATTTTCAGCGTTTTCTGAAGAGGTGATATACACCTTATGCGAGACCTTATTAAAAGGTGGCGTACCAGGATTACATTTTTATACATTAAATAAAGCTGAACCGAGTATCAAGATACTTGATCAACTTGGGTTGGTTTCATCTATCTATTAACCTAACCCTTTTAATATGCTAACTTATCAGTAGTCTGTGCTATTGAGAATCCATTATGTACCGAGAACATTTTTCATTAAACGAACCTCCTTTTACCATCACACCCAATACGCACTATTTTTATAAACTGCAAAGCCATCAAGCTGCATTTAATGTCTTGATGATTCACCTGCGAAATGGCGAAGGATTTCTTAAAATCACAGGAAAAGTGGGCTCTGGAAAAACATTGCTATGTCGTTTGTTACTCGAAAAGCTTGGTGACAATTTTTTTATTGCCTACATTCCTAATCCTGATCTAGAAGCATCTGCGTTGCGAAAAAGTGTTGCAATGGAACTTGGTGTTCCAAAGGAAAATTTAGATGATCAACATAAACTGTTATCGTCGATTAATGAACGGTTGGTGCAACTGCACTCAGAAGGAAAACGCGTTGTGCTGGTGATCGATGAAGCACAAGCATTACCGACAGAAAGCCTGGAAACATTGCGATTATTCACAAATCTTGAAACACAAACAACTAAACTGCTACAAATTGTATTGTTTGGCCAATCCGAATTAGATGTGCGCTTGAATCAAAAATCACTCCGTCAACTCAAACAACGCATTTGTTTTTCTCATAAGCTGTCCTTGTTAAAATATGCAGAATTAAATGCCTACCTACAACATCGATTAACCATGGCAGGTTATCGAGGACCAGAACCCTTATTTACATTTAGTGCACGTCTTTATCTGTTTTATAAGAGTCGTGGTGTGCCGCGATTGATTAATATCCTCTGCCACAAAGCCTTGATGTGCGCTTTTGGTCGCGGAAAAATAAAAGTAACGTTAAGTGACATGATGGCGTCGGTAAAAGACACCGAATCAGTAACAAAAATAAAAATCCCTATGATGATTGGATTAACATTGGCTACAGTCGTTGGCTTTGCGTTATTTTACTGGAGGATTTAATGAGCCTGACCAATGACATGCTGCAAAATCTTGAAAGCAAAAAAAACAATGGTGCTTCATCAATAACCGACGATTTGCATGTCGCATCAAAATCACTGTCAACGCCAAAACTGCAATTTATGTTGCTAGCCTTGTTGTTCATTTTAATTTGCTTTGTCGGTTACGATATCTTTAAACATCGTGCAATATCTTCTACCGTACACTCTAAACTAACAATCAAACACAACCAGCAGCACGTTGCCACTCAAGCAATCCATCACAGTTCGCCTAACAATATTATGACCATGAAAGCCTCAGCTCAAGAATCACTAGAAGATAATTTGGATCAAAAATATGATGATGCCTTATCGTTGATTGCCGAAAACCATCCCAATCAAGCAACCACTACATTAGAAAATATTTTACAAGCATTGCCAGAAGATGAAGAAGCGCGATTGGCATTAGCAACACTATTATTGCAACATAATGACAACTATCAAGCCATTCGAATTATTGAACAAGGCCTTCAATTTGAGCCACACAACCCCGATCTTTCCACACTGTATGCCAGAGCATTGATCGACACGAATCGCTATCATCAAGCACTACAAGTGCTTTTAACTATTTCCAAAACATTGGGAAATGACCCCACTTATTTAGGATTGCTGGCATCAACTTACCAGGATTTGCAAAGACCACTGGATGCCATACCCATTTATGAAAAACTGCTCACACTCTACCCCAATAATGATAAAAATAGCATTGGATTGGCTATTGCGTTTGAGCAAGCCAATGAAGCGAATGAAGCAGTGATTGTTTATAAAAGAGCGTTGACCGATCCTAATTTGCCAGCGAATTTACGGAGTTTTGCAAGCAATCGCATTTCGGCGCTGGGAGGAAGTTAAACTAACACCACTGGTTGTGGCACTTTTGTTTCTTTTGTGGAACCCCGCTGATATTCTGGTACCAATTGCAGGAGTGTCGTAAAAACACCAGACTCATCTTGCTTATCATATTGCCTGATAATGTGTGAGACGCGATCTTGAATGAAGTTAGCGTCAAACGAACACGCCTTAGACTGAAAAATCTTTTTATGCTTGGTTTGTGTCATCATCTCGCTGGAGTAAAATAATTCTTCCCATAATTTCTCACCTGCTCGCAAGCCAGTATAAACAATTTTAATATCGTCCACTTTTTTTCCAGATAAACGAATCATCTGTTCAGCGAGATCTTTAATTTTAATGGGCTCACCCATATCCAGAACAAAAATCTCACCTCCCGTCCCCATCGTCATTGCTTGCAATATTAAACGACACGCTTCGGGAATAGTCATAAAATAACGCGTAATGTCGGGATGCGTCACCGTGAGCGGCCCACCTTGTTGTAATTGCGCTTTAAAAAGCGGTACAACACTGCCTACGGAGCCCAATACATTTCCAAAACGCACCGTCATGATTTTTGTTTTACTCACTTGCTGCAAATGCTGAGAATAGATTTCTGCAATCCGTTTGGTCATTCCCATCACATTAGTCGGATTAACCGCTTTATCTGTGGAAATCTGCACGAAGGTTTCAGCGTGATATTTCACCGCCATATCAATGACATTTTTACTGCCAATGATATTATTTTGGACAGCCACCAATACTTGTCGTTCTAATAAAGGAACATGTTTGTATGCAGCAGCATGGAAAACCAGTTGTGGTTGATGCATTTTAAAAAATAGCTCTAAGAACGACATATGCAAAATATCGATCAATCCAACTGTTAAGGCTAATTGCGGAAAACGCTGCTGTAATTCTAATTGAATGTGGTATAGATTCGCTTCACTTTGATCAATAATCAATAATTCTGCAGGATTAAGCGATGCAATTTGGCGACACAGTTCCGAACCAATTGATCCACCACCACCTGTTACCAACACCCTCTTATTGTGTATGCATTCATAAAACACACGCATATCTACTTGATAAGTTTCTCGTCCCAATAAATCATCAACATTCACTTCGCGCAAAGAAGATAATAAGCGCCCTTCTTGTGCGATATTGGCAAAGCTTGAAATAATGCGATACGGTATTTTAGCAGCAGCACATTCTTCTAAAATAAAATGCATTTCTTTAGAAGATGCTTGAGTCAATGCAATAAAAATCATGTCAACTTTATATTGCGCCACAATAGACGCGATTTTTTTACAGTTTCCAAGAACGCGAATTCGGTGAATTTCACGATTGCGTGTTGACGGATCGGAATCAACAATCGCAACAGGACAATACAACGATTGCGCATCACGCAACATTTCTCTGATCAATGTTTCTGCTATTTCTCCAGAGCCAATAATTAAAACACGTCGCGTGGAATGTTTTGGAAAAAAATATTTCCTATCTTTATACCATCGAACACTTAATCGTCCAAAACACAATAATATTGCTAAAAAAGTGGCGTAAAGAAGCGGGATCGTACGTGGAATGACAATGCCGGTACAAAAATAACTATAAAAAATTAATGTAATGACACCTAAAAAAACAGCTTTTATGATCTGGATTAAATCACGCAGTGATGCAAATCGCCATACACTGCGATACAAGCCTAACATAACAAAAAAGCCAAATTGAATCGCAATCACCGCAGGTAACAATAAAAATGCTTCTTTGAAAAAACTAATTGGCAGGAATTTAAAATTTTGGCGAACAGCATACGCACCAATCCAAGCGATGAAGACCATAGCCATATCATGCGAAAATGCAATCATACGACGATCTAGAAATCGCATTATCCTTTTCACTGCATCCATTCTTCAATTCCATTATTAATGCATTTTCAATATATAAACTGCTATTGGCAATAATACAACAATGTTAATCGATATAATGATCAAAGTCATTTGATCATGTGAGAAAAATTTTTGTACTACCTGTTGATAAATATGTTCTCGATGCGCTGAATACCATTTCTTTCTTTGTATCATACGACGCAATAAAGTATAAGTTGTATCTATTAAAAAAACGGATAACAAAATAAGCCAAAATAACAATGGCAGAGCGTGTGTGGAAGCAGTGGCCCACATCAATATGGCAAAACAGTAACCTAAAAAACCACTGGCAATATCACCCATAAATATTTTTGCTGGTTTCCAATTCCAATATAAAAAACCGACAACAGCAAAAGCCAATCCCAAGCATAATCTGCCAACGCCTACATTGCCCTGAAATAACAATACTGAACCTGCAACAGCCAAAACAAAAATTGCTTCGCTAGCTGCCAATCCATCAATGCCATCCATAAAGTTATACAGATTGATAAACCAGATTGTTAAAAAAAATCGCAAAAAATAAGATGGAAGTATGCGGAATAGGTAAACATAAAATACCCCATGTTGCCGCAAGACAATGCACCAACATTCGCCATTGTATTTTGACGCCATATAAATCATCACAATATCCAATCAGCGCTACCGGTATTCCACCCAGTAAGCTTAGAAAAATGGGTGTTGCTATGGCTTGCGAACACCATAAGTAAATCAGTAATGCATAAAAAATGCCGACAAAAACGATACCGCCGCCGCGCGGTATAGGCTGTTCATGTGAGCTACGCTCATTTGGCAAATCCAGAATCGCTTTGTGCAAGGCATAGCGTCTGTAAAAACCGGTTAAAATCAATGAAGCAAAAAAAATAGCGATGAATAATTCCGTCATTCATAAGATCCTAAACAACTCACGTTCCGCCACAATCTCTGGAATGATATCAGAAAAAGTATACTTTGGAACAAATCCTAAATAATCTTTTGTATATAATGAAGTATATTCTGCAGATCCAAATAATTTCTCAACTGCTTCTGTGTTTATTGGCAAGGACCGTTTTGTTATTTTTTGAAACACATCACCTATACGACCAAGCAGTATCCATGTCCATAAGGGCAAAGACCATCCTGAATTTTTTCGTCCTAAGGCTTTTCGCATTGTTTGTTCAATTTCTTTTGTCGAATAAGTTATGCCATCAGTTATAATAAAAACACGCTGTGATTGTAATGTCGCTCTTGCAGCGCAAAACGCTACACGACAAACATCACTTAAAGAGACCATTGATTTTTTATTTTGCACGCTGGGCATTCTTGGCATCACGTTTTTCTCAATTGCCTTCAACATAGCGTTCAAATTACCCTTCCAACCAACGCCATAAACCAACGATAAGCGCAATATCGCAACCTCCATCGGCAGCTGTAATAATTTTTCCTCAGCAGCCCGTTTTGATTGACCATATGCATCTGTAGGCATAGCAACCCAGTTTTCATCAATACAAGACTTTTTTTCAGCGCATGCTTTGACGCTACTAAAAAAAATAAAACGCGCTACAGTTGATTTTATGGCTAATTTTGCCAATTGCATGGTTGCTTCGAAATTTATCTGATGATGCTTTTGTTGAAAATGAGGCTCATTATTTTTAGACGCATGCGCAAAACCGGCAGCATGAAAAACAAAATCGACATCATCACAAAGCGTTGTGAGCGAATCTTGCTCTAACAAATCTCCAAAAATCCACTCATAATGTGAATACCGCTGAACATTGGGATGATGGCGATTACGGGTAAGCGCACGAATTTGCATACCCTGCGAAAATAAATAACAAGCCAAGGCAGATCCGATAAAACCGGTTGCGCCGGTCACCAAAACGCGCGTTTTCGATTGTTCTTGATTCATGGCGATATCATCCCGCAAAATACGTGACAGTGGCGATGGATGTAGGTCATAGTACATGAAACAAATTTTAATTTTAAGCTTTTATTATACACCCGATTTATGCGCTGGCTCTTTTCGCGCTGCGGCACTGATTGAAGCGCTACAGCCGCTTGCAAAATCGCAGAATATGCACATTGATCTCATCACCACCATGCCCAATCGATACCATCATTTCATCATGGATGCAAAAGAATACGAAGAAGGTGATCATCTTTCCATTTACCGCATTCCACTACCATCACATCAAAGTGGTTTTATTGATCAAGCTCGTGCATTTAAACATTATTTTTTTCGTACTCAAAAACTCATCAAATCTAAAAAATACGATTGCGTTTTTGCAACCTCATCTCGCTTATTTACTGCTTTTTTAGGAGCTATTGTTGCACGTCGAACAAAAAGTCCGTTATTTTTAGATATGCGCGATATTTTTACAGACACAATGGACTCTATTTTGCCGTTTTATTTACGACTATTTTTTCTGCCTATTTTTAAACAAGTAGAACGATTCACCTTAAAACGCGCATCTGTTTTAAACTTAGTCTCTCCTGGTTTCACGGACTATTTTTTACCAAAAATAAAGTCGTCATGTCGGGTATTGCAAATATCGAATGGGGTTGATGCCTGTTTTAAAGATATTGCAAATTATGAAACAAATGATTCAATACAGCATGGAAATACGTTTGACGTGGATTCTGTGACACACTCTGAAGACGCGCATGAAACGTTGTACTCAACACGTAACAAGCGTAGTACAATACGGGTATTATATGCTGGTAATATTGGATCCGGTCAAGGCATCGAAAAAATTATCCCCCCAATAGCAAGCTATTTTCTAGCAAATGAAGGCGCGCATGATAGCAAGCGTGTAATCTTCCGCATCATCGGCAGTGGCGGCAAACTCAACACACTGACCAAAGCCTGTGAAAAATTATCCAATGTTGAAATCATCTCACCTATGTCGCGCGCTGAGTTAATCAAAGAATATCAGCAGGCTGATATTTTGTTTTTACATTTTGACGTTTATGATGCCTTTAAACGCGTATTTCCTTCAAAAATATTTGAATATGTAATGCTAGGAAAACCAATTTTGGCGGGCGTATCCGGTTATTCCGCAGAATTTTTACAAGAGCACGTCCCATGGGCGTCAATCTTTTCTCCATGCAATATTAAAATGAGTATTGAAAAATTAAAAATGATACTCATCACAAAACACACTGATCCAACAAAGACAGTAGAGGTATTTTATCAAAAATATAACCGCATAAATCTGATGCAAAGACTATCATCAGAGATAAAAAATATATGCGAAAAATCAATTTACTGAAAGCTCATTTTATAATAAGCTTTACCCTCTCATTAACGAATTTAAGCTATATTTTATGGAAATCACATTACGTAAAGCAACTACTCAAGATTCAAAAAAAATATTAGAATGGAGAAATGAGCCAACCACCATTCCTTGGATGGGCGCAACAAGAGCGCTTTCCTTCGATGAGCATCAAAAATGGTTTATAAATTCTTTAACTGATCCAAACTGTCTGTTTTTAATTATTCAAGCAGATGGAGAACCCATAGGTCAAATTCGTTATCATCATAACTCCGATTTGATAACAGATGCAGCCAAAGTAAGTATCAATATTACAGAAAAAATGCACGGTAAAGGTATTGCATCGATTGCTTTTAGAAAAGGAAGTGAAATGGTACGCTCACTTCAATTTTCTGATAATATTTTTGCCTATGTGCGACCGGATAACCATGGCAGTATTAAAGCAATGGCAAAGGCCGGTTTTATTTATGGTGATATCGTTAAGATACACGATTATGATCACCTAATTATGACAGACTTTATGATCAATTAAGGATATGAGCATGTTTTCATGGGATGAACAACCTGTATTTTGTTTTACATCAGATATTGACTGGGCATCTGAAGAAATTATTCAATATAGTCACAATGTTGTATCAGGCGACGATTTGAAACTAACCTATTTCAACACTAATGCTAGTCCATTTTTAAATCGCCTCAGTGCTAATAAAAAAATAAAAATGCTTATCCATCCTAATTTTTTACCCGACAGCTCTCATGGAAATTCGTTTACAGCAGTAATAGATTATTGCAAGAAGTTGGTTCCCGATGCTGACGGCTTTCGTTGTCATCGTTATTTTGAAGTAAACGATATTATGGATGAATTTGCAAAACGTAATTTTAAATTTGTTTCAAATCATTGCACTCAATGTGAAACACACATCAAACCATTATGGCATCGCAGCGGACTTCTTAGTTTGCCTGTTTTTTTAGAGGATGGCGGATATTTATTAATGGATCCAGCACTCAATTTTGATGCATTGACCTCACGTTTAAACACTCCTGGGTTAAAAATTATTAATTTCCACCCTGCTCATATGGCATTTAACACACCCAATTTTCAATATACAAGAACCATTAAGGATAGCATGAGCCGTGAAGCGTGGAATAAAATTGATGCAAAAACAATACATGAGATAGAGCATAAAGGTTTAGGGATTCGTGAAATCATTCAAAAAATAATTGAGTTTGCATTTAGTAAGAATCATCTTGTATTATCAATGCATGATATTTATCATGAATATTCTCAACACGCTGTGCGAGCACGAATGGAAATTCGAACACCGGCGACCACGTGATCACATGAAAAAAATCCTGATGGTATTTATTGAACCTACGCCCTACATTCTAGATCTGATTTATGCTCTAGAAAAAACAGAGGTAGGCAAAATCGATGTTATATTTTTAAAAGAAAATTTTTCACAGAATTGGAAGTTATCGCTTAATGATAACTATATCGTTCTGAAAAAAAACGAATCTATGGTAAAAATGCTTTATCAACGCATTATCAAGGAAAAATACGATGCAATTTTTTTGGCTGGCTGGTCACATCCCACCACTCTCGTATTTCTTATGCTATCAAAAATTTTTAGAATCCCAGTAGTCATTGACTCAGATACCCCTCTTTTACCTAATACATTATTTTGGAAGCGCGTAATAAAACGAATTGTTTACCCAGTTTTATTTACACTACCTAATTTATTTTTACCAGGCGGAACCAGACAAGCAAATTATTTAAAACACTATTTTGTGCCCTGCAAAAAAATAATATTGGAAAAAATGACAGTAAATGTTTTAACTATCCAGAAAAGCATTGATAAACTGCCTTCTGATGCACGGATTGAATTTCGAAAACAATTAGAACTGACTGACAAAGACATTATTTTTTTATACGTTGGCCGTTTAATTGAACGCAAAGGAATTCAAGAATTACTAGAGGCATTTTCAAACATCAATAATCCTTTTGTAAAATGCGTAATAGTTGGCGATGGCCCTCTAAAACCAATTGTTGAAGAGGTTGCCAAAGTTAATCACAATATTATTTATGTTGGCTGGCTAGAAAAATATAAAATAATTGAAGTACTTTTTATGTCCGATATTTTTGTCTTACCCGCACACTGGGAGCCATGGGGACTGGTAATCAATGAGGCAATGGCAGCCGGAAAGCCAGTCATTGTTACTGATCAGGTTGGCTGCGCGGATGACTTGGTTATTGATAAAAAAACTGGCTTGATTATCAAAAGTAAATCTGTTGCTGATTTAACAACAGCGATAAATTATCTACTCGATAATCCAAAACAGTGCCAGATCATGTCGAAAAATGCATTGGAATTGATTTCACATTGGACGCTTGAGGATAGCGCAAAACAGATTTGTATAGCGTTGAGTAACTCTATGAAAATAGTAAATTAAAATTGAAAATATATAAACTGAATTTGCCCCCACACACCAAAGAAAATGAGCGAGTAAAAACCTGCTGTGTATATTGCCCAACGTAAAGATTTTTTTTGCCAAAATCTAACAATATTTGAAGGTTTATGCTCTATAAAATAATCAACCATAAACAGCAATGCAATTAAAACCCAAACAAGAAGCGTTTGAAACTCTTCAAGTCCAACACCGTAAGATACATCAGAAAATTTAATTTTTGTAGGAATATACATATGACTAATTATATACCATGCATTTTGTAATGAGTTTGCTCGAAAAAATACCCAACCTATAATAACCAAATTTAATGTAATAAAAATTTCCATAATATGATAAAAAAATGATTTTTCAAGATTCAGTTTATCGATAATTTTTTTTCTCCACGCGCGCGTTCCTTCTCCAGCGATCATGTAAAACCCATGCAATGCACCCCATATTACAAATGTCCAAGCCGCTCCATGCCACAATCCACTTAGAATAAAAACAATAATTAAATTTCGAAAAAGGATTGTTTTTGATACTCGACTTCCACCCAGCGGAAAATAAACATAATCTCGAAACCAAGTTGAGAGTGAAATATGCCAACGCTGCCAAAATTCTTTTATCGATCGCGCAAAATAAGGTTGTCGGAAATTTAACATTAAATCATAGCCCATCATTTTAGCTACACCTCGAGCAATATCCGTATACCCAGAAAAGTCGCAGTAGATTTGAATAGCAAAATAAACCGTTGTTAGCATTAAAATAGGACCAGAGTAGAGAGTCGGAGACGCATAAACTTGACGTACAGGATAGGACAACATATCAGCAATACATATTTTTTTAAATAAGCCCCATAAAAACAATTGAGCACCTATACGAAAATTTGCATAACTAAACTTCCTTTCCTGATGAAACTGAGGTAGTAAATTCTGCGGACGTTCTATCGGTCCTGCAACTAACTGTGGAAAAAACATAACATAAAGAGCAAAAATTCCAATATGTTTTTCAGCTTTAACACGCCGACGATAAACCTCAATCGTATAAGATAACGACTGGAATACATGAAATGAAATTCCAAGAGGCAATACATAGTGCAAAACAAAAAAAGAATGCCCCAAAAGCGCAGATACATTGTGAGAAAAAAAATTAAAATACTTAAAAATAAACAAAAGACCTAAATTACTAAAAAGACTCACAGAAAGAAAAAATTTACGAACGAAAGAAGAGCTGCTTTGACCCATTCCAATACCACAGCAATAGTCAACAATAATCATAAAAAAAAGAAAAGCAACATACTTTGGAATCCAGCACATATAAAAATAAATACTTGATAAAAGCAGTAAGATCCAACGAAATCGTTGCGGTAACGAAAAAAAGCAAAAAAAAACAAAAATATAAAAAATAAAAAATTGGAATGAATTAAATAGCATTCGTTTTTTTCTCATGATGAAGCTCTGCTAACACCAAATTAGCAAGCATTTTTGTATAAATTTTAGCGCCAGTTGGATTTAAATGCGCAATATCACTAAAATATTTATTTTTATATAAAACATAGTCGGCACCCAGAACGCTAAATTCATGATATGGCTGGAGCGCATCTACCATTGCATAATCAACCCCGGGAGATGCACGCTCACCTTGGCGCAAATAATAAGGAACCACTAGAATTTTAAAGTTATATTGATCTGAAAGTTTTTTTAATTCCTGAAAAGCGTTACTATGAATATTGGGGGGGCGATATTGAATAAGCGATGGATTGTCAGAAACCAAATGAAAATTTTTTGGCAACCGTTCATCAGAAAAATGACTTTGATCCTCAATAAAAAAATAACCATCATTGCAATACATTTCTTCAACTTGTTTTTCCGCATAGCGGTAGTATGCAAGAGGTCCACCATATTTCTTACTGCGTAATAAAAAAACTGCAGCATTTCTCAACAATAGATGAAATGGAAATAAAACATGGATGATTTTTTTATCTCGTGGAAGAAAATGAAACAGAGACTTTTTTTTAACAGAATTATCACCCCAAGGTATAGTAATTAGGACGTCTGTTGGTATTTGACCTCTCGCAAGCAACTCCTTTAATTGTGGAATAAAAACACCGGAACCAGCAAAGCCCACGTTAAATGATGTAGCTCCCGGAACTGCTTGATCGAATTGCTTTGGAATAAATCCCGCTAATGCTTTGCTATTACCAAAAATAAGTACCTTAATAGGCTTGTTTTCTGAAAAAACCGCATGGCTTTTTATGTATGAAGCTTTTGCATTATTAATAACATTCGAACCCGGTTTAATATCAGGCAAAGTTTTGTTTAACTGCCAACACACAATCCAGCATAAACTAAAAATT
>Ga0207045_1148_pt1 | contig 13185 bp, 9 predicted proteins | sample Alteio_BWMinCont_69_FD_153299 | JGI IMG/M metagenome (GOLD analysis project Ga0207045, IMG submission 153299) | Enriched cells from forest soil in Barre Woods Harvard Forest LTER site, Petersham, Massachusetts, United States -... | ecosystem: Environmental > Terrestrial > Soil > Temperate forest >... | reverse complement strand
GGTCGTTTGGCGATGGTCGTGTCGGTCAGTCGTACCTCTTCGAACGAGAAGGCAATCTCTACGAAAGCCGCGTTTCGTACTTCGGTATTCTGAAAGCTCTCGATTTCACTCCTGGCCGAAGACTTACCGAGCCGCGCGATCTTGAGGAGGCCATGGCGCGACCCGTAACTGGCTCCGAGATCGTTCGTTGTTTCGCCTGCCATACCACGTCGTCGACGATCAACGATACGTTTCAGCGTGATCGGATAATCCCAGGGATTACCTGCGAAGCGTGTCACGGGCCAGGTCTCAAACACGCCGCCGCGGAGCAAATGGCGTACTTGCAGGGATCTGCTGGGGAATCCGGACACGAAGCGGACCTGATCTTCGATCCCGGTAAGCTCAACCCAGTCGATGCCGTCGATTTCTGCGGTGCCTGCCATGGCACTTGGTGGGACGTCAAGCTTGGCAGTCTTGAGGGGCTCGCTAACCTTCGCGCACAGCCTTATCGCCTGGAAAAGAGCCGTTGCTGGGGAAGGAAGGGCGATGCTCGCCTGACTTGCGTGGCTTGCCATGACCCACACCAAGAACTCGTGCGCGATTCGGCGTCCTACGATAAGAAGTGCCTAAGCTGCCATCTTGCGGCGACTTCCATGAAGCCAACCCCGGACCATCAGGGTCCCGCCTGCAAGGTGGGCACAAAAAATTGTGCTTCCTGCCACATGCCGAAATATTTGGATCCGGGAATGCATTATACATTTACCGATCACGACATCCGCGTCGTGCGGCAAGGTGCGCCCTACCCTGACTGACCCTATGGGTTGGCCTTCTTCACTCGCAGCGTTTAATGGAAATCAACAGGTTTGCGTCGCGGGCATGGCAAAACATCTCTGCTCGGTGCCGCGAGTTTGGACGGGACACGCTTGGCTCGGTTTGCGCCTGATGACTGCGACTTTCTGAAAGAGGAGGGAGCCGGACCCGTGGAGTCGCGGACGACAAACTCGGGCTCAATTGCAATTTCGGGAACCCATTCGACGTTGCCTTCGATCTGATTAATCACTCTCTTTGCCGCAATTTGGCCCATGCGCTGGAGAGGCTGGCGTACCGTGGTCAGACCTGGGTTGGCAAATGCCGCGGCGGGAATGTCATCGAATCCGACGACCGACACATCTTCCGGTATACGCAGACCTGCCTCACGAAATGCCCAGATCGCGCCTATGGCAGAGAGATCGTTGTAAGCAAACAGAGCGGTGAAGCGCTGCCTGCGCGACAGCAACTCCTTCGCGAACGGACACCCAAGTTGGGGAGTAGCGTCACTATCGATTTGCACGGTCAGTTCCGGCCGAATGCGAACGCCTAGTTCACAGGCAATGGCGCGGATTGCGGCCCAGCGTATACCAGAATCCGAACTGGCGGGGTGGCCCTTGAGGAAGGCAATTTCCCGGTGTCCGAGATCGAGGAGGTGCGTGAGCGCGAGTCGCGCGGCAAGATTGTGGTCCAGCGTAATATTCGTCACGCCCTCGACGCGCGTGTGCCCTGCTACCGCCACAGTAGGCAATGGGAGTTTTTCTATGATGGACGTGTCCGTGGTGATGAAGCCTTCTACGCCGCGGGACAATAGCATTTGCGCGTAGGTTTGCAGGAGCTTTTGGTCGTGGCGGTGAATCACGGTAAAGAAAAAGAAATCATTTTTCCGCAGATATTCCTCGATCCCGCTGATGACCAAGGCGCCGTAAGCGTCGCCGATTTCTTCCGCGATGACACCGATCGTGTACGTGCGTCGCGATCGAAGCGAGCGCGCAAAATAATTTGGACGATAGTTCAATTCTCTTGCGGCGGCCAGAATGCGTGCTTTGGTGTGCTCCGGGAACGATTTGGCGGCGGCGGAATTGTTGAGCGCGGCGGAGATGGTAGCGGGCGTGAGACCAAGGTGCTGTGCGATGGTCCGGAGAGTGACCTTCGGCTGGCGATCAGCGTTCGCTTTTTTTTTCGGTGAAGAGGTCATCCCAAGAGTCTCCCGCGGTACCTTGGCGACATTCTTCAGTTGAACTGGAACCAGTTTAGATTTCCGAGGCTTGTGGTGCCGCTCGCAGGGGCCCTGAACACCACGTACAAGTCATGAACGCCGCTCGCCCCGGACACGGCAACAGGCGCGGTCGTTTGCCAAGTCTGAAATCCTCCGGTCGAGGGAATAGTTACGGAAGCAATAAGCGTGCCGGCATTGCTGTCTAAATGAAACTCGAGAGTTCCGCCGCAGTTTCCAGGGCTCTGCTGGCAAGCGAGGCGGGCCGTTACGCCGGTGACCCCGGTGCCAAAATCCACGTTTTTGTAAACCGCATAATTTCCGTCGCTGGCGAACCCGACGTCGAAGCCGCCATTGGTGTCCGAAGTGAGCTCCGTCTCGAGTCCCCACGTTTGATAATTTGCCGGGACGTTGAGGCCGGCGGTGCTATTGAAGCTCGATGCTTGAATCTGCGATTTTGCGCTGACCGTGTAGGCAGGTACCCCCGCGCCCTGCGTTCCGCTCCAAGTGAAGGTTGCCGCGGCCAGCGCTGGCAGTGTATAGGTGAACGACTGCGTCCCCCATTGCACTTCAAACGTTTGCGTCGCGGCGGACGTATTGTAGGCCACCAATACTTTGTCCGTGGCGGGATTGACGAACGCCGCCGTCACGATTCCCTGCGCATTGCTGCTAAAGACGCGATTCGCGCCCGGCAGGACATACTTGCTGAAATGGCCCAGGGTGTAATACTCGATGCTGTAGGTGATATTGCCCGTGCTGCTGTTCACCAATGCGATCGGCGAACAGGTGCTGCAGCCGCCGGTGTGCGGTCCTTGGTTTTCGTCCACCGAAAGACTCCACTTCACGAAAGCCCTGGCCCAATTTCGCATGTTCTGGATGATTTCCGGAAAATCAATGCTCGCCTGATCGGCATTGGTTACAAAGCCGGAGTGTTCCGTCTCATACTGACCAATGGTGGGAAACATGTTGTGGATCACCGTCATCACGCCGGGCGTGCCTCCATAACCGTGCCACGCGACGCCGGCAATCTGGCTCAAATTAGCCTGGTTGGCCACCAGAACATTCTGCGGATAGTCGCCGCGGTCCCAATTGTGGTCGTAGACTAATACCTTGGTAGTGAGATTGGCCGCGGAAAGCGCCGGCAGTACGTGCCCAAACAACGCCGTCTGCTGATCCGTTGACGATGCGCAATCGGTCGAGGTCGAAGTTGCCGGCATACACATGCCGGGATAATTCGAGGGAACGAAGAGCGGTTCATTCTGCAAAGAGATGTAGTCAATGGTAATTCCAGCGCTCTTGTACGCTTGGATGTATTGCACGAAGTAGTTGGAGAAGGAATCGTACACGGTGGTGGGCGTGGCTAGCAGCGATCCACCAATCATGGAGTTGCTGGTTTTCATCCAGCCCGGAGGGCTCCAGGGATTGGCCATGATCTTGATTTGCGGGTTGGCCGCCTTGGCTAGCAACAGGAAGGGAATGATGTCCGCCTGATCGTGGGCGATCGAAAAATTGGCCAGCGTGGGATCCGCCGTGCCATTGTTATCGTCGAACGAATAGACACTCCGTGCCAGGTCGGAGGCGCCCATCGGATTGCGCAGGAAACTGAGCCCAATGCCATTCCCCTGCCGAGTGAACAGATCGCTCACTGCCTGGGTGAATTGCGCGGGCTGCTTAGCCTTCGCTATCTCGATCAGGTTATACATGGCCGTGTCCGTGGTGGCGGCGCCGAATCCCTCGATCGGCTGATACACCTCGGTTTCATCCATATACACGACATTACTGCCGCCACTCGCGGTCGAGAAACTGACGCTCGGCTGCGCGGTCAACTTCCTGGTCTGGTCGTCGGTCGTCACGACCACTGCGACTGTCGGTCCAGTACCCGGCAGGGTTAGCGTGTACGACCCGCTCGCCACGGCACTCGTTGAGAATCCCGAGGCGGTGGCAATCGCTTTGATGGTGGCCGTCGCGGTGATCGTGATCGGATTCGCGTATACGGTCGAGGAAGTCGTGGGCGTGGTCCCGTCCGTCGCGTAATAAATGGTTGCGGCCGCAGTCGCATCAGTCAGCGTGACCATCTGCCCCGCCTGCGTCTGACTGTACGAGCCCGGCACCGGCCAGAAGGCCGGCGTGGCCGCCGCCGGCGGCGGTGGGGGTGGGGGTGGAGGCGCGACCGAGGACGTGCCTCCGCCGCAACCGATGGCCACAAGTGCTAACGTGAACGTGCAGAACCAGTTGTAGGGGACTGTCAACCGGGAAGTAGCGAAACGATCTCTCAGCATTTCACTCACCCGCATTTCCCGCAGCCAAAGTGAATTCGCCGCGGAACCGCCGTTTTGTCGCCGGCGGAACACGCGGTATATAACATAAAAATGTTTCCTAGAATACCGGTTTTCTTATAGACCTAGCCCGTGCCGCAAAACGCTACCTTTGCCTGCGGCAGTTCATGCGTTTCTTCGCCGCGCATATCTCTCAGTATCCTTCGCCTGGCGGAACTCCTCCTTGACTCGTATAGGACGGTGTGTTACCCATGTTGAAAACTGGTATTCTGGCGGAGAATGCAGGGATTCGGATGGGCTCGATATTCTGGGAAAGAAGAAAATAATGACGAACATTTGGACCAACTGGCGGTCGATCAGCCGATGGAAATACCTTCTCGCGATCGTGGTTTTGTTCCTGGCCGGCGCGGGAAGAGCTAACGCGCAAACATGGAATCTCGTACCCAGTCAAAGTGACGAATTTAATGGAGTAGCGAATAGCCCCATAGATACCACGAAGTGGAGCTTCGACCATGGGAATCTCAATGTGAATAACGAACTCGAATGGTACTGCGGACCTGTTGGAGACGCGCAAAACGCTACTCCATGCAATCCTGCCAATCCAAACGTTTTCATCGACGGCAACGGGCACCTGGCCTTCCAAGCTTTCAGAATCAACAACACCCTCGTAAATGGAAGCTGGACCTCCAGCCGCATGAACACGAACGGGACGATGACATTCCAATATGGCCGGCTCGAGGCGAGAATGAGTCTTCCCGTGGGGCCGGGGCTCTGGCCAGCCTTCTGGGCTCTGGGGAGCAACTTCGCAACTGTTGCATGGCCGGGTTGCGGAGAGATGGACTTCATGGAAAACGTCCCGGCCTCAGGTGGACTGGGGCCCACGAAAATAAGATCTACCATTCACGGCCCAGGCTATTCGGGCGCGAACGGTTTGGGACAAGATTTCAGCTTCACCGTTGGCGATGTGACGGGCTTCCACATTTACGGAGCCATCTGGTCCCCGAACATGGTCCAGTTTTACGTGGACAGTCCCAGCAACGTCTTCTTTATCCGTACCGCGAACGACGTTCCGGGCGGTTCCGGCCAGTGGGTCTTTAATCACCCCTTCATCAACCTCACGAACCTTGCTGTGGGTGGAAATTTTCCCGGGAATCCTGATTCGACAACTCCCAGCCCAGCCACGATGCTGGTGGATTATATTCACTACTATCAGGCCGCTGCTGTGACCAAGCCTACGCTCATGAATCCCCCCTCTATAACTGTGAAGGCTGGGGCAACATCGGGCAACACTAGTATCTTTACACCCGGACTCACGTCTGGCACGGGCTTCGTCTATTTGTCCTGCAGCACCAATGCCCCCAAGGCGAGTTGCTCGGTCGCCACAAATGATCCGCTAAACACTAACGTTGTTAATTCCAGTCCCGCTGGTGCCGCTGAAACCGCCACGGTAACGATTACCACGACCGCAAACTCGCTTGTGCCTCCATTCCTGTTCGATCCCCAGCGGCTATTTCGGCTTCCGGTTGTCATCATCGCTGCGGTTCTTCTGTTTGCCGTCGCGGCGTTGGCACTGCGGAGGCGCGTCTGGAGTCCGGCCTACGCCGCGGCAGTTGTGTTGATTCTCGTGGGGATGACGATAGCCGGTTGCGGCGGTGGTGGCAGCACTATGACTCCTCCTCCCACTAACAACGGCACCCCTCCGGGTTCCTACTCGGTGACGGTTTATGCCTTTACCGAAAGCAATGTGAGCGACGGGACAAATGCCAATGCCGACGCAAACGTCTCCATTCCCGTGACGGTTAACTAAGGCGTCGTAACCCAGCAACAGCATGAGATTGCCGTGATAGGATTCACGCCGAATGCATCGGCCACTTTCAATATCCCTCTTCGTCTCCATGGGGGCCCTAATTTGCGCCTACCTGCTCAGTGCGCAAAGCAAATCCTCAGTCTATGGCGGCCCGGTATTTGAAGACATCGCCAAGCAGAGCGGCTTGACAGTTCCGCACATTTCCTCGCCTGACAAGCGCTACGTCATTGAATCCATGAGCGGCGGGGTTGGCCTCTTTGATTGCGACAATGACGGCAAGCTGGACATCGTCACCATTAACGGGTCCACCGTGGATCGCTACCGTGACGGCGGCGACCCCATGATCACGCTCTACCATCAAGAGCCGGATGGGACTTTCAAGGACATAACCAAGTCGGCGGGCCTCACCCGGCGCGGCTGGGGAATGGGCGTGGCCGTCGCCGATTTCGACAATGACGGGTTGCTGGACATTTATGTCACGGGGTACGGTGGCAACGTGCTGTACCACAATCTCGGGAATTGCAAATTCGAAGATGTAACCGAGAAGGCCGGTGTGCGCGCCGGCGGATTCAGTACCGGCGCGGCTTGGGCCGACTACGACCGCGACGGCCATGTGGATTTATTTGTTTCCCGCTACGTGCACGTGGATATCAACAACTTACCAGAGTTCGGCCGGGACAAATTCTGCCGCTTCAAAGGTGTGCTGGTTCAATGTGGACCCTGGGGCCTCCAGGGGGAGAGTGATCTTCTGTACCACAACCGTGGAGATGGCACGTTTGAGGAGGTCTCCGTGCGCGCTGGGGTTCACGATTCGCAAGGCCGCTTTGGGCTAGGAGTTGTCTGGGGCGACTATGACAACGATGGCTGGCCGGATCTACTGGTCGCCAACGATGCGGGCGCAAACTACCTGTACCACAACAATCATGATGGAACGTTTACCGACGTGGCTTTGCTAGCCGGGGTGGCCTTGAGCGGTACAGGTCTCGAGCAAGGCAACATGGGAGTGGACTTCGGCGATTATGATCACGACGGATGGCTCGATATCATCGACACGACCTTTGCGGATCAGCCCAAAACTCTGTATCGCAACCTTGGTCGCGAGGGCTTTGAAGACGTAAGCCAAACGGCGCAAATCTCCCAGGCAAGCCTTCCAGACGTTGCCTGGGGAACTGGTTTCGTAGACGTTGATAATGATGGCTGGCCGGATATTTTAATTGCCAATGGTCATGTGTATCCCCAGGTGGACACAATCAAAGGCGGTGCGCGCTACCGGGAACCTCTCTTTTTGCACCTCAATAAGCACGACGGTACATTTGAAGACGCTTCCGCCGCCGCAGGACTTACGGATTTGCCTTTGGCTTCACGCCGCGGCGTCGCGTTTGGCGACATTTGGAATGACGGTGTAATCGACGCCTTGATTTTGAATGTCGGTGAACCGCCGACTCTCCTGCGCAATCATCTTGCCAACGGAAACCACTGGGTTGAATTCAAGCTGGAGGGGACGAAAAGTAACCGGGCTGCGATCGGCGCGCGCCTCACCATCCGCACTGGAAAGCTTGTGCAATTCAATGAAGTTCGCGGGGGGGGCCAGTTACCTTTCGCAAAACGATCTCCGGTTGCATTTCGGGCTGGGAAGCAACACCAAGATCGATGGCATAGAAATCTCCTGGCCCAGCGGGCTGGCGCAGCGTCTTAACAATCTTGCTGTGGATCAAATTTACACGATTGAGGAGGGAACGGGGATCCGCCCGCGAAAAAATTCCCCTGCTCCATGAATTGGCGTTCTCCTTGTTTCTCCCATATTCCTTCGTGCCAGCCCAAAATTCTTCTTCGCGTGACATGGACGGTTGGGCTCGCGGCCCTCTGTTTCGTTTGCACTCTCGCGCGAACGGCGGAGGCGCGTCCGCCGGGACAAGCAGCTCCTGCTCAGGAAAGGCCACCACAGCAATACTTGAATGCACAGCCCGGGGTCGAGTATGTCGGCGACGAAGCCTGCGGGGCTTGTCATCCCTCGGAATTTGAATCCTTCAAGCGGACTGGGATGGGCAGGTCTGTGGCCATTCCTTCTCCGGACGAACTACGCGCATTGGCAAAACCTGTGATCATCCTCAGGAAGCAGTTGAGCCGCTCCTACTCGGTTTATGCGCGCGATGGCAAAATGTTTCAGGAAGAATCCGAACGCGATGCGAAAGGCAACGTCGTTTATTCAGAAACCCACGAAATTGCTTATACCGTTGGGGCCGGTGATGTGGGAAAGAGCTACCTGGTAGCGAAGGGAGACGCACTGTTCGTCTCGCCGGTGTCGTACTACACGCGCTTGCGTGGTTGGGATCTATCTCCTGGCTACAATCAAGGCATATTCCGAGGTTTTACGCGTCGCGTGGTGGACTTGTGCGTGGACTGCCACACGGGCTTGCCGCTGCTGGCTCCAGACAGTCACAACCGCTTTCAGCAGCCTCCTTTCCGCTTCTTGACTGTCGGATGCGAGCGCTGTCACGGCCCAGGGGCCATTCATGTCGAACAACGCAAGCAAGGCGCTCCCCTCACAGGACCCTTGGATTTTTCGATCGTGAATCCCGACCGGTTGCGGCCCGAAGTTCGGGACGACGTCTGCGCACAGTGCCACTTTGCCGGCGACGCTCGCGTTCTTCAGCCCGGCAAGAATTACCTCGACTTCCGGCCCGGTACGCCGCTCGGCGATGTCGTGGATATATTTTCGGTTCCTCCCACAATCAAAGGAACTCGTTTCGTTGCGCTTGATCAGTTTGAGCAATTGAGGATGAGCCGCTGTTGGACCGCGAGTAAAGGACGCTTGGGCTGTATAACGTGCCACGATCCTCACGTTCAGCTCCACGGCGACAAGGCCGCTGATTATTTCCGCGAGCGATGCCTGAACTGCCATCCCGCCGACACTTGCCGGGGACCGATACCGAAGCGGCAAGCCACTTCGCCGCCCGACAACTGCACCTTTTGCCACATGCCCAAGCGCGCCATCGAGAACATCGGGCACTCGTCCTTAACGGACCACCGCATTCTCCGGACACCCTCCGAAATTCCAGCCGTTCTGCAGGGCGGTGCGTCAGCGCCGCCGATCGACCTGATTCTCGATACAAAATCTTCCGGTTCACGCGACACGCAACTGGATTTGCGAAATCTTGCGCTGGCCTATTCGCAAATTGCCGCGCGCTATCCGGAACTGGCCGAGAGGGGCCTCGCCATACTGGAACAGGCTGCCGCCGCACTGCCGAATGACGCGGAGGTCCAGTCTTCCTACGGGCTTATCTTCAGCGTGGCACGCCCTAGGGAGAAAGAGCGCGCCGCCCAGGCACTTCAGAAAGCCATCGACCTCGGTTCAAAATCCGCAGAAGTGCGAACGCAACTTGCCCGCTTGCTGCTTCAAAAGGGAGAGGTAACTGCATCGATGGAGCTGTATCAACAATCGATTCTCATGGAACCCTATTACACACCGCCATATTTGGAGCTTGCACGGATTTTTTCGACCCTGAACGATCGCAAGAGCGCTTTGGAATTGTTGGACCGCGCTTTGAAAATAGATCCAGGTAACGATGCCGCCCGTCAGGATCGACTCAAAGTTGCGGCTACTCCCGAGAAAAACCCGTAGCTCCTCGGTGAAGTGTGCCTAAATGGGCTTCCGGTTCGCGCGAGCCTAGGAAGGTCAATTAGTCGTGATTCGAGCAATTAGAAATAAACAAGTGGTGAACCGGGCAGGACTCGAACCTGCAACCCGCTGATTAAGAGTCAGCTGCTCTACCATTGAGCTACCGGTCCACGGGGGTGATTCTAAATTTTACACGGCACACTCGATTTTGTCGAACGCGCAAAAACGTTGAAAACCGCGCCAATCCTCGGAATCCGCACTACTCTCCACGCAACGTGGCCGTCAGGGTCCGCGCGACTTCCCGCGCCCGCTCCAAATCTCCCGGCTCAAACGAAATCGCCGACACGCGCGGATGCCCTCCGCCGCCATACTTTTCCGCCAACGACGCCAGGTTTTGATTCGCTGTCGCCTGATTCCACGGATTCGTCCCCAGCGAAACCTTCGCCCTCGTCGCCGAAGCGCTCACGCTCACCGAATACACGCACTCCGGGTGCAGCAAATACGGGATAAACTTGTTGTAGCCCTCCAGGTCCAGATCGCCTACGTCAAAAAAAATAACTCCATCGCGAGCGTCGATCCTCTCGCGCAGAATTTCGATGGAGTTCCGATGCCGCTCCAGCAGGGGTCCTAAATGTTTCGCCACCACCGGTAGTTTCACCATCTCGCTCAGCGGACAATACGCCAGCTCCGGAATAATCCGCGCGGGAAGTCCGTTCTCTGGCGCCGCCTCAATCACCAGCGCTAGTTGCGTAGCCGGCTCCACCATTTCCACCGCCGCTTCCGGCGTGGCGTACTGGGCGCCGTCAATAATGTCGCCCCAGCGAATCAGCTCTTCCAGCGGCCCGGTGTCAAACCCAAATTTCTCTCGGCTCACCGTGGCGATGAGCTTGGTGCAAGATTTGTACTCCGGCTGGTAATACATATGCGGCCCGGGGTGTTTGCGGAATAGCTCTGCGTCCGCCGGCGTCAAAAACGCGCTCTGGTGATGGTCGAACCACCAGGTCACTTTCGGCGAATTCGAAAACTTGAAATCAACAATGGCGTTTTCGTCCCCATCGAAAAGTCCCGGCTCCCAAGGCTGCACCGCCCGGTGCGTCATCCCCGTAAATCCAAACACTGCGTTTGCATCAAAGCGTTCCCGATAAAAACGGTAGAAGAGAGCAGCGGAAGCGGTTCCATCAAAGCAACGATCGTGGAAACAGAGCCGAACCTTGGTCATAGTGGATGCGCTTGCCCCGCCGCCCTAATTCCCTTTCGGCAACGTGGAGCAAAGCCAACCAAGATGGACGCGCGAGCCAGGAAAGTCAAGCAGAAACGCGCTCGACTCGGTGCGCGACCAGCCATTTTATATTCGCAAATTCTGCGCCATCCGCGCCTCGAGATTTCTACCGAGGCGCTTCCATGCGCGCTCGAATTCGTTACAATCAGGCCGTGCCAACGCGCTCCTCGCCGCAGCCCTCCTCTGTCGCAACTGCTTTTTCACCGGACTCCTCTGCGCACCGCCCCCCTTGGCGTTTCTCTCTCCCCCGCGACGTAACTCCCGCCGAACGCAAATCCCTCATCGCCGGCAGCCTCGGCTGGATGCTCGACGCCATGGACGTCATGCTCTACTCGCTCGTCCTTTCCTATCTCATCCTCGAACTCACCATGAACAGCCGCACCGCCGGCTTCCTGATCTCCCTGACTTTAATCGCCTCCGCCATCGGCGGCTTTCTCTTTGGAGTCCTCGCCGACCGCATCGGCCGCACCCGCGCGCTAATGGCCTCCATCCTTCTTTATTCCGTAGCCACCGCCGCCTGCGGCTTATCTCGCACGATTCCCCAACTCGCCCTTTTTCGCTTCATCCTCGGCCTCGGCATGGGCGGCGAATGGACCACCGCTGCAGCGCTCATCGCCGAAACATGGCGCGCCGAGCATCGCGGCAAAGCCCTCGGCCTGATGCAATCCTCCTACGCCGTCGGCGAAGCCATCGCCGCGCTCGTCGTCATTCTGGTTCTGCCGCACTTCGGCTGGCGCGCCGTATTTTTCGTCGGAGCGCTCCCCGCTTTGCTGGTTTTCTGGATTCAAAAAAGTGTGCCGGAGCCCGCCATCTGGTCACAACGAATTCCCAATGCTCGCGGTGCGTCCTTATCGTGCCTATTCGAAAAGGATGTTCTTCGTAACGGCTTGCTCGCCACCTCCATGAACGCGTGCAGCATGTTCGGCTACTGGGGACTGTTCACCTGGATCCCGGCCTACCTCTCGCTCCCCGCTTCGCAAGGCGGCCGTGGCCTCAGCCTCGTGAAGACCACCACGTTCTTCCTCGTCCTTTGTCTGGGAAAGTGGCTGGGTTACACCTTCTTCGGTGTTCTCGCGGATGCCTTCGGCCGCCGAAAGCCCTACGTCACCTATCTTTTGATCGCCGCAGCCCTCGTGCCCCTCTACGGCCTTGCGCGAAGTTCTTTCTGGCTTCTCTGCTTGGGTCCGCTCGTCGCGTTCTTTGGCACTGGTTATTTTTCAGGCTATGCCGCCATCGCCAGCGAACTTTTCCCGGGAGAAATTCGCGCCACGGCCATGGGCCTCAGCTACAACATTGGCCGTGGCTTATCCGCCGCCGCGCCCTTCGCCGTCGGCGCACTGGCCGCAAAATTTGGAATTGGTCCAGCGTTTTTTCTACAGGCAGGAGCGTTTCTCGCCGCGGCGCTGTTGGCCTTGCTGCTTCCGGAAACGCGGGGACGTCAGCTTACTTGATCAAGCAGTCGCCACTCGCGCACGCGATCGCGCGCCGCCCGCGCGCAGCGTGTACTTCATCGCAAAAAAAGGCGCCTGCGCCAGCGCTCTCTGGAAGTCGCCATCATCCGCATACCGCCGCTTGGCAATGCGCCGTCCCAAAATACTGATCTCCAGAGGATCCCGCCGGAACGGATAGGGCTCCAGCGTCACCGCATTGTTCCCCTCCGGTTGAATATCCCAATCTACTTCGCTCCCGCGATAATCCACCGGTACCGCATCAATCGTCGCTCCTTCCAGCGGACCCAGGCAGAAATAAAGGGACAAACGGTCCAGCGCCTCCAGCCGGTGGGAATTCACTTGCAGCCACTTCTCCTCCGCATATTCTTTCATCGCAGGATCCGCCCGCAAATCCACCTTTAATCGCAATTGCTGTAGCCGCAGCCTTTGCAGCAAATCATTCACCATGGTCGCTTCCTGCGCTTTGATGTACTTCGCGGAAAATCCCGGCATCGTGGCCCGCGTGCGATCGTAAAGCCCCGCGCAGTGCAAACTCACCAGCAAACCCGCGTAGCGGTCAGACTTCACCACGCGATCGATCCCTCGCAAGTACAGAGCAATGTGGTCCTCCGTGGGAACGGACATGAAGCTGTACGGCGAAAATGTAACGGGGTCCACCTGCGGCGAGAATTCCCACTCGTTCCATCCATTATCATGTTCCGTAGCCGCCAGGCAGAAAGAGTCTCGGGGCTCCGGCTTGCTGAAAACTTCA
>Ga0207045_1170_pt1 | contig 13224 bp, 7 predicted proteins | sample Alteio_BWMinCont_69_FD_153299 | JGI IMG/M metagenome (GOLD analysis project Ga0207045, IMG submission 153299) | Enriched cells from forest soil in Barre Woods Harvard Forest LTER site, Petersham, Massachusetts, United States -... | ecosystem: Environmental > Terrestrial > Soil > Temperate forest >... | reverse complement strand
TGGTTGCCCCACAGCGCATAGTAGGGCTGGAAGATGCTGTACCGCACACCATACTCGATTACTGTGCGCGGCGACGCGCGCCAGTTGTCCTGCGCGAAGAACTCGGCCGCATTGCCGCGGAAGAGCGTGTATGACTTCTGTCCGATCTCACCGTACGAATCGAAGAGGCCCAGCGCGGCATTGGCTACGGCAGCGCCGGTCGAGGATTGATTGTTGTGTAGCGCGGTAAAGATGAATTGACCATTCTGATTGTTGGTCGCGCCCGGTGTGGAGTTGCTTACATCGATCTGGTCGAAATCATTCTCGCCAGAATATTCCCAGAGGCCACCGAAGGTGAGCGTATGGGTGCCGATCACCTTGGTCAGATTGTCGGCGATGGTCGTAACCATGCCGCCCGAGTGCGATGGATAAGGACCACCATCCAGCGTGGTGAAGTTTTGGATTTCGATGGTCGGAATCTTATTCGGCAGCAGTTTTTGAGCAGCAGGAAAGAGGTAGGGGAAATTGATCCCGTACTTAGTACGGTCATAGAGACCGCCCGAGAGATCGTCGGTGATGGTTACGTGATCGGTAGAGCCGGAGACGGTAAGGTCGTTCACAGTCGTTGGGTTGATGGCCCAGGTGTAGTGCAGGACGCCGACTTCATCTGGCCAGTTCCATATCTGCGGAGTACGGTTGAAATTTCCTGCGAAGGGGTTGTTCTGGAAATAGGTATAGTGCAGGAACGAGAATCGCAATTGATGTCCCTGCGCCGGCAGGTAATCAACGGTGACAGTGTCCTTACGCTGATTCTGCGGATATGGCCCAGAAGCTTCCCAGTTATAGGCGGCCTGGTTTTGATTGGGCGCAGGAAATGCATTCAGCAGTGCCAGTCCATTCGGACTCAGGCCCGATGTTATGACGTTATTCGGATAAGGCGTATTCGTGTTTGGATCGACGATCTGCACCGGCGCGGAAAAGATGTTGGGCTTCAGCAACTCGCTGAAATTCCCCTGGCGCATGAGCGCAGTTGGAACGATGCCAGTCTGCGTAGGTGTCTGACGATAGCGCAGGTATTCCTGGCCTACGAGGAAGAAGAGTTTGTTCCTTGCTCCTTCCCAGACATGAGGGATGGCAACCGGACCGTTGAGGTTCCAGCCAAATTGGTTGAAGCGGAATGGCGTCGGATGATCTGCCGTCTCGGGATCGGAAGACTGCTTGCGGATCCAGGTGTTGGCGTCAAAAAATGAATTGCGCAGATATTCATAGACTGACCCATGGAAATCACGCGTGCCCGTGCGCGGCACCTGAGCCAGTATGCCACCAGAGGTTCCTCCATATTCGGCCGGATAAGTCGTGGAGAGAATCTGCATCTGCGAAACGGTATCCACATCGGCGACACCGGTGGTAGTGCCGTTGCCGCGAGTGCGGATCATCGGCGCGCCATCGAGCGTAATCGAGATCTCATCATTGCGCGCACCACTGATCTGCGGGCCGCTGAAGTCCGGCGTGAAATTGAATGATGTAAGCGGCGCGTTTCGCGTGACGCCCGGCTCAAGTTGCGACAGATAGATGGGGTTGCGTCCGTTCAGGGCGATGGACTTCACCTGCTCGCTGGTCACAAGCTGCCCGACGGCCGCAGACTCGGTCTGCAGAGCATTGGCATTTGCCTGAACGGTGACTGTCGTCGTGGAACTGCCGGGTTTGAGCGTGAAATTGATCTGGCGACCGATGTTAGGGTCAACGGTGACATTACTCTGCGTTTCCACCTGAAAGCCAGATGCGGTGGCGCTCAGCGTGTAAGTTCCGGGCTGGATATTCGTGATCGTATATGCGCCGCGTGAGTCCGAGGACGTAGAGAATTGCTGGCCCGTCGCATCGTTGTGCAAATTGATCCTGGCGCTGGGAACTACTGCTCCGGAAGGATCGGTGACCGTGCCCGAAATCGACGATGTGATGTTTTGCGCGAGTGCAGGTTTCTGAATGAAACAGAGAATGAGAACGACGAAAAATATTGAAGCCAACATAAAAAAGTTCTTGGAGCTATTGCGGGAGATGTGTGACTGAAGGACCTCGGCGCTGTTTACCTTTTGGTTATAGGAGTGGCTGATTGACAGAACTTCTGATTGAGAGCGATTGCCGCGCTCGGCAGACTGGTGCACCAGCTTGAATCGATACATTCCGGAGGCCCTCGGGGGAACCTGCATGCATGATGCAGGTTGGGGGATTAGGTGTGTCTCGGTGTGACCCGTGTTGCGAATGCCTGCTCAGAGATATGAGCAAACGATATTTCGACCACGGCCAACGTTATAGCGGTAACAAATAGCCAATGTCAAATTAGTCAATACAGAATTAGCCCATCTTACTCATAAGATCTGGTCGGTCTAACACCGCAGGACATGTGTTGAATCGGGATTTATTCGCATATCATGCGGCAATTACTATTGCCTTTGCGGAGATTCAGGTACATTCGAATCGCAGCGTGCGGAGAATAAACGTCAGATGCCGCGACGATGGAAGCAGATCGCAGGCTCAGCTTATTTGCTGGCGCGGTGCTGGTTAATATACGAGGCAATGTCCCCAACAGTTCCGAGCCAGATACCATTCTTCGGATCTTTGAGATATCTGGATAAGGCCTCAAGCGCGGCGGTATCAGTGCTCTGGTAACCGCGCTGACCAATTTCGTGGCCGACAAAAATAACCCATCGCCCCTGGCTGATTGCCTCGTCAACCACCTCTTTCATTTGTGAAAAGTCCATGTCGTCAAAGGAGGTGCCCATCGCCTGTGCAAGATCAACGATGGTGGGATCGTTTGGAGATTCCGACAAATAGCTGCGGCCTACGATGAAACGCTGGGCAATAAGCGGCACGTAACTCTGCACGTCAATGCCGGTTCCAACAAATTTCTGACCACAAGGATAGGCGAATACCTTAGGTTTTATTCCAATCAGTTTTTCGATGTCGGCATTTGCGCCGTCGATCTCGCCTGCGATCCTCCGCATGTCATAATTCTCGAGCGCGTTATTGCGTGAAAAATCATAGTTACCCGTGCAGGGATGAGTAATGGTATGGTTCCCAATCTCATGCCCTTCCGCCGCTGCCTGTTTCCAGCCTTGCAGCCGCTGCCGCACACCGCCAGGCTGAACAAAGAAGGTCGCCTTCACGCCCAACCTGTTGAGCAGCGGAAGCCCGGTATCAATCTGGCTTGTGCGGGCGTCGTCGAAACTCAGGCTGACCGCTGCTCTATATCCATTTGGCCACTGGAAGGAATGGGCTGTCTCTTTCATGGGTGAACCGGAGGCTTGCGCCGCGGCAACTTTCGCATTTAAGAGCACAGCAAAGCAAAGTGCCACACCCACAACCTGCAGCAATATCTTCCTTCTCATTTTTATCCTTCCGCACTTATCGTGCGAGATCGGGTTGAGTGCTGATTCCCCGATTGAGGATGGTGTCAGACGGTCTTACCTCGAAGGAATTCCGCAGAGCAATATCTTCAGCTGAATTTCCAATCATCACGTCGAAGGTGCCGGGAGAGACCTTCCACAGCATGTCCCGGTCAAGCAGCATCAGGTCTTCGGGCCGGATGGTCAGGGTGACGGTCTTTGTCTCGGACGGATTGAGCGTAACGCGCTCGAAGCCTCTGAGCTGCTCGACCGGAAGCGATACGGGCGCGTAGTGCTCGTGAAGGTACATCTCAATCGTCTCCGTGCCCGCCCGGCCACCGGTGTTCTGCACGTCGACCGTCACTTTCACGTTGCCGCCCTGATTGATCTGCGCCGGCTCCACGTGAAGATTGCTGTACCGGAACTGCGTGTAGCTCAGCCCGTAGCCGAAGGGGTAAAGCGGAGTACCGGGCATGTCAACATAGCCGCGATGGCGCGACCACCCCTTCTGTATCCAGTAGGCTTTGGATGGCTTGAAGTTGTAGTAGTCGGGTAATTGGCCTGAATCGCGCGGAATGGAAATGGCCAGTCGCCCGCTTGGGTTGTAGTCGCCGAAGAGTACGTCAGCCACGGCTTCGCCGCCGCGCTCGCCCGGCTCCCATGCTTCAACAATCGCGGGGATATGGGCTGCTTCCCACGGAATGGCAAGCGGCCTGCCGTTGACCAGGACCAGAACCACCGGTGTTCCCGTCGCCTGAATAGCTCTCACCAGAGCTTCCTGATTACCAGTGAGATTCAGGCTGGCAACATCGTATGCTTCTCCGTCCGTCGGCCGCACATCGCCTTTGCCAGCATTATCCGGGTGCTCACCGACCACCACTACTGCTACTTTTGCCTGCCGAGCGGCCTGCACGGCCTCAGCGAAACCGTCCTGGCTGCCGTCAATCACATCGCAGCCCTTCGCGTAGAGGATCTTTGCCTGCGGGACCGCCTGCTTGATGCCATCGAGGATGGATACGATCGTGTGAGGCACCACCGAAGGCGAGTAGTCGCCAAGCTGGCTCCAGCCATCGTTGGCATCAGGACCGATGACGGCAATGGTTTTCAAGTCTTTGCTTAGGGGAAGCGCATTGTTGTCATTCTTGAGGAGAACGATGCTTTCCTTTGCGACCTGCAGCGCCAGCTCCTGATGTTCCTGTGAATGAACGATCTGCTGAGCGTGCGCAACGTCTACATATGGGTTCTCAAAGAGGCCCAGCCGGAATTTCAACTCCAGCATACGTCGCACTGCGCGGTCCACCAGCGCCTCGGAGATTTCGCCCTGTTGTACAGCCTGCACCAGCGGTCCCATGTAGGCCGGCTCGTAGGTGATATCCACGTCCACGCCGGCACGCAGCGCCATCTCTCCAGCCTGCTTCTGATCAGGAGCGACGTTTTCATAGATGATGGAGTCGAATCCGCCGCCTTCGCTTTCAACGATCCCCTTAAAACCCAGCTCGTGGCGCAGAACGTCTGTGTTCCACTTCTCGGAGGAGTGCTCCGGGATATCATCGATCTCCGGATAGCCGGCCATTACTCCCAGCGACCCCGCATTGAAGGCTGCGACCCAGGGGGAGAGGTAGTTCTCACGCAGGCTACGCTCCGAGAGCTCGATAGCTCCCCGTTCCAATCCGCTGGACGGTTCACTCTGGGTAGGGAAATCGGTCATCAAGGCCACAACTTTATCGGGAGCGTTGATGTTCCAGCCCTGCGCGCCACGCACGATGTTCTTTGCGATTTGCGTATAGAGATAAGGGTCTTCTGTATAGGCCTCCATGTTGCGTCCCATGCGCGGATCGCGGTCCAGCTCAAGCACCAGCGTCGATAGCACATGAATGCCAGCCGCTCTCGCCTCCTGGGCGGAGGCCGCGTAAATCTGGTTCACCAGCGGCATATCAAACGTGCTGCCAATGGACAGCCCCTCCGGAAAGACTGTAGCTCCGGGATACATCGCGCCATGCGTGCCTTCTTCGTCTTCAAGAAGAGGAATCTTCAATCGCGTCTGCGTGAGCGCAATTTTCTGAAGCTCGTTAAAGTAATTCACCTCCGTGGCGAGGTCCTTCTGCTCGAGCGTATTGGCCAGGGTGAAGAAGCCCGCGCCGGGGCCGATCTCGTCGGTATATGTCCCAGCAGCGAATTTTCTGATTGCTTCGATTTTTTCCGGAATAGTCTTTCCGAGTGCGTCTACGTAGACGCAGGGAAGGTTGAGCTGACCCACCTTCTCTTTCAGCGTCATACGCTTCATCAGATCGTCTACGCGGACTTCGATGGGCTGAGTGGGGTCGAGATAAAGCGGCCTGGCGCCTTCCGCCTGTGCGGTCTGAGCCTGCGCGACCGCATGAGTTCCGTTGATGAGGCCGATCACGAGCATCCCTGCCGCACAAACGGAGGAGACGTTTTGTATCGCCGCCCGCCAGCTCTTCTTCGCCCCTTGATGAACAACGCCGCCCCAGCTGTCCGCTGAGATTCTGTTTGCGACCACCTTGTTGCTGACCTCGCTCCAACTCATGCTTTCGGCTCCTTTTCGCTTCATATACCGATTCATGCTGCTTCGTATCGCACACCTGTATACCGTTCGACTGCGTCCATGTTGAGGGAGACGCCAAGCCCAGGCCCCTCCGGAATGGAGAGCATTCCTTCGGAGTCCAGCTTCCATGGATCACTACTTAACTCATCTATGAACGGAGACCCCGTAAGATACTCGACCAGATTGGTTGTACGGTTCGCCGACGCAATCTGAAGGTCCGCGGCCAGACCGATGGCAGTGTTCCAGCCGTGCGGAATCATTCGCAGTCCGCGATCCTCGGCCATCCAGCCTATCCTGCGCACTTCGCTGATGCCGCCAGCCTTTGTCGCATCCGGCTGCACGATATCGAATGCTCCGAGGCGAATCCAGGGTTCGAAGGATTGTCTGCGGGTCAGGACCTCGCCACCCGCAATCGAAACAGGAGATCTTTGGCGCAAAAGAATGTAGTCCTGCAGATTGTCCGGCGGCAGTGGTTCCTCGAACCAGTTCACGTTGTATTCGGCAAGCACGTGGCTGGTGCGGAGCGCCCACTTGTAGTCCTGCGGCCAAAAGGCGTCGCTTGCTCCGGCATCGACCATCAGCAAGTCTTCCGGTCCGATCGCTTCGCGGGCAGCTTTTACTATCTGCTCGTCGAGCGTGTTACTGCTGCGACCGAACGGTCCCCAGCCTATCTTGAACGCGCGAAAGCCTTGCTGGCGGATTGATTTCAGCTTGTACCTGAGCATATGCCAGAACCCGATTGCGATGGCGTCCTCCCAGCAAGCGACCCACAGATTGCCCAGTTACTTTGCCGAAAATGTCCCACATCGCAATATCGATGCCGCTGATCGCGTGCGTGATAGCTCCGCCTCGTCCCAGCCAGAAGGTGTTTGCATGAAGCTTCTCGCTCACGCGCTCCGGCTCCATCGGGTTTTCACCAAGGCAAAGCGGTTCCAGAACAGCGAGAGCTCCGCGGACCAGCAGATCGCTCGTCGAAATCGAACCCCAGCCGGTAATGCCCTCATCCGTGTGAACGGCCAGCAGGGTGTGCACGCAGTCATCCGGCTTGAGCTCATTGGCCCATCCCCCAGCTGGTGTGCTGCCGCGCAATCCTGCTGCCCACAATTTCGTTATCTTCATCCTGCAGCGGCCTTTTCGGCGTGATCCGTGTCGTGAGCTCTGTTGATTTGCATCTACGGCTCGATGGTCAAGACAGCGATGCTCGCGTTGGGGAGCTGAATCGAATAGGCTCCATTGGAATCCGGCTCGATCGAGCGGGTCTGTGCCTTACCCGAAAGTAGTCCAGTGCTGTTGTCGAAGGTGGTGCTTCCAAACGAAAGTTTTCTGGAAGTGAGAGTGGACGCCTCGATCATCAAGAGGCTGGCGTGACCCATACGTTTGGACAGAGAAATAAGAGCCGTTCCAGATGCACTTTGCTCCTTATTGATCACAAACACCGTTACCGGGCCTTCATCCCCACCGCGAACCGCATACATCTTAATGTTCGCTGCGGTGGTAACCTGCGTAGCCAGCAGATTCTTCCCTTCCGCATATCTGCTGAATGCGTACATCGCGTAGTAAAGAGGGGCAACCGAATCGACATACTGGAGCTCACCGTCGTCAGGAGAACGATAGGTCGTGACAAACACCGGGCTGTAATAACTGTTGTTCAGGTGAAAGTAAAGTCCGCGCATGCCCGCATTCACGTTGGTGAACAGCCAGTCCAGCCCCCAGACTGCGGATGCAAAGACATCGCTCACGTCCTTCTGCCCCTCGCAGGCCGCGGAGTTCGTCTCCCCCAATACCAGATCAAGGCCACGCTGATGCGCAGTTTGAACCCATGACCTGGCGTCTGCCAGATACGATTGCTCGCGGCTCTCAGATAGCAGATTCGCAAGCACAGCAGTTCCCCCCTCGCAATCATCGGTCGGGTAGAAATGCACTGTTACGAATCCGAGATTTTTTGCGCCTACGCCGTCGATGAAAGATGCCAGATACGGCGTGGTCCATCCTCCGGAGTCATAAGCTGGACCGATCAACGGAACCTTTGCTGTATCGGGATTATTCTTGAAGGCGTTGACATAAGGCTGCCAATCCTTCACCAGATCCTGCCAGGAATAGCCGGGCGCACGAACCCGTGTTCTGCCGAACAGAATTTCCTTCTCGTACAAATCCGGCTCATTGCCAATTTCAAAGCCGGTCAGTCTGCTTCCGGGAGTTGCGCGCACGGCCTGGACGAAAGCGTCCGCAAACTGGAGAGCCCAGAAGGAATTATTCTGCGCCAGATTGATCTCGACGATGATTCCCCATCCTGTCGCAGCCGATGCCTGCGCGTATCCAGCCACGATGTCCTGAGTTACCGGCCAGGGGCAGGCCTCCGGAAACGGCGCGGTGCTCGCATTCCAGCAAGGCTCAGAGGTAAGGCCGCTATTGGTCCGCAGCGTACCCGCTCCGAGGTTCTGAATAAGCTGGTACATCACTTTGTTTGGAGCCGTCGCGTTCCCCAGGACATGAGCAGGAGAGCTTTGGGGGCCTCTGAAGTAATTCTCCGGAGAGGGATCAAACTGAATACTGATTCCTTCAAAATCCTTCGGGATGACTTTGCCCGGCGTATTTACATCGACTGAGACCGTTGCGACATTTTGCGGAAACAGCAGCGTCGATCCCGTGAATGCGAGTAACCAGGCGAGCGCTATGGATTTTACTTTCATCTCTCACCGCACATTCAGGAAGACTCGCTGAAATCAATCATCTTCGGCGCTCTCCGGAAGCACTGGGTGGTGGCAGCGAGATAGGCTGCACCAATCAGGAACCAGATGCCACCAACAATTTTGGCGAGCACGTTAAGGTTCCACCAGATCGAGGCGCAAAACGCAAAGCCTATAAGTGGAAGAACGATATCCGCGAAAACCCGGCGTTGAGAGCCCCTGCGCAATACAGCAAAATGCCAGAATGCGGAAAGATTGACTCCCATGAAGGCGAGAAAAGCTCCGAAATTCAGAAGTTCTCCCGCGTGCTCGTAAGCATTGCCAATGTAATTGAGGGCAATTGCTCCTCCAAACGCAATCGCGCTCACAATAAGAATGTTGTAGGTTGGCGTATTCGTCTGCGGGTGAATATGAGCAAAGACCCTGCGCGACAAGACGCCGTCCCGTCCCATTCCAAAAAGAAGACGCGCCGCGCCAAGCCCACCTGTAAGGGCACTGCCTAGAGCTGCAAGCAACAGAATTATGCCCATTGCCTGAAACAGGAACGGTCCACCCACACGCTGGCATACATCCATGAATGCCGTTTCAAGATTCGGAAAGGTATGCCAGTCCGGCCAGATTCGCTGGCCCAGATAAACCTCCGCGCCGCTGAGTATTCCGGTAAGGATGCAGACCAGAACCGTTGCCAGAAGCACATTGCGCCTGGGGTTTTTCACGTCTTCAGATAGCGTCGTAATGCCGTCGAATCCGATATATGTCAGCGCGGCAAAGGATGTGGCTCCCCAGATCAGACGCGTGTTGAAGGTTTTGGGATCGTAGAAAGGCTGGATAGAGAAGATGCCGCCCCAGTGGCCGAGATAGAAAAGATAGCGGACGGCAGCGTAGAAGAAGATGGCGATCACAATGCACATCGCGGACAACAGCAATTTGTTTGCTCGCGCCGAAGACTTGATTCCGATGAGATTCAGAGCCGTGATAAGGATGACGACTATCAGCGCAATCAGCGCATATGGAAGTCTCGTAATGTACCGACTCTGCAGGGCTACAGATATCCAGACCACATTGAGTAGCGGCTGCAGAATGTAATCAAGGAGCATCGCCCATCCAACCAGAAATCCCAGGTGCGGATTGATGGTCCGGCCTACATAGGTGTATGCCGAACCCGCGGAAGGATACACCGCAGCCATGCGGCCGTAGCTGACCGCTGTAACAACCATCGCAAACATAGCCACCAGGATTGTCGTTACGGTGTGGCCATTCGAAAGCTTTTGAGCTACTCCGAACAAGGGAATGGGGGCCGTGGGCTGAATGAGAACCATGCCGTAAAAGATCAGGTCCCACAGCGTGAGCACCTTGCGCAGTCTGATGTCAGTCCCGTATTGCGCTTCCGGCATATTTTTCAACCTGTTCGCGACGTTACCTGCTCGAAGACGTATGACTTAGTTCGATTGCGCGCGGTCCGTTTCAATCCATTTTCGCCGCTCGCTCGATGCGACCACCGCCTCCAGGATTCGCTGCACCTCGATGGCGTCAGCGAAATCTGCATGGAATCGTTCGCCTTTCGATACTGAATCCAGGAAATCAACGAGGGTCGCCGTGAAGGTGTGCTCATAACCAATCACGTGGCCCGGTGGCCAGAAATGCTCGACGTATGGATGTCCAGGGCCGGTCACGAGAATTTTTCGCCTGCCCTGAAGTGAGGCGTCTTCGCGCAGATCAGTGAAGTTGAGATGATTCATCTCTTCGAGGTTGAACTCCAGCGATCCGGTAGAGCCATTGATCTCAAAGCAATTGCGGTTCAGGTTTCCGGTTGCAAATCGAGAAGCCTCAAATGTGCCGATACTGCCGTTGCTGAACTCGGCAAGCAACGTCACAGCATCATCGACTTGTCTTCCTTCAGCAAACGTATGAATGCTTGAGCACAACCTGTGAATTGGCCCATTCAGCCATATCGCCAGATCAAGCGAGTGCGACAACAAATCGCCCAGCACTCCCGATCCAGCCTCGTCGGGCTTGAACCTCCACGCAGTGGGATCGGCGCTCCGGCCCCAGCTTTGCAGGTATTGCGCTCGATAGTGGTTGACTTCGCCGAGCTTGCCCTGTTGAACAAGCTGATGGGCGAACATTACAGCCGGAACTCGCCGGTAATTGAACCAGACCAGCGTCGGAATCTTGCGAGCGGCTTGCGCCATTCGTGCGGCAGCAGCAACGGAGTTGGCGAGCGGCTTTTCGCATAGAACCATCTTTCCGGCTTCGGCTGCCGCAACGGCAATTGGTTCATGAAGGTAGTTAGGCGTGCAGATATCGACGATATCTATATCCGCGCGGCTCACAACTGACTCCCAGTCAGCTTCGCTCTCCTCCCATCCCCACTGCGCTGCCGTCTGCTCCAGCTTTGTCTGGTTGCGCCCGCAGATGACCTTCAAGTTCAACTGAAATGGGAGATCAAAAAAATGCCCGGCTTGATGAAATGCATTCGAATGAGCCCGGCCCATGAAGCCGTAACCGATCATTGCAATCTTCAACTTCCTGCGCTGCTGCATCGCTTTCCCCTGCGCCTCCGGCTTCCTTTTCATAGAGAGCTGGAGGAAAGCACTTTCTCGAATGCGGCGATGATGTCGTCCTCATCCTGTCTGGTCAGGGACGAAGGCACCGCAAGCAGCGAACTTCGCTCGAACAGGCTATCGGCATGGGGGCACGTCCCCTTGCCATATTCTGTTCGCGATTCGCTGTTCTCGGCGAGCGACCACGGCGAGTTCGCCTTGTCTATGCCGGTTTTATGCACGAGGCTCGGGATGTTGTAGTACACGTGCAGGCCCCACTCGGTCATGACAATGTTGCTGACACCCTGCGCGAAGGTCACAATTCCTTCCGCCCGGAGCGCGCGCGTCACAGCTCGCGCCATGTCAGGATTCGGAAAAGTCGTAATCAGGAAACAGCCCGTATCTCCCGCTTCGTCCACGATTCGGCGAAGGCTGACCTGCGGAAATTTTTCCAAAGCTTTGCGAAAACGATATTTGCTGTCATGCATGCTCTTGATGACCTTGGGCAGCTTGCGCAATTGCACGCGCAGGATAGCCGCTCGTATCTCATCCATGCGGTACCCGAAACCCCAAAGGCAGAGCTCACGCCGTTCGAACATGGCACGGCCGCTTGCATCCCGCGCATAGCCAGTGTCGTGGCAAGCCACGGCGCGGTTGAAAAGATGCTCATCGCTGGTTGCAACACACCCGCCCTCTCCGCTGGTCATGTTCTTGTTCATCTGGAAGCTGAAGACGGCCATGTCGCCGAAGGTTCCCACCTTCTTGCCGCGAATGCTGCCACCCGCGCATTGCGCACAATCCTCCAGCAGGAAGATTTTGTGTTTGCTGGTGATCCTGGCGATTGCTTCAACATCGACGGGTGCCCCACTCATGTGCACCGTGACAATTCCCGAGGTGCGCGGAGTAATCTTCGCTTCAACCGAATTCGGATCAAGACCGAATGTGTCATCAATGTCCGCCAGCACGGGAATGGCGCCCAGATTGACCACAGCAGCGGCCACCGAAACCCACATGTAAGCCGGAACAATGACTTCTTGCCCAGGTCCCACACCAAGCGCCGCCAGCGCCGTGTGCAGCGCACCTGTTCCGCTGTTTACCGCCAGCGCGTAGGAAACGCCCAGAAATTTTGCGAATTCGGATTCGAAGGACTGAACTTCCCCCTGAGGCTCGAGTCCGTAATAGCGAAATGGCGAACGGCTGCGCAGGACACGCACGGCCGCGTCGATCTCTTCTTCATTCATGTGGTGTATTCCGGGGAACTCGAGGGGCAGCGGTTGCGTCCGTACCGGCGCGCCCCCGTGGACGGCCAGCTTCGCTGCTGCTTCACCGAGAGATTTCGTATCCGCTTCAGTCGCCATTCTTCACTCCTGTTTGCGTGGACGCACGTGTTCTTACTTGAATCCGGATCAGAGCGGCCCAGGGATGCTCTGCTGGAAGTCAGAAATGATGCTGTCAGATGTATTATTTTTTAGTCAACACAAATATGAGATATTAAGCAAAATATTTGCATAGTTAATTCAAATATGAATTAACTATGCAAATACTGGTGCAGTCTCGTTCGGGATATCCGCACCTTTAGCCCAATTTGGGCGTCTGTATGGTTCGGGAGACTATGTCCGGCAATTCGTCAGGGTGCGCTATACGAACCGCTCTAAAACCAGCGGCTGCCGCGCTCCTCATACCGGCATCGGAATCTTCAAACGCTGTTCCCGTCTCTACACTGAGATTTTTGCGGATTAGCAGATAAGGCGCGGGATCAGGCTTATGGCGTTTCACGTCTTCGCGAAAGACCCGCGCTTCGAAGCATTCGTAGATTCCAGCGCGTCGCAGCAAGGGTTCTACCTCGCTGCGCTCTGAACTGGTGACCAATCCTAATCTGAATCGGTGTAGCGAGAGCAGCATTCGGACGGTCGATTGGCTTATCGGAGACTGCTGCTGACACCAGTTACGGATCATCTCTTTCCGGGTAGTCAATTGCTGCTGAAGGCTCGCGACAAGGGACGGCTGCGATGCGAGCTGAGGCAGGCTCTTCAGCATTTCAACGTCTTTCACGCCTCGGCCGTGTC
>Ga0207045_1163_pt1 | contig 13513 bp, 9 predicted proteins | sample Alteio_BWMinCont_69_FD_153299 | JGI IMG/M metagenome (GOLD analysis project Ga0207045, IMG submission 153299) | Enriched cells from forest soil in Barre Woods Harvard Forest LTER site, Petersham, Massachusetts, United States -... | ecosystem: Environmental > Terrestrial > Soil > Temperate forest >... | reverse complement strand
TTCTGTAGCGTGACAGTGCTGCCAGTGGAGCTGATGTCCACGCTGCCATAAGCTGTATCGATAGCAGGATCCCAGGTGAGCGGCTGCGGCGATTGACCCGGGCTTGTCATCGAGAGACCGTCGGGAATGGTCACAAAAAGATACGTCTGCGCGGCCTTTTGATCTGGGCACTGCGTAGCGGCGACTAAAGGCGCAACTGGCTGCCCCACTAATTGCACGAGTCCCCCCGTTTGGCCTGCAAGTTCGAGCGCAAAACTGCCGGTCTTGGGTTGACCGTAGGTCTGGACCTCATAAAGATTAGTGCTGTTATCAAGGATGTAGTCAGCTTGAATGGTCAAGCTGCGCAAACCGCTTTTGGCGGTTGTTAAGACACCAACGCTAAGGACTTGAGAGTATATCTGCGCCGGTGGCTGGAGCTTATATGTTGTCCGCGAGAATGTGGCGCCTTTATCGTCTATTGAATATGTTTGTGGAACATTGAGCGGAATAGGGCTGATCGTGGTCCCGGAGCCCAAATCTGACAACTGGGTAGTTCCAGCGACAAACGGAGCGAAGTAGTTCTGCGGACCCTGCTGTGCAGACGTGGCCGGCGTGGTGCCCGGACCAGTTGTCACTCCGCAGCCTATGGCCCAGAGCATCACAAATAGACCCAGATAAGTTTTCTTCGCAGAGATCCGAGAAGGATCGATCAGGTGCTTTAAGTTCTGCATCAGTTTCCCTCTGAGTTAAAAGCTGCCCTTAAGACCGAACTGGAGGATGCGCGGGTCATGCGCATCTACAGGGTGCAGGAAGGAGTTGCCGGTCAGGCAACCAGATGCCCCTGCAGAATAAAGCTCGGTTTGGGAGCCATAGCAGTTGATGACGTTGTTACCGGTGTTTCCCGGATTTGCCGGGTCGGTGATGCGGAACTGCGTGTGGTTGAAGACATTAAAGGCTTCAGCGCGAAACTCGATATCGAGGCGCTCGGAGAGAGGCTTAAAGTGTTTGAACAGCGCCATGTTGAAGTTGATGCGCGAAGGATTGTTCAGATAGTTGCGACCCGAATTACCGAAGGTAAGACCGCGCGGCGCGGCAAAGGCCCCGGGATTTAAAAGCAGAGGACCGACATTGTTAACGCCCTGGGCGACGAACGGCTTGCCGGCACGCACCTTGCCGATAACATCCGCATAGGACCCGACACCCAGCCCATCGCCCACTCCGGCGTTGTCCGCTGTGCCCGTGCCGTCACTACCGCCGCCATTGATCGCACTGAAGGGAGTTCCAGTCGCGTAGGTGGTGATGCCGCTAAGCTGCCACTTATCGAGTAGCGTCTTCCCGATCGGAGCAATGTTCCAGGGCGTATTTTCAGTCTGACTGGAATCAGCATCATCATTGCCATCGCTGCCGCTTCCCACCAGATGAACAAAGCCATCCAGCAGCCGAATCAGCGGAAGATCATAGATATAGCTGACGTTCAACAGATGTCTCTGATCGAAATCCGAGCTGGCGTGGCTGGAATGGATGTCAAGAGAGTTAGCGAAATTGGCTGAGGCCCGGTCAGAAGAATCGTCAAGAGAGTGGCTGTAGGTATAGGCGACACCGATGGTCAAAGGTCCTGAAGTCTGGCGGACTGTGGCCTGGAGAGCGTTGTATTCGGAGTCGGCTACATTTTCGACAGAGATGATGTTGCTGAAACCGAGGTATGGCCGCACGGTATCGGGACTTACGCCGAGTTTTTGCGGAGGACTTCCAACGGTCGATATGAATCCCGGATTGCCTGTGCAGGCAACGAACATATTGTTATAGCCAGGATCGCCGGGACCAATGCCAGGAGAGCTTGGTACGGTTATCCCTGCCCCGGCACCCGTGCTGTTTAGTCCCGCTACAGAAAGTAGTTGTAGATCGCTCCGCTCTTGCAGACGTTGGCGGTAATTGGCTGGCCTTTTCCAAATGGGTTGAGGCCATTGCTGAGGGGCTGGAGTTGATTGAGATCGCGCACGGCTGTAAGGTGCGTACCCTTCGTCCCCACATAAGTGATCTGTCCTACCATCCCTTTGCGCACCTCGTGCTGCACGCCCAAGCTCCACTGTTGGATGTAGGAATAAGGTGCCTTGGTAGGGATGGAGGTAACGTTCAGAGGGAACGTAGCGCTAGGCGGAATGGCGATATTACTTCCGCACTGTACCTTATCCTGGCAGGAGAGTCCGATCAGATTGTATGCATTATAGGCTGAGGTGTAATTTGGAAACTGAAGGGAAGCCCCGCGTAGATTTAATTGTGTCTCACTTAGCACCAGCGGTGCGCTGCCAATGAGAGAGCCCACATTGGCCTCATAGCCTGTACCGTGTTCCCAGAAAAGACCATATCCGGCGCGGATCGCGGTCTTGCCGTCCCCCCAAGGGTCCCATGAGATGCCCACGCGCGGCGAAGGATGGAAGATTCTGTTTGACATGCAGGAGTCAGGCACACCATTTGCGCCGCACTGAATTAGGCCATTGGTGATTGTGGAGTCGAGAGAACTGAGACTATATGGTCCAGTCCGGTTGAGCGGGATGGCCGCGCCTGTATTTTTCTTGACCAGGTATCCCTGATTGACGTCAACATAAATAGACGAACCAAGAGAAGGATCAAAGGCTTCTGGGTGCCAGTTATATGCCGTATCTTTCGGGTTATACCAGGGACCAAAGAAGCTCGCGCGAAGACCCACGTTGATGGTAAGCCGTGGACGCGCGCGCCAGTCGTCCTGGAGATAGAGATCGGCGGTCTTATAGCGCGTGTAATATTTAACCTGGCCACTGTCCTGCGTATAGCTCTTGATTCCGCCTTGTACAGCACCACTTTGTTGACCAACCGCAATGCTATTCACAAATCCTGAGCCGGCGAGGAAATCAGCAAATGCATTGCCAGTGGTGTAAATGGATTGTTGATTGCTGTAGGTGAGCAGCCCTTGCAGATCACCGGAATTGGCGCCGGTAACAGCGCTTAATTCATTTTGCTCTATATAGCTCCCCCAAAAGCCCCACTGGAGATTGTGCCTTCCTGCAGTCTTGCTCGCGTCGTCGCGCACGGTGAATGTCGGATTGGCCTGGTTCCACGGCGCGTAGCCGGTATCTGCGGCGAATCCATGCCCGCCGTATGCTCCCTTACTTCCTTGAAATACGAGCCCGGGAAGTTTATTGCCGCCAAAGCCATTGTTGAAGATGTAGCCCATCGGACACTCAACCAGAGAGGTGGGAACATCGTTTCCACTGGGAGCGGAAAATTGCGAGCACAGCGTCGAACCTGAAACAGGAGTTCCACCTACTGAAGAAGGGTTGCCTAGAAGCGGTGGTCTATCGAGCGATGCAACACCAGGTCCGGGTATCGGAGCCAGTGTAATGTCTGGACCTCATAACTGGCAGAAATCAAGTTGTTAAAGTTATGCGGCAGGGTCTGCGCCAGTATGATTGCCAGGTTCAAACCAGGGCCATTCAGCTCGTTCGCGACGTAGGGAAGCTATTGTGGACAACGCCCCATTGCGGCGCAAGCGTCACCGTATCCCAGGCATCATGAACATAGCGGAATGAGAGGCGGGTGGAGTCGGTCACATTGTGATCAATGCGAAACAATTCTTCGCGCCAGTGGGTGCCGGCGAGACTGATGCCAGATAACAATGCGGTTGGGGCGAAGGGTTGGTGGAATTGCAGCCCGTGGCCGAGTTAGGCTCGGGGATAAGTCCCGAGTTGAGAATAGCTGCACTCGTGTAGTCGACTGATACAACACGACCTGGAAAACCCTCCGATGTTTGTGGCAATCAGGATATTGAGAGGTATTCAACGCAGTGTCGCCAGCGGGAAGGCGTGCCGGGCACACATCGGAGAAGTCTCCAGTGCGTTCGGCCGTCGTCGGGACGGCCTGATTGTAATCGACAGGCGTCTTTTCTCTGCGGACCTCTTCTGAAAAGAAAACGAAAGTCTTCTTCTTTGCCGGGTTATAGAGATGCGGGATATAGAACGGGCCACCGACGGTCCCACCGAAGTCGAGCCTCCGATAGAGCGGGGTCTGATAGGTCCTCTTGCCCTGATAGCCTATGGGGATTGGATCGGGCGCGTCGAAGAAGTTCCGCGCATTGAACAGTTCATTGCGGATAAAACCATAACCGTTGCCATGAAATTTGTCCGTGCCCGATTTTGTCGTAACCAGGACGCTGCCTGATGCACTCTTGCCATAGAGCGCACTGTAATCAGCAGTAAGTACCTTCATGTCCTGGATTGCGTCGATGCTTGGATAAACTACAAGGGGCAGACCTTGTCCACGACTGCTGTTAATGCTGGTGTTGAGGACGTCGCTGCCATCGACTTCGAAGGTGTTGTATTCCACGCGGCCGCCGTTGACGCTAAACTTTGCGCTTCCCGCCACACCGACCTTAGCCTCATCCTGGCCGGTTTGATTGCTCACGCCGGGGGCCATGGTGATGAGTTGCGAAAAGTTGCGCCCATTCAGCCCATACCCTGTAACTTCCTGATTGCCAAGTGTTGTGGTTATCGAGGCAGAGTTCGTTTCGACTGTGGTTGCTCCCGCTTCAGCGACTTTGATCTCTTCTTTTACTGTGTTCACCGAAATCTGAGCGTTGAAGACAATGACCCGTCCTGCTGCGAGCGTAAAGATGTCGCTTGATCTGCGGCTGAATCCTTCCGCTTCAACAATGATCTGATATCGCCCAGGCGGGAGAGCAGGGACATCGTATTCGCCGGCGCTGTCCGTCTTGACCTCACGTTTTACCAATGGTCCTGATTGACGATCTGGACAGTGGCTGCAGGAATGACGCCGCCATCCGGGTCAGTCACCTGGCCTGAAAAGCTTCCAGCGTCAAGCTGTCCCGCGAGAGGCAGAACGCCAAACATCGCAATAAGCATTATCGCGAACAGTGGCCGTACAAACAGTCGAAACATCGTCAGCAGCACTCCTTGTCTGGTTCTGCTTCGCAGTCCGCCAGCTTTTATTGAGGCAAGTAGTAGCGGAAAGAGGTAAACCACATATTGTCGATAGCTTTGGGAGAGTTAGGCAGACCCGCGGCCGGGTCGCCTATACCTTGCCAGGTGTGGCGCACTACATAGGAGTACTGGATTCCCTGCTGCAGCGTTCCACGAGAACCGCGATAGAAGCGGAACCAGTATCCTAGAGTGCCTTCCTGAATATTCCGGTTATCGGCATTGCAGTTGGACGCGCTGCCGGGAACGTTGCCTCCCCCATTTGGTGAAGCGACGGGCAGCACTTCGATATAGCATCCATAGACGATATTGTTGGGCGCGCCATACCCGGTAAGAATCGGCTGCCCGAATGTCGGGCCGGGAGTGGTGATGGAGTAACCCGTTGCATAGTATGCACGCTTGGCATACTCGCCGCCGTAATAGCTGTAGAGATCAAGCCTGGGGTTAGGATGCCATTCAACGGAACCCAACGCTGAACCGCCTGTAAGCAATTCCGGAGAGCCATCAGGGTGCGCCGTTGCATCTGGCAGCAGGGCGCTGCTGTATCTGCCAATGCCGTCTCCGATCAACCCATGGGCGCCGATAACGAGGCTCTTTGAGAAGAGCGATATGCGCCCGTTTGCGCCTCCTCCTCCGCCTTCAGTCTTCGCAGTGAAGGCACCCAGGGCTGAAGGAGATGGATTTGGAGGCGTGCCAGTCGGAGTAGAGCCGTTGGGAAATACCCGGTCACGGAAGAACCTTCCAACTCCGAAGACTTCGAAGTGGCTCCAATCATTTTCATAAGCCAGCTTCGCGATGAGGTCAGGTCCCTGATTGAAACTGTAATTCGCCGCAGGGTTATACAGGCCGGCGGGGTTGCCAGCCTGTTGATAAACGATCGTGGGAAGATTGTGACCGCCAAGATTGAGTGTCTCCGATTCCTCTATCGCGCCACCAATCCACACCCTGCTTCCAAGTTGTTTTGTAACGCGGAACCCGTATTGGCGAGCCCAGGTAAATCCGACGTTATACTGCGGATCAATCGTCAGTGGGATTGCCTCAGAGAGGTTCGCGAGACCGCGAGTGTATTCGGTGGCAAGCGACCACATCTGCCCTCCGGTCAGGGTCCATCCCCCATTCAGAGCAGCCTGCGCCCATGCCTGACGCAAACGCAGCGTGTAGCTATTGCTTTGATTATTGTTTGATGTTGTTCCTGCTGAAAGGAAGTCTGCCTCCAGATATCCGCGCAGCGTCGCCGACGGTAGTTTGCCATCAGCCAGGAACGAGACGCGCGACTGACGGGCAGTAGCATTAAACTCTGACAACTCGGCTGCTGTCTGGCCGGCAAAAGGGATGGTCGAAAACGCGGTGTTGATGTCGCTGCCCGTGCCACGTTGGCGGTTCACCGTCTCTGCGGCGAGGAAGCCGCCCGGCTTCAGAGTTATTCCCTTAAAGTGGATCGCATCCGGATTCAGCAACTGCTTCGTCTGTTGCTGTGCCGTTTCCACTGTTGCTGAAAGTGAGGTAGAGGTAGACTTCAAGGCCGTCACTTCATTCTGCAGAGTCGTGACTGCAGCCCCATCCACTCCGATGTTTTGCTGTGTAGCCTCAAGCTTTTGTTTTGCATCAGCCGCGTCAGCCTGTGCTGCCGCTGCATTTTTCTGGGCCTGTTCCATTTCCGCATCCCGAGCGGCCATACGCTGCTCTAAAACATCAAACTGTTTTTGCAGATCGCTGCACTTCCGGTTCAGATCATCGAGTTTTTGAAACTTTTCATTCAGCTGCTCCAGCAGAATTTGTTCCTGCGTCTTCGTGCTTGCTTTGCTGGTCTTCGCTTTGGCCTGCTGATTCGCGCCATTCTGCGCCTGCGCTCCAACGCATGTCGCCAGAATTGTTCCAGCCAATATAAGTTTTAACGCCGGCATTGGTTCTCCTTGAAGTTCCTACTCTTAACTGCGGTGGACAGGCTCTTCGCCCTCGTCCGTCATCTTGATAGCCGGCGCAGATACATTGCCGCTGCGCGTGGCGCTCTGAGAGTTCTTCGTTTGTGGCTGCGTGTTCTTCGCTGATTGCTTTTCGCTTGCCGCCCTACTGCAACCCTTCTTCGACGATGTCGCTGGTGGCGGCCGATTGGATTGCAATGTTGTAGCTGGCAGATTTATTGGGGTCGGCAGCAGAGGCCGCTGTGATCTGGACCGCTCCCCCACTAAGGGGTGCGGCAGCCGGGGCGGTATAGGTTGCCGCAATACCGCTGGCAGTCTGCATGGGATGAAAAGAACCGCAATCGCTGGAGCCGCAAGCTGCACTCCAGATCACTCCGGAGTTCGTAGCGTCATGGTTAACCGCTGCTTTAATCTGTGTGCTTGCACCAGGCGCCAGGGTCGCCGGTGGAACAGGCGCAAAGGCAATGGATATGGATTGCGCGTCGACCATGAGCGTAACGGTGGATACACGGCTGCGATTACTGGTCGCGGTGGCGTAGAGCGTGACCGTCCCCGACTTAGGAGGCGCCGCAGGAGCCGTGTAGAGTGTCAGGTATCCCGAGGGATTGGTCACATAGCCAGGTATGGGACCGCTCACTGTATGAACCGGTATGAACGTGCCACATGAATCATCCTGGGTTTGGCCTGGAGGAATCGGCGTGCCCGGCGGAGGGGCGCTGCCGCAGTAAACACTCCAGTCGGCGCCCAATTCCTGGCCATCGTTCGTAACGTTCACGTCCATATATGAGCTCTCACCGGCCGCGAGCACTTTGCGCGTTGTCTGCAGTGCGCCATTCGCGTCGGTGAATGTGATTGGGCCAACCTTCAACCTGGAGGTCGATGAGTTCGATCCACAGCCAGAGGAAGCAAGGAGACAAAACATTGCAAGTAGCGCAGACGTCGAGTAACCGGCAAAAAATGATCTGCGCCAAGCAAAACTCTTGTTAGACATACATGAGCAAATCGAGGCATGCATTGAGATCTTTCCTTCAGAAACTTGATGTCCAGACAGGGAGCTCCTCATGGTTTTGCTCCCAGCTTTTGGTTTTTCAACCCCAGGCTGATGGGTGTGACAACCGGCGTGGCAACTCCGACGTATTCGGTAACTGTGTTATTAGCAAGCAGCACCCACACATTGCCTGCACCGTCCACCGCAACCTGGAGAGGGCCGGCGACCAAACTGGGAGAGCTTAAATAGCTGGTAGGCGCGAAATTCGGCGGAGAAACAGGAAGTACGCTCGGGGGCACAACCTGTGGCGCAGACCCTCCACCCTGGCAGACATGTTTCGTCTAACTGGCCTCCCGACCTTATCGGAACTTTTCGAAATTTCGTGATGCGTGTCTTTTCCTAATCACAGATCATTTCCGATCTTCGAGCAGATACGCTATCCGTTCTGTACTTTCCCGAGCCCAGGCGGTGTTCGACGCAACCCCCAGCACCAGCACCGCTACAGCGCACGCCGTCATCACCCACCAGATCGTGTGCGTAGCAGTGGTGAAATCAGTACCACGAGCATGGCTCATGGCCACTACTGTACCGGACACTGCCACCCCAAGCGCAGCGCCCACCTGTCGGCTGGTCGATGCGATCGCCGCCGCCACACCAGCTTGCGATAGCGGCATTCCAGACACTGCGCTGTTTGTGATCGCGGGGTTCACCATTCCCAGCCCCACCCCGAACAGTGCATAGGCTGCCAGCAACCAGCCCACCGACGTCTGCGGGCTCAGCCCTGTCAACATCAGCGTGCTCAGCAGAAATCCCGCGCCCGAGGCTAGTAGAGGAGAACGTGTCCCGTAGCTCCCGACCAGCCGCCCCGACCACGGCGAACATACAACCATCGCTACTGCCAGCGGTAGAGTGAACAGACCGGCGTGGAAAGCAGAAAATCCGCGCACCTGCTGGAGGTAGAGCACGTTCAGAAAAAGAAAACCCGAGAAGCATGAGAATGCGCTCAGCGCCAGAACCGTCGCACTTGAGAATGGCACGCTATGAAAGAACCGCAAGTCAAGTAACGGATCACGCCGCCGCGACTCATACAACGCAAACACCAAAAATGATACTGCCGCAGTGACAAATAGACCCAGGATCAATCCCGATCCCCAACCTGCATGCGGCCCTTCGATGACACCCCATGTTAACGTCGCCAGCCCGGTCAGCACCAACATCTGTCCCACCGGGTCGAAAGCCCGCGCACGCGGCGCCTTCGACTCCGGCACAAACCGTGCCGCCAGCAGCGCTGCAGTAATCCCGATTGGAATATTGATCCAGAAGATCGAACGCCATCCAATCGTCTCCGTCAGCGCCCCGCCGATCAGGGGTCCGATCCCCAGTGATATGCCTGCCACCGCACCCCAGATACCCACTGCTCGCGCACGCGCCTTGGGCTCCGGAAACGCATTCGCGATGATCGACAGAGCCACCGGGTTCAACATCGACGCCCCGACTCCCTGCAGTGCGCGAAACCCGATCAGTTGTTCAATCGTCCCCGCCCGACTACACAGAAGCGATCCGATCGTGAACACGCCCAACCCGATCTGGAACACCCTCCGACGCCCGAAGCGGTCCGACACTGATCCCGCCAACATCAGGAAGCTTGCCACCACGAGCGTGTAAGCATCCAGAATCCACTGCAGTCCTGCCAGTCGCGCATGCAGGTCTTTCTGGATCGCCGGCAGCGCGACATTTACAATCGTCACGTCCATGCCCACGATCAGCAGGCTCGCGCAGCAGATCACAAGAATCAGGTTTGAATGAGTGGTGCGTTTTGCAGGATTAACAGCAGCACCGCTCGCCATGCCTGCAGTGGAAAGCGATCGGTTCTCAGTGTTCGGCAAGTTGTCCCCACTTAAAAGATGCAGCCAGAGTACGGAAAGATAGACGTTATCGAGCGCATGCAAGATACAATTCTTCGTTGTGAATAGGTTTGCAGCTGCTCTTTTCGTGCTCACATTGAGTTCGTTCTCAGGTCTAGCCGCCCAAAACGATCCGGTGTTGTATGTGAATCCGTTGATCGGCTCCCAGCGAAGTGCCATCGGGTACGGCGGCACCATGCCTTTTGTGACAACGCCGTTCGGCATGACGGATTGGACGGCGCAGACGCGACAGAACAAGATCAGCGTCACATCGTACAACTTCGATGACACGACGATCTCGGGGTTCATCGGCACTCATCAGCCGGCGATCTGGATGGGAGATTACGGCTACGTGACGGTTATTCCGCAGGTCGGCGAACTGCGTACTACGCCAGAGTCACGCAAACTCTCTTACAGCCACCGGTCTGAGACTGCGCGGCCAGATTACTATCGCGTTTCGCTGGATGCGGGCGCAGACGGAAAGGGCGGAGAAAGCAAGATAGAGGCGGAGATGACGGCTACCGAGCGCTGCTCGATTTTACGATTCACCTTTCCGAAGATCGCAAAAGCCCGGATCATCGTCGAAGCGTCGCGGCCTGGAATTGCAGGAATGGCGGCGGTCAATCCTGATGCGCGGGAGATTACAGGCTATAACCCGCATCGCATGGATGCGCATCTGGGACCCTTCGCACTGCCGAACTTCAAGGGCTACTTCGTGGTTCAATTCCAGCAAGCCCCGGCGGACATGAAGACGTACGGCATGTACGATGTCAAAGCCGTGTCGAGCCGCGGGGCGTATGCGGAGTTCAAACCCGGACAAACTATTCAGGTGCGCGTGGGCACGTCATTCATCAGCATCGAACAGGCCCGCGAGAATCTCGAGCACGAAATACCCGGATGGAATTTTCAAGTCGTGCAGGAAAATCTCCGCGCGCAGTGGAACCAGAAGCTATCGCGACTTCAGCTCAGCGGCGCAACCGATGAGAACAGGACGATGCTCTATACCGCGATGTATCACGCTCTGTTGTATCCGCGAATTTTTTCTGAATACGGCCACTATTACAGCGCCTTTGATGACACGGTCCACACCGGAGAGAGCTATACCGCGTACTCCATCTGGGATACATTCCGTGCCGAAAACAGCCTCCTGACACTGCTGGCTCCGGAACGCATCGATGGCATGATCACCGCCCTCCTGCAGAACTTCAAGGAAGGCGGCTGGATGCCGAAATGGCCGAATCCGAGCTACACCAACATCATGATTGCGACGCATGCGGACTCGCTTGTCGCTGAAGCGTTCCGGAAAGGCTTCCATGGATTCGATCGACAACTGGCATGGCAGGCCGTCTACAAGGACGCCATGACTCCGCCGGACGGAGATACCACTCGCCGCTGGCTGGACCGCGAAGAGCACACTCCGTACGAAGCTCGCGCAGGACTCACCTACTATAAGCAGCTTGGCTATATTCCAACCGACAAGACCGACGAAGCAGCTTCGCAAACCCTGGAGGACAGCTACGACGATTGGTGCGTTGCGCAGATTGCGAGAGCTCTCGGACGAATGGAGGATTATCGCTTCTTCCTGAAGCGGTCTTTAAACGACCGTAACCTCTACAATCCCGCAATTGGACTCATGAACGGTCGAACATCGGACGGCAAATGGGCACCCATCGGTGGCGCAAGGGACGACAACCAGAATCGGTCTATTTCCGGCTGGACGGAAGGCGATGCCTGGGTCTATACGTGGTCGCCACTACACGACCAGGCAGGATTGATCCAGTTGATGGGCGGAGCGGAGCACTACGACGCAAAGCTTGACCAGCACTTCAGTGGGGGTCATAACGTGCACAGCAACGAACCGAGTCACCACTACGGCTACCTATACGACTTTGGCGGACAGCCGTGGAAGACGCAGGCAATGGTGCGCAAGATTGCCGCGAAGGAATATGACGCCACGCCAGGCGGCTTGGATGGAGATGACGACTGCGGCCAGATGTCGGCGTGGCTTCTGTTTACCGCGATGGGATTTTATCCCGTGAATCCCGCGAGCGGCGAATACATGATTGGCAGTCCAATGTACGGGCAGATCTCACTCACACTGGCGAATGGAAAGACGTTCCGCGTAGAAGCGAGCAACAACTCGGCGGAGAATGTCTACATTCAGTCGGCCACCCTGAACGGAAAGCCGCTCGACATTCCGGTCATCACGTGGGAGCAGATTCAGGCCGGAGGAATCCTGCATTTCGTCATGGGTCAGAAGCCGTCGGAATGGGGCAGTAAATGGCGGCCTTCCCTTGTTTCAAGTAACTAGAAAGAGTTGAGTCGCCTGGCAAATCATTAGTCAGGAGATGATTTTGTTTTGTCAGGAATTAGTTGGGCGCGTGGGGTACCGACACATCCTGCTGTAGCGTGAAATCGAGCAGAGTCTCGCTCGGCACCCTCACCTGATCTCCTTTGGTGACAATTTCCGACCCTGCGCCGGCCGCCCCGCCGGCCGCCGCTCCGATCGCCGCTCCTTCGCCGCCACCAGCGACGGCGCCGATGGCCGCTCCCAACGCAGCTCCACCGATGGTTCTCTTCGCTGTGCTTGCTCCGCGCGACTTCCCGATAACTTCATATTCTCCCGTCACTACTCGCATGGTTTGTCCATTTACCGATATGCCCGTGAGCTCCAGCCGTAGCTGTGATTTACCGGTGAAAGTTCCGGACTCCTTTGCCTCCACCAGTCGGCCATACACGTCGGCCTCCTTGGCGACTATCACCTTACCGTCCTCGACGATCGGCTCTGCCAGCGAAGCCTGGAAGAGCTGCCCCGCCTGGCCTTGCGCCGAATCGATTTCATCGATGGTGCGCACCGAAATAATCGTCCCGGCCGGAATGGTGACATCCACTGGTGTCTTCACTGCCGGTGCGTCGGGAAGCGAACTCTCTGGGGACGCTGGCAGATCGTTGGCTGGCTTTTCGGAATCAAACTTGAGCGAAGCGATGTCCGTGATGTTGTACTTCTGGACGGTCGAGCCGACTTGGAAGGTAATCTGGCTCTCCGTACCACCCAGGTACTTGCCGTGAATCAGGCTGCCATTCTTCAGCTCCAAAGTGTCGGCGCACGCAATCGACGCCGCCAGACATAGTGAAAGGACCAATCCGTAATTCACCCTGAACTTCATCATGACTTTTTCCTCCGGACGTTCCTGACCCCGTTGCTGTGCGGCGCGTATTCCGTGTCATCGATCCAAAACTCGAGGCGACTCAAAGCGACGGGGCTTCAGCGCTGCGCTGGGGCTCCGCCGTAGATTGCCATCATCGTAGCGTTTCTTTAACTATCTTGCGGGTACAAAAAAAATCGGGCAGGCCACGACTTCTCGCCCGGGACATTTCGATCAAGCGTGGCCATGTTGGGGACGTAGAATTCCTCCGAGGGAACTGATCCCTCCGGAGGTCACACTTGTCAGAAGCTGAAGACCGCCTCACCCGCCGCACCTTCCTCGCCGGAGCCGGAGCCTTCGCGGCCACATCCCTTGCCGCATCCGCTGCGCCTTCCTGGGTCGCGCCCGGCGCATCTGCGTCCTCGCTAGGTGACTGGATCGAAGACGACTACGGCCTTCCTGCCTACCATTACACCGGCCCGATGCGCTTTCCCAATAGCCCGCAGCGCGACGGCGCACCGATGATACCCGACGACCCTTTCTTCCTTACCGGCAATTACCGGCTCACCCTATTCACCCACGCCAGTGGGCTCTTCCAGATCCT
>Ga0207045_1116_pt1 | contig 13573 bp, 10 predicted proteins | sample Alteio_BWMinCont_69_FD_153299 | JGI IMG/M metagenome (GOLD analysis project Ga0207045, IMG submission 153299) | Enriched cells from forest soil in Barre Woods Harvard Forest LTER site, Petersham, Massachusetts, United States -... | ecosystem: Environmental > Terrestrial > Soil > Temperate forest >... | reverse complement strand
TGAAGGCATTTTCTTCGCTTCAAAACTCGCCGACTATATCGCCCATGGCAAGCCAGTGCTTGCCCTCAGTCCGAAAATTGGCACTGCCTCTGATTTGGCGAATCGTGGCGAACTGATTCGTGTCGATCAGAATCCAGAAGTGGTCAAGGACGCGATAGCTATTCTTTATGCAAAGTTCAAAAATGGCACGCTTAATTCATGTAACCCAAGTGAGCGATTACAAGGGCAAGTACAAGGCGAGGTTATCGCGGAGAGATTTCTCGCCACATGTCAAACCTTGACATCCACAAAATTAGAGAGTCGTGCAGCGCGATTGGAACGACTTAGGCGTCTGGGGCCATCGTTCGAACAATCATTCTGATTTTTCACATTGCGGTGGCTGACATCTAGACAAAGCTCCAACTTGCGAGTTAGTTGTCAGGCTTTTTCGGAAGTCTGCAACGCCTTGCCAGGAGTTGACTGGGTTGAACAACTGTCCGTGCCGAAACTGAACATCCGACGCCAAATGCTCTTCCAAATCCCCAAACGAATTATTCAGACCGGCAAGCACATTGAATTGCCATTGCGCAGCCGGGCAATGGTTTCAAACCTGAGGCTTCTGAATCCAGACTTTGAATACTTGTTCTTTGACAACGAGGGCGTGCAATCGTTCATTGACCAGGAATTCCCTCAATATCGCACAGTTTTTGATACCTTTCAGTTTCCCATTCAACGCTACGATTTCTTCCGGTATTTGGCGGTCTATCGCTACGGTGGATTTTACTTTGACCTGGACGTTATGCTGGCTTCTGGTCTTTCGAGCCTATTGAACTCCGGGTGCGTATTTCCATTTGAAGGGCTGACGCTCAGCCGCTACTTGCGTAAGCATCACAAGATGGATTGGGAAATTGGCAACTATGCTTTTGGGGCCGTGGCGGGACATCCGTTCCTGAAGGCGGTCATTGAAAACTGCGTGAGGGCGCAAAAAGAACCTGACTGGATCAAGCCCATGATGGCTGGATTCCCGCCGCTCCTCAGAAGCGAATATCTTGTACTGAACACGACTGGTCCCGGACTGATTACCCGCACATTGGCGGAAAATGCAGAGCTGGCCAAAGAGGTGCAAGTTCTTTTTCCTGAGGACCTAAGTGAAATGAGCACATGGAACCGTTTTGGCGATCTTGGCATTCACCTGATGGATGGTTCTTGGCGCACCCGAGGCGCTTTCCTCCGCAGACGGATGGCAAACTACTGGGAATATTGGCAACTGAAAAAACTCGCGAAACTCCATGCCAATCTCCGAAAAACCGATTATGGTGCCCATGCTGGTAACCCCACCTAGGCGGAACAGAAAATGGTGTTCCGCAGGCCGGAGATTCTCCCAGTGCACTGGCGCCGAGTCTGAAGTGGTGGGGACGAAAACGACTGAGTACAGAAATGACTGAGTTACCGGATGACTTACTACTAGAATTCTCAAGATATAACCCGGTCATACGAACGCTGCTGCCCGTAGGATGGGCGAATCTGTTTCACATTTGAGATATGATTCGTTGCAATTTATGCCTGGCCAGAAAAAAGTGGCTAAAAGAGCGGTGAGATGTCATCCATAAATCCATTGTCAAAATTGCAAGGATTTTATCGCAGAAAAGCTGCAAGTCTGGTATTTCGAAAGCCATTCTTGATTAATCCGCAGCGGCCTTTGATCTCATTTACCTTCGATGATTTTCCGCGATCTGCATTGTTGATCGGCGGAGCCATCCTCAACCGCTACGGTTTTGCCGGAACTTACTATGTTTCGCTCGGTCTGGTAGGTCAAGTCTCTCCTAGCGGTCAATTATTCTCTATGGATGACTTGACTGCTCTTTTCGAGCAAGGGCACGAGTTAGGATGCCACACTTACTCTCATTGCGAGTCGTGGGAAACAGACCCATCCGTTTTTGAGGATTCCGTGATCAAAAACCGAGCTGCACTTTGTGACCTTTTTCCGGGTGCCAAGTTCGAGAGCTTTTCTTACCCGATCAGCATGCCTCGGCCATTTTCGAAAGCGAGGATTGCACCTTATTTTCTGTCTTGTCGCGGCGGCGGCCAGACATTCAATACCGGGCGGACGGACCTGAATCAACTATCGGCTTATTTCCTGGAGAAGAGTCGACATGATATTCAAGCCATCAAGAATATCATTGACCAAAATCAGCAAAGCCACGGTTGGCTAATTCTCGCGACTCATGACGTTTCTGCCAGCCCAACCCCGTTTGGTTGTACGCCCGATTTCTTTGAGGAGGTTGTAAAATACGCCGCGGGTTCTGGTGCGCAAATACTGCCCGTTGTCGGGGCAATGGGGGATCTCGGTGCACCGGGTAGCCAGAGGGTGCAACAAAACCGACGTCAACTCCGTCCCCAAGTAAGTGTTACAACGAAGCCGGAGAAGACGGAACCTTTGGTATCGATCCTCATTCCGGCTTTCAATAGTCAGGAATGGATTGCCGACACGCTCCGTTCGGCAATTGCACAAACTTGGAAGAGGAAAGAGATCATTGTCGTGGACGACGGTTCGACCGACCAGACTGCCGCGATTGCCCTACAGTTTGAATCGGCTGGCGTTCGGGTTGTAAGTCAGAAGAATCAGGGTGCTTCGTCAGCGAGGAACACCGCATTTTCTCTATCTCACGGAGATTACATCCAATGGCTGGATGCCGATGACCTTTTGGCTCCTGACAAAATTGCCCGCCAAATGGATGTGTTGGAGCAACTCGGAAGCAGAAGGAAGCTCGTTTCGTCAGAGTTTGGAAGATTTCTTTACAGATGCGATCGTGCAGAATTTGTTCCTACTGAACTATGGAAAGATCAGCCTCCCGTCGAATGGCTGCTGCGCAAATTAGGGCAGAATCTTTACATGCAAACCGCCACTTGGCTTGTCAGCCGAGAGTTGACTAAAGCCGCTGGTTTGTGGGACACGCGGTTGCTAAGCGATGATGACGGCGAGTACTTCTGTCGTGTTCTTCGTGCAAGTGAAGGCATATATTTTGTGCCAGGTGCAAAGGTTTACTATCGTGCGCCTGGAGTGGCTTTCGGCAGTAGTCTCAGTTATATCGGGGTTTCGGAACGAAAAATCCGTGCGCACTGGATTTCCATGCAGTTGCATATTCACTATCTGCTCTCCATGGAAGACAGCCAGCGGGTTCGGTCTGCGTGTCTGAGGTATCTGCAGACTTGCCTTATCTATTTCTACCCGGAGATGCCCGATATTGTTCAGGAGGTGGAGCAACTTGCGGCCCAGTTGGGAGGGCAAATAACTCCTCCCCGCCTATCCTGGAAGTATTCCTGGATTAAGACGATTGTGGGTTGGACGATTGCTAAGCGTGCGCAAGCTTCTCTGCTCAAATTCAAGTGGAATACGAGAAGGCTATGGGATAGGGCAGGTTCTAGGCGGGACGCCCATCAACTCGCCCGGCATTTAGGAATGCGCCGCTAAAAGCTGCACCAGCGAGTTCGTCCTGTGCCTGAGCTCGGAGCGAAGGAGGCCTGAGCATTCACGAATAAGATTCAGGTTGCTGGAAAAGCTTGATGCGCTCACTCCACTAAAATCACTGAACCACGGCGGTAAGATTGGTTGGTTCCGCGACGGCTGCAATGTTTCCAGTCACCAACGGATGGGGATAGACATAGGGAGTATAATATACCGTCCAAGTATTCGTAGCGGAGCATGTGTAAAGTGTCCCCTGTGGGCCCTGGTCGGTAGCGAAATAGCCCACTCCCGCGCCAGCCTCCGTGCTTGTGGTGCATGTGGTAGGTTGATTGGCGAGCGTTCCAAATCCCATGCCCCTCGTTCCGTCGAATGGAGAAGTGGGATTGCTGTTGGCCGATGCCGAAACCGCGTTGAACCATTCGCGGTCATTTTGCATGTGATTGGAATAATAATCAGGCGATCCGCCAGCATCGGGCGCTACTAGCGGAATCTGTGCTCGAGTGTCCGACCAATAGTTATTCCACACATACATGGGCTTGTAATTGCCCCGGAAATCGCGTCCAGGTTGATGCCAGCAGGGATACCCAAAGTTCGTGTTCGTAGGTGCTCTATTGCCATCTTTAACGAGGGGCATATCGGTGGGACCATTCACAGTTCCATTACACTGAGCCGAATCGGCGGGCATTCCATCATCGATTCCTTTGGGGTAATCCCGATAGTTGAGCACTGATATTACCTCTGCTGATTTTCCAATGAACGCAGTAAAAGTATTATTGAATGCAATAATAGTTCCCGAACCTTGATGATGGAAACACCGATAGCAATCCTGTGTCTGCGCCGTCACAGATCCTGCATTCATAGTGGTGCTGTTGTTGTAAAACTCGTAGTTAGCCGGTCCGCCGGAATGCGTTACCCCGTGAGCGGCCCACAGGCAATTTGTAGCGGTATTGTGCCTCACAACATACGCAGAGCCTCCCCAGCCATCGGTGCATCCTTCTGCGCTGGCATTGCCGACGCTTGCGAATGAGAGAACGTTATCCTCAAAGAAGAGATTATTGCTTGTTCCAAGTTGCGACGGCGGAGGGTTGGGGTTGGGATCTCCAATCCAAATTACCATCGCAAACTGTGTCGCGTTGGTGTAAAGGTTATGGTCATAGACTCCATACACTTCCATGTATTGGCCACCACTCCCGATTAGTGTCGTCTGGGCGCCATTTGCACCGTTTCGGAAGGTGTTATGGTCCACTCGGATCCGGGTTAGTGTGGCAGAGTTAGATCCACCGTTGTAGCTGTCCCAATAGATGGTCCCGAGACTTGACTTCGAGCCTTGCAAGTCGAAGGTGAAACCAGAGATTCGGTAGAACTTGGTGTTTATACCGCTGAAAGTGTCACTTCCAAATGTCGGGCCCACGCCGCTCATCACGCATGGATTAACCGTAGCTGCTCCGACCGCGTTCGGCGGAGTGGCACAAATTATTGTCAATCCCTTTGTAGGCTTGAACTGGATGGCTGCGCCTCCCCCCAGCGAACCTATGGCATATGTTCCCGCCGCTAACGTGAGTGTCGCCCCGTCTGGCGCGCTGCTAATCGCAGCGTTGATCTGGGCTAGTGTTGATGACGCGGTGCAAGACAACGAAATGCCGCTCCCGGAGCAAGCCGCCTGAACTGCTACTGAGCCAAAAAGTAAAAATAGAGCTGTTGCGAGAACACGCTTCATCATTGTCCGACCTTCCCAGTCGATAAATTGCCAATTCCAAGCCACAAAGAAGCAAGGCAGGTGAGGATGTTGCTGAAAAACAGCGGTGATTGGACGTGCCGCATTCAGACTCCCCGTACCTCATCAAACGCTAACACGCTGGTTTGAAACATCGCGCATTCTGCCCAGTCGTCAAGCGACTTACTCGCCACGCAAACATTATCCGTGATCGGGGGAAAGCGGGCCTACTGGTCGTGAGTGCTAACCTAGCACAGGCTAGGTAACCTGTCCCATTCCCCTGAACCTGCCGCCACTCCGAGAAGGAGTCTCGCCATCACCGACTGGCAAGGATAAGCTAGTCTCATGAGTCATAAATAGCTTGTATAAATGAAGGAAAGGGGTTATCGTGGATCATGTCGAATCCACGAGGACGTCCTAAGCAGCGTGAACTCGTTATCAGCCCGGAACAGAAAATGGCTTTGCGACAACTGCTGCAGCAGCCGCGGAGCTCACGATCGCTGGCCTTTCGCGCTCGCATCGTTCTGGAGTGTGCCAGCGGGGAGAGCAACGCCGCGGTGGCCGCCAAGCTGCGCACCACAGGTTTCACTGTGGGCATGTGGCGGAATCGTTTTATCACCGAGGGGATGGTTGGTTTGGGTGACGAGATGCGGCCGGGAGCGCCACGGCAGATCGGCGATGACCGTGTCGAGCGGGCCGTACGCCTCACCCTGGAAGAGGCTCCCAAGGGAGCAACGCATTGGAGCAGTCGCGCGTTGGCAGCGAGGACGGGCTTGAGTCAATCCACCGTGAGTCGCATCTGGAGGGCTTTCGGGTTGCGTCCGCATCGCAGCGAAACGTTTCAGTTATCGAATGATCCGCTGTTGGTCGATAAGGTGCGCGATATCGTCGGCTTGTACCTGAACCCACCGCATCATGCGCTGGTGCTGTGCGTGGATGAGAAGAGCCAGATTCAGGCACTGAGCCGCAGCCAACCGATTCTTCCGATGCAGCCCGGCCAGGCCGAGCGCCGCACCCACGATTACAAACGCCATGGCACCACCAGCCTATTCGCGGCCTTGGACATCGCCACCGGGTCGGTGATCGGCAAGTGCTGGCCACGCCATCGCGCCATCGAGTTCCGCAAATTCTTAAATCAGATCGATCGTGCCGTTCCTGCCGATCTTACTGTCCATCTGGTATTGGACAACTATGCCACCCACAAGACCAAAGAAATTCGGGCGTGGTTCCTGCGGCATCCTCGGTATCACCTGCACTTCACTCCCACGCACAGTTCCTGGCTGAACCAAGTGGAACGCTGGTTCGCCTTACTGTCACAACGCCAGATCAAACGAGGTTCGCACTACAGCGTGCGTGAACTGGAATCTGCCATCTTGGAGTTCATCGAGGTGCACAACGAGCAGCCCAAACCCTTTGTGTGGACCAAGAGTGCCGATGCGATTCTCGACAGCATTGGACGGTTCGCCTCCCGTACTCTGGCTGCCCACGGCGCAAACAATATGTAAGAAATCACTGACTCAGGAGACTAGTGTGCTGTCCCATAAATAACTGGCATTAGTATTGCTGGGAATATAGGCATCTCCTGTGCACAATGGAGGTGCGTATGGCGATGGGACGGCCTAGAGCGACGTTGGTTTTGGATTCGGAGTTACGCGAGCAGCTGGAAAGCTTGGCCAACTCGCACTCTCTTCCGGCGGGCCTGGTGCGCCGGTCCAAGATTATCTTGTTGAGCGCATCTGGGAAGACGAACCGGGAGATTGCGCGGCAACTGGAGACCAGCAAGGTCACGGTAGGCCTGTGGCGACGACGCTTCCTGGCACAGGGGGTGTCTGGGCTCTACGAGGAATTACGCCCGGGCCGCCCCCGCCCGATTAGCGACGAGCGAGTTGCTCAATTAATTCGCAAGACGTTGAAGTCGAAACCCAAAGGCGCAACACACTGGAGTATCCGTCAGCTTGCCGACGAGACGGGAGTATCGAAATCGACCGTGCACCGCATCTGGCAGGCGTTTGGCTTGCAGCCGCATCGACAAAAACATTTCAAGCTTTCGAACGATCCATTTTTTGTAGAAAAAGTACGGGATATTGTAGGGCTGTATTTGAATCCTCCTGAAAATGCTGTGGTTCTGTGCGTAGATGAGAAGAGCGGAATTCAAGCGTTGGAACGCACCCAGCCGATGTTGCCGCTAGGATTGGGTTATGTCGAAGGAGTGACTCACGATTATCGGCGTCACGGAACCACCACACTGTTTGCCGCCCTGGACACGGCCAACGGCAAAGTGCTCACGAAATGTCGACCGCGCCACCGGCATCAAGAGTATCTGAGCTTTCTCCGGGAGATTGAGAAGAACGTGCCGAAGAACTTGGAGGTGCACATCATCGTGGATAATTACGCCACCCACAAGCATCTGCGAGTTAGACGCTGGTTCGCCACCCGGCCACGGTTCCACGTACACTTCACTCCGACCTATGCCTCCTGGCTCAATCAGGTGGAAATCTGGTTCAACCGCATCACGCAACAAGCTCTTCGTCGGGGAACGTTTAGCAGCGTGAAGGAACTGGTCACAAAAATCGACCACTACGTCAAGAATTCCAACCGCCAGGCGCAGCCTTTCGTCTGGACCGCCACAGCGGATTCGATCTTCGCTAAAGTCGAACGACTATGCGAACGTATTTACGGGACAGCACACTAGTGGTAACCGTTCCCTCGGGGGAATCGGACCCAAACGATACTAACCACCTGCACCAGGACCCCAAAAAGCGAGCCAGTTTACGGGTGCCATTCGAACTCATGAAAAACAAATCCGAGGTCAGACAGTCGGTACAGAAAAGCATTCAGGAGGTTTCGCACTGGGTGGAGGAGCACAAATATCAGGCTTATGATCCCGGTGATGGTGACCTCTCTTTCCTCCGACATTTCACATTTGGTACGCATTTCCTCCGAAGACTGCTAACCGGGGCTGTGCTCCGTGTGCCCTTCCATCTCAGGCCTTTGATCGGTATCAGGCCGCACACCTCCACAAAGGGAATGGGCTATATGGGGTGGGGTTACATAAAAATGTACGCTTTGACCGGGGTCGAAAGCTACCGGACCCGTGCGGAGTTCTGCTTCGATTGGCTGATGGCGAACCGGTCGCCAGATTATGAGCAATATTGCTGGGGCAACCACTTTTCGTTTGCAACGCGAGGTGGAACGATCCCCAGATATATGCCCACAATCGTTTGGAGTAGCCTCATAGGCCTCGGCTTTCTAGAAGCTTACGAAACGACTCAGAATTCCCGATATTTGCAGGTCGCTGCAAGCACTGCGGAATGGGTTAAGCGACTGCCGCGAGAGCGGACAAGCAGTGGCTCGTGCCTCAGTTACGTGCCTTTCAAGCAGAGTTCGATCCACAATTCAAACATGTTGGGAGCAGCTTTGCTTGCCCGAGTTGCCCTCCACACCCATGATCCAGAAGCTGTGACGCTTGCAAAGGAAGCCATGACTTACAGTTGTATCCGGCAAAATCTGGATGGCGGATGGTATTACGGTGAAGCGCCAAAATATCACTGGATCGATAATTTCCACACCGGCTACAATTTGGATTGCTTGAAGCGCTATGTTGATAGCACTGCTGACCAGGAGTTTGAATCCAGTCTCCGGCTCGGTTATCAGTATTTCAAACTTCATTTCTTTGAAGATGATGGACGTCCGAAGTACTATCACGATAAAACTGGCCCTGTAGATATTCAGTGCGCCGCTCAGGCGATCGACACACTCGCCTACTTTTCGGAATCCGACCCGGAATCCCTCGATCTGGCTATCAAGGTAGCGGCATGGACGATCAGCAACATGCAGTCGCCCGATGGTCATTTTTATTATCGTGACCTCGGATGGAAAAAAGTTAAAACGCCGATGCTCCACTGGGGCCAGGGAACAATGTTCAAGGCGCTGGCACATCTCCTGAACAAACTGAGTCCTAAAACAGATGGAATGGGCCAAAGCGACCTGAACGAACAAGTCGCTCAGAGGGTCGTTAAGAACTCTTAGGCTATTCTGGCACTTCAGACGGTGTTGCCTGCGTTTCTAATTTGAAGTCGAATGGAAGTGCTCGGAAGTCTTGGGGGATGTCATTTCGCTATGAAGTTTCAAGAAACTCGGCTGCATGGGGTTTTTGAGATTCATCTGGAGCCGATATCAGATGAACGTGGATTCTTTGCACGCTCGTGGTGCCAGAAAGAGTTTGAAGCTCATGGACTGATCTCAACTGTATCGCAGTGCAACGTTTCCTTTAATGTTCGAAAGGGCACTCTGCGGGGGATGCATTATCAGGCCGAACCCTACTCGGAGACCAAACTGATACGATGCACAAGGGGAGCGATATGCGATGTCGTTGTGGATCTGCGCCCGGAATCACCCACATTCAAACATTGGACCGCACTCGTTCTGACTTCGGCGAATCGGCACATGATGTACGTGCCAGAAGGGTGTGGGCATGGATTCCTCACCCTGGAAGCCGAAACTGAAGTTTTCTACCAGATGTCGGAATTCTACAATCCCCAGGCGGCTCGTGGCGTACGCTGGAATGATCCCGCGTTCCAGATTGATTGGCCGGGTGAAGTGAATGTGATTTCAGAACGAGACCGAACCTACCCCGATTTTGACAAACAATAATGCGGCCTACTAAAGAACTCGAACTCCTTAACCTGACTGAAATCAGCAAAGATTTACATGGTTTCGCCACCGAGCTTTATCCGATCTGCAGGAGTATTACCGGCGACGGGCTCCGGCAGACTCTAGAGTTGATTAAGAAACGGATTCCCCTGCAAACGATCGAGGTGGCAAGCGGGACCCCCGTATTCGACTGGACGGTACCCAAAGAATGGAATATCCGAGACGCATATATAAAGGATTCGAGTGGGAAACGGGTCGTCGACTTTCTCGAATCGAACCTGCACGTCCTCAACTACAGTATGCCCATGCACGCCACGATGCCCTTGAGCGAACTCAAGTCGCATCTTTTCACGCTTCCGGAGCACCCTGACTGGTTTCCGTATCGGACGTCCTATTACAAGGAAGATTGGGGATTCTGTCTCACCCAGAACCAGTTGCTGGCACTTCAGGACGGCGATTACGAAGTACGCATCGATTCTTCTCTTGAAGACGGGCATTTGACCTACGGGGAATGCTTCCTCCCTGGGCGGTCATCCGGGGAAGTTTTGATTTCTTGCCATGTGTGTCATCCATCCCTTGCAAATGACAACCTTTCCGGCCTGACCGTTGCTACCGCTTTAGCGAAGTTGTTGTCGGGACGGGAACTGAACTATTCCTATCGGTTTCTGTTCTTACCGGGAACGATCGGGGCCATTACGTGGCTTGCCCAGAATCGGGCCTCAACGGCAAGAATCCGTAACGGCCTCGTCTTGACGTGCATAGGGGACAGCGGTTGGTTTCACTATAAGAAGAGTCGCCAGGGAAATGCCGAGATCGATCGGGCAGCGGCACACGTCCTGACCCATTTGGAAAGAGCCGGGGAAATCCTGGAATTCTCCCCATATGGGTATGACGAGCGGCAATACTGTTCTCCGGGTTTCAATCTTCCCGTTGGCTGTCTGATGCGGAGCGTCTGGGGAACTTTTCCGGAATATCACACTTCGGCGGATAATCTGGACTTCATCAAGCCCCAACAGCTTGCCGGATCTCTCCGTGTTTGTGCCGCCATTGTTGACGTGCTAGAAAACAACGGGCGCTACCAAAACCTGAGTCCATTCTGCGAACCGCAATTGGGTCGCCGAGGCCTTTATCGGCCCGTGGGAGCCCATGGGATAGAGGCCCAACTCAACGCGCGCCTTTGGGTTTTGAATCTATCGGATGGAAAACACTCGCTTCTGGATATCGCGGAGCGGTCAAAACTCCCCTTTGAATTGATTGCCGACGCTGCCGAACTTCTGTTCGAAGCTGCGCTCTTGTCGAAAATCCCTAATGAAAGTAAGTATTGATCGAGAACCAAAGCGAGCAAAAAGTTACGAAATATGGAATGTAGGCTTAAGATCTTAGGTGCGCCAGCAGGTTCGAGCCTATTGGAAACGAGAATCCTATGCGAATTCTTCTGACCGGACACAGGGGCTACATTGGTTGTGTCGCGGGGCACATGCTGGTGTCGGCCGGATATGATGTTGTGGGGCTCGATTCTGACCTGTTCGCAGGTTGCGATTTCGGGGCCGCGGCCCCCGCGATTCCTGAGATTCGGAAAGATCTGCGTGACCTAGAAGAGTCAGACCTCAAGAATTTCGAAGCTGTCGTCCACTTCGCAGCTCTTTCAAATGATCCTTTGGGCAATCTGGATGCAAAACTGACTTATGCGGTAAATCACCTTGCCTCGGTGCAGCTAGCCAAATTCGCGAAGAAGGCTGGAGTAAAACGCTTCGTCTTTTCCTCTTCTTGCAGTACCTATGGCGCTGCTGGCGATGAATTGCATGATGAAACTGCTCCGCTCAATCCAGTCACAGCCTATGGGGAATCAAAAGTTCTTGCCGAGCGGGACATTGCTGCTCTGGCAGACGATCAGTTCAGTCCGACGTTCATGCGAAATGCCACAGCGTACGGCGTGTCTCCAAGGCTGCGTCTGGACATTGTTTTGAACGACTTTGTGGCTTCCGCCCTCACGACGGGCAAAGTTTTCATCAAGAGCGATGGGACGCCGTGGCGGCCAATCACGCACATTCGTGACATTATCGCGGGCGTACTCGCCGTCCTCGAAGCTCCTCAGAAGGCAATTCACAACGAGATTTTCAATGTTGGCCGAACAAGTGAAAACTATCGAATTTCGGAACTGGCAGACATCGTGGCGGATATCGTTCCGGGCTGCAGGGTAGAGTATGCCCAAGGGGGAGGACCCGACAAACGCTGCTACCGGGTGAACTGCGACAAGATAGCTCGCGTGCTACCCAACTTCCACCCACAATGGACTGCCCGAGAGGGTGCTCAGGAACTATATGACGCCTACCTCTCTGCTGGCCTTACCCAGGAGGATCTAGAAACGGGTCGGTACACGAGAATCAACCATATTGAGCGCCTCCTGAGCGGCGGGCACCTGGAACGCTCATTGCGCTGGAAAACGGCCAAAAGCGGAAGCAATTTCCCCTCGGACATGCGCGAACTGTCCAAACCCAGGACATCGGCTTGTTAGTAAGAATCACTAAGTACTAATATTTTTAATTACTTGCAGGTATATTGGCAAGCTAGCCTGATCGCCGGAGCCCTTGAAATTGGCAGATCGATTGCCTACTCTAAAGTTGCCTGGGTAGGCGGCCCCGCGTGCGGTTATGGCGGTAGCCTATTTCACCGTGTCCCAAGGTGTTTTCTTGCTTTTGCCGACTCCGCTCCCCAATAGGAAATACCCGGGACTGGGCAAGTAAGAAGGGCCTTTTTAACTGGTCAATTCGTTCTTCTCCGCCCACAGCGAATCGCCCGCTGTGAACCTAAACCCTTAAATGTCGATCACCAGACAAACCGCTGAAATCCAGCAAGAACGCCTTGTTCAGTCTTGCCGCTTCTGTAGAGCGCCACTCCGACGGACGTTTGTCGATCTCGGAATGTCGCCGCTTTGTGAAACCTATCCATCCGATGCGGAACTGAACGGTCCGGAGACATTCTACCCTTTGCACGTCTATGTCTGCGAGAAATGCTTTCTGGTTCAACTCGAACAATATGAGAGCGCTGAAACGATTTTCGGCGATTATCCCTATTTCTCTTCCTATTCAGACTCGTGGCTAAAGCACGCTGCAGATTATTGCCAGAGGATGACGACGCGATTCCGATTAGACCCAAGATCTCTTGTCATCGAAGTGGCAAGCAACGATGGCTATTTGTTGCAGTATTTCGTTCGCCAGAGAATACCCGTCTTAGGGATCGAACCTGCCGGCAATGTGGCAAAAGTTGCGATCGCAAGAGGCGTCCCCACACTTGTCAAGTTTTTTGGCACTCAAGTCGCCATAGAGCTGGTTGCGCAAGGACATCGAGCTGACCTAGTTTTGGGAAACAATGTGCTCGCACAGGTTCCCGACCTGAATGATTTTGTGGAGGGTCTCGGAATCCTATTGAAACCAGAAGGCGTGATCACCCTGGAGTTTCCCCACCTCCTTCAACTTATGGAGCTGAATGAATTTGACACGATCTACCACGAGCACTTTTCTTATTTTTCGTTGCTGACCACGATGCGGATCCTCGAAGCTCATGGACTGAGGGTGTTTGACGTCGAAGAACTTCCCACGCATGGCGGTTCGCTTCGCGTATATGCGTGTCACTTGAATGCTACGCAGCACGAGGTGAAACCAAGTGTCCGAACGCTGATTCTTGAGGAGGAAAAGGCTGGACTCGGGTCCATCGAGCGCTACGAGAGCTTTTCCACTGAAGTGAAGCACACCAAGTGGGCG
>Ga0207045_1159_pt1 | contig 13893 bp, 18 predicted proteins | sample Alteio_BWMinCont_69_FD_153299 | JGI IMG/M metagenome (GOLD analysis project Ga0207045, IMG submission 153299) | Enriched cells from forest soil in Barre Woods Harvard Forest LTER site, Petersham, Massachusetts, United States -... | ecosystem: Environmental > Terrestrial > Soil > Temperate forest >... | reverse complement strand
AGGTATAACTTTGTGAAAGACCGCTGGTATCTTCATTCGGGATTTGACTTAAGTTGCTTGCCACTAAATTAGCTTTTTCCAGGTTCTTAATATAGGTATATAAACGTAATGTGTTTCTTAAATATGTGAGTTTATAGACATTTTTTTCATTTTGGTCTTTACACTGATTAAGGACATGTAATGCTTTTTCAAAGTTTTCTTCAGAAGAAGAAATTTTGTTTAGATCGAAATCTATAATTGCTGTCGCGTTTAGAGCAAATGCGTAATCAGAAAGAAGACCATCTTTTATTGATGTTTGATTTGCCCATCTTAAATTCTTTAAAAGAGTTTCGATTTGTTTTGAAATTGGAGTTAAGGGTTGCTCGTATGTATCTTTTGCTTGTTTTAGGGTTTGCTCTGCTGTGGTCAAGTTTCCAATCAAATAGTTGTTAAATCCAATATGAGTATTGATGTTCGCTAAAAGATAAGGGAATCCCTTTTCAGACAATAAATGTTTCTTTGATAAAAGCAATATTTCAGACCATCGTTCATTTGAGAGTTTGATATCTTCTTGAACATAGGTAGAATACATGGTTGCTTTAATGTATAAAGCCAATCCTTCATAAAAAAGTTTTGGTGTTTCAATAGCGTGATATGCCAGAGAAATAACATGGGGCATAAGTGCATCACATAAATCTTTGTTAACATGTTGATATATAGCAAAGGAAAAATCTAGCATTTTGATGGTTTTCATAAGATAGACCGGGGATCCTTCGTATTCTCTTACAATTTCTTGGAGCAATCTATGTATTTTAAACGAGTTTTTATCGTTATTTATTGTAATAAAAGAATAATTTTTTAGCTCCGCTATGGCAGAATCCCTTTCCTCAAGCGTTAGGTTTTTAAAGTAATTTAGGTTTATTTCATCCGCATCAAGGTATGAAGACATTATTAGTATCGACTTGGCACTTGTGCTCAGGTTAGAAAAACTTAAGTTCCACGTAGACCATAAAGCATTACTATAGTTATCCAGGGTGTTTCTATAATTGTTATTTGGTTTTAAGAGCTCAATATAGGTGTCAATGTTTGTGTGAGCTTGAATGTATATAATCGCTTGATTTATAGCCAAAGGAAAATAGTGTAAAATCTTCGCCAGATTGTAGATAGAGTCATCTTTTTCATGAGAAAGATGTTGTTTTATGAATGTATAGGCCTCTTCTTTTGTAAAGGTGTCTAGTAATAATTTGTCTTGATGCCATTTTTGAGATCGGGAGGTAATTAAAACGTGTAGTTTTGATGGTGTCAAAAAATCTTTACTTAGATTTTCCAGATAATCTTCTATATGTTTAGATGGTGTTGCATTGTCTAAAACAAACAAAATGTTATTTGCATTGGAATTTTTTAGCTCCTCATGTATAAGGTGTTGGATGTCCGTGGGGCTAAACCCTTTTATATCTATGTTGAAACATTTTGAAAATTCTATATATGAGTTGTTAAGAGAATCACTGGTTTCTGCTCTTGTCCACAGTATTGTATCGTAAAGTTTTTCTTCTAAAGAGCTATAAGCATAGTGAGTGGCCAATTGCGTTTTACCAACTCCTCCTAAACCAGATATTGTTTGTGTTATTACACCAAATTTGTATTTATTTAAAAACTCATTTATTGCTTTCAACTCTTTTTCTCTTCCCACAAATTTAGAATTTCTAGCAGGAAGGTTTAATAGAAGACCCATATCAGTGTTTTTCCTGTTTTGCGTGAATGTATTATGTTGTTTATATATTCCTTGTTCAAGTTTATATTGTAAACCAATAAAGGCTATAAAGAAAAATAATAAAGTAAAAATAAAAATTGTCATTAAAACATGTTTAAACGTTTTTTGGTTCGAGGTTAATGGAAAAAATGGATGGATGAGTTTTTTTTTGATGATTTGATTCAAAAATGGGATGTTGTTCTGAATTAAAGCGAATAGGGTTTTCAGAGAAATCTCTATATTTTTGTTTGAAAACCGAAAGGTATTCATCAAGACTTAATGGGGCTAATAATTTTTTTAAAACCTCAAACACAAAGAAATAATAATTTTCTTGTTCTTGTAAAGAGACATATTCAGCGTTAGATAATTCTTTTGGAATTGTTACAGACGCATCCCCGTCGGTTGAAATAAAAACAAAAGCATAGGGGTTTTTATTAATGAGTTGTATTAACTGAACCTCATCATCTGCTAGTGCTGCGTCTAAATGGCAAATAATATGATTGACATGGTGGAGTTTAATTTTATTTTCTAAGCAAAAATATAATGCGTTTTTTTCAGGATGTTCAATAAATATATTGATCCCAGCAGCTTGCAAGTTGCTAGTAAAATGATTGAAAAATTGCATCTTGTCTTTTTGTTGTTCTTTAATATAGATGATTAAACCACTCAGATTGCGTTTGCTGGCAACCTTTAAAATTTTTTTTAGCTCTGATTCAAAAGTATGTTGAACTAATAGATTTGAGTAATGATTTTTCACCAGTGAAAATTTGTTAGTTTTTTCCACAAAATCTATTATGCCTGTTTGATTGTTACACCCTATTTTCAATATAATATTGCGCATATGATTTTCGACAGTTTTTGGAGAGATCGATAAAAGCAAAGCTATTTTCTTTGATATTTTTCCACTCAGGGTACATGCAATAACATCTATCTCGCGTCGCGTAAAATTTATTCCATTAATGGTTGCTAACTGAAGCGCATAAACATCTTGCGGTAAAACCATTCCTTGTTTGTTTACTTGATCCATCATCCTGTATTCCCGCTTTGTTATTTAAACAGATAAATTTTTAAAAAATTCCACATGATATTCAGCCGAAAATTTAGCAGATTTGCTTGAAAAAAGATAGGTATAGTCAATTCCATCAAAATAATAGACAGATTATTGATATCCTTGTTGCTAAGATATTCTGGCAATAAGTCATTAAAATCAATATTCATTGTATTCTCCTGACTATTTGTAAATTTGTTTAAAATAACGTTCCTCAAAGGGTTCCGCCTTTTTTATTCTGAAATGCAACAGAGCTAAATGTCTAACTCTGGCTTTGGCGCTCATTTAAATTGATCCTTTTATGCTCATAAAAATTGATCCAGTCAAGAGTTCGATTTGTTACACAGCGCAGTACCACCAGACACAGAGATGCCGATTACGATGTGATACCAAGTGGTATGCGATGGTCACTCGTGGATCCAGATCACGTTTTCAAATATCCAGGGTTTTGGGGCGGAGCCCCAGATAATATCATAGGGCATTTGCTAGATATGATTTTTACCAACTAACTATTCTTTACAAGTTGCATTTCGGAGTAGAATGGGCATCCCATTGATTTACATAATTTAATTAAAATTTATCAAAATAGTCGATTTTGCTTTATAAGTAGGTATTTTTTCCCCAATCCGTTCTCCTGGGTAATTTTATAGGATATTTAAAATTAGCATCTAATGGTAATTTTTAATTTGTAACTATCGATTAATAAACATCACGAGACCAAATATGAAAAGTAATTTAGACAAATTTAAAAAGCTATTTAGTTGTTGTGTTTCTTCTGTAACGGAAGAAGATAACCCACAAAACAATCGCCATGGCCATAAACGGGGATACACAGATATTAGTTCTGAAGCAGCAATTAGTTCTGAAGAAGCAAATGGTAATGCTGAAAACGTAAGAGTTGAGAAGCCAAATTTGTTCCTTCAATATGAAATGAATTGTAAGCGACTGGCAAATGTTGAAAAAGCTAAATTTGAACAAACGGATGAAGTTTGTAAGAAAGTGACAGTTTCTTTAGCGGAGGGGAAGGTAGCACACGCAGTTTTCGATTGTGTACCACTAGCTCTCGATGAGACATTCGAGCCACCACGAAAAAAATTCAAGGGACAATGGTATAGTAAAGTAGCAAACTTAAACTCTTCAAACGAAGAGCTTTTTTAGAATGTGGATGGAACACATTAAGCTGTTTTTGTTATTACCAAATGTTAAAAGGAAAATAATATGTTAAACAACAAAAAACCCGGCCTCGATAAGAGACTAAAACCTAAATTCAGTGCAGTAGACAAACAAAAGCTTTATTCTGAATGGAAGGTTTCCGGATTAAGTAAGTCCGAGTTTTGTAAAAAGGAAGGATTAGTATTTTCCATTTTTTTACGGTGGTGCCAAGAATTCTCTTGTCATGAGCCTGGGTCTGGGTTGTCGCTAAAAAAAAGTCAGGTATTTTCTGTTTCAAAAAATACGACTAAAAAACTCGAAACGCCAATGCTAATCGAAATAAAATTACCCAATGGGATGACATTCAGCACTTCTTTTAAATTAACTTGCTTTTTATCATTGTTAAAAGATTTGAACTATGCCTTGAATTAATAATAATCGGTGCCTATGGATTTTAAATAGGGAGGGTTCTGCTATGAATGGATTGCCAATAGAAGGTGAAAATGACGAGCTAGCAGTAGAGCCAGATGAATATGAACCGCTAGAATCGATAGGTACGTACGAAGAGCTGCATATCATTGAGAGAGCAGAGGCGGATTTTTTACATTGGAGCCAAAGGGTATATTGGACGCTTGATCAAGGGATTGCTTTGCTGCTTTCTAAAGATCCGCATGAAGTCTATTGGGAAAGGATACGGGGTTATGTTAATTTTCCTTATTCAACACAGGTTGCTCAGGCTTATGGCAAACTGAGAACGATACTGGTGCAGGCAAGGGATATAAAAGAGATCCCCAATAAAATGTCTCCGGCGGCTTTTTTGGAATGGGCAGAAAGAAAATGTTTAGCGATCCCCCAAAGGTTAAAACAGCAGGTAGAAAAAATAAACGCCAATATGAAAAGTCGTGTAGCTGAGTTTGGTGAAGCAGCTGTTGATTTAGTAAAAAAAAGCTTAGAAGAAGAGTCTGTAGATCTTTTGAAAGAAAAGGACATAAAAATCCGCGCCCTGCAAAAAGAATGCAATGCTTTGCAAAAACGCAATAAAGAATTGGAAAATTTACAGTGGAAAGGGTTTGATAAAGAAGATCGTACGTATTCAAAAGAGCTTGATATTGCTGTGACACTGTACTTGCACGTTAGCAAAAATTGGCAAGAGGGTAAGAGCATCAAACAACAGATTTTTGATTGGTTGAGGGCTGAGTATCCTGAGGAGCCAAGGGGGGACACTCGACATCCAAATCGGAAATGGGAGCGTATCGCCCAGATATGCAATTGGCAGAAAAAAGGTGGTGCGCCCCGTACGCCTCGAAAGGTGTTAAAAAAAACTGAAGATTCTGATCCTTTTGAACAAAGCCGAATGGCTAAGCAATAGGGGGTTAAAACAATGAAAGTTCAAACTGGGGTTCAATTAATATGCGCAGCGGATTTAGTCCCAACACCTATCCAGTGGATTTGGAAGGATTGGCTGGCAGCTGGGAAATTTCATTTGCTCGCGGGAGCAGCTGGAACGGGTAAAACGACCATTGCATTAAATTTAGCGGCAATTATCACCCGAGGGGATTGCTGGCCGGATGGAACGCTCTCTGGATCGGGTAATGTACTGATATGGTCTGGGGAAGATGATGCAAAGGATACTTTGTTACCACGCTTGGCTACCCATGGTGCTGATTTGGAGCGTGTCTATTTCGTAAGGGATGTGAATGAGCATCGTGGTTCTAGAGCCTTTGATCCTTCGCGAGATATTCCTCAGTTGTATGACAAGGCATCACAAATGGGCGAAATCCGATTAATAGTTATTGATCCGATTGTTAATGCGGTCTCTGGTGATTCACATAAAAATGGTGAGGTCAGACGTGCCCTACAACCGTTGGTTGAGCTGGGTAAGAAATTAAACGCTGTGATATTGGGAATATCGCATTTCGCCAAAGGAAGCGTTGGACGTGAACCCTTAGAACGGGTAAACGGATCGATTGCCTTTGGCGCATTGGCTAGGGTAGTCTTGGTTACTGCAAAAGTAAGCGATCCCAATGGATCATCGATGCGCGTATTGGTTAGAGCAAAATCCAATCATGGTCCTGATGGGGGTGGCTATCATTATCAGATTGAGCAGGTAGAGCTTGTAGAATACCCGGGTATTATTTCGTCGCAAGTCATTTGGGGTGGTTTTGTTGAAGGAAGTGCTAAAGAATTACTCTCTGACACCCATTATCACAATACACCAGATGAATGCCTTCTTCTTGCTGATGCAATGGATTTTCTGAATGGTTTGCTTGCAGATGGCGGTCTACTTCAGAAAGAGATTATTGTAAAAGCAAAAGAAGCCGGTTTTACAGAAATGACTTTACGTAGAGCTAAAAAGTCTCTAGGAATAAAAAGTAGGCATGATGGGTACGGGAAAGGCAGCGTTTGGAAATGGTATTTGCCATCAACGATTCTTAAAGATATCCAGAAAAATTAAGTACCCGCCTTTGTCAATTGTGCTTTTTTTGATTGTTTGCAATGCGAGTTAAAGAAGTGGATTTTTAATCAATAGCGATTTGATGTGCAATCAAACGGACGGCTACATTACGCAAAATGCAAAGCTCCCGCCCAGAGACCTGTCTCCGAAATATACAAATAACATATTGATCTTTAGCGCGTCAAGAATAATATTTCATTTTTATTCGAAAATACTATTTACTATCAAAGGTGTTCAAAAAGTCAAAGATGCTCATCAAAACTGTGTGGACATCTTCGACAATAACCATGAACACCTATCTTTGCAGACTATGATGCTTAGATGCTGTATAAACATTATAGTAGCTTGTTGGACGTATGCTCAACGAAAGTTTTATAAGATTACACCTCTATTTTCTGTCAAAGGCGCTCAAAAAGTCAAAGATGCTCATCAAATTGTGTGGACATCTTCGTCAACACCATGAATCCCTACGTTTACGGACTGCGATGCCTGCTATACGCTGCATAGGATTATTAAAATGGCTTGTTGGGTACACGTGCTCAACGAAACGAAAGGTTGATGAGATTAGATATCTAGAAAAATAAAATTAAAAGTCGCTTATAGGACATGCTGGGATGTTGGTATTAAAAAAATAGGGAATTCATCGAAGCTCTCAAAAAGGGTGTACAGGTTTGTAATAACCTGTACACCCTTTTCTTAAAAACACGCTTAATCTTGGATTGATAAAAAAACCTGTACACTATTTGTGTGCTATAAAACAAGGTCTTTTCTTAACCTGTACCCCATTTTTTGGGGAGCCTGCATAACTTGGTACACTATTCTCCCTTCAATAATTATTTTTAAATAGACGTATGTTTAACACATCGTCGAGAGACATAAGGAGACCCCCTGATGCTGACAATTTTAAGACTGCCATTGGTAAAAAGCCGAACAGGCCTTTCACGTTCAAGTATTTATTTGCGTATTTCAGAAGGCACATTTCCCAAACAGATTTCGCTTGGAAGAAGAACGGTTGGTTGGGTTGAAAGCGAGATTGAAGCGTGGCTGTCCAATCAAATTGAACAAAGTCGAACTGCTAAGCCATAAAGGAGTAAAACCATGACGATGATAGTACCCCGGATCCGAACCGTAAAGCCCGAGTTATTTACACATGAACAGTTATTCGATTTAGAGATGCAATATCAAACACCTTCGAGGATAGCTTTTATTGGATTATTAACCTGTTGTGATCGAGAAGGGCGTTTTTATTGGGAACCCAAGCGTTTGAAACACTATATCTTGCCTTATGACGCAGTGGATATGGCAGTCGTGCTTGAGATATTCAGGAAGCATGGATTTATTAAAAAATACGAGTACCAAGGTGAGTTTTATGGCTATATCCCTTCATGGAAACGCCATCAAATGATTAATAATCGTGAAGAAGAAAGTGCGTTGCCGGCACCTGAACACTGCACTGAGTCTGTTATTGACGTGTTATCCACGCCGCACGGAAAAAGAAGGGATTTACCTGTCGCATCACAGACAGAAACGCCTATTGCATGCAATAACATCTCCGTCATTTTTGAACATTGGAAGACAGTGATGAAACATCCCAACGCCAAGTGTGATCCCAAACGCAAAGATATGATTGCAAATGCTTTGAAACTTGGCTACACCACAGAACAGCTCTGCCAAGCCATCACCGGATGCAGTATCACGCCTCATAACCGTGGGGAGAACAATCAGGGGCAACGCTTTGATGGTTTGCATATCATCTTAGGGAATTCTGAACAAATCGATCGCTTTATGGAGAACTACGAAAATCCGCCACGGATTATCACAGAAGCGGAGCGTAAAACACGTGCGAATGTAGGCGCTTTGCAACACTGGGCGAACCAAAAAATGGCGGAGGACTACACGCATGGAAAAGCTTGATATCAAGTCGTTTATGAAATTGCTTGCCAATATTGGCGAACTCTATGGCAAACCCATTTCTGCTGCATTGGCAGAGCTTTACTGGCTATCGTTGAAATCTTATGAATTCGAAGATGTGAGAAAAGCGTTGACAGCGCATATTCATAATCCTGATTGTGGTCAGTTTTTTCCAAAGCCCGCGGATATCATTCGATTTATCGAGGGCAGTGGTGAGACTAAAGCGTTGTTCGCCTGGGCAATCGTTGAAAAAGCGATGCACCAAGTCGGAAGCTACCAAACCGTTATTTTTGATGATCCCTTAATTCACGCCGTGCTAGAAGACATGGGGGGCTGGATTAAACTTTGTAGTACCACACTGGATGCGCTTCCCTTTCGTGCTAACGAGTTTCAAAAACGATACATGGGCTTTCTCATTAAAAAACCCGAACGTCATCCCAAATATCTCGTGGGCATTACAGAGACAGACAATGCTAAAAATGGTTTTGAAGTTAAACCACCGTTGTTGGTGGGTAATCCCAAAAAAGCGCAACAAGTGATGCTAACGGGTGGTGGAAGGCCCTTGGCTATACAGACTTTTACAGAAGTGATTGCAGAAGTTATGCGGCAATTACCCCCTCAAACTAAAAACGAGGACGACAGATGAAATCATTACACACAGCTTTAGAACTCACAGAGAGACAAAAGCAAATCGGTATTTGCTTGCTGGCGGGACTGTCGCCTAAAAAAATCGCCCGTCAATTCAAATTATCGGTGAGTACCGTCAGAGAGCATCAAGCCTGCATTAAGAAAAAATTGCTTTGTCAAAATGCGTATCAAACCGGATCTAAACTCGCGGTACTGTTTGGAGCGGATGATCAAAATCTCAGTTTTTATTTAAAAACTTTAGGTTTTAAGGGTGACCACCCTCACTTTTGAGGGTAGTAATGCGAGAAATGGTTTAGTTATCATAGATTTTGTGGGTTATGATTTTTTTAAGAAAGGGGGATAGAAAATGAAAGTTGATATTGAAGCGTTCTCAAAGATTGAAAACAAGGAGTCAAAAATGACTAATGTGTTGTTAACAAAATTTCCGCGCAAAATGTTTGTGCTCTATAAAAATGCACCGATATTCTCTCTCTTTATAACGCTTGGCGCTTTTGTTTTGTATTTCTACAGCGGAGATTCCTTTGCTCTGGCAGAAACCGACAAAGTCGCTGAAATTAACGAATTAACCCTGCACGTAACAAAACTGGCCAAGAATGGTTGTCATATCGCAGGCTGTGCGTCTGCGTTGATTGGAGCCATTTTTGCGGTTGCTCAACAGAGCTTAAAAATCTTTGGAGTTGCGGCAGCGGTGACTTTATTGGCTTTTAAAGCACCTGCTTTCTTTACTTCTGCGATGTTGATTTAAACCATTATGGAACAAACCCAAGTCCCAATCCCTGTTTTTTTAAATGAGCCAGAGAAGGTTATTTTTTGGACTTGGTCTGAGATTTCGTGGTTTCTGGGCATATTTTTTTTGGTGTGGATTTTATATTCTTTTTTATTGGGGTTGTTACTGGGGGTTGGCATGATTAAATTGCTCCGGTTAATGCAAAAAAGCCTTTTGGGCGATTTGACTAAAGTTGGGGTGTATTGGTTTTTGCCGACTGGAAACAGCTTTAAGACGTTGCCGCCTTCCTATATTAGGGAGTTTATGGGATGAACACTCAACAATCATTGGAGTCCTACCATCGCGTATTAACGGCACGCAATCGCTTGTTACTGGGTTTTGTGGTTGCTAGCGGCTTAAGTTTTTTACTGGGTTTCTCTGTTTTTTGCTTGATTGGGCGAGAACGGGTGGTGATTGTGCCGCCTATTGTTAGCCGAGACTTTTGGGTTGCAACAGATACGGTGTCGGATAGCTATTTAGAGCAGATGGCGGAGTTCTTTGCCGGGTTACTGTTGAATGTCACCCCCAACAGCTTTGCAACGCGATCAGAACACCTATTACAACATGTCGCACCCAATGCTTACCCGACCCTTAAGACACAATTGGTAGAGCAAAAGCTCGAACTTGAACGCCGCGCAATGTCAACTACGTTCCACCCATCCAGCTTTAAAGTGGATAGAAAAAAACTTTTAGTGGAACTCAAGGGCGAACTTAAAATTTTGGTAGGCAAGGCACCCGTTGAGTCTCAAACCAAAACTTATCGTATCCAATTTAGTCAACATTTTGGCCGTCTTTACATCCAACAGTTTAGCGAGGTTCCCCATGGTTAAGATTTTGATATGCACAATGTCGTTATTATTTTGTTCTGTTGTGGTAGCCCAACAAAAGGTGCCTGTACAAGAAGGCACGGAAATCACCATTACGGTTTCCTCCAATACGCTCAATCGATTGGCAGTTGAGAATGACCGCATTATGACCGTAAAGGGCATTACAGGACAGTTTCAGCTTGATAAGGATGGTGAATCGGGTCAGGTGTTTATTCAACCCATTGCAACAGATAAACAAGAACTGATCCATTTATTTTTATTGACTGAGAAGGGGCATACCTATCCTTTAAGCCTTGTGTTGCAAGAAGGCCCCGCGGAAAGCATTTTGTTAATGCCCATTGAATCAGAAGTGTCACAATGGGAACAATCCAGTAGCTACGAAACCTTATTAAGAACCTTAATTCACGCCATGCATAACCAAACCCCACTTGAAGGCTTTATTGTGAACAAAGTTAAAACGAAAACACCTGTTATAAAACATGCAAGGGTTACACATCTTCAAACTTATACGGGCACACAATTACAAGGACACGTTTTAGAAGTGACGAATGCCTGCAAAGAAGAACTGGTTTTAAGCGAAGAGATATTTCAATTAAACGGCATTAGAGCCGTATCCATTCTTAACCCTATTTTATCAGCACACGCTAAATCACGTGTCTATGTGGTGAACTAATATGAGCCTCACTGTTATTCCAACGGAAACCCTTAGAAAACACCAACTACGAATTTTTAGTGTGGCTGTGCTTATTGTGGTTGCGGTTAGCCTGCTATTGTTTTTTATGGGTGCTGACAAAGAAACTTTAGCACCTGCAACGATGAATGATAAAGCCCCACTTTATGATGTGACAGAAGCCTTAGAAGATAAAAGCTTCTGGGTATTTAAATCAGAGCATAGACTTGCCGAACAAGAAAAAAATCAAGCAAAACTCATGGGGGATTTAGAAGAAATCCGCGAGGCTTTAAAAAAACCAGAAAGCGCAGACGCTAAGACAGAAATCGAAACCTTGCAAAACCGCGTGTTGGAGCTTGAAAACAAATTAAGCTTGTCTTCCCTACAAACAGCTACCGAACAAGACGAAGCCAACAAACCGAATTCTGCATTTGAAACATCGGTGGAACCCTATGCCTTTAGCAATAATACTGCTCCAAATCCCAATACAGAGACGGCACATTTGTCTCGAGGCCCTGCTATTTTTTCAGAAACGATAGTCTCTAAAGCGGAAACTGAAAGCCCTAAATTTCATCATGACAATTATATCCCCGCAGGTAGCTATGTGAAGGCGGTCTTGTTAAGTGGGGTTGATGTCTCTGTTGGGATTTCTTCTCAGTCTAATCCGCAACCCGTGTTGTTAAGACTGGTGCATCCGGGAAGTCTGCCCAATCAGATTTTAGGAAAAATGCGAGATTGTCGGATTATTGCGGCAGCATCAGGAGAGCTTTCCACCGAACGTGCACAATTTAGATTAGAGAAATTAAGCTGCATTGCACCCGATGGCCACGTCATTGAAACCGATGTGGATGGCTATATCAGTGGCGAAGACGGAAAAAACGGGATGCGGGGGCGCATGGTGATGCGGGATGCAGAGGTTTTAAAGCGCGGCTTTTTGGGCGGATTGCTGTCGGGTTTGGGTAAAGCCACGAGCCAATCTTTTAATACCACCAGCGTTTCACCTTTGGGCGCTGTCAATACCGTCAAAGGGGGCGATATTTTTAAACAGGCGGGCGCTGAAGGAGCTGGCAATGCCTTTGAGTTAATGGCTAAATACAATATTCAAAGAGCCGAGCAATACCAACCCGTTATACAAATCAGTGCTGGGCGAGAAGTTTTTGTTGTTTTCCATTCTGGCAGACAATTTGGCGAACACCGTGCAAAACCCATTAATCATGCCAATCAACCCAAACCCCATTCACTTTTTGGAGAGTCCCCATGAACAAAATTGTTTTATCGTTGCTTTGCTTAAGCTTAACGGCGTGTTCCGCATCACAGCAGTTTGATTGTCCGTACAAGGAAGGCGCTCGATGTTTAAACGTGGGCGAGATTGATCACAAGATTAATACGGGCCAATTGGGGCAAGAACTCAAGAACAACACAACAAGTCATGTGCCAAAAGGGGAAGTTTTATCAAACAGCACTATTTCCCCAACCTCCTTACGTACATCAGAAACCGTACTCATGGCTTGGATTGCGCCTTATTACACCATAGATGGCGTTTACCATGAAGCACACCGCATTCATTTTGTGGGCAGCTCACCATCTTGGGTTAACACCCATTCCGAAGTCAATATTCCAGGAGATAATCTCTAATGTTTTCATCCCCTTTTAACAAAACCAAGAAAATCATTGCAGACTTTTTGAAGTCTACTCTATTGCAAGATGATGAAAAACCCTTTCAATCCGGCACCCTAGAGAATTTGAATAAGGTATTAGGATTGCATTCTATTGCAGAATATCTGCCGTATGAAACGTATAATCCCGACACTGAGATTTATGAATCTAAGGGCACGAGGGGGATTGTTTTAGAGGCTAATCCGATGGTCGGCGCTTCAGATAATAATGTGGATGCTTTTTATGCCTTATTACAACGCATTTTACCCGAGGGTACAATTGCACATTCTGTACTATATGCTTCACCTTTCCTTGGGCAATCCTTTGATGCCTTTATTAAAGAACGGCAACATCCGCATCCCCTCATTAAGCGATTAGCTGAAAAGCGCATTGATTTTTATAAAAAGGGTGTTCATGAAAGCCTTGTTCCAGGCCAACAAACCATTTTGCGTGATTATCAATTACTCGTGTGCTTGGTCTTTGATAATGCTTTAGGCTTAACGGATGATAAAATACTGTCTTTAAAAAACAGCTTAATGACTACGCTCAAGAGTAGTGGTATCTCTTCAATCTCTCTTTCACCAGAACCGTTTATGCAATGGATAGATGCGTTATTAAGACCCTCTGATGCTTTATATCCCGAGTCCTTTCACTGGAATGAATTAGACACGATTGCGCATCAATTGGGATCCTCTCATCAAGCGAGAATTATGACACCTTCCAAGATATTTTTTTATGACGGGGAGAACGAAGGCAAATGGCAAATCCGAAACTTTAGGGTTAGCCATTTTAAAAAATATAGACCGCATTTAAGCGAGATGTCTGATTTTATTGGTAACCTTTTTGATAATACAGCACAAATTGGTTGCCCTTTTTCTTTAAGCTTTATTATTCAAATTTGTAAGCAATCCACAGAACAGAACATTGCCGCCACTCGCGCTTTCAGAGCCATGCAGAGAGCAGAGAAATTAGCCAAGCATAGCCAAAAAGCGGTGAGTGATGCAGCAGATGCCAGAGCCATTATGCGGGCG
>Ga0207045_1156_pt1 | contig 14000 bp, 7 predicted proteins | sample Alteio_BWMinCont_69_FD_153299 | JGI IMG/M metagenome (GOLD analysis project Ga0207045, IMG submission 153299) | Enriched cells from forest soil in Barre Woods Harvard Forest LTER site, Petersham, Massachusetts, United States -... | ecosystem: Environmental > Terrestrial > Soil > Temperate forest >... | reverse complement strand
GAGCTGAAGACGACGCTCGAAGCGGCGCGGCGGTCGGTGAGCGAGCACTCGAGCGCGGCCGCGGCGGCGAAGGCGGTGGTGATTCCGGGAACGACTTCGAAGGCGATGCCTGCGGCGCGGAGCGCGTCGATCTCTTCGGCGGCGCGGCCGAAGACGAGGGGATCTCCGCTCTTGAGGCGGACGACAGACAGGCCCTGCGAGGCCTTCTCAATCATGAGCTGGTTGATATCTGCCTGCGTGATCTTTTTTTCTCCGCAGCGCTTGCCTACGCTGACGGTGAGCGCGCGGGGGTTGGCAAGAGCGAGGATGGCGGGCGAGACGAGGTCGTCGTTCAAGACGATGTCGGCGCTCGAGAGCAGGCGAGTGGCCTTGACGGTGAGCAGATCCGGGTCTCCGGGGCCGGCTCCAATGAGATAGACCTTACCGGGCCTGGCGCTCTTCGACTGGGTCGTGTCCTTGAAGGCGAGCTTGCGGGCGCAGCATGTCGGCGAGTCGCAGACGTGGCGGTGAGCAAGCTGGTGGAGAAGAAGCTTGCGCTCCTCGCTCACGGGGTAGGCGGCGAGGACTTCGCGGCGAAGCTTTCCGAGAGAATGCAGCCACGGGCCGATGTCTTTCGGAAGCTGCTCGTCGATCTCGCGGCGCAAACGCTGGGCGAGCGCCGGGCTTTCGCCGGCGGTGGAGATGGCGATCTGCAGGTCGCCGCGTGTGACTACGGAGCCGAAGTAGAAGTCGCAGTGCGGCGGGTCGTCGACCGAGTTGCAAAAGATGTTGCGCGCGAGAGCCTCTTTGTAAATGGCCGCGTTGACGGAGGGATTGTCAGTCGCGGCGACAACGAGGTAGGTGCTGTCGAGATCGGTGGGTAAATATTCGCGCTCGATGAGCTCGATGCGGCCCTGGCGGGCGAGTGCGGCGATCTCAGGGTGAACGCCCGGCGCGATGACGCGGAGGCGGGCTTCGGCGTTGAGCAGCGTGGGGATCTTCTGGAGTGCGACTTCTCCCGCGCCGACGAGAAGGCAGGGACGGCCGGCGAGTTTGACGAAGATGGGAAAGAGGCTCATATCAGTCTCCGTCCATGACCTTGGTCGCGAGGTCACGTTCTACCGCTTCGAGGCTTTCGCCGGCGAGACGGGCGCGGATGGCGTCGGCGTCGTGGCGCGCGAAGTAGGAGCGTAAATTTTCTCCCGGAGTGCGCTCGATGAGGTAAGTCCCAAGCAGGCGCTCAAGCGCGGCCGGGACTTCGGTCGCGGGTGCGCGGTAGCCGACGGGACGGGCGATGGCGGCGTGTGCGCCGACGGCTCCGCCGACGCAGAAGTAGTAGGCATCAACCATCTTGCCTTCGTGCTTGATCTTCTTGCCTTCGAGGCCAATGTCGGCGATCCAGTGCTGGCCGCAGCTGTTGGGGCATCCGGTGACGTGCAGTTTCAGTTGTTGGTCGAAGCCGGGGAGGCGTTCTTCCAGCTCGTCGACGAGCCAGCGGGTGAAGCCTTTGGTCTCGCTGATGGCGAGCTTGCAGAACTCGGTGCCGGTGCAGGCGATGGCTCCGCGCCAGAAGGGAGTGCCTTCGACGTGTAGGCCGATCTTCTCGACTTCGCGAGCGAGTTCGCCGGCCTTGGCCGTCGGGATGTTCACGAAGATGAGGTTCTGCATGATGGTGGTGCGGAGCTGGCCGTCTCCGAAGCGGTCGGCGAGCTCGGCGGCGGCGGTGAGCTGGTCTCCGCTGAGGCGGCCGCGCAGGACAGAGGCTCCGACATAGCTGAGGCCGGGCTGTTGCTGCTTGTGGATGCCGGCGTGGTCGCGGAGAACGTCTTCGGGGAGGACTTCGGGCGCGGCAGTATCGAATTTGTAACCGAGACGGGACTCTATTTCGGCGAGGAAGCTTTCCGCCGTCCAGTTCTCTTTCATGAAGAGGTACTTGATGCGGGCGCGATCGCGGCTTTCGCGCAGACCCTGCTGGTCGCGGAAGATGGCGGCGATGGTGCGGGTGACGGCGACGGCCTGCTCGGGGCGGACAAAGGCGTCGAGCTTGACGCCGAGATGCGGTTCGTTGGAGAGGCCTCCGCCGACGCGGACGGTGTAGCCGACTTCGTCGCCGCGCTTTACGGCGGTGAGGGCAACGTCGTTGATCTCGGGATAGCTGCACCAGACGGAGCATCCGGTCGCGGAGATTTTGAACTTGCGGGGAAGATTGTAGAACTCGGGATTGGCAACGAGGGTGTGAGCGATCTCGACGGCGAGAGGCGAGGCATCGATGATCTCGTCATGCGCGAGGCCGGCGAGCGGGCAGCCGGTGACGTTGCGGACGACATCGCCGCAGGCTCCCTTGGGCGAAAGGCCGACCTTGGTGAGGGCGTCGACGATTTCGGGAAGGGATTCGATGGTGAGCCAGTGGAGCTGGATGTTCTGGCGCGTGGTGATGTCGGCGAGGTTGCGGGCGTGGGTCTTGGTGATGTCAGCGATGACGCGAAGCTGCGCGGAGGTGAGGATGCCGTTGGGCAGGCCGATGCGCATCATGAAGTAATCGGTGGCCAGGCCTTCGCCGCCCTTGCCGCCGACGGCGCCGACTCCGTCGCCCTGGGTGTAGATGCCCCACCACTTGAAGTACATTCCGGCCCATTCGGGAACAACGCTCGAGCGGCCTTCGCGGGCGAAGGCGCGGACTTCATCGAAGACTTCCCAGGGGTTCTTCTCGCGCTTCAGACGTTCGACACGCTGGGCTTTGGTCTCTTTCACTACGGGAGGTGCGGCGGTCGCTGTCATCTTCTTCTCTTTTTGAGGTACTCAAATGTGAATCTTCAGGTGCTGAAAATGAAAAACCCACCGGGTACGGTGGGCTGAGCGGGTAGTTGCGTGTCTTGAGGAGGCTACACGGACATCCGGCTCAGCATGGAACAACATGCCTGACAGCAACAAGCCGGAGTGAAATGACTACGCATCTTTATCAGGATAGGGCGATCGTGGGCGCGGGTCAAGAGGCAAAGGCGGCTCTGTTGATAGGGTCATTCCTGCGAAGCGGAAAGCAGGTCCTTCGACTGCGACGCGCGTGCGCGCCTTCGCTCAGGATGACAATTTCAGCGCGGAGGGCTCAACAAGGCTACCCAAGGTGAAGAATCGAGCCCCAGTTGGATGGCACGGTGAAGTTGTCGATGCGGAAATTGCCAACGTTGAAGGCGGCTTTGTTGTTTAACAGATCGATCCAGGAGCCGTTCTGGGGCAAGGGAACACTCAAGGATTGAGGCGAATCGGAGAAATTCAGCACGATCATGTAGAGGTCGGTACCGGACCAGCGGTGGTAGATCGCAACCTGCATGGCTTCATTGATGCCATAGCCGTCGGGGGAGAATGCGGTCCACGCGGAGTCGTAGGAGTCGGGATAGAAGTTGGGAGAACGCAAGGCAGGATGCGCAGTGCGCAAGCTCATCAGGAAGCTGTAGAGGGGAACGAGGTTGTTGCCGACGGCGTCGTTGCGCTCGGCCCAGGTTAAGGGACGTGACTGCACGCGCTTGAATTGCGGCGGCGCATTCTTGTCATCTTCCCAGAGGTTTTCAAGCTGGCCCCACTCCTGGCCATTGTGCAGAAGGACGGTTCCCGAACAGGTGGCGAGGGCGATCATATAAGGCTGCGCCTTGAACCAGCGGTCGCGGGAGCCGAGCTCGTAGGTGATGGTCGCGTGGTCGTGGTTTTCGAGATAGATGGTGGGGCAGATGGGTGCGTTGAAGTCCAGCGCCGAGTTGAGCACGCGCATGTAGCCGGCGGTGATTCCGCCTTTGACGGCGTATCCGTTGAAGACGTCGAAGGGGTAGGAGCGGAAGAGATCGAACCAGGCTCCGGTGGGCTTGATGAGGTTCGAGTCGGCGATGACCTGGAAATCCCAGGTGTCTTCAAGGATGAGTGAAATGTTGTCGAGGTGCTGGCTGGCCGCGTAGTCCTTGAGATCGGCGATGAGTTGGGGTGCGCCCTTGGTGGGGAAATCAGGGTTGTTGTATCCCGAAACCTGGTCGAAGCGAAAGCCGTCGAGGTTGAAGCGAGTGAGCCAGTACTCGCAGACGTCGGTGACGAAGGATTGGGTGCAGGCGTTGCCGTAGTCGAGCGGAAGCATGTTGAAGTCGCCGGCGGGCTCGAATTGCCCGACAAAGGGCGAGTCGGTGGGCGTCTGCCAGAGCCAGTAGTAGGGAAAGCCGTTGGTGTTCGAGCCCTGGTAGGCGTGCTGGAGGACGATGTCGAGGAGGACGTGAAGCTTGCGGCGGTGGCATTCGTTGACCAGAGCGGCGATGCGCGAAAGGCGATCGAGAGGGTTGCCGGGATCGCTGACGTAGGCCGATTCTACGGAGAAGAAATAGGAGGGGTTGTATCCCCAGCTGAAAGTTGCGTCGTCGGACCAGGCGATCCAGGGCATGAACTCGATGGCGTTGATGTTGAGATTCTGGACGAGGTCGAGCTTGTCCTGAATGGCATCGATGGGCGCGCGAGTTCCCCGGTATTCCTTGGTGAAATCGTCGATCATCAATTCGTAAACGATCAGGTCGTTCGAGGCGAGGCGCTGGGCTATGGGATTCGTTGTGACGGGCGTGCCGCCGACAACGAAGGCCGAGCGGTCATTCGAGTCGCCGCCGTACTTGGTGCAGGGATCACCGACGATGCGGACGGTGGTGTTCTCGAAGGTGACTAAGTATTGGTATTGATACCAGCCGTCGGGAAGCGGATTGGCAAAGGAGTAGACGTAGAGGAATCCGTTGGGGTGGTTGGTGCGGGTCATGGGCAGGGCTTTGGTGGGGTCCCAGTCGATGACGCCGGGCGTGACGATGTGCTGGAAGTCGCTGATGATCTTGATGGACCCGATGTGGCTGACATCGCCGCGCGAGTACTGATCAGGGTCGATGGTGTTGTCGGGAATGAAGAGCTGTATGCTTTGTTGCCCCGAAGCCGAACGGACAAATCCGAATTTCTCGTACATGACACGGCCTCCGGATTAGAAGCTGTCTCATAACCCCCAAAAGCCCAGCCGACATCAAGTATGAGACCCGCCATCGAAGCGGGGCTCATGCTTTGGCCGAAGCCGTTGAGCATATATGAGACAGCTTCTAGAGCGTGTACTTGTCTAAATCGAAATCGGGCGCGCTAAACCTTTGTGAATATCCGCACTTCCCTTGATTTGAATTTTCCGGAGCGGGATCGCGTAACGATCCCGCGGGCATGAACTGCGGCTTAGAAGCTGAAGACGGCCTGCAGGAAGATCCGGCGGCTGGCCGAGCCGGAGGAGTAGATCTGTCCGGCGAGGGCGTTCGACTTGCCGAATTCGGGCGAACCCAGCGTTCCGGTGGGCGGCGCGAGGTTGATGTCGTTGAAAAGGTTCAGGGCCTGGGCGCTGAAGGTGATGTTGTAGCGGCGATTGGTGGTGGGCGGTCCGCCGGGACCTCCGCGGCCGCCGCCGGGACCGCCTCCACCGCTGAGGCCGCGCGCTCCGAGGCCGCCGCCACCGCCGCCGCGACCGCCGCCTCCTCCGAAGCCGCCGCCGGGACCGGCTCCTGCGACCTCGGGACCGAAGGCGACGGTTTTGCTGGCGCGCAGGTTGAAGGTAAAGAGCGCCGGGCCGTTGCCGGAATAGATGGGAATGCGCGCTTCGTTTTGACCGGGAGTGAGGTTGAAGTCTCCGTAGGCAGTGTTGATGGTGTTGGTGTCTCCGGGCTGCGCGTAGGAGGGGCGGTCGTTGAAGAAGGAGTCGCCGTTGAGGTCCTGGCCGAGGGTGATGTTGAAGGGCTTGCCGGAGGCGGCGACGACGAAGGGACTGAAGCGCAATCCCCAGCGGGTGGACCAGGTGCCGACCAGGAACATCTGGTTGCGCACGTCAAAGCCGGCACGGCCGTAGTCGAGCTTGAGGTTGTTGGAGTTGGAGGGGTTGCTGCTGATGCCTCCTGTATCGCTGTTGGCCCAGCTCAGGGTGTAGAAGCCGAAGAGGGAAAGGTTTTTGCCGAAGCGCGCGTTGAAGTTGCTGATGAGCTGGTTCTGCTGGAACTCGGCTTCGGAATAGTACTGGTAGATGTTGGGCGCGGCGGGGTCATACACCGGCGAATAGGGAGCGTTGGCGTTGCGGGTGATGAACTGATGGCGTCCCAGCGAGTTGAGATAGGTGAAGGAGACGGTCGAGCCCTTGGTGAGCTGGCGCTCGACACCGATCGCGGCCTGTTCGGTGAGGGCAGCGTGGAGCCCGGGCTGAATCTGGTAGACGGCGGCCTTGCTGCTGGTGCTGCCGGTTTGCGAGCAGGCGGCGATGTCCGATTGCGTGACGCTATTGGGCAGATAGCAGGTGGGGTTCTGGATGACAGCTTCTTTCTGCGGCGAGTTGGCGGCGGCGCTTAGGCGGTCGGCCTGCAGCACTTCAGCGAGTGGAAAGCGGTCATAGAAGAAACCGTAACCGCCGCGGATGACGGTCTTGGGCGGCTTATTGGCGGGTCCGATGCCCCAGGCGAAGCTGAAGCGGGGAGCCCAGTCGTTCTTGTCGGAAATTCGGTTCTGCGACTCCCAGCGGACGCCGTAGCTGATGGTGAGATTCTGGCGGGCCTTCCAGTCATCCTGGTAGTAGAGGCCCACGTCGAAGAGGCTGACGGTGGTGTTGGGGTTTCCGTAGACGAGGTTGAGCTGGTTGGGGCCGCCGCCGTTGGCGTGGATCTGCTGCCAGCTCTGGCCAGTGCCCAGGCCCATGATGGTATTGCCGTAGGACTGGGCGGGAGTGGTGGAGACGCAGTTGGTCTCGCCGGCTGTGCATTGCTGTCCACCGAAGGTGAAGATGCCGTTGAAGCTGGAGTTGGCGGTGTTGGCGTCGCGTGAGTAGCGCAGGCGTCCGCCAACGTTGATGGCGTGAGTCTTCAGGGCGATTTCGGTGAGGTTTTGCAGTTCGTAATGCAGCGAGTGGTCGGCGATGATCTGCTCGCTGTTGCCGCCGAAGGTTTCAAGGCCGGAGACCTGTACCTGGGGCGTGATGGTGGAGGGGGTCTGCGTGGAGAAATCGCGGAGGAACTGGAAACGCGTCTCGTTGATGACCTTGTCGCTGATGATCTGCGTGTCGCTGAGCTGAACGGTGTTTTCGCTGGAGTCGGAACGATAGGCCTGCGAGGCGAGTGAGAACTGTCCTACACCCTGATTTTGTTCGCCGTTGTCGTAGTACTGGTAGCGGATGCTGAGGGTGTTTTTTGCGTCGAGCTGCAGATCGACGCGCGGGCTGACGTTGGTCCGGGTGCGCGGCGCGACCAGAGCGTCGCTGAAGGGCACAGTGTTGTAATCGGTGGGATTGGTGAAGATGCCGTTGGTGAAATCGCCGTTGATTTCACCCTGAAGGCGAAAGGCGCTGACGATAGCGTCGTCCTGAATATTGCGGCGCTCGGCGCTCACGAAGAACGAAGCGTTCTTGCTGATGGGGCCGTTGAGGGTGCCGTTGAACTGATAGCTGTGGTAGTCGGGAATGTTGCTGGCAAAAGGGTTGCCGGTGTTGAACTGCGAGGCATTGCCCTGGGCGAAGAATTGGCCGTGGAATTTGTCTGTTCCGGGCTTGGTGAGGATCTCGATGCGGCCGTAGCCGAGCTTGTCGTACTCGGCAGAAAAGGGATTCTGGTTGATGCGAATCTCGCGAATCGCCGATTTCGGCGGCAACTGACCGGCGGTGAAGCCGTCGATATAAATCTGGCCGCCGTTGGGGCCGGCTGCCGGTCCGGCGAGCGCGTTTAGCTCGTTCTGGAGCTCGTCGGGATCGTCGGAGAGCGCGTCGAGATCCTTGCCCTTGATGACCAGGCTGTTGGCGTTGCTCGAAGGATCGACGCTGACCGTGGGTGTGTCTTCATTGACGACGACCTGCTGCTTCTCCATCTCAATCTGAAGCGCGATGTCGAATTGTTTGCTCTGGCCGGCAGCGAGGGTGATGGCCTGCGATGCGGAAGGAGCGAAGCCGGTGGCGTTCGCGATCACGATGTAGGTTCCAGGCGAAAGGCCGCGCGTCTGGTACGAGCCGGTGGCGCTCGATGTCGCAGTGGCGACGGTGTGACCGTCCGGCGTGGTGATGCTGACGGTGGCGTTGGGGATGACCGCACCGCTGGGATCGGTGACCGTGCCGCGAATGACGCCGGTACTCTGCGCCAGCGCGGCGGGAGCCAGAGAGCAAAGCGAAAGAGCGATAAAGAGACAAAAAGAGCGAAGTATCAACTTGTAACTCACAGGACTCCAACGAAATTGCAATTTAGCCGATTGTGAATCGAGCGATAATGCTGACCGCGATGACACTGACCGCCATAAATGCTGACCGATGGTGCTGCGCCGTTTGGCCAATCCGGCGGGTATGTAGAGTGCGTCGATGCAGCCGTAGCGGAGACGGCGCTGCATTCGTTTTCATTAGATAGACGTGCAAACCTGCTAAGGCGTTCCAGCGTCGGCGGCAGCCGCCCCTCCGCCGCCCATATTCCACGAGGCCGAGAACATGCTCTGACTGGCCGATGGGGAGGCGGTGAGGATGGGTTCGACACCCGCGAGCAGGGTGACTGCGGTGGCCGCGTCGGGCGTTCCTTGCGTGGCTACGATCATGACGGCGTCGCCTTTATGAAGTTCCGACAATTGAACGGCTGGAGTGCGCTGCAAGAGCTGCGAAAGATCTCCGTTGCGCGCGCCTCCTCCTGCTCCTCCTCCCTGCCGCATGCCTGAGCCTGCGGGTGTTGCGCCGGATTCGCCGGCCGCTGGGGCTGAGGCCTGGGCGCCGGCTGCGGGCCGAGCGTTTCCGGGGGGCGCTGCGCCGTTGGCGTTCTTGAGGCGATTCGCAAGGCCCTGGGCCACCGTGGGCGGAAGCTTGTGCATCTGCGAATCGGAGGAGACGTGGATGACGACCGGCTTCTTTGTCGCCAGATCGGTAACGGTGACGGTGTTAGCCGCAGCGTCAACGGAAACTACTGTTCCGGAGATGTTGCGGAAGGAGCCGGCGACAATTTCTTCGGCAGTGAATTCGGTACCATCCGCGCTGCGGTCGCCACGGGCACGGAGCTGATCGCCGGGGTGAATCTGGTCGAGGGTCGATGCCCGGGCATCGGAAAACTTGATGGAGTCCAGGGCATAGTGGCGGACGATGGTTTGAGGAGTCGCGTGGATGACGATGGTTCTCGGTCCGGCGACGACGGTGACCGTGTTTGCGGCAGCGTCAACGGATTTGACCAATCCGCCGGTGCCGCGATGCTGCCAGTCGGCCTCATCGGCCTGCTGTTTCTGCGCGATGTCGCCCTGCTTCATGGCGATGACGGTGGTCGCGGTTGCGGCCGCGCCATCAGCGGCTGGAGCAAGCACGACGAGCACGCGATCGCCGACGGCGAGGTCGCTTAGCTGGATGGGAGTTGCGCCGGTGAGCGTCTTCGCGCCGGGGGCGGTGCGCAGCAGCCGGGCGGTGTCACTGACGGTGACGGTCGAGGGAGCTCCGGTATCGGGCTTGATGGTCAGCGACTTGCCGTCGATGGCCGTGATCGATCCGAGGATGCGGTTGGCAGGAGCAGGAGGTGGAGTTTGCGCAACGGCAAAGCATACCGCCCAAAAAAACAAGACGGCAAAGAAAACCCTGGATTTCACCGAGCCCATCAAAATTCTTCTCCGCGCGCCTGGAGCATTTTCAACCGGCTGGACGGTCTTTCCATGTCAGAGACGTGAAACCGGCGCGAAAGTTTCATCAGTTGAAAGAGATACGTGTCTTGTCAAAGCCGGTAAAGGGCCTGTATTGATGTTACTGGAAGGCGCGGTGATGTGGAGGAAGGCGAAGCATCCAAAGGAGAAAAGCTTGAGCAGGTATGATTTCCGGATGCGGTCCTTCTCCCGGCGACTGAACACAGCGGCCTTATCGTCCTGGACAGGCAGAACACGAGGGAATTCGTGAGCCAATGGCAATAACTAACGTTAGCGGTTCGAAAACCGTAAGCGCCGCGCCTGGCGGCGGCAACAGTTACAAAAGCGCCTTCGCGCTGGTCACCACGCTGTTTTTCACGTGGGGATTTCTCACCTCGCTGAACGACATTTTGATTCCGCATCTGAAGGCGGTTTTCGATCTGAACTATGCCGAAGCCCTGCTGGTTCAGTTTGCCTTCTTTTCGGCGTATGCGGCCTTCGGGGTCCCCTCGGGCAAGGTGGTGGAGTGGATCGGATACCAGCGGACGATGGTGCTGGGCCTGTTCACGATGGTGCTGGGAGCACTGCTGTTTATTCCGGCGGCGATGGTGCCATCGTTTGCGCTGTTTCTAACGGCGCTGATTGTGCTGGCGGCGGGCATAACGACCTTGCAGGTGGCGGCGAATCCTTATGTGTCGGTGCTGGGGCCCGCGGATACGGCCGCCAGCCGCTTGAATCTGACCCAGGCCTTCAATTCGCTGGGCACGGTGATCGGTCCGCCGCTGGGCGGCTGGCTGATTTTGCGGCAGGCAGCGAAGACCTTTGAAAACGTGGACAACCTGTCTCCGGCGGCGCTGCATGCATACCGGATTCAGCAGGCGGCGGCCGTCAAGATTCCGTATCTGGCGATTGCGCTGGCCCTGGTCGCGATGGGACTGGCGATTGCGCTGTACAAGTTTCCGCGTCTGGACGTGACCAGGGATTTTCGCCCGATGAAGACCGGCGAAAAGGCGCCGAGCGTCTGGCGGTACCGGCACGTGATGCTGGGAGCGGTGGGCATCTTCGTTTACGTGGGCGCGGAGGTCTCGATCGGAAGCTTTCTCATCAACTACTTCAACCAGCCCAATATCGCCGGAATGTCGGCGCCGACCGCGGCCAACTATGTTCCGTTCTACTGGGGCGGATTGATGGTGGGCCGATTTATCGGTTCGGCAGTGTTGCAGAAGGTGAAGCCGGGCAGGGTGCTGGCTCTGTGTGCGGTGGTCGCCGGTGTGCTGGTTCTGATCTCCATGCTTACCTTCGGCCATGTGGCGGTGTGGAGCATCCTGCTGGTCGGGCTGTTCAACTCGATCATGTTCCCGACCATCTTCACGCTGGGTATTGCGGAGATGGGTCCGCTGACGGGTGAAGCGTCAGGGCTGCTGGTCACCGCGATTGTGGGCGGCGCGCTGATTCCTGAGGTGCAGGGGATTATGGCCGATCACGTTGGCATCCACCACGCATTTATTCTGCCGGTGCTTTGCTACCTGTATATCGCCTACTACGGATGGAAGGGATCGCGAGTGATCCTGCCGGCATAGGGGATTTTCCGTCCAGGGACTGGCCGTCCAGGCACACGCGCGCGTCGCGCGCAGATTTGGGGGCGAGGCTCGGGAATGAATTTTCAACGCGGGCGGCTCTGGCGCCGCCCGTTTTGCTTTGGCGATCCGAGACGGGCGAGGTCATAGGCGCGGCGGGTTACCGGCGAAGAAAAGACCAGGCTGGTGGTGGGGATTCCGTAAGGAAGCAGTCGCTCGATGAGTTGCTCCAGTTCTTCAATCGATGCAGTCGCGACTTCGAGGAAGAAGGCGTCGCCTCCGGTAACGTGATGGCAGACGCGGACTTCACTGAGCGTCTTCACGAATTTGAGGAACGGGTGGTAGTGGGTGCCGTCGCAGGTCATGCGAATGACGGCGAGGATTTGAAGTCCCAGAGTCTCGCGGGCGATGTCTACCGAATAGCCCTGGATGATGCCGTCCTCTTCCATGCGGCGCATGCGCTCGGCGACGGCCGAAGGCGAGAGTCCGACGCGGCGGCCGAGGTCGGCGTAGGAGGCGCGGGCGTTGCGGGCGAGCTCAATAAGCAGGTTTCGGGCGTATTCGTCGAGGATTTCCGTGGTTTCCATGGAGAGCCGTCCTCTATCAGAAGGATTGCCTGTGATTCTCCCATATTTTCAGCGGAATGCGCATGTACACGAGGGTGACGTGCTTCTAGCATGACCTCGAGATGACTGAAGTATTCGAGATCGATGGAAGTTCGCTGTCTTTAGAGGACATTGCGGCGGTTGCCGTTGAAAGAGCGACGGTTGCGATTGCCAAGGATGCGTACGCGCGCATGGAAGCCTCGCGGGCGGTGGTGGAAGGCGTGGTGGCGCGCGCGGATACGGCGTACGGGATCAACACCGGCTTTGGCAAGTTGAGCGATGTGCGGATTGGGCCAAATCAGCTGGAGGCGCTGCAGCGAAACCTGGTGCGCAGCCATGCGTGCGGCATAGGCGAGCCACTGCCGGAAGATGAAGTGCGCGCCATGTTGCTGCTGCGGGCGAATGTATTGGCAAAAGGGCTGAGCGGCGTGCGTCCCGTGGTGGTGGAGACGCTGGTAGAAATGCTGAATCGCGGTATTCATCCGGTGATTCCGGCACGGGGATCGGTGGGCGCAAGCGGCGATCTTGCTCCGCTGGCTCATTTGGCACTGGCGCTGATTGGTGAGGGAGATGTGTTCGTCAGCGGCGCGCGCGTGGCTGCATCAGAAGCGCTGCGGCGTGCGGGGATAATTCCGCTGACGCTGGCGGCGAAGGAAGGCCTGGCGCTGCTGAATGGCACCCAGGCGATGGCGGGCGTGGGCGGCCTGGCGCTGGCACGGGCGCTGCGCGTTGTCGAGCTGTTCGATCTGGCCGGGGCGATGTCGCTCGAAGCGCTGAGGGGAACTCCAGCGGCGTTTGATGCGCGCATTCATGAGGCGCGTCCGCATGCGGGGCAGATCGCGGCGGCTGCGCATCTGCGTGGGCTGCTCGAAGAGAGTGAGATTCGCGAATCACACAGACACAACGACCCGCGCGTGCAGGATGCGTATTGTCTACGTTGCATGCCGCAGGTACATGGAGCGGCGCGTGGCGCGTTGCGGCATGTGCGTGATGTGATCGAGGTGGAGGCGGGATCGGCGACGGACAATCCGCTGATTTTTGCGGATGAGGATGCCTCTCAAGGCGATGGAGAGATATTGTCGGGAGGGAATTTTCATGGTGCTCCGCTGGCGCTGGCGCTGGATTATGCAGCCATCGCAGTTACAGATTTGATGAGTATCAGCGAGCGGCGCATCGACCGGTTGATCAATCCCGATATCAATGAAGGGCTGCCGGCGTTCCTGTCTCCCGATGCGGGTGTTTCGTCGGGGCTGATGATCGCGCACGTGGCGGCGGCGGCGCTGCTCAACGAGGCCAAGGTGCTGTCGCATCCGGCGAGTATTGACAGCGTGCCCACGTCGGGTGGAAAAGAAGATCATGTGTCGATGGGGATGACGTCGGCGCTGAAGTTGCGGCAGGTGGTGGCGAATGCCGAATACGTCCTGGCGATGGAGCTGATGGCAGCGGCACAGGGATTGGAGTATCGGCTGCCGTTGAAGCCGGCGCGTGAGGTAGAGCGCGCGGCGGCGGCGGTGCGGGAGACGGTTCCGCAACTGAAGGAAGATCGCGTGCTGGCGGGTGAGATCGAGGCGCTGGCGCAGGAGATTCGCAAGGGTAAATTTGATTGCTGGAGGGGATGACGATGGCGGAGACAGCAACTCGCGAGATACGCGCACCACGCGGCACCAAGCTGAATACGCGCGGCTGGCAGCAGGAGGCCGCGTTGCGCATGCTGATGAACAACCTCGATCCCGAAGTCGCCGAGCGCCCGGAGGATCTGGTGGTCTACGGCGGCACGGGCAAGGCGGCGCGCAACTGGGAATGCTTCGAGGCGATTGTGCGCGCGCTGAAAACGCTGGCCGATGACGAGACTCTGCTGATCCAGTCGGGCAAGCCGGTGGGTGTGCTGCGGACGCATGAAGCTGCGCCGCGGGTGCTGCTGGCGAATTCGAATCTCGTGGGCCGATGGTCGAACTGGGAGCACTTCAACGAGCTCGAACGCAAGGGCCTGATGATGTATGGGCAGATGACGGCCGGCTCATGGATTTACATCGGCAGCCAGGGCATCGTGCAGGGCACGTATGAAACATTCGCGGAAGCGGGGCGCCAGCACTTTGGGGGAAGCCTCGAGGGAAAGCTGGTGGTGTCGGGCGGGATGGGCGGCATGGGTGGCGCGCAGCCGCTGGCGGCAACGATGAATGGCGCGCACTTTCTGGGCGTGGAT